>VFQU01000286.1_pt1 | contig 49686 bp, 45 predicted proteins | sample 3512311 | NCBI WGS metagenome assembly VFQU01 (sample SAMN10412377, study PRJNA504923) | tailings metagenome | isolation source: Relicate 3 Philex TSF3 active mining site | place: Philippines: Tuba, Benguet | collected 2017-08-29 | reverse complement strand
GGTAGAACACCTCGAAGTAGTCCGAGGCGTGGCGCAGCTCGGTCCACTCGAAGCCGAGCCAGCGCACGTCGTCCTGGATGGCGGCGACGTATTCCGGGTCTTCCTTGGCCGGATTGGTGTCGTCGAAGCGCAGGTTGCAGCGCCCGCCGAACTCTTCGCCGATGCCGAAGTTCAGGCAGATCGACTTGGCGTGGCCGATGTGCAGGTAGCCGTTGGGCTCGGGCGGAAAGCGCGTCTGGATCGCCGCATGCTTACCCGAGGCCAGGTCCTCGCGGACGATCTGGCGGATGAAGTCGTTGCGGACGGGGCGGCTGTCGGCGGTGTCGGCGGGAGCGGCGTCGGACATGGGAGCGAGGCTGGATTCGGGTAGCCGCGCAGTCTAGCAGCCCGGATGGCGCGGCCTGAGCCTCGGCCCGCCGGGCTGGCTTCGAGGCAGGACGGCCGCCACACCGCTCAGAACAGCGCGCGCACGCCCTGCGACAGGGGATAGGTTTGCGCGCGGCTGTCGCCGCTGGCGGAGAGTGCCCCCGCCAGCGCTCGGCGGAAGGGCAGGGCGCGCGCACCAAAGGCGATGCCGGCCCGTCGCAGCAGGCGTGCCGGCGCGCTGTCGCAGGTGTAGAGCCTCGCAATCGCACGGGTCGCCAGGTACAGCGGGCGGGTGGCGCGGCGCAGTTCGCGCTGGTAGCCGTGCAGGTCGCGGGCGTTGGCGATGTCGAGGCCCAGCGCATGCGCGCGCCGGATGCGCTGCGCGAGCAGATCGACCCCGAGCAGCCCGAAGTTGAAGCCGTGTGCGGTCACCGGGTGCATGCCGACAGCGGCGTCCCCGACCAGGGCGAAGCGGTTGCCGGCGAACTGCCGCGGATACACCCCGACCAGCGGGTAGGCGTGGCGGCTGCTGACCGGCTGCATGGCGCCGAGGCGGCCGTCGAAGCGGCGGGTGATCTCGGCGCCGAAGGCGGCCTCGTCCATTGCCATCAGGCGCTGGATTTCGCAGGCCGGCAGGGTCAGCACCGCCGAGGCGGTGCGCTCGCCCAAGGGCAGCAGGGCGAGCGTCTGGCCGAAGCCGAACCACTCCCAGGCGGTGTTCTCGTGGCCGACCTCGTGCTGCATCCGGCAGACCAGCATGGTCTTGCCGAAATCCTCCATATCGGCGGCCACGCCCAGGGCGCGGCGCGTCTCGGAGAAGCGACTGTCGGCCGCGACCAGCAGACGGCCGCGCAGCAGGCGGCCATCGGAGAGCTGCACCTCGGCATGGCTGGCGCCCGCGTCGACCGCGATCGGGCGCAGGCCGTCGAACCAGTGCAGGCCGGGCTGCCCTTCCAGCGCCGCATAGGCGGCACGGCGGATCCGATGATTGGGCACCAGCCAGCCGAGGCGATCGTGGCGGCCGGCGCCGGGATCAATCTCGATGCCGCGCTGGGCGTCGCCGTTCAGCACCCGCGCGGCGCGCAGCGGGTGGCGCTCGTCCTCGGGGATGTGCGCCCAGACGCCCATGCGCTGCAGCAGCGCGACGCTGTGGTGGGTGAGCGCGATCTCGCGGCCGTCGAACTCGGCTTCAGCGAGTGCCTCGCGCGGCTGCTGGTCGATCAGGGCGATGCTGAGGCCGGCATCCGCCAGCGCCCGCGCGAAGCAGAGGCCGTTCGGCCCGGCGCCGATCACGATCAGGTCGAAGTCCATGAGCGGGGCCTCACGCGGTGGTAGTGACAGGGCGCACAGGCTGCCGCAGCGGGGACGGGCCGGTTCTGATCAAGATCAAGCGCTTGTGAAGGTGGCGGGGCGATGCCCCGGCGGCAGCGTCTGTCGGCTGCCGTCCGGGGACCGCGGGCGTGTCGCGAGTGGGCCCGGTGTGTCAGCGGCGCCTGCGCTCAGGGGTAGCGGCGGCCGTTGACCTCCGCTTCGATCAGGACCGTCGTGGAGCGCGTGGTCTGGCTGCTGGGCGGGGCGCCGGCCGCACTGGTGGTGCTGGTCGACTCCTGTTCGCTGCGCACGGTGCCCACGCTGGGGTGCGCGGACAGCAAGGTGCGGCCTTCGGTGCGGGTGCTCACGCTGAAACCGGCCACGTTGACCGTGCTGTTCAGGGTGACACGGGTGTCGAAGCTGCACGCGCCGGTGAAGGTGCCGGCCGGGGCGGTGGCATCGGCGCTGCCGGTGCGCACGGTGAGCTGTTCGGTCTGGACATCGGCGGCCACCTGCATGCCCATGGCGTTGTAGCGGTTTCTGACCACATAGCTGCGCCGAATCTCGGTGCCGACCGGAGTCACGCGCGGAATCTCCACCGGCGGGTCGTACTCGTAGGTGCCCTGCGCGTTCGCGGAGCGGATGAAGCCCTCGCCGCCCAGATAGATGCGCTGGGTGTCGGTCTGCTCGATGAACTCGCGCACCGTTGCGCTGTTGTCGCCGACGATGCGGTCCTCCAGCACGAAGACCGGCCGCCCCTTGTAGGTCGTGGTGCCGGTCACCCGCTGCTCGATGCGACCGCCGTTGCCGTCCTGCAGCAGGAACCGGTCGCCCACCCGCAGCGGCGGATAGCACTCATCGCCCGAGGACGGACCGCCGACGGGCGTGACTGGCACGGTGCGGCACTCGCTGCGCCGGTTGCCGAACTCCGCGCGGCTGATCTGCACGCTGCGCGTGCTGCCGCCGATGGTGTAGCTGAAGTCGCCGGCGGCGCCGTTGGCAAAACGCAGGCTCACCGTGCCGACCTCTTCGATGCGGCCCATCGCCGGCTGGCCGTTGATCTGGTCGAAGCGGGTGCCGGTGCGGCCGCGCAGCAGCGGTCCGGTATAGCGGCCGTCGGCCTGGCGCGTTGCGTTGAACACGAACCACGCCGGCTTGCGGTCCTCGCCGTAGGTGTACCAGGTGGCCGAGAGCAGGTCGCCGACATGGTTGATCTGCACTCCCCAGCCGCTCTGACCCGGGTTCCACCACAGCGCCGTGTAGTTGGTGAAGCCCGCCGGATCGGCGGTGCTGCCCGAGCACTCCAGCTGCTTGTCGCCGAAGACGAAGCGATTGAGCTCCTTGCTTTGGCTGATGCCGTCGACGGTGTAGTCGAAGACCATGCGGTCGCGAGCGGGGAAGCGCAGGCGTGCACTGCCGACGACGGTGCCGGTTTCCGAGGCGCGACCGGCGATCTGGGCGAAGGGCACACCGGTGTAGCGGTAGACGTCGCCGCGGTAGCTGCCGTCACCCTGCAGGCTGGCGCCCGCCATGACGAACCAGCTGGCCTGGCCCTGCGCGTCGTAGGTGAACCAGGTCGGCAGCAGCACGTTGCCCTGGTCGATGGTGAACAGGCCCCAGCCGGATTCATCGGCCCGCCACCAGCCGCCGGTGTAGTCGACGCTCTGGGCGAGGCCGGCCGACGCCGGCAGCAGCAGGGCCAGCGACAGCGCGAGGCGGCGACGGCTGAGGCCGGTGCGGATGTGCTTGAACATGGTGCGCCCCCTGTAGGCGTGGTTGGACACGCGCAGGCTAGGGGTGCACGGAGGGCGGCAGTACCCCCCGAACAGGGGGGCAGGGGCAGGGCAACACGGATCAAGTCCCTCCTGGCCTTGATCGGTGGTCGCGAGTCCGGCACAGGTCCGGACTCGCTTGCGCTGGATCAAGCACTTGCGTGCTCGATCCGCGGGCGCGCCCTCGATGGCGCGCGACAACGCTGAATTCTTCAGCGTTGCCTTAGGCCCCTGCGAGCCGCAGGGAAAAGTCGACCGCCTGCACGTGCTTGGTGAGGCCGCCGATCGAGATGCAGTCCACGCCGCTTTCGGCGATCGCGCGGATGCCCTCGAGGCCGACGCCTCCGGAGACTTCCAGCGGCACCCGGCCGGCGGTGAACTCGACCGCGCGGCGGCGATCTTCCGCGCTGAAGTCGTCGATCAGGATGCGGTCGGCGCGGGCCTCGATGGCCTGCGCCAGCTCCTCGAAGTTCTCGACCTCGACGATCACCGGCAGGCCGGGCGACTGGCTGCGCGCCTTTGCCACGATGGCGGCGATGCCGCCGGCCGCGGCGATGTGGTTCTCCTTGACCATCACCGCGTCGTAGAGGCCGATGCGGTGGTTGTGGCCGCCGCCGCAGCGCACCGCGTACTTCTGCGCGAGCCGCAGGCCGGGCAGGGTCTTGCGGGTGTCGAGGATGCGCGCGCGCGTGCCGGCCACCGCCGTGACGAAGGCGGCGGTACGGGTGGCGGTGGCCGACAGGGTCTGAAGGAAGTTGATCGCGCTGCGTTCGGCCGAAAGCAGGGCGCGGCTCCTGCCTTCGATCACGCAGACTTCCGCGCCCGGCTCCAGCCACTGGCCATCGACCGCATGCCAGTCGATGCGCAGCTCGGGGTCGAGCGCGCGGAAGCAGGTCTCGAACCAGTTGCTGCCGGCCAGCACGGCGCGCTCGCGGCAGACCAGGGTGGCGCGGGAGCGCGCGCCCGCCGCGATCAGGGCAGCGGTGGCGTCGCCGCTGCCGATGTCTTCTTCAAGCGCGCGCACCACGTCCAGCGCGATGCGGGCGCGCTCATCGGGCGTGAGTGCGGGGTGGGCGGCGAACTGCGGCATGGCGGAGCACTCGGCGGCGGGGCGCATAGGGTAGGCGCGCGCTGGCGGCGCGCCTACCCACGGGCTTGCCGACTACTTGCCGAGTCGCGCCACCAGCGCCTTCAGCACGCCCTGGGTTTCCGGGTGGTACCAACCCTCGATGAAGGGGCCGAGGTCGATCGCGTTGGGCGCGCAGATCGCCTGGATCAGCGCCTCGCGCGACATCGCGCGGGTGACCAGCATGGCCCGGCGCGGCAGGCTCAGGTGGGCCTCCAGCCAGGCGATCGCGCGCGGCAGCACCTGGTCGAGTTCGACCACCTCATCGACCATGCCGATCTCGGCGGCGCGGGTCGATTCGATCATCTCGCCGGCCACCAGCAGGCGCTCGCCGATGCGCTCGCCCACGAGGCGCTTCAGCGCGTACTGGATCGGCCCCGGCACCACCAGGCCGACCTGGGTTTCGTTGAGACCGATGCGATACGGCCCCTTCTCGCCGGCGCGCGCCATCACCCGGTAGTCGGCGAACAGGCTGATGACCGCGCCGCCCGCTGGGCTGTGGCCGGTGAGTGCGGCGACCACCGGGATCGGGCAGGCCGCCAGCTTGGCGCAGACCTGCATGAAGGCGCCCCAAGTGGCCAGTACGCCCTCCCGATCCAGCGTGAGCAGTGTCGGCACGTCCAGCCCGCCGGAGAACAGGCCCGGGCTGCCGGAGATCACCAGACCCTCGGCACCTTCGCCGGGAGCCGTGTCGATGGCCTCGATCAGGGCCGAGAGCAGGGCGTTGTTGAAGGCGTTGGCGGGCGGGCGGTCGAAGCGCAGTTCGAGGACGCGACCGTGGGAAATCTTCTGCAGCATGCATACGCCTCCGTAGGGTGGGGCGGATAGCATAGCGGGAGCCGCCACTGCTGGCCTGCTGCGTGGCGTCATGCCCGCAGCACTCGCCTGCGTCCGGTCGACTCCCTGCGCGCGACTTGCGGAGGGACGACGCTCAATCGCTGACGGGCAGGCGCCGCGTGGCCAGTGCGATCACCTGTTCGGCCGGCATCGGCCGCGCGAAGTGGTAGCCCTGCATCTGGTCCACGCCCATGCGCACCAAGAGGTTGCGCTGCGCGATCGTCTCTACGCCCTCGGCCACCACAGCGATGTCCAGTGACTGGCACAGGGTGACCATGCCCTCAAGCAGGCGCAGTGCGCGCGCGTCGGTGTCGATGTCATCCATGAAGCAGCGGTCGATCTTGATCGTGTTGAACGGCAGACGGCGCAGGTAGGCCAGCGAGGAGAACCCGGTGCCGAAGTCGTCCAGCGACAGCTTGAAACCCTGTTCGGAGAGTCGTCGGAGGAAGCTGCGGCCGGCCTCGATGTTCTCCAGCAGGGCGGACTCGGTCAGCTCGATCTCCAGCATGTCGTGCGGCAGGCTGTGGCGGGCGCAGGTCGCCACCAGCTGCTGCTCGGTGTCGGGATCGAACACCTGGCGTGGCGACAGGTTGAGCGCCACCGGCGTGTGCAGGCCGAGGCGCAGCAGGTGCGCAGCGAATACGGCGGCGCGTTCCATGGCAATGCGGCCGAGCGCGCCCACCAGGCCGAACTCCTCGGACAGCGGAATGAAGGCCGCCGGCGACACCGGGCCGAGACGCGGGTTGTTCCAGCGCATCAGCAGCTCGTACCCGACCACGTAGCCGCCCGCGCTCACCTTGGGCTGCAGCACGGTGTCCATGGCGCCGGCTTCGATGTCGCGGCGCAGTTCGGTGATCAACTCCAGCCGGCGGGTGGCCTCGCTGCCCAGTTCGCCGCGATGGAACTCCGCGCGCGAGCGCCCGCGCTGCTTGGCCTTTCGCATCGCCGTTTCGGCCTGCTGCAGCAGCTGGTCGGCCTGCCGGGAGTCGTCGGGAAACAGCGCGATGCCGAGGCTGGCGCTGACCGAAACCATCCGGTCGCCCATCTGCATGGGGGTGCCCACGGCTTCGATCAGCTGGCGGGCGAGGCCGGGTGCACGTCCGCCGGCATCCTCGCCGTCCAGCAGCAGGGCGAATTCGTCGCCGCTCAGGCGCGCCAGTTCATCCCTCTCACCGGCCAGATCCTGCAGTCGCTGGGCGGTCTCGAACAGGAAGGCGTCACCGGCGGCGTGGCCCAGCGAATCGTTGATCGCGCGAAATCCGTCAAGATTGATCCACAGCAGGGCGAGGGGGGCGCCGTCCTCGCGGGCCATCCGGAGCCTCAAGCGGCTTTCGAAGTGCGCGCGGTTGGCCAGACCGGTGAGTCCGTCGAGCAGGCTGGCGCGCTGCGCGCGCGCCTGCACGCTGCGCTGCAGGCTCAGATCGCTGACCGTGGCGACCAGCATGCCGCGATGCTCGACGCTGTCGATCACCCGCAGGATGCTGAGCTCGACCGGCACTAGGCCGCCGTCCGCGCGCTTGAGCTGGAGTTCTTCGCGCCAGCCCTCGGCAACTTCGCCCAACAGGTGCTCCAGCGCGCTGCGTTCGCCGTGCAGCAGGCTGAACACGTGGCTGCCCTCGCCGAAGCTGTCCGTGCCCACGAGGTCGTGGAAGGCGCGGTTGCACTCGTGGATCACTCCGCGGCGGTCCAGCATCAGCATGGGTTCGCGGGCCTTGTCGAAGGCGTCGCTCAACAGGCGCAGGGCGTCCTCGGCCTCGCGTTCGGCAGTGACATCGCGCAGGGTGCCGATGATGCGGTCGATGCGCCCGGTGGGGCTGCGATTGACCGCGCGACCGCGCACCCGCACCCAGCGCCAGCGGTCGCCGAGGCGCAGGCGCAGGCTGCATTCGAGTTCGGCCGTCTCGCCCCGCAGGTAGCTGAGCCAGATCGCGCGCGAGGCGTCGATGTCCGAGGGGTGGACGCTGCTCGCCTCGTCCAGCAGCACCTGCGGCGCGCCGTCGAGCACGTGCAGGCGGTCACCCTCGAAGCTGCGCACACTGACGCGGCGGCTGGCGGCGTCCCATTCCCAGACGCTTTCGCCGCTGGCCCAGAGCGCCAGCGCCAGGGTGTGCTCCGCTTCGCGGGCGCGCTCGGCGCTGGCGAACAGCTCGCGGCCCTTGGCGTTGAGCAAGGCTTCGGCCTCGCGTCGCGCCACGCGCTCGCGATCCAGCTGACGCCGCAGCAGCGCGAGCTGCGCCGCGTCCTCGCGATCGGAGGGTTCGGGTGTGGGCGGCAGCATCAGGCCTGGCATGTCCGGGGTGGGCGTCGTCGGCTCAGGGCAGAGCATGCAGCTCGAAAACGATCGCTTCGCCGCCCAGTTCGGGGGCCTCGCGCAGGCTGACACGCTGGGGCTCCTTGTAATGTTCAGCAGCACCGGCGATCAGACCCTCGGCGAGCGCGCTCATCCGACGCGGCGAGCGGTAGGCGAGGTGCAGGTGCCGCGGCCCGCGCTCCACCACTTCGAAGCGCGGCAGTCGCGCTTCCGGGTACAGCTTGTGCACCTCGACGTGGATGTGGGTCTCGATGCTGGCGAGGAAGTCGTACAGCGTGCGCTTGCCGGCGAACAGCTCCGGATAGGCCTGCTCGAAGCGGCCCAGCAGGTGCTCGCCGAAGGTCTTGATCAGGACATCCGGCGGCAGCTGCGTCTCTTCCGACAGCAGGCCGACCAGGCGCACGATCTCCTCATGCGGGTAGTAGCCGACCGCGGTGTAGGCGCCGCCATGCGGCAATTGGGCGCGGACGAGGATGCGGTCGGCGAGCTCTGGCGAGAATCGCTGCTCGACCATCTCCATGAGCTCGGTGAACACCATGCCCAGCATCGGCAGGCTCCTGCGGTGGGGGACCGGCCGGGGGATGCAAGTCGCAGGCCGCGGCCGGCGGCGTATGAAGAGCGCAGCGCGCCGCCTGCCGCCGCCTTGACGCCGACGCAGCCCCCTGCGAGGTTCCGGAGTTGCCCACTCCCAGGACTCCTCGCCCCATGCACCAGAGCCTCGCCCTGCCGAACCGGTCTTTCCATCCGCCCCAGCGCCTGCTGCTCGGGCCAGGGCCCTCGAGCGTGCCCCAGCGCGTGCTCGATGCGCTGGCGCGTCCCACCTTGGGCCATCTGGACCCGGCCTTCGTCGGCCTGATGGACGAGATCAAGCTGCTGCTGCGCTATGCCTTCCGCACGCAGAACGCGCTGACCTTCCCGATCTCCGCGCCGGGTTCGGCCGGCATGGAGGCCTGCGTGGTGAACCTGGTCGAGCCCGGCGATCGGGTCATCGTCTGCGTCAATGGTGTGTTCGGCGGGCGCATGCGCGAGAACGTGCTGCGCGCCGGCGGCGTGCCCATCGTGGTCGAGGGCGACTTCGGCCAGCCGGTCAGCGTGGACAAGGTCGAGGCGGCGCTGAAGGCCAACCCCGGCGTCAAGGCGCTGGGCTTCGTCCAGGCCGAGACCTCGACCGGCGCGCGCTCGGATGCCCAGGCCCTGTGCGCGCTGGCGGCGCATCATGGCGCGCTGTCCATCGTGGATGCCGTGACCAGCCTCGCCGGCATTCCGCTGGAGGTCGACGCCTGGGGCATCGACGCCATCTATTCGGGCTCGCAGAAGTGCCTGTCCTGCCCGCCGGGGCTGTCGCCGGTGAGCTTCTCCGAGCGCGCGGTGGCCGCCGTGCGTGCGCGCAAGACGCCGGTGCAGAGCTGGTTCCTCGATCTCTCGCTGGTGATGAACTACTGGCAGGGCGAGGGTGGCCGCAGCTACCACCACACCGCGCCGGTCAACATGCTCTACGCCCTGCACGAAAGCCTGCTGATGCTCGCCGAAGAAGGGCTCGAAGCCGCCTGGGCGCGGCACCAGGCCAACCACCTGCGCCTGCGCGCTGGCCTCGATGCGCTGGGCCTGGAGCTGCTGGTGCCCGAGGCCGCCCGCCTGCCCCAGCTCAACGCCATCCGCATTCCCGAGGGCGTCGATGACCTGGGCGTGCGCCGGGCCCTGCTCAACGCGCACGGCATCGAGATCGGCGCCGGCCTGGGCCCGCTGGCCGGCAAGGTCTGGCGCATCGGCCTGATGGGCGAGAGCAGCCGGCCGGAATGCGTCGACCGCGTGCTGGCGGCGCTTCGGCAGGTGCTGGGGCGCTGATCCCGCCAAGGCTTTGCCGCGCCGGCGTGACGCCCGTCACGTGACGCCGGTGCCGGCGCGCGCCAGCATTCGATCCGACCCGGACGCGCGAGGCGGAGCCGCCCTGATGGACCCGAGCCAGGACATCGACCTGCTGGCGACCCTGTGCGGTGACTGGGAGGGTGTCACCCGCCTGCACGCCGGCCATGCCGCGCATCCCGAGCACACCTCCAGCGCCTGGCTGCGCTGCGTGCAGGCCGGCAGCCCGGCGCGCGCGCGACTGCGCTACGTGTGGGCCTTCGAGGATCGCATCCGCGAGGGCCACCTGCTGTTGGCGGTCGACCCGGGCAGCCGCCGCGCCAGCGGCGCCTGGATGGACAGCGGTGTCGGCGGTGCCGTGGGCGGCGCCGAGGTGCTGCCCCTGCGCGGCTGGCTGGATGACAGTGGCCTGTTGCGCCTGAGCGGGCAGGGCCAGGAGGCCGCAGGCGCGGCCTGGATCTGGCGACTTGAACTCGACTGCCCCGATCCTGCCCGGCTCGAACTGCGCCTGTACACGATCTCGCCGCAGGGTGAGGAAGAACTCGCCGCCTCGGCGGAATACCGGCGCTGACTGCCTCAGGGGCGCTTGGGCGCGCGCCCGAATCCGCTCTCGGCCTCGGCCGCCAGGTAAGCGAACACCGCGTAGGCCCGTGCCTGCTGGTCGAGCGCCTCGCTGTCGATCTTGTCCAGGGTGTCGTTGGCGGTGTGGTGGTAATCGAAGTAGTCCATGCCGTCTTGCGCCAGCTGCGCCCAGGGCACGCCGCGCTGCACCAGCGGGCCGACGTCGGGGCCGGGGCCGCCGCCCTCGCGCTCGAACGGAATGCCGAGCGGCGCCAGCACCTCGGCGATCTGCTCCAGCAGCGGCCAGTAGGTCGGCTCGACGCCGGCGCGCAGGGCGTAGATGCGGCCCGCGCCGAAATCGCTCTCGGCACCGATCACATGCTTCGCCATCTGCTCCGCCTGGGCGGCGGCGTAGGCGCGCGCGCCGATCAGGCCCTGCTCCTCGTTGCCCCAGGCGATCACCCGCACGGTGCGGCGGGGACGCTGCTCCAGCTTCAGAAGGGCCGCGCCCGCGGCCATGGTGATGCCGACGCCGGCGCCGTCGTCGAGTGCGCCGGTGCCGAGGTCCCAGGAGTCGAGATGGCCGCCGATCACCACGACCTCGTCGGGTCGCTCGCGCCCGCGGATGTCGGCGATCACGTTGTAGCTGGTCGCTTCACCGCGGTTCTCGGCGTCGATGTCGAGGCGGATGCGCACCGGCTGGCCGCGCTCCAGCATGCGCGTCAGCAGGTCGGCATCGGGGTTGGACACGGCCGCCGCCGGGATCTGCTTCACGTCGTCGGCGTAGCGCATGATCCCGGTGTGCGGGAAGCGGTCGGTATTGGTGCTGATTGAGCGGATGATCAGCCCCACCGCGCCTTTCTTCGCGGCCTCGACCGCGCCCGAGCTGCGGCCGATCACGCTGAGCCCGTAGCCGCGGCCGTCGCGCGCGCGCTGGGTGCGCTGGCTGATGAAGACGATCCTGCCTTCGGCCGCGCCCTCGGGCGCTGCCTGCAGCTCTGCGATGCTGTCGAAGGCCACGATCTCGGCCTCCAGCGGGGCGCCGCCGGTGCCGATGCTGCCGCCAAGCGCGGTGATCGCCAGCGGCTGCGGAAACGGCGCCAGCACCTCGCCGCGCTCATGCCCGCGCCGCCAGTAGGGGAAGCGGAAAGGCTCGATCCGCACCCCGTCGAAGCCCAGCGCCTTGAACTTCTGCCGCGCCCATTCGACCGCACGTGCGTCGGCCTCGGTGCCGGCCATTCGTGGGCCGACTTCGGTCGTCAGCGACTCGACGATGGCGTAGGCCGCACCGGCCTCGACGTGGCGGTCGCGCAGGGCGGCGGCGTTCTGCAGGCTGTCGGCCGACAGCGGCTCCACCGGCTCGGCGGCGCCGGCTGCAGTGCCGAAGCAAAGGGCGATCATCAGGGCGCGCAGTCGCATGGACAGTCTTCCGGCCGTAGGTACGAAACGACGAAGTTGCCATGGCCGTTGCGGCCCGGCATGTGCGGAAAGGCCGGGCGCCGAATCGGCCTGCCCGGCCTCCGGGCTCACTTCTTCAGCAGATCGCGGATCTCGCGCAGCAGCAGCACGTCTTCGGGCGGCGCCGGCGGCGCGGCGGGCGCTTCTTCCTGCTTGCGCTGCAGGCGGTTCATCAGCTTGATCACGATGAAGATGGCAAACGCGATGATGGTGAAGTCCACCACCGTCTGCAGGAAGGCGCCGTACTTGAACAGCACCGGCTCCACGCCTTCCGCGCCTTCCTTCAGCGTGATCGCGAGGTCGGAAAAGTTCACGCCGCCAACGATCAGGCCGATCACCGGCATGATGATGCCGTCGACCAGCGAGCCGACGATCTTGCCGAAGGCCGCGCCGATGACCACGCCGACCGCCAGGTCGACGACATTGCCGCGCATGGCGAAAGCCTTGAATTCACTGATGAAGCTCATGTCGCCCCCGAACAGTCCAGCGGCGCCGTTCGCCGCGCGCCGACTTTAGCGGAAGCGCGGGGCCTGCGGGCTCAGCAGTGAGGTTTCGCGCGCAGAAGCGCATCCAGCGAAGCCAGCCGCTCCGGCGTGCCGACGTCTTCCCAGACGCCACCGTGCTTGCGGCCGGCAATGCGGTCCGTGGTCATCGCCGCGCGCAGCAGCGGGGCGAGGCCGAAGCGCGGCGGGGTGCGTCGGCTGTCCTCGCTGTCGCCGATGACCTCGCGCCAGCCCTCGAGCAGGCGGGCGTCGAACAGGCCGATGCCGGCATAGGTCAGGCGCGGCTCGCCTTCGCTGCGCAGGCGGCCGCCCTCGAGGTGGAAGTCGCCGCGCGGATGCTGCGGCGGGTTGTCGACCATCAGCAGCTGGGCAAGATCGTTCGGGGCGAGTGCGAAGCGGGCATAGTCGACGTCGCAGAAGACGTCGCCGTTGACCAGCAGGAATCGCTGGGCGTCGAGCAGGGGCAGGGCGTTCAGCAGGCCGCCGCCGGTTTCCAGACGCTCGGCCTCGCGGCTGTAGCGGATCGACAGCCCGTAGCGCGTGCCGTCGCCCAAGGCCGGCTCGAAGCAGTCGGCGAGGTGGGCGGTGTTGATCACCACCCGCCGCACGCCGGCGTTCGCCAGCGCGTCGAGATGCCATTCGATCAGGCGCTTGCCGCCGACGGGCAGCAGCGGCTTCGGCGTCACGTCGGTGAGCGGGCGCATGCGCTCGCCGCGGCCGGCAGCGAGGAGGAAGGCGACCTCGACGGCGCTCATGCCGATGCGTCTTGGCGCGGCCGGGTCAGCTCGCGGCCTTCTGTGAAGCGCAGCAGGAGCGCGCGAAAGTCGGCCAGCTCCGGATAGCGCGCGGCGATGTCGAGCACGTAGCCGAGCACGCGCGGCAGGTCGGCGAGGTAGCCAGCCTTGCCGTCGCGGTAGTGCAGGCGGCAGAAGATGCCCAGCACCTTCAGATGGCGCTGCAGGCCCATCAGGTCGAACGCGCGAAAGAAGCGCTGCGGCGCATCGGCAACGCGCCCGGCGCGCACCAGCTCACGGCGGAAGTCCTCGGCCCAGCCGTGCACGCGGGTCTCGTCCCAGCGCAGGTAGCAGTCGCGCAGCAGGGAGACGAGGTCGTAGGTCAGCGGGCCGGCCAGCGCATCCTGGAAGTCGATGATGCCGGGGCCGGGCGCGCAGTCGATCAGGTTGCGGCTGTGGTAGTCGCGGTGCACGAACACCCGCGGCTGCGCCATCGCGCTGTCCAGCAGCAGGCGGAAGGCCGATTCGATCGGGTCCCATTGCTCGCATTCGAGTGCGATGCCGAGATGCCGGCGCAGGAACCACTCCGGCATGAGCTCCAGTTCCATCTCGAAACGGGCGTGCTCATACGGCGGCACGGCATCGGCCGGCAGGGTCTGCAGGCGCAGCAGGGCCTCCATCGCGCGGCCATACAGCGCGTCTGCGCTGTCGGCATCGAGCCGGTGCTGGTAGAGCGCGTCGCCCAGGTGTTCGATCAGGGCGAAGCCGAGCGTAGCGTCGGCGGCGATCACCTTCGGCACGCGCAGGCCGGCGCCGCCGATCAGCTCGCCGACCTCCAGCCAGGGCTGCAGCGGCACCAGCGCGGGCGGCGAATCCATCAGCAGCAGCTCGGGCGCGCCATCCAGCCGCAGGTAGCGGCGGAAGCTGGCGTCGCTGGCGGCCGGCGCGAGGCCCAGTTCCGTGCGTCCGAGCTGCGCGCGCGCCCAGCCCAGCGCCTCCAGTGCGCGTGCGTCGGTAGGCGGCATCGTGCGGGCTGCGCTCACGCGCTGGCGGCGAGGTCGGCCTGGGCCAGGGCGCGGACGTGGGCCAGGCTGCACTCGCGCAGCGCGGTCAGGCTGTAGCCGCCCTCCAGCGTTGACACCAGACGGCCCTTGGCGTGGCGGTCGGCGAGGTCGATCAGCTCCTCGGTCAGCCAGGCGTAGTCGGCGGCTTCGAGGTTCAGGCCGGCCAGCGGATCGAGGCGATGGCCATCGAAGCCGGCCGAGACCAGCACCAGCTCGGGCTTGAAGGCGTGCAGGGCGGGCAGGGCCTGGCTGCGGTAGAGCTCGCGCAGCTCCTGGCCGCAGGCGCCTTCCGGCAGCGGCAGGTTCACGATGTTGCCGACGCCGCGCTCGTGGGCCTCGCCGCTGTAGGGGTAGAGCGGCGACTGGTGGCTGGACAGGTACAGCACCCGCGAATCGTTCCAGAAGATGTCCTGGCTGCCGTTGCCGTGGTGCACATCGAAATCGATGATCGCCACACGTTTCAAGCCGTGCCTGGCCAGCGCATGCGCCGCACCCACCGCGACGGAATTGAAAAGGCAGAAGCCCATGGCCTGCGCGCGGGTCGCATGGTGGCCCGGCGGTCGCACCGCGCAGAAGGCGCGCTTGGCCTCGCCGGCCATCACCGCATCGATCGCGGCGACGACGGCGCCGGCGGCATGGCGCGCGGCCTCCGGCGAGTCCGCGTTCATCGCGGTGTCCTCGTCGATGCGGTGCTGATGCTCGATGGCGATGTCGAGAATGCTGGCGACCAGCTCCGGCGTATGCGCCAGCAGCAGCTGCTCGCGGCTGGCGCGCGGCGCCTCGCGCCAGTCGATCGGCAGGTCCTCGATGCCGTGCAGGGCCTGCAGCACGGAGGCCAGGCGCTGCGGCGACTCGGGATGGCCGGGGCCCGCGCTGTGGCGGATGCAGACGGGGTGGGTGAACAGCAGCATCCGCGCGGGTCCTCGTTTCGGATCAGTGAAGAGCGTCAGCCCTTGCGCCGCTCGTGGTTCCACAGCACTTCGCCGTGGCCGGAGGCGCGTGCCAGCACGCGTGCCATCACGAACAGCAGGTCCGACAGCCGGTTGAGATAGCGGATCGCCTGTGGACGCACGGCATCGTGGTGACCCAGGGTGACCACCTCGCGCTCGGCGCGGCGGCAGACGGTGCGCGCCACGTGGCAGTGGGCCGCCGCGGCACCGCCGCCGGGCAGGATGAAATCCTTGAGCGGCGGCAGTTCGGCGTTGAGCCCGTCGAGGATGTGCTCCAGACGCTCGATGTCGGCGTCCTGCATCGCGGCGTGGCCGGGAATGCAGAGCTCGCCGCCCAGGTCGAACAGCTGGTGCTGGATCGAGACCAGCGGCTCGCGGATAGTCTCGGGCAGCTCCTGCGCCAGCAGCACGCCGATGCAGGAGTTCAGCTCGTCGACCGTGCCGTAGGCGGTGACGCGGGCGGAGTCCTTGGCGACCCGGCTGCCGTCACCCAGGCCGGTGGTGCCGTCGTCGCCGGTGCGCGTGTAGATCTTGGACAGTCGATTGCCCATGGCTCAAGCCGCCGCCCGGGAGGCGCGCAGGGCCGGCAGGCGCTGCTGCAGCAGGGCATAGCCACCGAACAGGATCAGGCTCCACACCGCCGTGCCCAGCAGCTGGGCGCGGAAGAAGGGCAGGGCGGCGACGTAGCACTCGGTCAGGCCGATGCTGCAGGCCGGATGCGTCCCGAGGTTGTCGGCGGTGGCCCAGACCGCGAAGTTGGTGACCACGAAGAACAGCACCGCACCGGCGAGGCCGGCCGCGCCGACGCGCAGCACGCTGACCCGGTCGCGCAGCCAGAAGCCCAGCAGCACGCAGGCGGCGACGCAGCCGTAGACCACCGGCATCAGGCCGTAGACGCCGAGGTAGAGATCGCTCAGCAGCAGGGCGCCCAGCGGCACCGCGAACGCGGCCCAGCGGCTGGCGAAATAGGCGCCGCCGAACAGGGCGATGGCCTCGACCGGGGTGAAGTTCCAGGCGTGCGGCAGCAGGCGCGAGGCGGCGGCAGCGAGGATGAAGGCGGCCAGCAGCAGCGGGCGCAGCGGCAGCGAAGAGGCGTTCGGGGACATTCGGCGGGCTCCGGCGGAATCGGCCCGGCGCAGCGCCGGGGGACAGCGCCCAAGGATAGCCGAGGCGATTGCGGGGCGGTGAGGGCCGATCGTGCAGGCGAAGGCTCGGCCTACGGTCGCGGAGGACTCAGCGGAGGCGGTTCGTCACGAAGCGCCGGGGCGACCGCGGCCTCTGCGCGGGCTCAGCCCTGCCGCTGCGGCGGCAGGCGCACCTGCACTTTCTCGACGACGGTGAAATCGCCCTCGATGACGTCGCTGGGCCCGGTCGTGCGCGCCGCGGGCTGGCCGCCGCGCAGCTTCCACCACAGCTGGCGCAGGCCCAGCGCAGCGAGGACCGCCGCCGCGAGCGCAGCCCCGGCCAGCGCGAAGAACGACAGCACGGCGATGCCGGCCACTGCCAGCAGCAGGCGCACCAACGGATTGCGGGGCAGGCGAAGCTGGACGAAGGCGGGGCGCATGGCGGTTCCTGTGGGCGACCGCTGGTCGCGGGCGTCGGCCGAGTATCGAGGCGGATCGGCCCGTCCTCAAGGCTGAAGCCGAGCGCGGGCTGAACGGAGAGCCCTGCTCCCGCTGATCCGGGCTCGCGCTGGGAGGGCGCGACCGCGCGTTTCAACGCGCTTGCCGGCTGCGTATCCTGAGCGCCCCTTGCGGAGCGCGTCCATGTCCCAACGCCTGTGTCTGCTGTCCGACCTGCCCGAAGCCCAGCCCATCGCCGTGGAGGCCACGATCGACGGCGGCGAGGAGTCGCTGGTGCTGGTGCGCAGCGGCGAGCGCGTCGAGGCCTTCCTCAACGTGTGTCCGCACGCGGGCCGGCGCCTCGACTGGGCGCCCGGCAAGTTCCTGATGGAAGGTGGGCGCCTGGTCTGCGCGGCGCATGGCGCGAGTTTCGCCCTGCCAGGCGGTGCCTGTGTCGCCGGGCCTTGCAAGGGCCAAACACTGTCGGCGGTTGCCGTGCATATCGAGGGCGAGGCCGTGCTGCTGGGCTGAAGCTCGCCGCTGTCGTAACTCAGTTCTGAGCTCGCGCTCGCCGCATATCGACATGCGGGATGCCGTCTTCGAGGTAGCCCTCGGAGCAGACCTCGAAACCGTGCGCGGCGTAGAAGCCCTGCAGGTGCGACTGTGCACCGAGGGTGATCGGCTGGCCGGGCCAGAGCGCTTCGCAGCGCGCGATCCCCTCGCGCATCAGCGCATGCGCCAGCCCCGCGCCGCGTGCTGACGCGCTGACGATGACCCGTCCGATCGCCGGCGTCTCGAAGCCGAGCCCCGGCGGCAGCAGGCGCGCATAGGCCTGCAGTCGACCCTCGCGTTCGCCCAGCAGGTGCCAGACGCCAGGCTGTGAGTCGCGGCCGTCGAGATCGGGATAGGGGCAGGTCTGCTCGACGATGAAGACATCGACGCGCAGACGCATCACTGCGTACAGACGATGCACGTCGAGCGCCTCGAAGCGCAGGCAGGACCAGGCGATGTCGCGGTCGGGCATCAGAGGCTCCAGCCGCGCAGCAGCAGCCAGGCCAGCGCCAGCGCGGTCGAGATCAGGGTGACGGGGATGCCGACCCGGGCGAAGTCGGCGAAGCCAAGCCGCACGCCGGCCTGGGCGGCGCGCTCGGCGGTGATGATGTTGGCGAGGCTGCCGAGCAGCAGCAGGTTGCCTGCCAGCGTCGAGAAGATCGCCAGCGCGGTCAGCGCCGGCTGCGAGAGCCCGCCCAGGGTTTCCACCAGCAGCATCACCAAGGGCACGTTGCCGATGGTGTTGCTGCCGACCAGCGCCGCCGGCACCAGCAGGCCGAGCCGCTCGAAGCTGAGCCCCGCCGCGTCCAGCGCCGCCACTCCGGAACTTGTGATCTGCAGCTGGGCGAAGGCGGCGGTGACCACGAACAGACTGGCGATCAGCACCAGCAGGCTCCAGTCGACGCGCTTCAGCAGGGCGGCGGTGCCGATCCGGCGGCCGGCCAGCAGGACGGCGGCAATCGCCAGCGCGGCGATCTCGCGGTGGCGATCGAGCAGCAGCATCGCCATCACCACTGCCAGCACGGCGAGCAGACTCTTCAGCAGCAGCCAGCGCTGCAGCGGCAGTTCGGCGAGGGGTTCGGCGCGCCATTCCACCGCCAGACGCCCGCGCCAGGTCCAGGCGACGACCGCGAACACGCAGAGCAGGGCCAGCGCCGAGGGCAGGGCGGCGATGGCGAGATAGGCGAGAAAGTCGAGCTGGCCGAGCTCGCCGATCAGCAGGTTCTGCGGATTGCCGACCAGGGTCGCCGCCGAGCCGGCATTGCTGGCCAGGGCCAGCCCCAGCAGGTAGGGCCGCGGATCGAGCGCGCGCGCAGCGAGGCCGTGGACCAGCAGGGGCGTCAGCGCGAACACCACGATGTCGTTGACCAGCAGCGCCGACAGCAGGCCGCCGGTGGCGACCACGAGGCCGAGCAGGGCCAGCGGCGAGAGCGGACTGCGCGAGAGCGCGCGCGCCACCGCATCGAAGGCGCCGGCTTCGGCGAAGTGGCCGCCGATCAGCATCAGCGCGAACAGCAGCACCAGGGTCGGCAGGTCCAGCACCTGCGCCCACTCGCCGTAGGGCAGGGCGCCCGCGGCCAGCAGCAGGGCCGCGCCGCACAGCGCGATGCCGCTGCGATCCAGCGCCAGCCCGGGCAGGCGGCCCAGCGCCATGCCGAGGTAGACGAGCGCGAAGACGGCGACGACGAAGGCGGTCATGGGGCAGGGCGCAGGAGCGAGGTGCGCAGTGTAGGGGGAGGGCCGCGACCTGCGGGTAGGCGCGGTTTCGAGTGCAGCGCTCTGATCCGTAGGGTGGGCCCTGGCCCACCATGGGCGCCGCACTCGCCTCACCCTGTTCCCGGCGAACGCCGCCAACCCCCGTCAGCCATCGCCCACCCCGGGCACCCGATGCTGCGATAATCCGGCCCCATGAATACGACCCGCGACGCCCAGGACAGCCGCCCCGCGCAGAGCGCGCCCGGCGAGACCACCCACTTCGGCTTCCGCGAAGTGCCCACCGCCGACAAGAAGCGCCTGGTCGGCCAGGTGTTCAGCTCGGTGGCCGCGAAGTACGACCTCATGAACGACCTCATGAGCTTCGGCATCCACCGGATCTGGAAGCGCTACTTCGTCGCCACCAGCGGCGTGCGTCGCGGCGATCGCGTGCTGGATCTGGCCGGCGGCACCGGCGACATCGCGCGCCTGCTGCTGGAGCGCGTCGGCGACAGCGGCGAAGTCATCATCGGCGACATCAACGGCGACATGCTGCGCGTGGGCCGTGACCGCCTCACCGATCGCGGCCTGGTGCGCGGCCTGCGCTACGCCCAGCTCAACGCCGAGGCGCTGCCGTTTCCTGACGCCAGCTTCGACCTGGTCACCATCGCCTTCGGCCTGCGCAACGTCACCGACAAGCAGAAGGCGTTGAACGAGATGCAGCGCGTGCTGAAGGTCGGCGGCCGCGCGCTGGTGCTGGAATTCTCCGAGGTGCAGCCGCAGTGGCTGAAGCCGCTGTACGACATCCACTCCTTCCAGGTGCTGCCGCGGCTGGGCAGGCTGTTCGCCGGCGACGCCGACAGCTACCAGTACCTCGCCGAGTCGATCCGCCAGCATCCGCCGCAGAACGAACTGAAGGCAATGATGGAAGCGGCAGGCCTGGAGCGCTGCGACTACCGCAACCTCACCGGCGGCATCTGCGCCATCCACTCGGGTCACAAGCTGTAGAGCCTGGATCGCCTGCCGTCTGCCCGGCGCAAGCGGCGCGGCGTTTCGCCCGCTGTAGGGCAGCCTTCCTCGGCAGTTCGGGTGTCGGCGAGCGCGAAACTGCAGCTGCCGTAAAGTCCGCAGCAGTGCGTTGGGTGGAGGCGTCGGTCGACCTTGCGAGACGGCTCGGGCCGTTCAGGTCGCCCCTACCCGATCTGCGACCACTCGACCGCCTCATCGGCCAGCAGCACTGGAATGCCGTCGTCAATGCGATAGGCGCGGCTGCCGTTGGCGGTGACCAGGGCTTCCTTCCACGGCTGGCTGAGCGCCTGCCCGTCGGCTTGCTTCACGCTGCCGGCCGCGATCGCCGCGTTAAGCGCGGCCAGGCGCTGCGCGTCCAGCATCTGCAGGGGCTGGCGGGTGAGCGGGCAGCACAGGATTTCAAGCAGGCGCGGGTCAAGGGCCATGGAAGGTCGCCGAGAGTGATGACAAGCCCGCGATTGTCGGCCAAGCCGCCAAGCCCTGCAAAGCGCGTATCCGCCCAGCCGTCTACACTGTGCCGCTTCCGGCGGGGCGGGGTGCTCGCGCCGGGTTCGCTATCGCCATGCGGAGGCCGCAGCCGATGACGCAGCACACGCCCGCCGCCCACACCTCCGCGCCGCTGGTCGGCGTGGTGATGGGCTCGCGTTCCGACTGGGACACCATGCAGCACGCGGTGCAGCGCCTTGAAGCTCTGGGCGTGCCGCACGAGGTGCAGGTGGTCAGCGCGCACCGCACGCCCGACCTGCTGTTCCAGTACGCAGAAGCCGCCGAAGTCCGCGGCCTGCGCGCGATCATCGCCGGCGCCGGCGGTGCCGCCCATCTGCCGGGCATGCTGGCCGCCAAGACCGCCGTCCCGGTGCTCGGCGTGCCGGTGCAGTCGAAGGCGCTCAACGGCCTCGACTCGCTGCTGTCGATCGTGCAGATGCCGGCCGGCATCCCGGTCGCGACCTTCGCCATCGGTGCGGCCGGTGCTGCCAATGCCGGCCTGTTCGCCGCCAGCCTGCTGGCCGCGGACCATCCCGCCATCCGTGAGTCGCTCGCGGCCTTCCGCGCGAAGCAGACCGACGACGTGCTGGCCCATCCGGACCCGAGGCAGGCATGAGCGAGCGCAGCCTGATCCGCGTCGGCGTGCTCGGCGGCGGCCAGCTCGCGCGCATGATGGCGCTGGCCGGCGCACCGCTGGGCGCGAAGTTCCTGATGCTCGACACCGACGCCAACGCCTGCGGCGGCCAGGTCGCCGCGCTGATGCAGGCCGACTACCGCGACCTCGATGCGCTGGGCCGCTTCGCCGCGCAGGTCGATATCGCCACCTTCGACTTCGAGAACGTGCCCGCCGACAGCGCCGCCTGGCTGGCCGAGCGCGTGCCGGTGTTCCCCAACCCGCGGGCGCTGGCCGTGGCCCAGGACCGCATGGCCGAGAAGTCGCTGTTCCGCGAGCTCGGCATCGGCACCCCGGCCTTTGCAGCCGTTGACACGCTCGACCAGCTGCGCGAAGCGGTCGAGCGTATCGGCCTGCCGAGCATCTTGAAGACCCGGCGCCTGGGCTACGACGGCAAGGGGCAGTACCGCCTGCGCCAGCCGGCCGACATCGAAGCCGCCTGGGCCGCGCTGGCGCACGGTCAGGCCCAGGCCAGCCTGATCCTCGAGGCTTTCGTGCCCTTCGACAGCGAGCTGTCGGTGGTCGGCGTGCGCGGCCGCGATGGCGAGTTCCGCAGCTACCCGCTGACCCGCAACTGGCACCAGGACGGCATCCTCGCGCTGAGCCTGGCGCCCGCCGACGTCTCCGACGACATCGCCGCGCGCGCCGTCGCGCACGCGAAGGCGTTGGCCGATGCGCTCGACTACGTCGGCGTGTTCGCGCTGGAGCTGTTCGAGCAGGGCGGCGCGCTGCTCGCCAACGAGATGGCCCCGCGCGTGCACAACAGTGGCCACTGGACCATCGAGGGTGCGGTCAGCAGCCAGTTCGAGAACCACCTGCGCGCCGTGCTCGGTTTGCCGCTGGGCGACACCGCCACGCGCGGCCACAGCGCCATGCTCAACTGGATCGGCGAACTGCCCGACTGCGCCGCGGCTCTCACCGTGCGCGGCCTGCACTGGCACGACTACGGCAAGAGCGCGCGTACCGGCCGCAAGGTGGGCCATGCCACTCTGCGCGCCGACAGCCCGGCCCAGCTGGCTGATGCGCTCGAAAGGGCGGGGCAGGTCCTCGGTCGAGCCGCGCAGGTGCAGCCCGCCATCGCAGCCCTGCGCGTCTGACCCCGCTGCTTCCCGCCAGGCCTCGATACGAGGGTGGTGGCTCGGCCAAGCCTGCCCGCACGTGTCCATATCCGATTCAATCGCCATAGGCCCCCTCCTGCTGCCGACCCAGGCGCTGCTTCTTGTGGTCGCCGCAGCGGCTGCGCTGGGCGTGCTGGGGCTGTTGCGCGATGCCGAGCCCTCGTCCCGTGCCGGCGCCGAGACGCGGCTGTTCATCGCGCTGGTCGCGGGCGTGCTCGCCGCGCGCCTCGGGTGGATCCTCCAGCACTGGGAGGTTTACGCCGAGAGTCTGTGGGCCGTGCTGGCCTTTCGCGACGGGGGCTACCTCCCGTGGGTCGGTGTGCTCGGCGGCATGGGCACGGTCGCTGTGCTCCTGCTGCGCCTGCCTGCGCCCTTGGGCGAAGGGAACGATGCCAATGCGGAGTGCGTCGCGACGCAGGCGCGAGCCGTGTTGCGCCGGCAGCTCTCGATCCCTGCTGGCGTCGCGGCCCTGATCGTGGTGGTCGGCCAACTGCTGCTCAGCGTGAACGCGCGTGTGGAGCCGCTGCCGGAATTTGAAGTGCTGGATCTGGCCGGTTCGGCAGTACGTCTGCCCGGTGGACGCGGGCGCCCCCAGGTCATCAACCTCTGGGCCAGCTGGTGCGCGCCCTGTCGTCGCGAGATGCCGGCCTTCGCCCGCGTGCAGGCGCAGCGGCCGGATGTGGACTTCATCTATCTCAACATCGGCGAGCGCGTGGATGAGATCGTCGCCTTCACGCGTGTCCTGGGCGTACCGCTGGCGCCGATCCTCCGCGACCCGCAGGGCAGGGTGCCAGAGCGACTGGAGGTGCGCGGCTACCCGACCACCCTGATCCTCGACGTCGAAGGCCGCCTAGTGCATCGCCGCAGCGGCGAGCTGTCGGAGCCCAGCCTCAAGGCTCTGCTTCCGCGTGAAGGCTGAACGGGTCGACGCGGCCCCAGCGAAGGCAGTGCCACGCTGTCGAACCCGCGGCATGGCCTCATCCTCGCGACCGACTCGGACTCCAATGTTCCGCAAAGCGAACTCCGTCGCGCTGGCGGCGGCACCCCGAGACGCTGGTCGGTGGCGGTCTACCGGCTGTCCGGCACCTGAAGAACCGGCTCCAAGTCCGCGATACTGTTGGTCTCGGAGAAAACCGGAGCGTCCCATGACACCGCTCGCACCCTCCCGCTCAGCGGGCTTCACCTTGGTCGAACTCGTGGTGGTGGTGGCCATTGCCGCCATCCTTGCCGCGATCGCCCTGCCCAGCTTCAACGACTCTATTGTCCGCAACCGGCTGGCCTCCCAGACCAACGAACTGGTGGCAGGGCTCAGTCTCGCGCGCACTGCGGCGATTGAGCTCAATGTCGGCGGTGGGTTCTGTGCCGCCAACGATTCGCAGGATGGCTGCGGTGGCAGCTTTGCCAACGGCTGGATCGCGTGGGCGGATGTCAACCGCAACAACGTGCTGGATGGCGGTGAGATCCGCGCCACCGGCCAAGTCAGCGCGAAGGATGCGCTGGTGGGCGTCACCGCGATCCGCTTTGACGGCCGCGGGCGTCGCCTGACGCCGGCGCCCAACGCGGCCGCAAGCATGACGATGCGCCCCGCTGACTGCCCGTCTGGCAAGGAATTCAACCGCGTGCTGACGATCAACGCCGTGGGTTCGGTGACCGTCACCAAGGGGAACTGCTGACCATGCGCCAGAACCACTCCACGCTGTGCCGGCGTCAGGCCGGTGTCTCCATGATCGAAGTGATGGTGGCCGTCTTGGTGCTGTCCGTCGGGCTTCTCGGCATGGGAACGCTGATGGCGGTTTCCCTGCGCAACACCCAGAGCGCCAGCTACCGCACGCAGGCCGCCAACCTCGCCTACGAGTACACCGACATCGCCCGCAGCTATGTCGCCCGGGGCACCAACAGCAAGCTGGGTTCGGTCGTCATCAACAACTTCAGCAGCCCGACCTGCAATCTGGCGACGGCGCCGGGCTACAGCTGCGCCAGCGGTTCGAATGCACTGAACTGCGACGCGCGCCGTTTCGCGGACCGGGTTTGCCGCGTGCTGCCCGACGGGCGCATCCGCGCCGTCGCCACGCCGGTGGCGGGCGCGGCCCGGCGGGTGGCCCTGACCGTGGATGTGTGCTGGCTCGATGATCGCAGCGAGAACGCGGTGCAGACCGCTGGCTGCACCGGGGACAGCGAAACGCTGTTCACGCTGACCACCGAGCTCTGAGGAGGCGCCGTGAGCCCCAACCGTACCCTTCGATTCGCCGCGCGCCAGGCCGGTCTCTCCCTGATCGAGCTGATGGTGGCACTCACCATCGGCGTGTTCCTGCTGCTGGGCCTGGTGGAGATTTTCGGCGCCAGCCGCGCTGCCTTCGCGACGGCGGAGGGCGTCTCGCGCGTGCAGGAGAACGCACGTTTCGCCGTCGACTTCATGCGCCGGGACTTGCGCATGGTGGGCCACCTCGGCTGCCTCAACGAGCGTGGCTACATCCGTGGCGGCGGTCTGAGCCCGCGCATGTACAACCACGCGGTCAACCCTTCGACCAACCTGGTCGGCGCCCCCTTCGCGCTCCGGCTCGACATGCCGGTGATCGGGTTCGACCACAACGGCACGGCACCGGGCCAGACCTTCGACATGTCCGGTGGCCCCGTCACGGGCGTTGGACCCGGCTCGTTCTCGCCACCGCTGGATCCCAGCCTGGGCGATCTTGCGGGTGACGCTATCCGCGGCAGCGACGTGCTGGTGGTGCGCTTCCTCGGCGGCGAGAGCGCGCGCAGCACGCGGGTGAACATCGCCACAAACACCCTGCAGGTCCTGTCCCCGCTTGAAGTGCCCTTCTTCGAGGCGCGTGCCGTCTACGCCATCTCGAACTGCCGCCAGGTCTCGTTGTTCCAGGCGCAGGGCGCCGGGGCGAACATCAACGTCGGCGCGGGCGGCGTCAACGCGGTCAACTGGGCCACGGAAGAAGAGGGCTACGCCTCGCCGGCCACCGCCGTCTACCGCTACGAGTACGCCGTCTATTACGTCGGGCTGGATCCGGCCAGCGGTCAGCCCTCGCTGCGGGTGCGCAACCTCGATCCGGGGCGTGCCGGCCTGCTGTCCGCCCCCCAGACCCTGGTGGAGGGCGTGGACAACATGCAGCTGGTCTACGGCGTCGATGTGGGGGCCACCCGCGATGACGTGCTCGACCGCTACGTCACCGCCCAGGGCGTCGGCGGCCTGGATGCGACCCAGCAGCTCGCCTGGCAACGCGTGCTCAACGTCCGCGTCGGATTGCTGATGCGCAGCCCCAACGTGGCCGCAGCGGCCCGTGACGATGCCTCACCACCCTTCCGCGTCGCCGATACGGTCATCACCGAAGCGCGCGACGGCCGAGTCCGGCAGACCTATGAAACCGTCATCACCATGCGCAATCGCGTGAGGAACTGAACCATGGCCGCCCTCCGTCCGCCCCGAACCCAGCGCTTGCGCCGCCAGCGCGGTGCTGCCCTGTTCGTCTCGATGATGATCCTGATCCTGCTGAGCCTGCTGGCGGTGTCCGCCTCGCAGGTCACCGCGCTGCAGGAAAAGATGGTCCAGGCCTACTGGGCCGATGTGCGTGCCTTCGAGGGCGCGGAGCAGCGGCTGCGCGCAGCCGAGCGCGAATTGCGTGCCCAGGCGGTCACCATCGAGTGCCCCGAAGTGGACGAAACCGTACCGCCCGCCTGGGTCCAGCCGAGCAATATTCCAGTCAACGCAGGCCAGCACGCCATCAATCTGAGCCAGGGCGAACAGAGCCGCGGCTCCGGCGTCGGTGGCTCGCTGGCGATCGGTGCCCAGGATGCCGCGCAATGCGCCTACTTCCTGCTGAGCGCGTCCGAGAACGACGCCCGCAATGACGATGACGCCCGCTCCTGGGCTGTCGTCCAGTCCGTCTACGTGCCTTGATCGGCCCACGGGAGATTCCCATGTCGAACGTCCGAATCCACCCCGGCGTGCCCGCCGCCCTGCTGGCCTTGTGTGCCGGGCTGTCCGCGCCGGCGCAGGCGCAGTTCAACGTCGCCCAGTACCCGCTCTACGTGCAGCAACCGGTCAAACCCGCCTTCATCATGGCGGTGGACGACTCCGGCTCGATGACCTTCGAGACCCTGTTTCCGCGGGTTCGCGACGGCTACGCCTGTTTCGGTACCGACACGTCGACCACCAACGCCTTCTACGATCTGAGCGGGCAGTTGCGCCGGGTTGCCGGCACCAACGGCAGCTGCAACTTCCACCATGTCATCCCGGTCCCGGGCCATCGCATCGACACCGGCCGCTACTCGGTCCCGCCCCTCGACCAGTTCGGTTTCGCGCGCTCGCCGGAGATCAGTCCGTCCTACTACGATCCCGGCACCGAGTACCGGCCGTGGAAGAATTCCGACGGCAGTGAGTTCCCGCAGGCATCGGTGACTGCCACCCGCGCGCGGCCGCGCTTCGCCACGCCCACGCTGAACGTGTCGGCCATCCATCTGGACCGCACCGACCCCGAAGGCGAGGACGGCACCTTCCAGACTTTGGGCATTGCCACGTACAACCTCGGCACCTTGTTCCCGGCCGGCGTCTGGGTTGCGCGCAATGGTGCCTGCGGTGGCCTGCCCAACACGGGGAGCGCCACCAACTTCCAGCTGCTGACCAGCGATGTGGTCCTGACGGCCAACTGCGACAACGTGGTGCTGCGACGCTCGTTGACGGGCGTGCCCGCCGCCGACGAGCGCTTCCGCGTGCCCAGCGGCACGATCCTGCCGGCAGGCACCACCTACTTCCGCGATGCCGACTCGGCCTGCGGTGGCCTCGCCCCCGGAACGCCCACGCGTCGGACGTGGGTGCGGCTGAATGCGCCGCACACGATGACCGCCACCTGCGACATCGGCATGCAGTACTACCCGGCCACGTTCTACCTCTCGGTCGATACGCCGGCGCCGGACGGCTTCATCCTCGGCAACCGCGTGCTGGCCGCGAACGCCTGTGGCGCCGGCTGCAACATGTACCGCTACGAGATCCGCCCGGCGAACTACAGCACGGTGGCGCAGTACAACGCGCAGATCCAGAACTTCGCCAACTGGTTCAGCTATTACGGCAACCGCAACCGCGCGATGATCGCGGGCATGACACGCGCGCTGGCCGACGTCAGCTTCCTGCGCGTCGGCTTCTTCACGATCAACAACCGTGTCGACGTCACCATGAACGACATGGAGATCCAGTCGGCGCGCGACAATCTCTTCAACAACTCCCTGCTCACCCTGCCGGCCTCGGGCAGTACGCCCAACCGCCAGGCCGTGCAGCACTTGGGCATCCAGTTCCGGCGCACCCCGGCGGCCAAGGACGCGGTCAATCCTCCCCAGCCCGTGCTCAACGAGGCCAACGGCGGCGCCTGTCAGGTCAATGGCGGCATGCTGTTCACCGACGGCTACTCCAACCAGGACGGCCCGACCGTCGGCAACGTCGACGGCTCCCTGGGCTTCCCCTTCTCGGACGGCAATGCGAACACGCTGGCCGACATCGCCTCGTTCTATTACGAGAACAGCCTGCAGACCGCGCCCAACATCGTGAACCAGTCGGGCATCCAGGTCCCGGCGGCCTGTGCGGCCGGCACGGCGGACCCGTGGGTGGACTGCAAGACCTTCCCGCACATGAACTTCTTCGTCGTCACTCTGGGCGCGACCGGTGAGGCCTACGGCACCACGCACGCGCTGCCGCCGAACGACTGGACCGAGGGCTACACCAACCCGCCGGCCTGGCCTTCGCGTCAGAACGACAACCCGACCACCGTCGACGACATCTGGCACGCCGCCATCAACACCCGCGGCCGCTACATCAACGCCACCACGCCCGAGCAGATCACCCAGGCCATGCGCGACGTGCTGCTCGACGTCACCAGTCGCGCGCGACCGGCGGGCGGCGTCGCGGCCTCGGGCTCACGCACCGGCTCCGGTTTCCTGGTCTACGTGCCCGAGTTCTACTCGGACGACTGGACGGGCGACCTCAAGGCCTATCGTCTGAACGCCGGCGGCACCCTGGTCACGCCGGCCGAGTGGAGCATGGCCGAGAAGCTCGAGTCGGTGAACCCGAGCAGCCGCACGATCTACGTCAACGTCAACGGCAGCCTGCAGCCTTTCACCCAGTCGGGCCTGGGCGGCGCCAGCACCGCGCAGTCGCGTCTCGGCATCACTGCGGCGGATATCAGCGCCTACGGCGGCGCCACGGTCGACCAGATCATCAACTACCTGCGCGGCGATCGCTCGCTGGAGATCGCCAACGGCGGCACCCTGCGCACCCGCCGCTACAAGGTGGGTGACATCCTCAACTCGCAGCCGGAACTCACGGTCGCCGCGAGCTTCGGCTACACCCGCCTCAGCCCCGCCCAGGGCGGCGGCAGCACCGGGCCCGGCAGCTACGGCCAGTACCTGCGCGACAAGCGCAACAAGGTGCCGGTGCTGTTTGTCGGCTCCAACGACGGCATGCTGCATGCGCTCGATTCGCGTGCCAGTGGCGGCGACGTGCTCTTCAGCATCATTCCGAATTCGGTGATTGGCAGCCTCAAGGAGCTGCCCAAGAAGAACTACCAGCACCGCTATTTCGTGGACGGCACCCCCGTGCAGGCCGACGTCCGCATCGGCAGCGCCTGGCGCACCATCCTGCTCAGCTCCAACGGCGCGGGTGGCAAGTCGATCATGGCGCTGGATGTCACCAACGCCGGGTCAAGCTTCAGCCCGACCAGCGACTTCCTGTGGGAGTTCCAGAACGCCAACCTCGGCCACGTCCTGAACCCGCCGCGTGCGGCGGTTCTCGAGGGAGGCAACTGGGTCGTGGTGGCGGGCAACGGCGTCAACAGCGGCGATCACCGCTCGCGCCTCTTCGTGCTGAATGCCGCCACCGGCGCCATCATCAGCCAGCTCGCCGTGGGCAGCGGCTCGGCGACCGCGCCGAACGGCCTGACCTCGGCGGTGCCGGTGGACACCGACTTCAACGGCATGGCCGATGCCATCTACGGCGGCGACATGCAGGGCAACCTCTGGAAGTTCAACGTCTCGGCCTCTGGCACGGTCAGCGTCGCCAACAGCGGCAACCCCCTGTTCGTCGCCACCGACGCCGGCGGCAACCGGCAGCCGATCAGCGGCTCGGTCGACGTCGCGCTGCACCACATCTCGGGCCAGATGGTGCTGTTCGGCACCGGCAAGTACTTCGAGGTGGGTGACAACCTGGCGGACGCGTCTTCGCAGGTGCAGAGCTTCTACGGCATCTGGGACAAGAACGACGGCAGCGCGGTCAGCCGCTCGCAGCTGCAGCCCCAAGTGCTGGCCCAGGTCAGCCTGTCGGGGGGCGGCCTCGGTCGCACGGTGTCCGACAACCCGGTGAACTGGGACAGCCAGCGCGGCTTCCTGATCGATCTGCGCATCCCCGGCGGCGGCGCCAGCACCTTCGGCGAACGCGCCATCGGCCGTCCGCGCGTGCAGTTGGGCAATGTCCTCTTCACCAGCTACCGCCCGGTCGGCGACATCTGCAACCCCGGCGGCGACAACTGGGTGTATGTGGTCAACCTGCTGACCGGCAACGGCGAGCTGGACTTCCCCGGCTGCGGTGAAGACTGCTCGGCGGTCCGCATCGTCTCCGGCGGCAACCCCGTGCTGTCGCCGCCCGCCGCGGTGCGGCCGGGTGAGGAAGCCGATCCGATCACCGACCCGCAGGTGGACAGCGACGGCAATCTGATCGACCCGGCAGCGACGGCCGGCTGCCGCAACGATGTCGGCATCATCCTCGGCGACGGTTTCGTGCGGTTGAAGCAGATCGACTGCGGTCGCCAGTCCTGGCGCCAAGTGCAGTAAAGTCGCGGCGGCCGGGCAGGGGGCCCGGCCGCCGTTCCACACCAGCATCCGCGAGGAGTTCGATGCCATGAAGCCCTACCCGCACCGCGTCTCCGCGCACGGATTCACCCTTATTGAGCTTGTCGTCGTGGTGGCCATGGTCGCTATCCTCACTGCGATCGCGCTACCCGCTTACAACGAGCAGGTGCGCAGCTCGCGCCGTGCTGCCGCGCAGGCCGTGCTCAACGAAGTCGCGCAGTGCATGGAGCGCTTCAACACGTCGAACGGCACCTACGTGGGCGGCGATGCACGCTGCGATCCACCGGATTCCGACACCTACACCTACGCCATCAACGTGCTCAACCGCAGCGCTTTCAACCTCGTTGCGACGGCTACGGGTGGCCAGTCTGGCGATCGCTGCGGTGACCTTGGCTTGAACCAGGCGGGCCAGAAGACCCACAGCGCCGGAACGGACTGCTGGCGCTGAGTTCAGAGCACATTTGCGTTCCAGCCCAGTTCATAACCTTCAGGCACCGCTGCGCCCTCCTCGATAGGGAGAGAGGGCTTTGGGTGCCCCATCCACCTCTTGAAGGCTTCGCGGCTTGCCCCCACTCTGCCGCTCCGAAGGCGGCGCGCATCGCTATGTTCCGATGCCCGCACCCATTCTCAGTAGTCCTTCAACAGGAGGCCACTCATGAGCCGCTGGCGTGCTTTTCTTGTCCATCTCGCGCTGAGCGCCCTGGTGATCGGTTCGATCGCCTTCGGTCTTTTTGCACTGTGGTATCCGCCTGAACTGCTCGGATTCGCCAAAGGCGACAAGCTGTTTGTCATCGTCGCCGTGGTCGATATCGTTGCCGGCCCGCTGTTGACCCTGATCGTGTTCAAGCCGGGCAAGCCGAGCCTGAAGTCGGACCTTGGCGTCATTGCCCTGTTGCAGGCCCTCTTTTTGGCTGCGGGTTTGTGGACGGTCTGGGCGAGTCGTCCGGTGTTTCTGGTGGCGGGTCAGGGTTATTTCGAACTGGTGTTCGCCAATCAGATCGCTGACAACGACCTTGCTGAGGCGGCGCCCGGTTTCGAGAGCTTGCCCTCGTTCGGGCCGCGCCTAGTAGGGCTGCGCGACGACGGCAGTCCCCTGAGCTTCGACCAGTCCCGCGCCACCCTCCCCCGTCTTTATCAGAACTTTGAGCTCTCTGCCGAGTCCCTGCGTGGTCGCGCGCGCGGACCCGGTGGTCTCACTGATTTCGTGCACTTCTTGGATCTTGGGGGGCTCGAGGCAATCCAGCGTTCGCGTGCAGAGGACGGAGAGGCGCGCTTCCTGCCGGTGGCTTCCATCCGAGGCAACGCTCTGTTCGAGCTGGAGCCGTCAACAATGCGACCGCTGCGCTACGTCCCCTTGCCTTCCGTGCCCTCCTCCGATTCGAACGAAACTGCCGCGGGATCTGACGCTACCGTAGCGCCGCCGTCTGACGCTGAGGCGGCGGCTGACGCTGCGGAAGGGGCGTCAGCTGCTGACCCGGCGCGGCTCGACCCGAAGAACGCGATGGGTGCCGCGAGCGATGCCGCCGAACAGAGCGACGAAAAAGCTGACAGCGAGGCGGAGGAGAACCCTGTGCGGTGATCGAGCGCCAGCTGCGAGCCCGTCGGCGGTGCAACGCGTGAACGAGGTTACTGGGGAAAGGCCTTTTACTGCTGGGGCGATCCAGAGTCGCCACTCGAGGCCACGCCGCTCACCGCTGTTGTGGCCTGCAGGGTTTCACCCAGCCAAAGGTTGCGCTTCTCTGCAGGCACATCTTCGATCAGATTTTTCTGCTCACCGGCGTCGAGATCGATGCGATAGGCCTCCTCGCTTCCGTTGCGGACATTGCGCCAGTACTTCCAGATTGCCTCGGGTTGACGCAGGTCGAAAAGTCCCACCTCCGGACCCTGCTGGAAGTAGCTGAAGCTTCGACCGACGCCGTCTTGCAGTGAGCTGCCCGACCACGAGCTTGGCACGGGTAGGTCGAGTTCCCTCAAGACGGTCGGTGCAATATCGATCTGGGCGGCCAACCGCGGACTTGGGATTTGCGGTCCGGCGTACCCATGGCGCATCAGCAGGATCGGCACATCCAGCACGCCTTGCAGCACGGTGTCGGCGTGCGAGTAGCGCCCGCGCTCGCCCAAAAGTTCGCCGTGGTCCCCGGTGATCACCACCACGGCGTCACGCAGGTAGCCGCGCTCTTTCAGCACGGCCAGCAGCTCGTTGACGGTATGGTCGAACTGCAGCAGGCCGTTGTCGTAGAAGTTGCGCGCCCAGACCTGCACGTCAGTGGGGTCGCCGGAGATCCGGCTGCGCACGTAGTAGTTCGCAACGGGTGAAAAGTTTTGGAACTCCGCGTGGCGCTTGCCCAGCCCGTGCGAGGACATCAGGTGGAACTGCATGAACACCGGCGTCTCGCCGGCCGTCGGCAGCTCGCGTGCACGCGCCAGTACGGCGCGGTCGTCGTTCATGTATTCGCCCGACTGCAGGCCGTCCCAGTACAGGTCGGCGGGCCCAAGCGCCTCCGCCAGCCCATAGAAATTGGTGTGGTCGCCGCCAAGGATCAGGTACACCAGGTAGCCATGCCGCCGCAGCACCTGGCCCAGCGACAGGTTGTGCGCGGAAAACTCGTGCAGGTACTTCGAGCGCGCAATCGCCATCAGCCCGCAGAACGACTCCGCGCACATCGAGTGCGCCTGCACAGCCAGCTGCAGCCCGCCCTCGTGGTGCAGCGTGGACAGGTGTGGCGTGGTGTTGCGCGGGTTGCCGAACAGGTGCATGCGGTCCGCACGGAGGGCGTCGCCGACGATCAGGATCACGTTTCGCGCATGGCTGCGCGGGCCTGGCACATAGGCTGCCGACGCCGCGGCCTCGCGCTCGTCTATGACGCGTGCGCCCTGGGTTCTATTGGTTTGTCCGGACGGAGCTCCCGCCCACGGGTGAAAGGTCAGCAACAGAGGCTCATTGCTGCCCACGTGCAGGGCTTCGTGCACCTCGTAGACGCGATACGCGGTCAGACACAAGGCCACGGCCAGTGCGCCCACGCCCACCACAGGGCGCACTCGCACATGGAAAGCCTGCAGCCACCGCTGCCGACGCGCCAAAGCCCAGCCGATCGCCATCGCCAGGCCCAGCAGCATGGCCGCGCCCAGCGCCGCGACGCCCATGGGCACGGCCAGCACCGTCAGCAGCTCCTGCCACTGGCGCAGATAGACTTCGATCAGCGGCCAGGTGGCCACGCGCCCCCACGACTGCAGGCCGACCAGCACCGTCGCGTAGTACAGGCCCCAGCCAAGAAACCATGCTGCATACAGGACGCAAGCGAGGAGTCGCTGCAGGCCGTTGGGCAGCGGGCCCAGCACGGCCGCATGGATGAGCATCAGGCTGACGGCTGCCGGAAGCACGATGTCGAGGTGCCGAGGAGCCGCCTGGCCGGGCGCATGGAACACCAGCACATAGGCCGCGAGAAACAGCAGCGCGGGCAGCATCAGTGCCCCCAGCGTCAGCGCGGCATCGCCCGCCGCCGGGCCGGTCGAGGCGGGCGTTTCATTCCCCTGCATAGGTGAGCTCCGCCAATTTCGACAGCCCGAGCAGATTCACGCTGCGCAGCGAATCCAGTCGCCAGTCGGGATGCTCGAGCACAGCGAGTGGCAGCCGTGAATCAAAGCCCACCCGATGCGCCAGCCCCGCCAGCAGGCGCTCAGCACCGCCCCAGATGCCGGCGTCGCTGAAGTGGTTGAGGATCAGGATGCGACCGCCGGGCCGGCAGACGCGGCGCAACTCGGACAACAGTCGCTGCGGGTGGGGCGTTACCGAAAGCACGTAGGGCAGGGTGATGCAGTCGAAGCTTGCATCGGCGAAGGGCAGCTGTTCGGCGTCGGCGCACAGCAGCTGCGCGGGGAGCCCTTTGGGCACTGCCAATGCGTGGGCCCGTACCCGAACCTGCGCCCGTCTCAGCATTTCAGGCGAGAGGTCGAGGCCGATGATCTGCGCGGTTTGCGGATAGCGTTTCAAGGCGAGGCCGGTGCCGACGCCCACTTCCAACACTCTCTCAGCACCCGCCGGAACGCGCGCGGCCATGGCGACACGGCCGGCCTCCAGCAGGCGGCCGAATAGCAGGTCGTACAGCGGCGCATAGCCGCGGTAGACCTTGAGCAGGGCGGCACGATCGAGTTCGGTCACTCGCGGGGCTCCTCGGGCATGCCGGCCGTGGCAGGCGAAGCGAAGGGGCGCGAGTCTCCGGGTTCGACCCTTCGGCTGCAAGGCGAGGCAGGGCCGGCGGGCGTCGTCCTCCCGAGCCGCACGGGCGCGACTGACGCAAATTGTCACTTAGCGACTCGGCGGCGGGCGTCTGCGCGAACCTGTCGCCGAGGTGCGTGACGCTGCCCACAATCGTTTTGGCGCCGACGCTTCAGGCTCCGACAGAACTGCGCAGCGCGCTGCGGAAACGCTTGTGCAGCAGGCCTTTTGCTGAAACTGCTGGCGGTTTCGCACACTTGGCACGCTTGCTGCTAGACCATGCTCGCACACCGCGTTGCGCTGGCTCGAAGGGCCAGGGATACAGGCGAGGCAGCCAGTCCCGCGCGGTGTGAATGTCAAGAACCCCAAACACGTATCCCGGGAGACACACCATGAAGAAGCAGTCCGGTTTCACCCTGATCGAGCTGATGATCGTCATCGCCATCATCGGCATTCTGGCCGCCATCGCGCTGCCGGCCTATCAGGACTACACCGTCCGCAGCCGCGTCGGCGAACTCGCCGTCGTCGCTTCGGGCATGAAGGCCACCATCTCCGAGAACATCGCCAACAACAACGCCCTGAACGCTCAGGCCTGTGACGGCGTGACGCTCGTCGTCGCCCCCGGTACTGCGAACACCGCAAGTTCGACCTGCGCGAACGGCGTGATCACGGTGACCGGCACCGCTGCTGCCAACGGCACGATCCTGGTCTACACCCCGACCTTCACTGCTGGTGCCGCCACCATCAACTGGACTTGCACGACTCCGTCGGACATCCGTTACGTCCCGGCCGAGTGCCGCTAAGTACCGACGCAAGACTGGGTAAGACAAAGGGGCCCTTTGGGGCCCCTTTGTTTTTGTGTTTCAATTGGTGACAATCTTCGCGTTTGCAAAAGCCATCGCGGCGAGAAAGCGCTGCAGTCCTTTAGAAACATGCGGTAAAGTCCTGTTCAGATTGACAGCGCACCTGCGGAGCCCCAACCCATGAACGGTCCAGCCACGGTCAACCTGGTGGGCATCACCGGCCTCGCGCGCCGCCTGGTGCAGGACGGCCACTTGGGCGAAGCCGATGCACGTCGCGCGCTCGACGAGACGGCCAAGGACAAATCGCCGATCACCCAGTGGCTGCTGAGCCGCGGCCTGGTCAGCGGCAGCCACATTGCGCAGGCGCAAGCCGTCGAGTTCGGCATGCCTCTGATCGATGTCACGGCGATGGACGCGGCGCAGATGCCGGTCAAGCTGATCGACGAGAAGCTGATCAACGCGCACAAGGCTCTACCCTTGTTCAAGCGCGGCAACCGCCTGTTCGTGGGCATTTCCGACCCCACCAACACTCGCGGCCTCGATGAGATCAAGTTCGCCGCCAACATGGTGGTGGAACCGATCCTCGTCGCAGTCGATCAGCTGGAGAAGGCCATCGAACACGCTCTGAGCGCCGCCGAGGCGACCGTGGGGGGGCTCGATGAGGACGAAGGCCTGGAGAACCTCGAACTCGGGGATGTCTCCGACGAGGGCGACAACGCCGGCGGCGTCGACGCCAAGGGCGACGACACGCCGGTGGTGCGCTTCGTCAACAAGATGCTGGTGGACGCGATCAAACGCGGCGCCTCGGACATCCACTTCGAACCGTATGAGGCAGAGTATCGCGTGCGCTTCCGCATGGACGGCATCCTGAAGACCGTGGCCAAGCCACCGGTCAAGCTGAGCCCGCGCATCTCCTCGCGCTTGAAGGTGATGTCTTCGCTGGACATCGCCGAGCGCCGCGTGCCGCAGGACGGCCGCATCAAGCTCAACCTGTCCAAGACCAAGTCGATGGACTTCCGCGTCAGCACCTGCCCGACGCTGTTCGGCGAGAAGATCGTGCTGCGTATTCTGGATGGCTCGGCCGCCAAGCTGGGCATCGACAAACTCGGCTACGAGGACGACCAGAAAAAGCTGTTCCTCGATGCCATCGAAAAGCCCTACGGCATGGTGCTGGTCACTGGCCCCACCGGCTCGGGCAAGACGGTGTCGCTGTACACCGCGCTCAACATCCTCAACACCGAGGGCCGCAACATCAGCACGGTCGAGGACCCGGTCGAAATCCGCGTGCCGGGCATCAACCAGGTGCAGCAGAACAACAAGCGCGGCATGACCTTCGCCGCGGCCCTGCGCAGCTTCCTGCGCCAGGACCCGGACGTGATCATGGTCGGCGAGATCCGCGACCTCGAAACCGCCGAGATCGCGGTGAAGGCGGCGCAGACCGGCCACATGGTGCTCAGCACCCTGCACACCAATGACGCCCCGCAGACGGTGAGCCGCCTGATGAACATGGGCATCGCACCCTACAACATCATCAGCTCGGTGACCTTGGTGATCGCCCAACGTCTCGCCCGCCGCCTGCACGACTGCAAGCGCCGCATCGAGCTGCCCAAGCCCGCCCTGCTGGCGGAAGGCTTCACCGAGGAGGACATCGCCAGCGGCATGAACCTCTACGAGGCGGTGGGCTGCGACGAGTGCAACGAGGGTTACAAGGGCCGCACCGGCATCTATCAGGTGATGCCGCTGACCGAAGAAATCCAGGCCATCATCCTGCAGGGCGGCAATGCCATGCAGATCGCCGAGGCCGCGGCGCGTTCAGGCATCAATGACCTGCGCAAATCGGCCCTGCTCAAGGCGCGCAATGGCGTCACCAGCCTTGCCGAAATCAACCGTGTCACCAAGGACTAAGCCATGGCCGTAGCCACCAAAACTGCCGCGCGCCCCGCCGCCAAGCCCCTGCCCAAGCGCCAGGGCAGTGAGCTGCAGCCCTTTGTCTGGACCGGCAAGGACAAGCGTGGGACCGTGATGCGCGGCGAACAGCTCGCGAAGAACGCCAACCTGCTGAAAGCCGAGCTGCGTCGGCAGGGCATCACGCCGAGCGTTGTCAAGCCGAAGGCGAAGCCGCTGTTCGGTTCGGCAGGTGCGACCATCAGTGCGAAGGACATCGCCATTTTCAGTCGCCAGATTGCGACGATGATGCGGTCTGGCGTCCCGCTGGTGCAGAGCTTCGAGATCATCGCCGGCGGCCAGAAGAATCCGCGGATGAAGGAGATGCTGGATGACATTCGCGCCAGCATCGAAAGCGGCAGCACGCTGAACGAAGCCCTGAACAAGCATCCCGCGCAGTTCGACGAGCTCTACCGCAACCTCGTCAAGGCTGGCGAGGGCGCCGGTGTGCTCGACACGGTGCTCGATACCATCGCGACCTACAAGGAAAACACCGAGGCGCTGAAGTCGAAGATCAAGAAGGCGCTGCTGTATCCCGCAGTGGTCATCGCGGTCGCGATCATCGTTTCGGCCGTGCTTCTGATTTTCGTGGTTCCACAGTTCGAGTCGGTCTTCAAGAATTTTGGTGCTGAGCTGCCGGCGTTCACGCAGATGATCGTCAACGCCTCGGACTTCCTCGTGTCCTATTGGTGGGCGATGTTCCTGATGATGGCGGGTGCCGGTGTTGCGCTTTACCAGGCCAACAAGCGTTCCGTCGCCTTCGCGCGATTCAAGGACCGGATGCTGCTGAAGCTGCCGGTGATTGGTCAGATCATGCACAGCGCCGCGATCGCCCGGTTCGCGCGCACGCTGGCGACCACCTTCAAGGCCGGTGTGCCGCTGGTTGAAGCGATGGAAACCGTGGCCGGCGCCACCGGCAACATCGTCTACACCGATGCAGTCAACCGCATCCGGCAGGACGTCTCGGTCGGCTACCAGCTGAACATCGCCATGCGCCAGGTCAATCTGTTCCCGCATATGGTCGTGCAGATGGCGGCTATCGGCGAAGAGGCCGGTGCGCTCGACACCATGCTGTTCAAGATCGCCGAGTTTTACGAGCGTGAGGTCAACGACGCAGTGGATGCTCTGAGCAGCATGCTCGAACCCTTCGTCATGGTGATCATCGGCGTGTTGGTCGGCGGCATGGTCATCGGCATGTACCTGCCGATCTTCAAGATCGCCGCTACTATCTGACCTCTCGTGCTCGACGCCTTCATCGCCACCCCGGCGCTGGCCATCGCCAGTGCCGGCATCCTCGGTCTGCTGGTCGGCAGCTTTCTCAACGTGGTCATCCTGCGCCTGCCCGCGCGGATGGAGTGGCAGTGGAAGCGCGACTGCCGCGAAACCCTTGAGCTGCCCCCGGGCGACGAGCCTGAGCCGCCGGGCATCGTCCTGCGCGGTTCGCACTGTCCGAAGTGTGGCGTCGCGCTGAAGCCCTGGCACAACGTGCCGGTGCTCAGCTGGTTGGCGCTGCGTGGTCGCTGCGCCGGCTGTGGTACCCCGATCAGCCTGCAGTATCCGCTGGTGGAACTGCTGACCGGCCTTGCTTTCGCCGCGGTGGTCTGGCAGCTCGGCGCGGGCTGGCCGGCGCTGGCGGGGCTGGTGTTCACCGGCCTGTTGATCGCGATGAGCGGCATCGATGCGCGGACCACCCTGCTGCCCGACAGCCTGACGCTGCCGCTGCTGTGGATGGGCCTGCTGCTGAGCACGCAGGGCCTGTTCGTGCCGATGGAGCAGGCGATCTACGGCGCCGTGGTGGGCTACCTGTCGCTGTGGACGGTCTACTGGGGCTTCAAGCTGCTCACCGGCAAGGAGGGCATGGGCTACGGTGACTTCAAACTGCTGGCTGCGCTTGGCGCCTGGTGCGGCCTGAGCAGCATCCTTCCGATCGTGCTGATGTCCGCGGTGGTCGGTGCGGTGTTCGGCAGCGTCTGGCTGGCGGTGCATGGCCGCGATAAGGCCACGCCCATCCCCTTCGGTCCTTATCTCGCGGCCGCCGGCTGGATCCAGTTCCTCTGGGGCGAGCAGATCATCGGCGCCTATCTGCGCTACTCCGGCCTCGCGCCCTGAGCGACGGCGGTACGAACAAAACCAGTGCGCGCGTCCCCTCGTCCCGCGTGCGAGACGCATGGGGCTCGTCGCCAGCCATTCGCCTCTCTCCCCTGGCCCCGCTCCCACGAGGGAGACGGGGAAGGGAGCAAAGCCCCGCGGAGCCCGAGTGAAGCGAAGGCCGGTTGGGGAGAGGAGGCGGACCCGCCGCGCGCCTCCCGTTGCTGTGTATGACCTGCAGACGCTGCGCTCCGACTCGTCGGGGCGAAGGGTTCAAGTCGCAAGCGCATCCGCAGCGTGGTGCCGCGCTGCACATGACGCGTCCGCCACGGTGTCGCCACCCGCCAGCGCCTAAACTAGCGCGATGCCTAGATCCCCTGATTCCGCAGCGCCGGTCGCATCGCCGCTCGATGTCCTCATCGTCGGCGGTGGTCTGGTGGGCAGCAGCCTGGCCTGTGCGCTCGACCACAGCGCCCTGCGCGTGGCTCTGGTCGAGGCCAGCGCGCCGGAGCGCGAGCAGCCGCCGAGCTTCGACGAGCGCAACCTCGCGCTCAATCGCCTGAGCCTCGATGCGCTGGACGCGCTCGGTGTGCTGGCGCATCTGCACCGCCCGCCGGTGCCGATCCGCGGCGTGCATGTCAGCAGCGCGGGTGACTTCGGCCGCGTGCGTCTGGATGCCGAAGCCCACGGCGTCGAGGCCTTCGGCGGCGTGGTGGTGGCGCGCGAGCTGGGCCAGGCCCTGCAGCGGCGTCTGGCCGAGTGCCGCGCGCTGCTGCATCGCGCACCGGCGCGGGTGCTTCGGGCGCAGCGCGTCGAGGGTGCGATGCGGGTCGAACTGGACAGCGGTGAGACCCTGCATGCGCGCCTGCTGGTGATTGCCGAGGGCACCGACTCAATCCTGCGCGAGTCCCTGGGCCTCGGCTCGACGCACAGCGACTACGGCCAGACCCTGTTCGTCAGCGTGGTCGAGGCCGACCGTGCGCACGCCGGCGTCGCCTACGAGCGCTTCACCGCCGAGGGGCCGGTCGCGATGCTGCCGCTGGCCGGTACCCGCCTCGGCAGCGTGATGACGGTGGCGCGGGAGCAGGCCGAGGCCGTTCAGGCGCTGGACGATGCCGGCTATCTCGCCCTGCTGCAGCAGCGCTTCGGCTGGAGGCTGGGTCGCCTGCGTCGAGTCGGTCGGCGCAGCGCCTATGCCATGCGCCTGGTCACTGCCAATGCCCTGCAGGGACCGCGCTGCGTGGCGGTCGGCAATGCCGCGCAGACCCTGCACCCGATCGGCGCGCAGGGCTTCAACCTCGGCCTGCGCGATGCGCTGAGCCTCGCCGGCCTGCTGCTCGATGGCAGCGCGGCCGATGCCGGCAGCGCGGCCCTGCTGGACGAGTACGCGCGTCGCCGCGAGTCCGATCGCCTCCGCACGATCGATTTCAGCGATGGATTGGCCCGCGTGTTCGCGCATACCGCGGCACCCGTGCGCTGGCTGCGTGGGCTTGGGCTCGCCGCCTGCGATCACTTCTCCGATCTCGCGCGTCCGCTGGTGCGCGGCGCGATGGGCATGGAGCCCACGGCGCTGGCGGCCCTCGACCTGCTGCGGAGGCGTGCATGAGCCGCGCGCGGGCGGGGTACGAAGCCATCGTCGTCGGCGCCGGCATCGTCGGTGCGGCCATCGCGCTGGGGCTGGCGCAGCAGGGCCGGCGCGTGGCCCTCGTCGAAGCGCGCGAGCCGGCCGATTGGCGGGCCGAAGATCCGCCCGACCTGCGCGTCTATGCCATCGCGCCCGGCTCGCGGGCGCTGCTGGAGGGGCTCGGCGTGTGGCGGGGCATCGCTGCTGCGCGCGTGCAGCCCTACCGCGCCATGCACGTCTGGGATGCCGGCGGCGGCGTGCCCCTGCATCTCGATGCCGAGGAGTCCGGCCTGCGTGAGCTCGGCCACATCGTTGAGGCCGGCCTGATCCAGCGGCAGCTGTGGCAGGCGCTGGCGCCTGCCGGGGTCAATGTTCGCCTGGGACGCGTGCAGGGCTATGCCGAGGAAAGCGGCGGCGCCGTGCTCGATCTCGATGAGGACAGCCTGCGCACGCCGCTGCTGATTGCCGCCGATGGCGCGCAGTCGCCGCTGCGCGCGATGGCCGGCATCGAGACACGCGGCCACGACTATGGGCAGAGCGGCCTGGTCGCCTACCTGCACACGGAGCGGCCGCACGGGCAGACGGCTTGGCAGCGCTTCCTGCCCACCGGGCCGTTGGCGGTGCTGCCCTGTGCGAACGATCTGGTGTCGATCGTCTGGAGCCTGCCCACCGGCGAGGCGGAGCGGATGCGGGATCTGGATGCCCAAGCCTTCGAGCGCGAACTCACCCGCGCCTTCGATGCGCAGCTCGGCGGCGTTCGGCTGGCCTCGCCGCGCGTGCTGTTCCCGCTCAGGCTGCTGCTCGCCCAGCGCTACCGCAGCGGCCCGCTGCTGTTGGCCGGCGATGCCGCGCATGCGGTGCATCCCTTGGCCGGGCAGGGCGTCAACCTCGGCCTGCAGGATGCGCGTGAGCTGCTGGCCTTGTCGGAGGAGGCACAGCACCGCGATCAGCCCCTGCATTCGCCACGCCTGCTCGACCGCTACGCGCGCCGACGCCGCAGCGAGAACGCGCTGGCCGCGCAGGGCTTCGATGCGCTGAACCGGCTGTTCTCGAACGACGCCCTGCTGCCGACCCTGCTGCGCGGCCATGCCCTCGGCCTGGCCGGTGCGATCGCGCCGCTGCGGCGGCTGTGGGTGCGGCGGGCGAGCGCGCAGTAGCGCGGTGGGTGCTCGGGGCAAGGACTGAACAACGCCGACCGTGACTCGCCCCGACCTCGCGGCTCCGGCGCAGGTCCGGGCGCGCATGCCCCGGATGCGCACGCGCGCGGTTCCGTCGTGCAGGGCGCTTCGAGCCGTCAGAGCTTTGCTAGCGCACCTCGAATCCGTTGCCGAAGACCGCCCCCGGCACGCTGATTGGCTGGAAGCAGGTCGCCTGCTGGATGCGCGGCTCGATCGACGTGCGCGCGCAGGGCGAGAAGGTGCTCGAGCCGTTGAGGCTCGGGCTCATCAGCCAACTGCCGGTTTGGGACTCGCATACGCTGCCGCTCTGGCCATCGTGGCTGGCGCCGAAGTTGTGGCCCATCTCGTGCGCGATCGTCAGCGCGGTGGTGGTGTTGGCGGCACGCACCTGGTTGATGCCGTAGCCGAAGGCGCTGCTGCAGAGCACTGTGAGATAGGCCACGCCGACGGTGGAGCCGTCGAAGTCCTTGCCGCTCAACAGGTGATTCAGGCCGCCCTTGGGAATGCCGCTGCCCGGCCCGGTGGTCATGTAGCTGCGGAAGCGCGCGAGCAGGCTGTCGGTACCGCTGACCACGGTGGTGTTCAGCGTGCCGTTGTCGCTGAGGTGCCGCAGCTCGCCGATCACGATGCGAGTCTGGAACTGGTCGCTGTAGATGCCGTCGACCACGTTGATGCGGGAGGCCACGACCGCGTCGCGGTTGCCGCCGTGAACGCTGCTGAATTCGGTGTCGGTGACGAGCGTGACGCGCAGCTGGCGCACTGGGCCGCCGAGCTTGTCCGCGCTGCGCGCGGGACGCAGGTGCTGCGCGAACTGCGCGTAGCTGAGGCGCGCTGGCCGGGCTTTCAGGGCGTAGCCGGGCACCCCGACCACATCGTCGATCAGGCCCGGCAGCTCGACATCGCGGAGACGGTAGGCCAGCAGGGTGTCGGACGACGCAGGCGCGCCCTTGCCCAGACTGTCCCTGACGGCTCCGGCGCGGTCCAGCAGCACCAGCTCGGCGCCGTCGAAGTAGGCGCCGGCGTAGTGCCCATCGACCCACGACAGGCGCAGCCAGCTGCCCGCGATGCCCTCGATCTCGCCCTCGTAATGCCGGCCCAGGGCCCCGCTTGTAGTGCCCGGGCGTGGCTGCAGCCCGTCCAGCAGCGCGCGGTTCTCGCGCAGGCGCAGCTGCAGGGTCTGACCTTCGATCTTCAGGGTCAGACGATCCGGTGCGTGCGGATCCGCGGTGAGCTGGGCCTCGGCATGGGCGTGAATCCGCATGCCAGTCTGCACGGCGGCGGCGGTGCTGGGCGCCGCCAGCGCAAGGCCGCACAGCAACAGGGTCAGGAGGGGGCGAAAGCGAAGCGGATGGCGCTCGGTGGGCATGCGGAGGGCGATCAATGCAAAAAACTGTGACAAGGCTAGCCGCTCTGCTCATCCGCGGCGGTGAACAGGGTCACCAATCCCGCGCCGACGCCCGCGCGGATGTGAACGCGGCGGCTGCGCGCTCCGCTGCGATGTCCTAGCCTTGGCAGCCTCCGTGCTGCACGTCGGGTGCCCCATGCAAGCCAACACGCTTTTCCGCTTCCTTCTGATGCTCCTGGCGCTGTGCGGGCCGTCACTCGCGTTGGCGTTGAGCTACAGCCTGCCCACGGACGAGGCGCTGCTGCTGCAGTCGGAGGGCGTGCTGGTGGCCGAGGTGTTGGGCCACGCGCCGGCCCGCAACGGCGAGCTGGAGACCCGCTACCGTTTGCGCGTGATCGAGCGGCTGGCCGGTCCCAAGCGAGACGGCGAGGTCGAACTGGTGCTGCCCGGCACGTTCGATGCGCCTTCGGTGAACTTCATCGTGCCGGGCGTCCCGCAGCTCGTGCCCGGCGGGCGCGTGCTGGTGTTCTACAGCGTGCGTGCCGATGGTCGCCTCCAGCCCCAGCAGCTCAGCCTCGGCCTGTTCGGGAAGGTGCGCGCGGACAACGGGATCGAGTACTACGTGCGTTCGCTCGAAGGCAGCCTGGAGCACGGCGGCAACGCCTGGACGCGCCAGTACCACGCGCCGCGCGCGCCGGCCGAGTTCGAGGCATGGATCCGCGCCCGCGCGACCGGCGCAAAAGCGGCGCCCACCTACCTGCGGCAGGGCGTGCGCGCCAGCGCGCTCGCCAAGTACACCTTCAGCGTGTTCGGCTTCTCCACGCCGGGTCCCGGTCGCTGGTTCCAGTTCGACAGCGGCCAGACCCTGAGCTGGACGGACCGTCCGGGGGGCCAGGCCAGCGGCGGCGACAGCGTCCAGCAGCTGCAGCAGGCACTGGCGGCCTGGACCAACGATCCCACCAGCCGAATCCAGCTGAGCTATGCCGGTACGCAGGCGACTTCGCCGGTCTGCAACCTCAGCAGCGACCCCGGCTGTTTCAGCGGGCACGTGCTGTGGAACGATCCGAACGCCGAAATCGCAGGCAGCTTCAGCTGCCAGTCCGGCGGCGTGCTGGGGATCGGCGGCTCGCTTGCTTTCGGCAACGGGCAAACCTTCGCCGGAGCGACCTGGTACCCGCGAGCGCAGGCGCGCGTGGTCATCCAGGATGGCGCGGGTTGCTTCCTCGCCAGCTCCGGCGGCGCCAACGGCGCGGAACTGCTGACCCATGAGATCGGCCACACGCTGGCTTTCGGACATTCCTGTGGCGACTCCGAAAGCCCGGACTGCGGCAGCAACGCCACCTTGAACCAGGCCACGATGCGTGCTTTCGCCCACGGCGATGGCCGCGGCGCCGTGCTGGGTGCGGATGACCGCCAGGGTGCCGCGGTGGCCTATCCGGAGCCCAACCCGGTCGACACCACGCCGCCGACCGCGCCGACCAATCTCAGCGGAAGCCCCAGCGGGGCGACCTCGATCAGCCTCTCCTGGTCGGCATCCACCGACAGCGGCGGCTCGGGTCTTGCCGGCTACCGCGTGGAGCGCTGCCAAGGCGTGGGCTGCACCAACTTTCTGCAGGTGGGAACGCCCGCCGGCCCCAGCTATGCCGACAGCGGCCTGGTGCAGGGCACGACCCACCGCTATCGCGTGCGCGCCATCGACGGCGCCGGCAATCTCAGCGCGTACAGCAGCACCATCGACGTCGCCCTGGCCGCGCCGCCCTGCACCGGCAGCTGCGTGTTCCGCAACGGGTTCGAGTAGAGGCTGCGTGCCGGCGGGGCGGCGAATGGCTACAATCGCCGCCCCGCGGAGGGATGGCCGAGCGGTTTAAGGCACCGGTCTTGAAAACCGGCGTGGCAGCGATGTCACCGTGGGTTCGAATCCCACTCCCTCCGCCATCCGATGGCTGCGACTTCCGCGCCTTTACAGGCCTCGCGCCCCCGTGATCGACTGCCCGCTTCCGGCAAGGGGCAGCGGCATGCGCAGACGCATCGACTTCAACTGCGACGTGGGCGAGAGCTTCGGCGACTGGCGCATGGGCGACGACGCCGCGCTGATTCCCCTGGCTTCCTCCGCCAATATCGCCTGCGGCTTCCATGCGGGCGACCCGCTGCACATGCGCGCCGCGGTCGCACTCTGCCTTGAACACGATGTCGCCATCGGCGCCCATCCCGGCTGGCCGGATCTGCAGGGCTACGGGAGACGCGCGCTGGCGGCGAGCCCGGCCGAGACCTATGCCTACGTCCTCTACCAGATCGGTGCGCTGTCGGCCTTCGTGCGCGCGGCCGGCGGACGGCTGCACCACGTCAAGCCTCACGGCGCGCTGTACAACCAGGCGGCGCGCGATCTGGCGCTGGCCGACGCCATCGCCCGCGCGGTGCGTGACTTCGATCCGCAGCTGAAGCTGTACGGCCTTGCCGGCGGCGCCCTGCTCGCGGCCGGCCGCGCGCAGGGGCTGCAGGTGGTCGGCGAAGCCTTTGCCGAGCGCGCCTACGAGGCCGATGGCAGCCTTACCCCGCGCTCCCTGCCCGGCGCCGTGCTGCATGACTTCGCCGCCGCCGAGGCGCAGGTGCTCAGTCTGCTTGCACGCGGCGAAGTGCTGGCACGCAGCGGCGAGACGGTGCGGGTCGAGGCGGACACCCTGTGCCTGCACGGCGATCGCCCGGATGCGGTCGACTTCGCGCGACGCCTTCGCGCGAGTCTCGCGGCCGCCGGCGTGGAGATCACCGCGCCGTGAGCGCGACCGTCAACCTGCTGCCGCTGGCTGGCGTGGGCCTGGTGGTGCTCGGCTTCGCCCTGCGCCTGAACCCGGCTCTGGTGGTGGTCGGTGCCGGTTTCGCGACGGCCCTGCTGGCCGGCATCGAACCGGTGGCCACGCTGGAACTTCTGGGCGCGGCCTTCGTCAAGAACCGTTTCCTCGCCCTGCTGCTGCTGACCCTGCCGGTGATCGCGGTGCTGGAGCGGCACGGCCTGAAGCAGCACGTGCAGACGGTGATCGTGCGCCTGCGCGCGGCGACTGCGGGTCGACTGCTGCTGTTCTACCTCGCGCTGCGGCAGATCCTGTCGATGATCGGCCTGCACAGCCTGGGCGGGCATCCGCAGACCGTGCGGCCGCTGCTGGCGCCGATGGCCGAGGCTGCCGCCGAGTCGCGCCACGGGCTGCTGCCGGTGGCCGAGCGTGAGCGCCTGCGCGCGCTGTGCGCGGGCACCGACAACGTCGGCATGTTCTTCGGCGAGGACGTCTTTATCGCCTTTGGCGCTGTGCTGCTGATGCAGAGCTTCTTCGCCGACCACGGCATCGAGCTGCAGCCCATCGACATCGCGCTGTGGGGCATCCCGACTGCGCTCTGCGCCTTTGCCATCCACGGTGCGCGCCTCCTGCGGCTGGATGCGCGGCTGGCGCGCGAGGCCGCGCGCGCGGCAGCCGGAGCGCCGCGATGATCTCGCTGCCGCTGATCTACCTGCTGGCCGGCCTGTTCGTGGCGCGCATCGCCTGGCTGTCGGCGCTGGACGCGAGCAATCCGCGACGGGCGATGACCGCGGCCTTCTGGGGTCTCCTGGCGCTGTCCTTCCTGATTGGCGATCGCCTGCCCGCGGCCTGGATGGGTGGGGTGGTGGTGGCGCTCGCCCTGCTGGCCGGCTTCGGTGGCGTGCGCGCCGGCCGCGTCGAGCCCGCGCCTGCGGAACAGCTTGCGGAGTCCGCGGCGCGCTTCGGGCATCGACTGTTCGCGCCGGCCCTGATCATCCCGCTGGTGACCGTGGCGGTGGTGCTGTTCGGCGCGGACATCGGCAGGGGCGGGTGGCGGCTGTTCGGCAGCGAAATGCTCACCCAGGTCGGGCTGGGACTGGCCTGCCTGCTGGCCTTGCTGGCCGCGTGTGCCTTGACGCGGACTTCGCCGCTGCGCGCGGTCGAGCAGTCGCGCGGATTGGTGGACGCGATCGGCTGGGCGGCCCTGCTGCCGTTGCTGCTGGCCACCTTGGGCAGCGTGTTCGCTGCCGCTGGCGTCGGCGAGGCCGTTGCGGAGCTGGTGCGGGCCTGGATTCCGGTCGACAACCGCTTCGTGGTGGTGCTGGCCTATGCGCTCGGCATGGCCGGTTTCACCATGGTCATGGGCAATGCCTTCGCGGCCTTCCCGGTGATGACCGCCGGCATCGGCCTGCCGCTGCTGGTGCAGATGCACGGCGCGGACGCGGCCTCGATGGCCGCGATCGGCATGCTCTCGGGCTACTGCGGCACCCTGATGACGCCGATGGCCGCGAACTTCAACCTGGTGCCGGCGGCCCTGCTGGAACTGCGCGACCCCTACGCGGTCATCCGCGTGCAGGTGCCGACGGCGCTGCTGCTGCTGGCGGCCAACATCGTGCTGATGTACCTGATCGTGTTCCGCCACGGCCCCTGAGAGGGCGTCGGTCTTTACGGCGGGTTAACCCCCCGTCGCCCGACGCCGTCCAAGATGCCTCCCTGCTGTTTTCCAGGAATCCGGCCCATGGCCACCGCTCTGCGATTCGTCCGACGCCTCCGCCTGATGCTGCTGCCCGCCGCCCTGGTGCTGGCGGCCGGGGCCTCCGCGCAGTCGCGCGATCCGCTGGCCCTGCCGGACATGGGCTCCTCGGCGGGCAGCCTGATCACCCCGGCCGAGGAGGCGATGTACGGCGAATACACCCGCCGCGAGCTGCGCGCCTACGGCATGCTGCTCGAGGATCCCCTGCTCGACGAATACCTGAACGCGCTGGGCCAGCGTCTCGCCGGGGTCAGCGAAAGGCCGCAGCAGGACTTCACGTTCTTCTGGCTGCGTGCGCGCGACATCAACGCCTTCGCCACCCTCGGCGGCTACATCGGGATGAACTCCGGCCTGGTGCTGACCGCCACCAGCGAGGACGAGGTCGCGGCGGTGCTCGCCCATGAGATCGCCCACGTCACCCAGCGCCATATCGTCCGCGCCGTCGAGCGCCAGCAGAAGGACACCCTGCCGATCCTGCTCGCCACGCTGGGTGCGGTGGCTGCGGCGCAGAGCGCCGGCGGCAGCAGCGCCGGCAACGCGACCCAGGCGGCGATCATGAGCGGCATGGCGCTGATGCAGCAGCGCCAGATCAACCACACCCGCAGCAACGAATACGAAGCCGACCGCATCGGCATCCTCACGCTGGCGCGCGCGGGCTACCAGCCGATGGCGATGGCGGACTTCTTCGCGCGCATGCACCGCACCCTGCGCTCGACCATCGGCGAGCAGGAGGCGCCCGAGTTCCTGCGTACCCATCCGGTCACCAGCAGCCGCATCAGCGAAGCCAAGGGCCGCGCCGAGGGCAGCCGCATTCCGGTGGGCTTCCAGCCGCCGCAACTCGACGACAGCCCGCTGAATCCGCTGCTCCCCGAGCGCCACTTCTCCGCCGCAGGCCTCGATGCGCGGCCCAGTCGCGCCCTGTTTCCCTGGGTGCAGGCGCGTCTGCGGGTGCTCAGCGCGGACAGCCCGGCGCAGGCGCTGGACGAGTTCGCCAAGCGCGCCGCGGCCCACGGCGAAGGGCTGTCCGACCCGGAGCGTTACGGCTATGCGCTGGCGCTGGCGCGGACCAGCGACTCGGTCGGCGCGCTCGAACAGCTGTCGGCCATCGAGCAGGCGCCGCCGGGCTACTGGCTGGACCTGGCGCGCGCCGAAGCCCTGCACCTCGGCGGTCGCCAGCAGGAAGCCGAAGCCGTGTTCCAGGCCCTCTATGAGGCCCATCCGCGCAGCCGGCCGGTGAGCCTCAGCTATGCCGAAGCCCTGATCCGCAGCGGGGGCGAGGCCCAGGGGCGGCGCGCGCAGGCGGTGCTGCGGCCGCTCCTGCTCTCGGCAGGCGAGGACATCGCCCTGCAGCGCAGTTTCGGCCGCGCCAGCGAGCTGGCCGGCGACAAGGTGCGCGCCTCCGAGGCCCACGCCGAGGCCGCTTATCTTTCAGGCCGCGCCGAGGACGCGTTGAACCAGCTGCAGGCGCTCAAGCAGCGCGACGACCTCGACTATTACCAGCGTTCGCGCATCGATGCGCGCATCGCCGAACTCACGCCGGTGGTGCTGGAGCTGCGCGAGCGCGGCTACCGCGCCGGGAACCCGCCGGGCGGCAACCGCAGCTTCGGCTTCGGTGCCGCGGGGGCTGTCACGCCAGGGACATAAAACTGTTATCTACTTTGGCGGCGGCTGAATATCCCTCAAGGACGCCCCGTGCAGAAGCAGATCCTGATCGTCGACGACGAGCCCGCCATTCGCGACATGGTGGCCTTTGCCCTGCGCAAGGCCGAGTACGACCCCGTACACGCGGGCGACGCCCGCGAAGCACAGGCCGCCATCGTCAGCCGGGTGCCCGACCTGATCCTGCTTGACTGGATGTTGCCCGGCATGAGCGGCGTCGAGTTCGCCCGCCGATTGCGCAAGGAAGGCCTGACGCGCGAAGTGCCGATCATCATGCTGACCGCCCGCGGCGAGGAGAACGACCGCGTCAGCGGGCTCGAGGCCGGCGTCGACGACTATGTGGTCAAGCCGTTCTCCGCGCGTGAGCTGCTGGCCCGCATCAAGGCGGTGATGCGCCGTTCGCGCGGTGACGAGGAGGACGGCAGCGTCGCGCTGGGCGGCCTGCGCATCGATGGCGCCGCGCATCGCGTCTATGCGGGC
>VFQU01000285.1_pt1 | contig 49870 bp, 42 predicted proteins | sample 3512311 | NCBI WGS metagenome assembly VFQU01 (sample SAMN10412377, study PRJNA504923) | tailings metagenome | isolation source: Relicate 3 Philex TSF3 active mining site | place: Philippines: Tuba, Benguet | collected 2017-08-29 | reverse complement strand
GCATCCGCGGCATGATCAACACAAAGAACCCGTCCGGGAAACCGGGTCAGGCTCCGCGCGCGTCCGGTGACGGCGCTCATCGAGGGCGAGGGTGTGAAAGACCTCGTCACGGTGAGCACCGCCTCGGGGTCGGTGGTGGCGACGGTGGGGCATCCGTTCTGGAGTGTGTCGGATGCCGCCTGGGTAGACGCCGGCGATCTGTCGGTCGGGGATGCGGTGCTTCAGGCTGACGGTGCTACGAGTGTGGTCACGCAGGTGGTGGAGGTGTCGCGGCCGGCGGTGGTGATTCGGCCTGGGCTTCTTGCCTACGCGCTTACCTGTTCGGCCCGTGCCGCATGCACTAGTCGGCCCGGGCGCCCCAGGTGTTCACTAACGGCGGTCGCGGGCATCGCCGGGGGAGTGGACGACGGGCGCGTCGTCGGCCCGTATCCGTCACGGTGCTGCGCTGGTCGCGGTCGTTGCCGCGCGATGAGCAGGCTTGACGCAGGCCGCCCTCGTAGACTGACCCCCGTGAGCACGATCACTAATGGCGCCCTCGGCACGACTCTGACGGCCCCCGTCATTCCGCAGCGGCGCGAGCGGCTGCGGCCGGTCGAGGTCGACCGCCCGAAGCAGGTGCTGCTGGCTGCCCCGCGCGGCTACTGCGCCGGAGTCGACCGCGCGGTCATCGCCGTCGAGAAGGCGCTCGAGCAGTACGGCGCCCCGGTGTACGTGCGCAAGCAGATCGTGCACAACGTGCACGTGGTGAGCGAGCTCGAGAAGCAGGGCGCGATCTTCGTCGACGAGGTCGACGAGGTGCCGCCCGGCGCGCACATCGTCTTCTCGGCGCACGGCGTGAGCCCCGCCGTCGTGCAGGGCGCGGCCGACCGCGACCTGCAGGCGATCGACGCCACCTGCCCGCTGGTGACGAAGGTGCACCGCGAAGCGGTGCGGTTCGCGAAGCAGGACTACCGCATCCTGCTCATCGGCCACGCGGGGCACGAGGAGGTCGAGGGCACGATGGGCCACGCGCCCGAGCGCACCATTCTGGTGAACGACCCCGACGAGGCCGACCGCATCGAGGTGCCCGAGACCGACGCGCTCATCTGGCTCTCGCAGACCACCCTCAGCGTCGACGAGACGATGGAGACCGTGCGGCGCCTGCGCGCGCGGTTCCCGCACCTGCAAGACCCGCCGAGCGACGACATCTGCTACGCCACGCAGAACCGTCAGGTCGCCATCAAGAAGGTCGCGCCCGAGGCCGACCTCGTGATCGTCGTCGGCTCGGCCAACAGCTCGAACAGCGTGCGCCTGGTCGAGGTGGCGCTCGAGTACGGCGCGAAGGCCGCCTACCGCGTCGACTACGCCAGCGAGATCAAGCAGGAGTGGTTCGAGGGCGTCGCCACCGTCGGCGTCACGAGCGGCGCGAGCGTGCCCGAGGTGCTCGTCGAGCAGGTGCTCGCCGACCTGCGCGACGCCGGGTTCGACGCGGTCTCCGAGGTCAAGACGGCGGAGGAAGATCTGCAGTTCTCGCTGCCGAAAGAGCTGCGCCGCGACGCGCAGGGCAACGTCGACGAACGGGCGCTCGGCGGGCGCATCCGCGACTGAGCGGTCGAGACCGAGACTGCGGCGGGCTGAGACGGAGGCGGGCATGACCGGAACGGGCAACCGCCGATGACCGCCGTCGGCGCGCGCGGCACCGGGCCTGGTCGCGTCGGGCACGGTCGCGTCGGGCATGGTCGCGTCGCTCCGCGGCGCGTCGGGCCGCACACCGTCGGGCTGCCGCGGCCGGTCGCCGCCCGCGTCGTCGTCACCGGCCTGGCCACGACCCAGCGCGTGGTCGCCGCCATCGGTTCGCTGCTCGCCGCGGCGATCGTCGTCGACGCCCTCGTCGCGGTCGACGCGGTCGCGTCTGCCCCGCTGCTCGTCACCCCGTTCATCGGGGTCGGGATGCTCGCGCTCGTGCTGCTCTGGCGCCCCACCGTGCTCACCGCGGGGCTCTATCTGCTCGGCGGTGCCGTGTTCTCGGTCGCCGTGCCGGTGCTGATCCTGGATTCCGCCCCCGAGCTCGAATCCACCGGCCCGTACCTCTTCAACCGCATCGCGACCGCGCTCTGCCTGGTCGGTGCCATCGGCGGACGCGCCCTCAGCGGGGTTCTCTGGACGGCCCTGGCCTTCATCGTGGCGCAGGCGAGCGTGGTGATCGGCCTCACGCTCGCCGAAGCCACCGTGCGCGCGGGCGCCGGCCCGCTCATCGTCGCGTCGATCGCGCTTGCCGCCTATGCGACGCTCGCGATCGCGCAGCGTCAGACCGAGCGCCGCCTCGCGGTGCTGACGGCGACCGCGGCTGAGCAGTCGGAGGTCGACCGCCGTCGGTCGCTCGAGCTGCGCGCGGCCGCCGTCGTGCACGACACGATCCTTGCCGACCTCGCCCTCATCGCGCGGTCGTCCGGCCCGCTCGAGCCGCGCACCGCCGAGGTGCTCGACGAGCACCTGCAGACCCTCGCGACGGCCACCGTGGCCGACCCCGAGCCGGCGCCCCCGCAGTCAGGCAGCGCCCTCGGGGCGGCACTGCTCGAGCTCGCCCGCGAGTACCAGTGGAGCGGCGTGCGGGTCGACGTGAGCGGCATCGAGCTGCTGCCCGAGTCGATGGCATCGAGTGCCCGACACGCCCTGCTCGGCGCTGCACGCGCAGCCCTCGACAACGTCGTCGAGCACGCCGGTACCGACCGGGCCGAGCTCGTCGCCGGCGCGCGGGGTGACGCAGTCTCGGTGCTCATCGTCGACGACGGGCACGGCTTCGCCGCCGACGAGGTCGCCGCCGACCGGCTCGGCCTGCGCACGTCGGTGATGCAGCGCATCGAGCAGGTGGGCGGGTCGGTGCGCGTCTGGTCGGGCCCCGAAGGAACGACCGTCATGCTCACCGTGCCGCGCGGGGAGGGCTCGCGATGACCGCGCTCTCGTGGCGCCGCAGCCCCTGGGAGGCCGACCCGCTCAGCTGGTTCGTCTCGCCGAACCTGCCCCTCGCCAGCGCGGGTCTCGTGCTCGTCAACGGTGTGCTCGTTCTCGGGCCGGCCGGGCAGGCCGGCAGCCGGCCGCTCGTGCAGGCCGCTGCGCTCGCGCTCGCCGTGATCGCCCCGCTCTGGGTGCACGTGATGACGCGCCCGCGCCGCGGCCCGCTGGGCGTGACCGAGGCGGCGGTCGGCGTGCTCTTCTCGGTCGCAGCGCTCGTGCTCTCGGCCGTCGGCTACATGGGCGAGACCTTCGCCCTCGTGCTGTGGTGGGCGCCGCTGTCGGCGTCGCTGCTGCTGCTGGCCCTCGCCCCCTACCTCTCGGCGGCACGTTTCGCCGCGCTGGGGTCGATTCCGCTGCTCGTCGGCGTGCTGATCACTCTCGGCTACGTCGTGCCCGACGACCCGACCTGGCCTCCGTTCTCGACCGTCGTCATCACGGTCTTCCCGCTGCTGATCGGCGTACTCGGCGGAGTCGTGATGATCCGCTCGATCACCCTCAGCATCGCCCGCTGGAACGAGCGGCCGCTCGACCTGCCCGTGGCCGACGGCGAGGCCGACGCGGCGTTAGTGAAGGCGGTCGACGCCGCGACGACCGAGCGGATCGCCGCCGCACGGGCCGTGATCGCGAGCGTGCTCGAGCGCGGCGCGGTGACGCCGGGCGACGCCGTGCGCGCCGCGGCGATCGCCGAGCGGCTGCGCGCCGAGCTGACCGGCGAGGTCGACCGCACCTGGCTCGAGCGGGTCGCCGAGGGTCGCGCCGTCACCATCGACGACCCCGAGCGGCTCGTCGAGCAGCTCGACCTCGCCCAGCGCACCGCCGTTCGGGCGCTTCTGGATGCCCTCCTGGGCAGCACGGAGGCCCCGGCCGGCTCGGCGCGCGTCGAGCTGCGCCGCACCGAGGCGGGCTCGATCGCCGTGGCCCTGCGCATCCGCAGCGCCCTGCCCGAGGGACGGCGCGAGACCTTCCTCGCCCCGTTCTACGTGACCCTGCAATCGACCGTCGACAACCTGCGCTGGCGCACCGGCGCCGTCACGGCCGTCGAGTTCGAGGTGCGCGGCGGCGCGAGCCGCCCGGCCCGCGTGCAGCGCACCCCCGAACCGGGCACGCCCGGCGGACCGGTCGCGCGCTAGTCCGACGAACGACAACGGGCGCCGCTCCCGCAGGAGCGACGCCCGTCGATGCCCTGCGGCTAGCGGCCCGAGTGGCCGGCCGAGCCGAGCTGCTGGGTCGCCTCGACCACGCGCTTCGCCATCGCGGTCTCGGCGAGCTTGCCCCAGGCGCGCGGGTCGTAGATCTTCTTGTTGCCGACCTCGCCGTCGACCTTGAGGAAGCCGTCGTAGTTCTTCAGCACCGTGTCGGCCACCGAGCGGCTGAAGGCGTACTGCGTGTCGGTGTCGATGTTCATCTTGATCACGCCGTTCTTCACGGCGGTCGCGATCTCGTCGTCGGTCGAGCCCGAGCCACCGTGGAAGACGAGATCGAGCGGGAGGGCATCCGTGCCGTACTTCGCGGCGATGCCGGCCTGGATCTCGGCGAGCAGCTCGGGGCGCAGCTTCACGTTGCCCGGCTTGTACACGCCGTGCACGTTGCCGAAGGTGAGGGCGGCCATGTAGCGGCCGTTCTCGCCGAGGCCGAGCGCCTCGACAGCCTGCTCGACGTCGCCGAGGGTCGTGTAGAGCGCCTCGTTCGAGCCCTCGTGCTGAACGCCGTCCTCCTCGCCGCCGACGACGCCGATCTCGACCTCGAGAATCGCGTTGATGTTCTTCATGCGCGGCAGCAGCTCGCGCGCGATCTCGATGTTCTCGGCGAGCGGCACGGCCGAACCGTCCCACATGTGCGACTGGAAGATCGGGTTGCGGCCCGCCTTCACCTCGGCCTCGCTCGCGGCGATGAGCGGCATGACGAAGCCGTCGAGCGCGTCTTTCGGGCAGTGGTCGGTGTGCAGGGCGACCGTGATGGGGTAGTTCTTGGCCACCTCGGTGGCGAACGCGGCGAAGGCGAGGGCGCCCGACGCGCGGGCCTTCACGCTCTGGCCGGCGAAGTAGTCGGCGCCGCCCGTGGTCACCTGCAGAATGCCGTCGGAGCCGGCCTCGGTCAGCCCCTGCAGCACAGCGTTGATCGTCGACGACGACGACACGTTGATGGCGGGGTAGGCGAACCCGCCCTTCTTGGCCTTGTCGAGCATCTCGGCGTACTGCTCGGGGGTGGCGACGGGCATGACTCTCCTCCTGCTGGGGGTGTGGTGGACGCGGTATCGAGTCTAGCCAGGGGCCGTGGCGCCGATACCCTGGTCGTGCGCTGACCTACCACCCGGCGCGTCCCGCTCATTGAACCGTTCGTCGACGGAAAGGACGCCCCTGTGGTGACCACGGAAACCGGAACCCTGTTCCTGCACCCCGACCGCAACCTCGCCATGGAACTGGTGCGGGCGACCGAGGCCGCCGCCATCCGCTCGGCGCCCTTCATCGGCAAGGGCGACAAGCTCGCCGCCGACGGGGCGGCCGTGGATGCGATGCGCAAGTTCCTCGGAACGGTCAACTTCACCGGGGTCGTCGTCATCGGCGAGGGCGAGAAGGACAACGCGCCGATGCTGTTCAACGGCGAGCAGGTGGGCACGGGCAACGGGCCGATGTGCGACATCGCCGTCGACCCGATCGACGGCACCTCGCTCACCGCCGCGGGCCGCAGCCACGCGATCTCGATGATCGCCGTCGCCGACCGCGGCACCATGCTCGACGCCTCGAGCGTGTTCTACATGGAGAAGATGGTCGCCGGGCACGAGGGCATCGGGGTGCTCGACATCCGCCTGCCGATCGGCGAGAACATCCGCGCGCTCGCCGCCGCGAAGGGCAAGCCGGTCGAAGACCTGCGCGTGGCCGTGCTCGACCGCCCGCGGCACGAGCAGCTCATCGCCGACATCCGCGCCACCGGGGCCGGCACGCGGCTCATCCTCGACGGCGATGTCGCCGCGGGCATCAACGCCGCCCGCCACGACAGCCGCATCGACCTCGCCGTCGGCATCGGCGGCAGCCCCGAGGGCGTCGCCACCGCGTGTGCGGTGAAGGCGCTCGGCGGCTTCATCCAGGGCCGGCTCGCGCCCGGCAGCGACGCCGAGCGCGAGCGCGGTGCCGCCGCGGGCCTGCAGTTCGACCACGTCTACGAGGCCAACGAGCTGGTCAGTAGCGACAACACTTTCTTCGTCGCCACGGGCGTCACCGACGGCGAGCTCGTGCGCGGCGTGCGGCGGGAGGGCCGCATCATCACGACCGAGTCGATCGTGCTGCGGTCGCGCTCGGGCACGATCCGGCGCGTGACCGCTGATCACCTGGTCGACAAGTGGCTCGACCACTAGGGGCGGATGTTCGCTGAGGGCGGCACGCCCGGTGTGAGCATCCCCTGCTGACGGGTGAAGAATGAGCAGGCCATGCTCGCGTCTCTCCTCCGCCGCTATCTGCGGCCCTTCGTCGGCCTGATTGCCGGCGTCATCGTCTTCCAGCTCGCGCAGTCGATCGCCTCGCTCTTCCTGCCCGCGCTCAACGCCGACATCATCGACAACGGCATCGCCCGCGGTGACACCGGCTACATCCTGATGGTCGGGGGCGGGATGCTCGCCATCACGCTCGTGCAGATCGCCTGCGCCATCGCGGCCGTCTCCTTCGGCGCTCGCGTCGCCATGGCGTTCGGCCGCGACCTGCGGCAGGCCGTCTTCGACCACGTCGGCACGTTCTCAGAGCGCGAGGTGACGCGGTTCGGCGCCCCCTCGCTCATCACGCGCACGACCAACGACGTGCAGCAGGTGCAGATGCTCGTGCTCATGACGAGCACCATGCTCGTGAGCGCGCCGATTCTCGCCATCGGCGGCATCGTCATGGCCCTGCAGCAAGACCTCGAGCTGTCGCTCATCATGGCCGTGGCCATCCCGGTGCTGCTGCTCTCGGTCGGCGCGATCATCGTGCGCACCGTGCCGCTGTTCCGCGTGATGCAAGAGCGCATCGACACCGTCAACCGCGTGCTGCGCGAGCAGCTCACGGGCATGCGCGTCGTGCGCGCCTTCGTGCGCGAGCGGCACGAGGTGGCGCGCTTCGCCGACGCGAACGCGCAGCTCACCGAGACGGCCCTGACGTCGGGGCGCCTGTTCGCCCTGATGTTCCCGATCGTGCTGCTCGTGCTCAACGCCTCGAGCGTCGCCGTGCTGTGGTTCGGCGCCGGGCGCATCGAGAGCGGCCAGATGCAGGTCGGGGCGCTCACGGCCTTCCTCACCTACCTCATCCAGATTCTGATGGCCGTGCTCATGGCCACGTTCATCGCCGTGCTGCTGCCGCGGGCGGCCGTCTCGGCCGACCGCATCGGCGAGGTGCTCGCGACGCCCTCCTCGGTGGTGCTGCCGAGCAGCCCGGTGACCCCGCGCGACGCGAGCGGGCACGTCGAGCTGCGCGACGTGGTGTTCGCGTACCCCGGGGCGGAGCATCCGGTGCTCGACGGTGTCAGCCTGACGGCCTCGCGCGGACGCATGACCGCCATCATCGGCAGCACCGGCGCCGGCAAGACGACCCTCATCAGCCTGCTGCCGCGGCTCATCGACGTGACCGGCGGCGCCGTGCTCATCGACGGCGTCGACGTGCGCGAGCTCGAGCCCGAGCAGCTCTGGAGCCGCATCGGCCTCGTGCCGCAGCGCCCCTACCTGTTCTCGGGCACCATCGCCAGCAACCTGCGCTTCGGCAAGCCCGACGCCACCGACGATGAGCTGTGGGCGGCGCTCGAGACCGCGCAGGCCGCCGACTTCGTGCGCGCCATGCCCGACGGGCTCGAGACCGCGGTGGCCCAGGGCGGTACGAGCGTGTCGGGCGGCCAGCGGCAGCGCCTCGCCATCGCGCGCGCCCTCGTGAAGCGGCCGCCGATCTTCGTCTTCGACGACTCGTTCTCGGCCCTCGACACGGCGACGGATGCGCGCCTGCGAGCCGCACTGCGCCGCGACGCCGCCGACGCCACCGTCATCGTGGTCGCCCAGCGCGTGGCCACCGTTCTCGACGCCGACGAGATCATCGTGCTCGAGCAGGGCCGCATCGTCGGCCGCGGAACCCACGACGAGCTGCTCGCCTCGAGCGAGACCTACGCCGAGATCGTCAGCAGCCAGCAGCGGGTGGAGGTGGGGTCATGAGCGGCGAGTCCACTCGACCCGGTGGCGCGCCCGCGGCCGCGCCTGCCCGGCCCGCGGGCCCTCCCGGCGGCATGCGGCGCGGGCCCATGGGCGGCCCGATGGGCGGCGGCATCGGCATGCCCGCCGAGAAGGCGGCGAGCTTCGGCCCGTCGGCCCGCCGACTGATCGGGCGGTTGCGCCCCGAGTTGCGGCTCGTCTGGGTGGTCATCGTGCTCGGCGTCGTCAGCGTCGTGCTCTCCGTCGTCGGGCCCGCCCTGCTCGGATTCGCGACCAACGTGATCATCGACGGCGTCTTCGGCGAGGGCGCCTTCGTCGGGGGAGCGGGTGACGCGAGCGCCGCATCCGGCATCGATACCGACCTGCTGCACCTCGTGCTCGGCGGCGTTCTGCTGGTCTACGTCTTCTCATCGGTGTTCGCCTGGCTGCAGGCCTACCTGCTGACCGGGGTCACCCAGCGCGTCGTCTACCGGCTGCGCGAGGAGGTGCAGGGCAAGCTCGACCGCCTGCCGCTGACCTACTTCGACCGCGTGCAGCGCGGCGAGGTGCTCAGCCGCGTCACCAACGACGTCGACAACATCGCCCAGACGCTGCAGCAGACCCTCAGCCAGCTGCTGACCTCGCTGCTCACCGTCATCGGCGTGATCGTGATGATGTTCGTCATCTCGCCGATCCTCGCGCTCGTGTCGCTCATCACCGTGCCGCTGACCCTCGTCATCACGGCGATGATCGCCAAGCGCTCGCAGCCGCTGTTCGCCGCGCAGTGGGCGCACACCGGCGAGCTCAACGGGCAGATCGAGGAGACGTTCACCGGCCACGCGCTCGTCAAGGTGTTCGGGCGGCAGCAGGAGGTCGCGCAGCGGTTCCGCGAGAAGAACGCGCAGCTGTTCGACGCGAGCTTCGGCGCCCAGTTCGTGAGCGGCATCATCATGCCCGCGATCATGTTCGTCGGAAACCTCGTCTACGTCGCGATCGCCGTCGTCGGCGGCCTGCTCGTCACGAGCGGGGCGATGACGATCGGCGGGGTGCAGGCGTTCATCCAGTACTCCCGGCAGTTCACGCAGCCGCTCAGCCAGCTCGGCTCGATGGCGAACCTGCTGCAGTCGGGGGTGGCGAGCGCCGAGCGCGTGTTCGAGCTGCTCGATGCCGACGAGCAGAGCGCTGACCCGCATCCGGCCGCCACGCCGCAGACCGCGACCGGGCGCCTGGTGTTCGACGACGTGTCGTTCCGCTACGACCCCGAGGTGCCGCTCATCGACGGGCTGTCGCTCACCGCCGAGCCGGGCCAGACGATCGCGATCGTCGGGCCGACCGGCGCCGGCAAGACGACGCTCGTCAACCTGATCATGCGGTTCTACGAGCTCGACGGCGGGCGCATCACGCTCGACGGCGTCGACATCGCCACGATGACGCGCGACGACCTGCGCTCGCGCATGGGCATGGTGCTGCAGGACACGTGGCTGTTCGCGGGCACGATCCGCGACAACATCGCCTACGGCCGACCGGATGCGTCGCTCGACGACATCGTCGCCGCGGCCCGCGCCACCAGCGTCGACCGGTTCGTGGGCGCCCTGCCCGACGGCTACGACACCGTGCTCGACGACGACGGCTCGAACCTGAGCGCGGGCGAGAAGCAGCTGCTGACCATCGCGCGGGCGTTCCTCGCCCAGCCGAGCGTGCTCATCCTCGACGAGGCCACCAGCTCGGTCGACACCCGCACCGAGGTGCTCGTGCAGCACGCCATGGCCGCCCTTCGCCGCGACCGCACGAGCTTCGTCATCGCGCACCGCCTGTCGACCATCCGCGACGCCGACCTGATCCTCGTGATGGAGGCCGGCCGCATCGTCGAGCAGGGCACGCACGAGCAGCTGCTCGCCGCCGGCGGCGCGTACGCGCGGCTCTACGAGGCGCAATTCGCATCGCCCATGGGCGAGGCGTAGATCAGCACAGTGCGGCGCCCGTGGGCTAGGCGTAGACCAGCACCCATGACGAAGGGGCAGGGCCGCGCGGCCCTGCCCCTTCGTGTGAACCCGGTCTACAGCAGGTTCGGGATCTTCTGTTCGGCGGCCGTGTTGGCCCGACGGAAGACGAACGTCACCACCGTCGAGATCAGCACGATGAACAGCGAGTACAGCGCCGGCACGATGAGGATCAGGCCGATGTCGGGGGTTCCGCTGAACGTGAGCAGGATGATCGCGATGGCGAGCGGCCCGTTCTGGATGCCCGTCTCGAGCGCGATGGTGCGCGCGTTCGCGGGGTGCAACCGGATGGCCTTCGCGATGCCGTAGGCGATCGCGATGCCGAACAGTCCGAGCCCGATCGCGACGACGTAGGTCTGCCACGCGGTCGAGGCCAGCAGAGCCCAGTTGCGCGGCACCCACGTCGCGACGAGGAACACGATGAAGAACAGCCCGAAGAAGCCGCCGAGCAGCTCGAGCACCGCGCCGATGTTCGCGCTGTACCGACGGATGATCATGCCGAGCACGACCGGGATCAGCAGCACCGCCAGGGTCACGACGATGTTGGTGATCGGGATCTGGAACTCCGAGTTCTCGCCCCCGAACAGCAGGCTGCCGAAGATCGCCAGCGCGAGCGGCGTCATGATGATCGCCCACAGGGTCGAGTTCGTCGTCATCATGACGCTGAGCGCCAGGTTGCCCTTCGAGAAGTACGTGAACATGTTCGACGTCGTTCCGGCCGGCACGGCGCCCATGAGCAGGGCGCCGATGGCGAGCGGCGCGGCGATCTCGCGGGGCAGCTGGAAGAGGAACATGAGGCACAGCACGTACGCCAGCACCGGCATGATGCCGAACTGCGTGACGAAGCCGATGATGAGCCCCGAGGGCCGCTTCAGCGCGAGCTTGAAGTCGCGCGGCGTGAGGCCCGCACCGAGACCGAACATGATGACGAAGACGAGGCCGACGAGCAGGTTCTGCTCGAACGGAGTCACGACATCCTGCTCGTTGACGACCGCCTGCGTGGCGATGATGGCGGGCGTGATCACGACAGCTCCCTTCCCTGGGTCTCGATACTGGCCGTCGCCGACGTGACCGCCTCGGCCCGCAGCTCGCGGCGCAGGATCTTGCCGATCGGGCTCTTGGGCAGCTCGTCGACGAACCGCACCGACTTCGGCACCTTGTAGGCCGCGAGCGTCTCGCGGCAGTGCGCGATGACGGTGTTCTCGGTGAGGGCATCCGAGCTGGTGACGATGTAGGCGCGCACCGCTTCGCCCGACTTGTCGTCGGGGATGCCCACCACGCCCACCTCGAGCACGCCCGGCAGCGCGGCGATGCGGTCTTCGACCTCGTTCGGGTACACGTTGAACCCGCTGACCAGGATCATGTCCTTCTTGCGGTCGACGATGGTGAAGAACCCGTCGGCGTCCATCTCGGCGATGTCGCCGGTGCGGAACCACCCGTCGACCACGTTCGCGGCGGTCTCGTCGGGGCGGTTCCAGTACCCGAGCATGACCTGCGGGCCCTTGGCGGCGATCTCACCCGGCGTGCCGGGGGCGACCTCGTTGCCGGCGTCGTCGATGCACTTCAGCTCGGTCGACGGCACGGGAATGCCGATCGTTCCGGGCTTCTCGTTCGGGCCGAAGGGGTTGAAGCTGAGCACGGGGGAGGTCTCGGTGAGTCCGTAGCCCTCGACGATCGGCGTGCCCGTGACCTCCTCCCAGCGCACGTTGACGGCTTCGTGCAGCGCCATGCCGCCCGCGGCCGAGGCGCGCAGGTGGCGCGGGGGGCTATCGAGGAACCACCGCTCGTTGAGCAGCGCGTTGAACAGCGTGTTGACGCCGGTCACCCAGGTGATCTTGTAGTTCTCGAACGCCCGCTTGAGGTTGCTCGGCGGTCGCGGCGAGGGAATCAGGATGTTGCGCGCGCCGAGCTTGTAGAAGCCGAGCAGATTCACCGTGAAGGCGAAGATGTGGTAGAGCGGCAGGGCCGTCAGCACGGTCTCGAGGCCGGGTCGCATGTAGCCGCCGCACATCTGGATCATCTGCAGGGTGTTCGACACCAGGTTGCCGTGCGACAGCATGGCGCCCTTCGAGACGCCGGTCGTGCCGCCGGTGTACTGCAGGGCGGCGACCGTATCGTGCCCGATGCCGGCGAGGTAGCCGGGGAGGGCATCCGTCGACTTCTTCGCGCGCCCGGCGGCAAGCGCCGCCTGGAAGGCGGTGTGCGGCACCGTGACCGTCGGCAGGGTGCGGCTCCAGACCTTCTGCACCATGCGGATGATGCCGGCGACGATCGGCGGGAAGAACTCGCTGATCTTGACCGTCACCACCGTCTCGATGCTGGTCCTGGGCAGCACCTCGGGCAGGCGGTCGGCGAACATGTCGATGACGACGAGCGCCGTCGCGCCCGAGTCGGTGAACTGGTGCACCATCTCGGTCGGCGTGTAGAGCGGGTTGGTGTTGACCAGCACGCAGCCGGCCTTGAGCACACCGAAGGCGACCACCGGGTAGGCGAGGCAGTTCGGCATCTGCACGGCGACGCGATCGCCCTGCGCCAGGCCGACGACCTCGCGCAGGTAGGCCGCGAAGTCGTCCGACAGCGCGTCGACCTGCGCGTAGGTGAGCGAGCCGTTCATGCCGTTGGGCATGCACTGCGTGAACGCGATGGTGCTCGCGTAGTCGCGAGCGGATGCGCGCACCAGGTCGGGCAGATGGGAGTAGGTCACCTCCCCCAGGTCAGGCGCGACATCGTCGGCATAGTGGGGGAGCCAGGGGCGTTGGGTCATCGTTGATCTTTCGCCGAAGGGGGCACCGCCGGCGGGAGCACCGACGATGGTGAAACGCATTTCATGATATCCCGCGTCACCCATTCGGCACGGAGGTCTGTCGAACCCCTCCAAAGGGACTGGTGACGGCAGCGCCGTCAGAGGGCGTTCTGCAGCACCGCGATGATGTTGCCGGCCGGGTCGGTGCACCAGGCGATGTCGGGGCCCTGCCCGGCCTCGATGCCGCGCACGATTCCGCGATCATCGTGCGCGAAGCCCGGGTAGCGCGTGAACGCGACGCCGCGGGCCGTGAGCTCGTCGACGGCGGCGTCGATGTCGGCCACCTCGAGGTTCAGCACGGTGTAGGTCGCCGGCACGTGGTCGGGCTTCGGGTAGACGAGCACCCAGCCGCCTCCGGGGAGGTCGAGTGAGAGCTGCCCCATGCCCTCCACGGTCACCTCGAGCCCGAGCGTCTCGCGGTAGAAGCGGTGGGCCGCCTCGATGTCGGGCACCGCGAAGCCAGCGAAGGCGAAGGTGTACTCGGGCATGGCCCGCACGCTACTCCGGTGCGGGGCCGTCGTCGAGGCTCGTGAACTCCAGCTCGGGCGTCGGCGGGGTGGTCGATTCGAGTTCGGCGACGAGCTCCATGGCTGTCAGATCACGAGGGGAGTCTTCGATCGCGGCGAGGGGGCCGAGCACTGTCGACTCATCGAGCTTCTGCAACTTTCGTGCCGTGGGCAGCACCTGCCGTTCGAGCGAACCGACGAATCCGTTGTAGTTCTTGATCGTGCTCTCGATCGCGCGCCCCAGCTTCTCGACGTGCCCGGCCATTGTCGACAGGCGCGAGTACAGTTCGCGGCTGAGGTCGAAGAGCACCTGGGCATCGGCCGTCAGTACGTCTTGCTGCCACGAGAACGCGACAGTCTTGAGCACCGACCACAGGGTCACGGGCGACGCGAGGGCGACCCGCTTCGAGAACGCGTAGTCCATGATCGCCGGGTCCGCCTCCATTGCCGACGATACGAGCGCCTCGCTCGGGATGAACGCGATGACCATCTCGGGGGAGGTGCCGAGCCCGGCCCAGTACGCCTTTGATCCGAGCGCGTCGATGTGCGAACGGACGGCCTTGACATGCTCGTGCAGCAGACGCTTCCGACGGTCGCCCTCCTCGCCCGTCGCGGTGACCGCGATCTGGCTCGCGGCGAGGTAGGCGTCGAAGGGAACCTTGGCGTCGACGGGGATGTGCTTACCCCCGGGAAGGTGGATCACCATGTCGGGGCGACCAGCCCCTGCGTCAGAACTGACCGACCACTGCACGTCGAAGTCGACGCGCTCGATGAGGCCCGCCGCTTCGACGACCCGACGCAGCTGGGTCTCGCCCCAGACGCCCCGCGTCGAGTTGCTGCGCAGGGCGCCGGCGAGCGATTCGGCTGTGGCGCGCAGACGCTCCTCCGCCTCGGCCGCCGCCTTCAGCTGCTGTGTCAGTTCGCCGTGCTGCAGGGTGCGCTGAGTCTCGAGCTCGGTGACCTTGGCCTGCATCGACCGGAGTGTCTCCTGAACGGGGGCGAGCTGCTGCAGCACCTTGCTCTCGGTGCGCTCGCGCTCTGCCTGTGCCGCTTGCTCCGTGCGCACACGCTCGACGAGCTCGCGATACTGCTCCTGCGCCGTGCTGATCTGCTCGCGCAGGCCGGTCGCGGTCGCCTGCAGTGCCGCGAGCTCGGTCGAGAGCTGCGCCCTGTGGAGGGCCTCCTCGGCACGGATTTCCGCGATCACTGTCTGGTGCCGTGCTTCGATGACCGCGGGGTCGTCGCCCGTCGACGAGCGTCGGGCCAGCACGAGCCCGAGCAGGGCGCCGAGCACGGCGCCGATCAGCAGGCCGATCACGAGCGGAAGCACGAAGTCCATGCCGACAGTGTCTCAGCCGCCCCCGACGTCGACCCGTGCCGCCGATCCCGTGCCGAATGACGGAGTTTGGCGATCGAACCGCCCGAGCGTTGCCGATGAGGTCCGATCCTCCGTCATTTGGCACGGGCGGGTCGTGGTTTGGGGGAGGAGGCGACCCGGAGCGCGGCCTACGCTGGGCGCATGACCGCTGGGCCCGAGCCGCACGAGGTGAGCGCCGACGACCTGCGCTACCTGCTCGCGGTGGCGCGCGTCGGGCGGCTCGTGGCGGCCGCCGCGCTGCTGGGGGTCGACCACACGACCGTGCGGCGGCGGCTCGACCGGCTCGAAGCGGCCCTCGGCGCGCGGCTGCTCGACCGCGGTGCCGACGGCTGGCAGCTGACCGAGACCGGCCGCGCCATCGTCGAGAAGGCCGCCCCGCTCGAGGGCATCGTCGAGCAGGTGGTCGCGGCGGCCTCGGGCGGCGACGCCGTGCGCGGCACCGTGCGGGTCGCGGCGCCCGACGGCTTCGGCTCGCTCTTCGCGGCCCCGGCGCTCGCGCGGGTGCGGGCCGAGCATCCCGGAATCGCGCTCGAACTGGTCACCTCGACCCGCCCGCTGAGCCTGCGCGGCTCGGGCTTCGACCTCGCCGTCACGGTCGGCTCGCCGGCGGGTGCTCGCGTGCGCGCCGAGCTGCTCACCGAGTACGCGCTGCGGCTGTACGCGGCCCCGCGCTACCTGGCCGCGCGGCCGCCGATCGGCCGGCTGGCCGACCTCGAGGGGCACGATCTGGTCTTCTACGTGGATGCTCTGCTCACGGTGCGCGAACTCGACCTCGCCGCCGAGCTCGAGGGCATGCGGCTCGGGTTCGGCTCGACGAACGTGTTCGCCCAGCTCGAGGCGACGCGGGCCGGAGCGGGCATCGGCCTGCTGCACGCCTTCATGGGCGAGGGTGCGGCGGGCCTGACGCCGGTGCTGCCGCGCGAGGTCGACTTCCGGCTGCCGTTCATGCTGTCGACCCGGCCCGACAGCCCCGCGGTCGATGCCGTGGCGATCGTGCGCGACGCCCTGCGGGCCGAGGTCGCGGCCCGGCGCGCCGAGCTGCTGCCGCCGCGCTGAGCTGCCCGCGGACGCGGGCTCCGGTCACGCGGGCGCACATCTGCAGAATCGCACATCCCCTGTGCGCCGATGTCGCTTGAACGCAGAGCGCGCAGGCCGCAGACTGAGCACGAACCCCCTACGAAGGAGCCCCCATGTCTGTTGTGCAGCACTGGGTCGGCGGCGCCGCGTTCGCCGGCGCATCCACCCGCACCGCCCCCGTCTACAACCCCGCCACCGGCGTCGCCCAGCGCGAGGTGCTGCTCGCCACGACGGCCGATGTCGACCACGCCGTCGCCACCGCGAAGGCCGCGTTCCCGGGCTGGTCGGGTACCTCGGTCGCGAAGCGCCAGGCGATCATGTTCGCGTTCCGCGAGCAGCTCAACGCCCGCAAGGACGAGCTGGCGGCGATCCTCACCAACGAGCACGGCAAGGTGCTGAGCGACGCCGGCGGCGAGATCGCGCGCGGCCTCGAGGTCGTCGAGCTCGCGTGCAGCATCCCCCAGCTCATGAAGGGCGAGTACAGCGAGAACGTGTCGACCGGCGTCGACGTCTACTCGATCCGCCAGGCGCTCGGCGTGGTGGGCATCATCAGCCCCTTCAACTTTCCGGCCATGGTGCCGCTGTGGTTCTTCCCGCTCGCGATCGCGGCCGGCAACACGGTCGTGCTGAAGCCCTCGGAGAAAGACCCGTCGGCCGCCATCTGGATGGCCGAGGTCTTCAAGGAGTGCGGCCTGCCCGACGGCGTCTTCAACGTCGTCAACGGCGACAAGGAGAGCGTGGATGCTCTGCTCGAGCACCCCGACATCGCGAGCATCTCGTTCGTCGGCTCGACGCCGATCGCGAAGTACATCTACGAGACGGCCTCGAAGCACGGCAAGCGCGTGCAGGCTCTCGGCGGCGCGAAGAACCACATGCTCGTGCTGCCCGACGCCGACCTCGACCTGGTCGCCGACTCGGCCGTCAACGCGGGCTTCGGCTCGGCCGGTGAGCGCTGCATGGCGATCTCGGTCGTCGTCGCCGTCGAGCCCGTGGCCGACGCGCTGATCGAGAAGATCCAGTCGCGCATGAGCGGCCTGAAGGTCGGCGACGGCACGCGCAACTGCGACATGGGCCCGCTCATCACCGACGTGCACCGCGACAAGGTGGCGAGCTACCTCGAGATCGCCGAGCAGGACGGCGCCGAGATCGTCGTCGACGGCCGCGACATCGAGGTCGACGGCGACCCGAACGGCTTCTGGCTCGGCCCGACGCTCATCGACAAGGTGCCGACGAGCTCGAAGGTCTACACGGAGGAGATCTTCGGCCCCGTGCTCTCGGTCGTGCGGGTGAAGACCTACGACGAGGGCCTCGCGCTCATCAACGGCTCGCAGTACGGCAACGGCACGGCGATCTTCACCAATGACGGCGGGGCCGCGCGGCGCTTCCAGAACGAGGTGACGGTGGGCATGGTCGGCATCAACGTGCCGATCCCCGTGCCGGTCGGCTACTACTCGTTCGGCGGCTGGAAGAACTCGCTGTTCGGCGACGCGAAGGCCTACGGCACGCAGGCCATTCCGTTCTTCACTCGCGAGAAGGCGGTGACCTCCCGCTGGCTCGACCCGAGCCACGGCGGCATCAACCTGGGCTTCCCGCAGAACTAGCGGGCGAGCCGCGAGCGCCCTTTCGCCCCAGATCTGGGACGAAAGGGCGCTTTGCGTTCGTGCATCCGCCGCTTTGGGGTGAATCTGCGTATGTGGGCGCGGCGCCGGCGCGGCCCCTAAAGGTATGATGTAAGGCATGGCCACGGCCGTTCACCCCCCGCTCGTGATGCACGAGACCATCGACGAGCACTTCGTCGCCCAGTACGCCCGTGACGGCTACGCGATCCTGCGCGGCGCGCTCACCCCTGCCGAGGTCGAGGCGGTCAATGCCGAAGCCCTGCGCATCTGCCGAGCGGGCCTGAACCCGGTCGATTCGGGGGTGGATGCCCACCCCGGCCAGTCCGACGCCGACGTTCTGCGGCAGTACCTTTGCATCCACCACCCGCACAAGATCAGCGACGTCGCCCGGCAGATCATGCGGCACCCTCGGATCGTCGACGGTCTCACGCGGGTCATCGGCCCGAACGTCAAGGCCATGCAGTCGATGCTGTTCATCAAGAGCGAGGGCAAGCCGGGCCAGGCCTGGCATCAGGACGAGCACTTCATCCCCACGCGCGACCGCTCGCTCGCCGGCGTGTGGATCGCCCTCGACGACGCCACCACCGAGAACGGCTGCCTCTGGGTGCTGCCCGGCTCGCACGCCCGCGGTGTGCTCTACCCCGACCGCGAGCAGACCGACGACCGCTTCGACTGCACCGACGAGGCCTTCGGGTTTCCGTACACCGACGACGACGCGGTCGCCGTTGAGGTGCCGGCCGGCGCGGCGCTCTTCTTCAACGGCTACCTGCTGCACCGCTCGCTCGAGAACAGCGGCAAGCACGGCTACCGGCGCGCGCTCGTCAACCACTACATGAGCGCCGAGTCGCTGCTGCCGTGGCAGCACAGCGAGGGGCGCTACTTCGCCGAGTACGACTTCCGTGACATCGTCATGGTGGCGGGGGAAGACCCCTACGCCTACAAGGGCCTGCGCGACCTCAGCGTGCCCGGCTCGCGCGCCGACAAGTCGGGCGGCTGCGACCGCTGAATCGGCGGCAGCGCGTCTTACACTCGCGCTATGGAGTCTCTGCAGGTGCCCGAGCTGCGGCGCCTGCTCGACGCGGCCGCCAGCATCGGCACGGTGCTGACCCGCCCGGCCCTGCGCGAGCGCACCGTCGAGATCCTGTTCACCCTCGTGCCCTGCACGCGCGCCGGCTGGGTGACCATGGACACCACGACAGGAGCGATGACGGGCTACCACCTGCCCGAGCCGCTGCCCTTCCTGATTCCGGTCATGCCCCGCGACCTCAGCGATGTGCCGATGGTCGCCGAGCTGCTCGCCGCGCCCGAGCCGGGCTCGCTGCGCATCAGCGACACGATGACGCCCGAGGAGTGGCAGGCTCGCCCGCTGTACGAGGCCATCTACCGTCCGATGGGCGGCCAGCACCAGATCGGCACCCTGCTCTCGGTCGACGACGGCCTCATCGAGACGCTCGCGGTCTTCCGCGCCGATCGCGACTTCAGCGATCACGAGCTCACCTACGTCGAGGCCTTCGCGCGCCAGGTGCGGGTGGTGCTCGCTCGCCTGCGCGCCAGCGACGCCCGTGACGCGCGCGCCCTGCTGACGCCGCGGCAGCGGCAGGTTCTCGCCGAGCTCGAGACGGGGGCGACGGTGCGCCAGGCGGCCATCTCGCTCGGCATCTCGGAGAAGACGCTCGAGAACCATCTGCAGGCGATCTACCGCCGTCTCGGGGTCTCGAGCCGCACCGCCGCCCTGCACCGCCTCGCGGGCTGACCTGCTGTCCGGTTCGCGGGCCGACCCGCTGGGGGTTTTCCCCCATCGAGGCGGGCGCCGCCGCGTTTCTACACTGCGGCCATGACCTCTCGCCTTCCCCTCGCGGTCGCACCGGCCGCCACCGCCCTGCTCGCCGTCCTCCTGACCGGATGCGCCGCCCCCGCCGCCGAGACCCCCACCGACCCCGGTGCCGGCTCGGAGGGCACGACCGCGCCCGAGCCGCCCGCCGCCGAGGGCCCCGACCTGCCCGCGCAGACCATCGGCACTGACACCGACTGCTCCTTCCTCGCCGACGACCAGGTCACCGCCGTCTGGGGCTTCGATGTCGTCGACCTCGACATCTCGACGGTCATCGAGGCCGGCGGTGTCGGGGGCATCCTCTACGGCTGCGACTGGAACCAGAGCGACGACGGCACCGGGCTCACGATCGGCGTCGAGGTGCGCGAGTACGTCTCGCCCGACGGGGCGACGCAGTACTTCGCCGACGCCCGCAACGGTGCCGACTTCGACGGCGAGGACGGCATCGTTCTCGAGCCGGTCGATGGCCTCGGTGAGGAGGCGGGAGTGCTGGCGAACGCCAACACCGCCGACACCCCGGAGTTCTACACCGAGACGCTCATCGTGCGCTCGGGCACGCTGCTCGTGCAGGTGACCGTCACCGACATCACGAACGGCGTGACCCCGGGCCAGTACCGCGACCAGCTCGCGGCGACCTACGAGGCGGCGTTCGCGGGCTGAGCGTTCGGTGCCGCGGCGCCCGGCGACCCTGCGCCGGCCGCTGCGGCGCCCGTGCGCCCGATCGCGGTGCCGCACGCCCGCGCCAGGTCGGCCAGCTCGGTCACGTCGTGCCGCTTCGCCGCGTGCACGATGATCGCCGCGCAGGCCTCGGCGTCGGCGAGGGCGTCGTGGTGCGGGAAGTCCTCGAAGCCCGCGGCCATCGCCGCCACCGGCAGCCGGTACGAGTCGAGGTGGTAGGTCTTGCGGGCGACCCGCAGGCTGCACACGTACGACAGGCTCGGCACCGCTAGGCCGCTCGCCTGCTGCGCCGCGGTCAGCACGCCCATGTCGAACCCCGCGTTGTGGGCGGCCAGGGTGTCGCCGTCGACATAGGCGAGCAGGGCATCCACCTGTTCGGCCCACAGGGGCGCGTCGACGATGTCGGCAGCGGTGATGCCGTGGATGCGGGTGTTCCACTCGAGCATGTCGTCGTACCCGAACGGCGGGCGGATCAGCCAGCCTGCCCGGTCGACCACGCGGCCGTCGCGCACCTTCACCAGCCCCACCGAGCACGCCGAGGCCGCGTGGTTGTTGGCGGTCTCGAAGTCGATCGCGGTGAAGTTCAGCGGCACCCCTCGATGCTCGCATGAGCCGCCGACGCCGACCGCCGGGCGCGCCGCCCGGCCCGTAGCCTGGAGGGGTGAACCTGCTTCGCCGCTACTCGCCCGCCGTACTCGCTCAGCTCTTCTGGGCGATGAACTTCGTCGTCGGCGACCGCGTCATCGCCGAGTTCACACCGCTCGAACTCACCTTCTTCCGCTGGCTCGGCGCCTTCCCGATCCTGCTCGTGATCACCCTCTGGATCGAGCGCGAGCACCTCGACAAGTGGCGGCTCGCGGCCAGGGAATGGTGGATCCACATCATCCAGGCCGTGCTCGGCATGGTCGGCTACACCCTGCTGCTCTACGCCGCGCTCGACACGACCTCGCCGGTGAACGCGAGCGTGATCAGCGCCATCAATCCCGCGATCATCGCGCTCGCCGCCGTCGTGGTGCTGGGGGAGCGCATCCGTCGCGGCGGCGTTCTCGGCATCGCGATCTCGTTCGTCGGCGTCGTCATCGTGGTGCTGCTCGGCGGGTCGGGGGGCATCGACGACGTGCGGGTCGTGCCCGGCGACCTGCTGATCCTCGGCGCGATCCTCGCCTGGACGGCGTACGTGATCATCAGCCGCCGCATCCAGACTCCGCCGATCACGGCGACGACCGTGCAGGTCGGAATGAGCGCCCTCATGCTCGCGCCGGTCATGGCGATCGTCGGCATCCAGGCGCAGCCGAGCGCCGAGGGCTGGTGGGGGCTGGCGATCATCATCATCTTCCCGAGCGCCCTCGCCTACCTGCTGTGGAACGTCGCTGTCACCCAGCTCGGCCCCTCGCGCACGGGCGTCTTCCTCAACCTCCTGCCGGTCTTCACCGCGATCATCGCGGTGGCGCTCGGCGACGCGCTCACGGTGTGGCAGGTGATCGGCGGCATCATCGTGCTGGTCGGCGTGTACCTCACGACGCGACCCGGCGCCACGATCCCCGCTCCGGTTCCGACAGCTCGGGATGCTGCGCCAGCGCCCGACCGGGAATAGTTCTGCATGCGCACGCATTGACCCGAGCATGACCAAGCTGGGGTTCCTGTCGTTCGGCAACTGGATGGGTGTGGCGGGATCGCGCACGCGCTCAGGCGCCGATGCCCTTCTGCAGGGCATCGAGCTCGCGGTCGCGGCCGAGGAGGTGGGCGTCGACGGTGCGTTCTACCGCGTGCACCACTTCGCCCAGAACCACTCGAACCCGTTCCCGATGATGGCCGCCGCGGCCGCCCGCACGAGCCGCATCGAGCTCGGCACGGGCGTCATCGACATGCGCTACGAGAACCCCTGGTCGCTCGCCGAGCAGGCCGGGGCCACCGACCTCATCAGCGGCGGCCGGCTGCAGCTCGGCATCAGCCGGGGGTCACCCGAGACCGTCATCGACGGCTGGCGGTATTTCGGCTACGAGCCCGCCGACGGCCAGACGGATGCGGACATGGCCCGCGAGCACACCGACCTGTTCCGCCGCGCGATCGACGGCGAGGGCTTCGCGCCGGGCAACCCGCGCATAATCGGCACCGACCGCCCGCAGGCGGTCACCCCGCAGTCGGAGGGCCTCTACGACCGCATCTGGTGGGGCGCCGGCACCCGCGCGACCGCGGTCTGGACGGCCGAGCAGGGCATGAACCTCATGAGCTCGACGCTGCTCACCGAAGACACCGGGGTGCCGTTCGATGAGCTGCAGGCCGAGCAGATCGCGATGTTCCGCGCGACCTGGGCGACGCGCGGATGGAAGCGTGAGCCTCGCGTGTCGGTCAGCAGGAGCATCCTGCCGATCATCGACGAGGAGACCGCCCACTACTTCGGCGTGCAGGCGCAGGGCGAGCAGCGCGACCAGGTCGGCATGCTCGACGGCGCGCGCTCGCGCTTCGGCCGCTCGTACATCGGCGCGCCCGACGTGATCGCCGCGGAGCTGGCGCGCGATCAGGCGGTGCGGGATGCGGACACCCTGCTCGTCACGGTGCCCAACCAGCTCGGCGTCGAGTTCAACGCGCGCATCCTCGAGGCGATCGTGCGGGACATCATGCCCGTGGTCGACGCGGAGGTCGTGCCCTCGCTCGCGTAGGGCGGCGCGCGTGCACGGCGTGCGTGCACGGCGCGCGTGCGCGGTAGGTGCGCCGCCCGTTCGCACGGGTCTATGCTCGGCAGCGGAGAGCCGGGAAGCCTGGTCGGCCCGCGAGAACGCGGAGTGCCGCGGCGACCGCCGGGGTGCTGACCTGCGATCAGGAAGGCGGCTACTGTGCCTCCCACCCCCGTTATCGAGACCGCCGCGCTCGTCAAGCGCTTCGGCCGATCCACCGCCCTCGATGGCCTCGACCTGCATGTCGCCGAGGGCGAAGTGCACGGCTTTCTCGGCCCTAACGGGGCGGGCAAGTCGACGACCATCCGCGTGCTGCTGGGGCTGATCCGGCCGACGGGAGGGCGCGCATCCGTGTTCGGGCTCGAACCGTGGGCTGAGGCGACGACGATCCACCGCGATGTCGCCTACGTGCCGGGCGATGTGAGCCTGTGGCCGGGCCTCACCGGCGGCGAGGCGATCGACCTGCTCGCGAGCCTGCGCGGCGGAGCGGACCCCGCCCGGCGTGCCGAGCTCATCGAGCGTTTCGAGCTGGACCCCCGCAAGAAGGCGCGGACCTACTCGAAGGGCAACCGGCAGAAGGTCGCCCTCGTGGCGGCGTTCGCCCGCCGCGCGCGGCTGTACATCCTCGACGAGCCGAGCTCGGGGCTCGACCCGGTGATGGAGGCGGTGTTCCGTCAGGAGGTCGAACGCGTGCGCGGCGAGGGTGCGACCGTGCTGCTCTCGAGCCACGTGCTGAGCGAGGTCGAGCAGCTGTGCGACCGGGTCACGATCATCCGCGAGGGCCGCGTCGTCGAGAGCGGATCGCTGGACGACCTGCGGCACCTGAGCCGCACGAGCTTCCGGGTCGCGGGCGTCGCCGATGCCGCGGCGGTGCGCGCCCTCGACGGCGTGCACGATGTGCGCGTCAGCGAGAGCGCCATCGAGTTCGAGGCCGACTCCGACGCGATCTCGACCGTACTCGCGGCCCTCGCGAGCCAGGGGGCCTCGGCGGTGACGGCCGCTCCGGCCTCGCTCGAGTCGCTGTTCCTTCGGCACTACAGCGTGACGCGATGACGCGCGCCGGGCTGACCATCTTCGCGACTCAGCTGCGGCGCGACCGGTGGGTGCTCACCTTCTGGATCGGCGGCATCGCCGTGTTCGGGCTCGCGGTCGCAGCGGCGATCTCGAGCCAGTTCGCGAGCGAGGCCGACCGAGCGGCGATCGTTGTGCTGTCGGTCGCGAACCCGGCCATCGTCTTCGCGCGCGGGCTCCCCGACGGCGACTCGCTCGGAGCGGTCGCCTTCTTCACCGGCTTCGCCTTCACGGCGGTGCTCGCGGGGCTCATGAGCACCTTCCTCGTGGTGCGGCACTCGCGCGCCGATGAGGAGACCGGGCGTGCCGAGCTGCTCGGGGCGACGCCCCTCGGGCGCGCGACGCCGCTCGTGGCGACGCTCGCGCTGGGACTGCTCGCCAACCTGGTGGTCGTGGGCGTGCTCACGTTCGCGTACGCCGCCGGAGGGCTGCCCCTCGATGGTTCGGTCATCGCGGCGCTCGCCGTGGGGGCGGTGGGCCTGGTCTTCGTCGGGGTCGCCGCCGTGGTTGCCCAGCTGATGCCGTCGGGCCGCGCCGCGAACGGAGCCGCGACGGCGCTCGTCATCGGCGCCTACCTCGTGCGGGGCATCGGTGACGCGCTCGGAACCCCGAGTGATGATCTGATGCGCGTCGAGCCCAGCGTGCTGTCGTGGCTGTCCCCGATCGGCTGGGGTCAGGCGACGCGCCCGTACACCGAGCCCACCCTGCTGCCCTTGCTGCTGTCGCTCGTCGCCTTCCTCGTGCTCGCCACCGCGGCTCTGCTGCTGCGCGCGGGTCGCGATCTCGGGTCGAGCCTCGTGCCCGAGCGCGGCGGGTGGGCGACGGCGCGGCTCGGCGGCCGGTCGGTGCTCGGCCTCGCGTGGCGGCTGCAGCGGGCGACCGTGCTCGGCTGGCTCGGCGGTGCCGTCGTACTCGGAGGCGTGGCGGGCGGGCTCGCCCCGGTCGTCGCCGAGGGCATCGCCGGCAACGCCTCCCTCTCGGCGCTCATCGATCGGCTCGCCCCGGGCGGCTCGGGCGCTACCGCCGACGTCTTCGTCGCGGCGATTCTGGGCATCGGCGGGATGCTGGCCGCAGCCGCGGGTGTGCAGGCCGTTCTGCGGCTGCGGTCGGAGGAGGTCGAAGGGCGCGCCGAGCTGCTGCTCGCGACTCCCGTCAGCCGCACGTCGTGGATCGGCGCGACCGCTGCGGTGGCGATCGTCTCGGTGCTGGCCGTCACCCTCGGCATGGGGCTGGCCACCGGCGCCGCGAGCGCGCGCTCGAGCGGAACGACGGACGACGTCCTCCGCTCCCTGGGCGCCGGGCTCGCTCATGCGCCCGCGGCACTCGTGTTCGTCGCGCTGACGGCGCTGCTCATCGCCATCGCGCCGCGCATCACGGTCGCCCTCGGCTGGGGCCTGCTCGTGATCGGCTTCGTGCTCGGGCAGTTCGGCGAGCTGCTGCAGGTGCCCGAGTGGCTGCAGGCGGTGAGTCCGTTCTTCCACACCTCGGCCGCGCCGGTCGTCGACGTCGACCTCGTGGCCGTGGCGGGCCTGCTCGCTGTCACCGGTGCGCTGCTCGCTGCGGCGCTCGTCGGCCTCCGCCGGCGCGACCTCACCGCGTGAGCAATGTGCCTCCCGCGGCACGTGCCGCGGGAGGCACACAGCGAGATCAGCGAATCGGGACGGGAAGCCCGCGTCAGGCGGGGCGCACGCTGAGGGCGAGGCCGTCGGGGTGGGTCGTGTCGAGCGGGATGCCCTCCGCGAGCTCGGCGCGGGTCACGCGCTCCTCGGCGCCGCTCCACTCGTCCCGCACGATCCACGACTCGACGGCGGCCGCGCCGCTCGCGTCGAGCACGGGATGCCACCGCACCAGCTGCCCGACCCCGGCCTCGGAGACCGCGAACGTGGCGAGCTGGGCCCCATCCGGTCGGGGGGTGTACGCGACACCGGTGACCCCAGCCGCCGAGCCCCACGCCCCAGTCGAAGAGCCCGAGAGAACCGGCGGCACGGCGCGAGCATCCACCGCCGCCGTGCGCCAGGCGCGGTAGATGGCGATCGCGCGCCGCATCTCGGCGAGCTGCTCGGGCGTCCAGCCCGGCAGGTCGCCCGTGAGGATCCACGGGCCGCCCACGAGGTACGGCGCGAGCTGCGCGCGCAGCGGCAGGTGCGGCTGGTCGCCCATGTACGTGCTGGTCCAGGACGAGGGCAGATAGGCGCCGAGTCCGAGGGCCGCGAGGCGGTTCTCCTCGGCGCGGCACCAGTCGTCGCCGATCGTCGTGTCGTGGTGGGCGATCATCTGGAGGTCGAGGGGCTTGCCGCCGTTCCAGCAGTTCTCGATCAGCAGGTGCGGGTGCCGCTCGCGCAGGGTCGCGAGCACCCCGTACCAGCCGGTCACGCCCGCCGCCTCACCCGCGCCCGGGTCGTGCGTGTGGTGCTCGGCGTCGCAGCGGCTGATCGTCTCGAAGTCGTGCAGCAGCCAGTCGACGCCGTCGCGCACCAGCCGGTCGAGGCACGCGAGCACGTGGTCGCGCGCGGGCTCGTGCCCGAGGCACAGCGAGTGGTTGCGGTGCGACACCATCTGCGGGCGGCCGTTCCACGTCGCGAGCCAGTCGGGGTGCGCGGTCGCGACCGCCGAGTCGGGGGCCGCGTTGCCCGCGCCCACCCACAGCCCGAGCTTCATGCCGCGGTCGTGCGCGAGCGTGGCGATACCGGCGACCCCGCCCGCGTAGCCGGCCTGCGCGTTCCAGTCGCCGACGTGGTCCTCCCAGCCCTTGTCGACCGTCACCACCTCGACGCCGAGGTCGGCGGCGACGTCGAAGAATGCGGCCACGCGCTGCGGGTCGATGTCGGTGCCGAAGCCCCACGTGTCGGCGATGAGCGGCGGCGGCACGTCGGCGGCGCGATCCGGGATGCTCGCCGCGAGCAGCGCGCGCAGCCAGCCCTCGGCGGTCTCGTGGTCGCCGAGCCCGTGGCGCACGAGCAGCCCGGGGAGGGCATCCGTCGCCGGCAGTTCGGCGGGCCGGAAGGTCTGCCACGGCAGGCGGGTCTGGATGGTGAGCCCGTGATCGTCGGCGAGCAGGTCGAGCAGCACGCAGTCGCTGCGGTCGAGCGCAGTCGCGAGGGCGACCGGCCGACCGTCGGCGTCGCGGCCGGCGACGGTGCACCAGCCGGCGGCGTCCTGGTAGCGCTCGTGCGGCTCGGGGGAGTGGCCGACCGTGCGGTAGAGCACGCCGTCGTGCCGCTCGCCCTCGGGGAAGTCGAAGGGTGTGCGGGTGCCGCGGGCGTCGTCGTGGTTGAGCACGGCCGCGTCGGCGACCGAGTAGGCGCCGCTGACGAGCGTGCGCGGCCGGGCCGGGGTGACGGCGAGCTCGTCGATGCGGAAGCCGCGGAACTTCGCATCCCACGTGAAGGGGTGCAGCACCCGCACGGTCACCTCGTGCCAGTCGTCGAGCCGCAGGCGGGCGACGAGCGTGTCGCCGGGGCGCTCAGCGGAATGGTCAGGACGCTCGGGGTGCGCGACGATGCGCTCGAAGCCGTGGGGCATGCCTTAGATCATACCTTTGACGCGGGCCATCGGGTCGGGAGGCTCAGCGACCCGCGGCGTAGCCCTGATTGCCGCGCGAGTTGGCGGCGGCGAACATCCACCCGCGATCGGGCTCGATGCCGACGGCGCTGAGGCGGCCGAGACTCCACGGGCCCATCACCGTGACGGCGTGCCCGCGCTCGCGCAGCTCGGCGATCACGTCGTCGCCGAGCCGCGACTCGACCGTCAGCGACGCCGTCTGCACGGTGCGCGGCTCGAACGAGGCCACCATCGCGTCGGTGTGGAACATGGGCGCATCGATCGCCTGCTGCGGCTCGTAGCCGCCGACGATGCGGCGCAGCAGGTAGAGCAGCTGCCACTGGTCCTGCTGGTCGCCACCCGGCGTGCCGAGCGCCTCGACCACGCGCCCGTCGCGCGCGAGCATCGTCGGCGACAGGGTGCTGCGGGGGCGGATGCCCGGCTCGAGCCGCGACGGAGCATCCGCGTCGAGCCACATCATCTGCAGGCGCGTGCCCAGGCAGAAGCCGAGCGCGGGGATCGTCGGCGACGACTGCAGCCAGCCGCCCGACGGCGTCGCCGAGATGAGCGTGCCGTGGCCGTCGACGACGTCGAGGTGGCAGGTGTCGCCGCGCTGCCGCCCGCGGCGGTCGAGCGTCGGCTCGCCCGAGCCCGGCAGGGGAGCGGCCGCGGTGCCCGCCTCGCGCACCGGCGGCATCCACGGCTCGCGCCCGCCCGGGCGGCCCGGCCGCACCTCGCGCGACGCGGTGTCGCCGATGAGGGCCGCGCGCTCGGCCGCGTAGGCGGGGTCGAGCAGGTCGGCGAGCAGCGCGGCGGGGTCGACGCCGCGCGCGACGAGGCCCGCAGGGTCGGCGAACCAGGCGTCGCGGTCGGCAAGCGCGAGCTTGAGCGCCTCGGTGATCGTGTGCACGCCGAGCGCCGTCGAGGGGTCGAGCACCGCGTCGCCGCGCTCGGCAGCGACCGCGTCGAGGATCGCGAGCGACTGCAGCAGGGCCGGCCCCTGGGTCCAGAGCCCCGCCTTCAGCACCTGCACGCCGCGGAACGACAGCGACGCGGGCTGCTCCTCGGCGGGCGCGTACGCCGCGAGGTCGGCGGCGGTCAGCACGCCGGGCAGCTCTCCGCCGATCGAGTGCGTGACCGGGCTCTGCACGAACTCTTCGACGGCCTCACCCACGACCTGCGTCCAGAGCGCGATGGCCGCGTGCACGCGGGCCTCGCGCGTGTCGGCGGGGTCGCCGGCGGCCGCGAGGCGCTCGAGCAGGGCGGCCCAGGGGGCGTTGGTGAGCATGTCGCCGGGCTCCGGGATGCGGCCGGAGGGCATCCACTGCGCCGCGGACGTCGGCCAGTGCTGCTCGAACAGCGGCGCGACCGCGCGGATCGTGCGCACCACGTTCTCGTGCACGGGGTGCCCGTCACGCGCGTAGCCGATCGCCGGGTCGAGCACATCGCGCAGCTCCCAGGTGCCGCGCGCCGCCAGCAGGTGCAGCCAGGCGACGACCGAGCCGGGCACGGCGGCGGCGAGCGGCCCCGCTCCCGGGATCTCGTCGAGCCCCAGCCCGCGGTAGTGCTCGATCGTCGCGGCGGCGGGGGCGGCGCCCTGCCCGGCGAGCACGAACGAATGCTCTCCCGCGGGCGACACGATCGCGGTCAGGTCTCCGCCTGGCCCGTTGAGGTGCGGCTCGACGACGTGCAGCACGAAGGCCGCGGCGACGGCGGCATCGACGGCGGTACCGCCCCGCTCGAGCACCGACTGGGCCGTCGCCGTCGCGAGCCAGTGCGTGCTGGCCGCGAAGCCGAACGTGCCGCGCAGCTCGGGGCGGGTGCGGTCGGCGGGTGCGGGTCTGAACGCGGTCATGCCGCAACGCTAGCCCGCGCGGCTCGGAGCGGCGCTGGTCGCGGCGCGAGCATCCGGCCCCGCGCCCACCCGCCGGTAGGCTGGACCCTCGTGGCTCTCACTATCGGCATCGTCGGCCTGCCCAACGTCGGCAAGTCCACCCTCTTCAATGCGCTCACGCAGAACGACGTGCTCGCCGCGAACTACCCGTTCGCGACGATCGAGCCCAACGTGGGCGTCGTCGAGCTGCCCGACCCGCGCCTGAAGGTGCTGGCGGGCATCTTTGGCAGCGAGCGCATCCTTCCCGCCACGGTGTCGTTCGTCGACATCGCGGGCATCGTGAAGGGCGCGAGCGAGGGCGAGGGTCTGGGCAACCAGTTCCTGGCGAACATCCGCGAGTCCGACGCGATCGCGCAGGTGGTGCGCGCCTTCACCGACAGCGATGTCGTGCATGTCGCCGGCCAGGTCGACCCGGCCAGCGACATGGAGACGATCAACACCGAGCTCATGCTCGCCGACCTGCAGACGCTCGAGAAGGCGATCGTGCGGTACGAGAAGGAGGTCAAGGGCAAGAAGCTCGACCCCGCCGTGCTGCAGACGGCGCTGGATGCCCGCGCCCTGCTCGAGGCCGGCACCACCCTCTCCTCCGCGGGTTTCGACGCGACGCCGATCCGCGAGCTCGGTCTGCTGAGCGCGAAGCCGTTCATCTATGTCTTCAACGTCGACGAGGGTGTGCTCGGCGACGCCGCCCGCATGGCCGAGCTGGTGGCGATGGTCGCCCCCGCCAAGGCGGTCTTCCTGGACGCGAAGATCGAGAGCGAACTCATCGGCCTCGACCCGGAGGATGCGGCCGAGCTGCTGGCGTCGACCGGCCAGACGGAGAGCGGCCTCGACCAGCTGGCCCGCATCGGCTTCGACACCCTCGGCCTGCAGACGTATCTGACGGCCGGCCCGAAGGAGTCGCGCGCCTGGACGATCGGCAAGGGCTGGAAGGCCCCGCAGGCCGCCGGCGTGATCCACACCGACTTCGAGAAGGGCTTCATCAAGGCCGAGGTGATCGGCTTCGACGACCTCGTCGAGTGCGGCTCGGTGGCGGAGGCCCGCGCGAAGGGCAAGGCGCGCATCGAGGGCAAGGACTACGTCATGCAGGACGGCGACGTGGTCGAGTTCCGCTTCAACGTGTAGCGACTCGGGGCCAGTGGTTCTCGCTTCCGCTCAACGGTTGCGGTGCGGCGGCCCGACGGGGTCGGCTGTGCGGTTCTCGCAATGTGCCTCTCGCGGCACGTGCCGCGAGAGGCACATTGGGTGAGAGGGGAAACCGGTCGGGAGGCTCGACCTCAGCTGCCGGAGAGCTCTTCGCGCAGGCGCGGCTCGACCCGGTGCTCCGGGCGCACCCCCGACTTGTCGGCGTAGAACGCGCGGATCCGGTCCATGTCGGCAGCGACATCCCCCGTCAGTTCGATCGTCGGCCCGAGGCCGGTCGTCATCGTCGTGCGGTCGACGTAGCCGAGGGTGACCGGCAGGCCCGCCTCGCGGGCGATGCGGTAGAAGCCTGACTTCCAGTGCGTGTGGCCCGTGCGCGTGCCATCGGGGGTGACGACGAGGCCGAAGATCTCACCGGCACGGATGCTCTCCAGCACCTCCCCGACCACCGCGGCCGGCGACTCGCGGTCGACAGGGATGCCGCCCCAGGCTCGCATGATCGGCCCGCGCCACCCGCGGAACAGGCTCTTCTTGCCGAGCCAGCGGAAGTGCATGTCGAGCTTCCATGCGATGCCGAGCATGAAGACGAAATCCCAGTTCGACGTGTGCGGGGCGCCGATCAGCACCGTCGGGCGATCGGGGGCCGGTTCGCTCACCAGTTTCCAGCGGCTGAACGTCCAGAAGATGCGCGCAACGAAGCGACGGAAGGCCATGCGACAACAGTACGTCGGCCGTGCCCGGGCGTCGGAAGGGGCGAGAACGCGCGCCCGGGCTACGCCCGCGCGGGCGCCGCGAAGCGCGTGCGGTAGCTCTGCACCGTGCTCCGCATCCCGATGCCGCAGACGCCGACGAGCTCGTCGCCGCGGTAGTACTCGAGCACGCACTCGTCGTCGAGCGACCCCGCGACGAGCTCGCTGCGGTCGGCCAGATACGTCATGCCGAAGGCGAGCACGTGCGCGTCGTACTGGTCGCTCCAGAACGAGGGGAGAGGGGCGAAGCCCTCCGCCACGAGTGGCGCGCAGTCCTGGCCCGCGAGCTGCGCGGCGAGGATCCCGCCGGCGCGCTTGCCCGTCTCGGTCGGCAGGTTCCAGTGCTCGACCCGGCGCGGCACGTCGTCGAACAGCGGGTTCGCGTAGCGGGCCACATCGCCCACGGCGACGATCTCGGGGTGCACGGTGCCGTCGACGCCGATCGCGCGCAGGCCCGCGTCGACGAGCACGCCGTCGGAGACATCGAGGCCGGAGCCCTGGAGCCACTCGGTGTTCGGATCGCTGCCGATCGCGACGACGAGCACGTCGCACTCGAGCATCACGCCGCTGGTCAGGATCACCCGCTCGACGTCCGGGTCTCCGACCAGGCCGAACAGCGATTCGCCGCAGAAGAAGCGCACCCCGTGCGCCTCGTGGCGTCGCCGCATCTCGGCGCCGAGCTGCGACCCGAGCGCGCGCTGCAGCGGCACGCGGCTCTGGGACACGATCGAGACGTTCGCGCCGTTCTTCGCCGCCGTCGCCGCGATCTCGCAGCCGACGAAGCCCGACCCGAGAATCACGACGTTCGCGCCGGGGCGCAGGGCACCGCGCAGGGCGACCGCGTCGTCGAGCGTGCGCAGCACGTAGATGCCGCCGAGCCCGTGGTCATCGATCGGCAGCGGCTTCGGCCGCAGGCCCGTCGCGATCACGAGCGCGCTGTACGGATGCTCCTGCCCGGTCTCATCGACGACCACCCGGCGCTCGACATCGAGCGCGGCGGCCGCGCGGCCGAGCACCCACTCGACGCCCTCCTCGAGGGCCGAGCGGATCGGGAAGGCCACGTCGGCGTGACCCTGCCCCTCGGTCTGCAGCAGCTCCTTCGACAGCGGCGGCCGGTTGTACGGCGCGTGCGCCTCGGCGCCTAGGAAGGTGATGGGCCCCGCATAGCCGGCGCGCCGCGCACCCTCGGCGGTGCGCAGGCCCGCCATCGAGGCTCCGACGATCAGCAGCGGAGCATCCGTCATCGCCGACTACTCCTTGGTGAGGAAGATCGCCTGCATGGGGCAGACGTCGGCCGCCGACTCGAGGTCGGCGAGCATGTCGTCGGGCGCCTCGGCCTGGTACTCGAGCTTGTCGTCGGCGTTCAGCTGGAACACCTCGGGCGCCTCGAACACGCACTGGCCGTAGTGCTGGCACTTGTCCATGTCGACGTAGATCTTGATCATCAGTTCTTCTCCTCGGTGCTGGCTTCCTCGATACGGGACGGGTAGAGGTCTTTCGACGGCGTGCGGATGCCGCGGAACTCCCAGTCGCCGCCGAGCGCGGTCGAGACGACCTCCTCGCTCGAGGTCGGCTGGGCGCCCACGTCGGTGCGGATCGGCTCGGGCCCCTCGACGACGTGGTTGGTGAGGCGACCGAGGCCGTCGACCTCGACCTCGACGACGTCGCCCGGCTGCACCGGCCGCGAGTTCGCGGGCGTGCCCGAGAAGATCATGTCGCCGGGCACGAGCGTGATCGTGCGGGCGAGGTCGGCGACCAGGTAGTGCATGTCCCACTCCATGGTGTCGGTCGAATCCTCCTGCACCACCGCGCCGTTGACGAGGGTGCGGATCGTCTTGCCCCGGAAGTCCCAATCGGTGACCAGGCCGGGCCCCACGGGCGCGAGCGTGTCGCTGCCCTTCACGCGCAGCATCGAGCCGGCATCCGTGTCGCGGAAGTCATGCAGCCCGAAGTCGTTGCCCACCGAGTAGCCCGCGATGTAGTCGCCCGCCTCGGCGGGCGAGACGTTGCGGCACGTGCGCCCGATGACGATCACGATCTCGCCCTCGTAGTTGAGCCACTGGCAGCCGCGCGGGCGCACGATGGCGCCCTGGTGGCTGTTGAGCGCCGTGATCGGCTTGTGGAAGTACGTGGGCGCGGGCGGCAGCTTCGTCATGAACTCGTCGCTGCGGCTCGGGTAGTTGAGGTGCACCGCGATGATCTTGGTCGGCTCGCTCGGCGGCAGGTGCACCGCCTCGTCGATGCCGACGGTGCGGCCATCGGATGCCCGCAGCTCGTCGCCGTGCCGGACCACCTGCACGGCCGCTCCGTCGAGGAGGATGCGGCGGTACTCGGTCATGCCGCGCTCCCTCGGGTCGCGGCGACATCGCCGGTCGGGTCTTCGCGCGACAGCGTGACGTCCTTCGGCAGTGGGAAGCCGCCCTCGGGCTCGGGGAAGTAGATGTGCACCTGGCCGGTGCCGATCGAGTTCTCGTACTCGGAGTACATCACTCCGCGAGCGGTGTTGGCCTCCTCGCCCGTGGCACCCGCCATCTGCAGCCAGTGGCTGAAGTTCGCCTCGGGCTTGAACTTCTTGAACTCGTCCATGGTGTCGAGGATGCGCTTGTGGTCGCCCTGCTTCATCCACTCGATGCGCTCGAGGTCGGCCTGCAGGGCGCCCTCGCTGTAGATGTGACGCGGGTCGCTCGCCTCGTGCTTGCGCAGGTCGCGCAGCTTGTAGAAGGTGTGCGAGAGGGCGCCCGACGCCAGCAGCAGCACCTTGCGGTCGCTGTCGCGAATGGCCTCGCCGAGCGCGCGACCCGAACGCAGGAAGTCGTCGGTCTGCGCCGTCTGGCAGACCGACATGCTGACCCAGCGCTTGTCGAGCCCGCGGCCCAGGTAGTGCCACAGGTTGACGGTCGCGTAGAAGATCGGCAGGTGCGGGTCGCTGATGGGCGTGACCCAGGTGCCGTTCTTCTCGTCGTAGTTCGCTACGGCGTTGGCGAGTTCGGGGTCACCCTTGAACGCGTAGGGGATCTGCGACATCCCTCGCGGCAGTTCTTCTGACGTGAAGAGGCCGCTGCGTTCGGCCTGCGCCGTGATGACGAACTCGACGGTGGTCGCCCAGTGCGAGTCGAGCACGACGACGGTGTCGTAGTCGAGCGTCTCCATGACCTCGGTGCGGAAGCGCTTGAGGCCGGGGACGAGGCTGATCTCCTTGCCGCCGTTCAAGTCGTACCGCACGTCCTGCGGCAGCATGATGGTGGGCACGTGCGCGAGGATCGCGGCGCCGACGACCTTTCCCATGTCTTACTCCTTCCACCCGGCGGGTGCGTAGACGGTGTTCTTGACGTCGGCGTAGAAGTCGAACGACCACACGCCGCCCTCGCGGCCGATGCCGCTCTTCTTGCTGCCGCCGAAGGGCGCGGCGAGGTCGCGCACGAAGAAGCAGTTCACCCAGATGGTGCCCGCGACGAGGTTCTTCGTCAGCCGCTCGGCGCGCTCGCGGTCGCCGCAGACGACGACGGCGGCGAGCCCGTATTCGGTCGCGTTGGCGACCTCGACGGCCTCCTCGTCGGTCGCGAAGGTCTGCATCGCGAGCACGGGGCCGAACACCTCGGCGGTGAGGATCTCGCTGCCGGGCTTCGCGCCGGTGATCAGGGTCGGGCGGTAGTACAGCCCGCCGAGGTCGTCGTTGGGCCCGCCGCCGAAGGCGATCTGCGCACCGTCGGCCTGCGCCCGCTCGACGAAGCCGGCGACGCGGTCGAGGTGCACGCGGTGGATCTGCGGGCCGATCTGCGTCGCCTCGTCGCGTGGGTCGCCCTGGACGATCTGCGCGGCGCGGGCCGCGAACCGCTCGGCGAAGGCGTCAGCGATCGCTTCGTGCACGAGCAGGCGCGTGCCCGAGAGGCACACCTGGCCGGCGTTGTCGTACTGCTCGATCGCGAGGTCGACGGCGAGGTCGAGGTCCGCGTCGTCGGTGACGATGAACGGGCTCTTGCCGCCCAGCTCGAAGCTGACCGGGGTGAGGTTGTCGGCGGCCGCGCGCATGATCGCCTTCGCGGTCGGCACCGAGCCGGTGAACGCGATGCGCGCGACTCCGGGATGCGCCACGAGGGCCGCACCGACCTCGGCGCCGTAGCCCTGCACGACGTTGAACACGCCCGGGGGCATCCCGGCCTGCTCGGCCAGATCGGCGAAGACGCTCGCCGTCAGCGGCGTCCACTCCGCGGGCTTCAGCACGACCGTGTCGCCGGCGGCGAGGGCCGGGCCGATGCGCCAGGTGGCGAGCATGAGCGGGGCGTTCCAGGGGGTGATGATGGCGGCGACGCCCGACGGGTCCCAGCTGACCACGTTGTCGTGCCCGCGGGTCTGCCAGACCGGATGCTCGAGCTTCTCCATGGCCCAGTCGGCGAAGAAGCGGATGTTCATGGCCACGCGCGGCATGACCCCGCGGCGGTGGCTGCGGAGCAGCGAGCCGTTGTCGAGGGTCTCGAGCTGCGCGAGCGGCTCGATGTTCGCCTCGATGAGGTCGGCGAGCCGGTGCAGGATGGCGCCGCGGCCCTGCGGGCCGAGGTCGCGCCAGGCGGGGAAGGCGTTGCGCGCCGACCAGACGGCCGCGTCGGCCTCGCCCGCACCGCCGCGGGAGACGTGCGCGAGCACGGTGCCGTCGATGGGCGAGATGCTCTCGAACGTCTGCTCGCTCGCGAACCGCTGGCCGCCGATGTAGTGGCGGGTATCGACGGTGAGGCCGGCCAACTCAACCTGATGCACGCGGTTGCTCCCTTGCGATCGCTATTCGTTCGGATGCGAACGTTTCCAGGAGTCTAGCCGAGCCCCGTTCTCGCGCAAGGGGGATGCGCTACCGGTCGCTCTCGGCGATGTGCGTGACCGACCGCAGCATGTCGGCCAGCTCGCGGCGCTGCGCGCTCGACAGGGTGCCGGTCAGCGTCGACTCGTGCTGGTTGAAGGCGGGGAAGAGGGTGCTCATGAGCGCGCGCCCCTCGGGGGTCATCGTCACATCGACCAGGCGCCCGTCGCGCTCGCTGCGCGCGCGGATCAGGTAGCCCTTCGCCTCGAGGGTGCCGAGCACCCCGGTGAGGGTCGCCTTCGAGAAGCCGCCCTCCTCGGCGATCTGCCGGGTCTCGATGGGCTCCCAGATCCAGGTCACCCAGAGCACGACGAAGGCCGTCCACGACAGGCCGCTCGCGGCGAGAACGCTGCGCTCGAGGTAGTTGCGGGTCGCGTTGGCGGCGCGGAAAAGGTTGGAGATGGCCGCCATCGCCTCGACGTCGAGCGGCAGGCTTCCGACCTTGCCGGCGACCTGCTCCTCGGTCTCGGCCAGCGTGTGCGGACTCGGCATCTCTGCTCCCCTCGGTGCGGCCGTGCACAGCCGCGATCCCGGGCTCTATCCTCACTCATTCGGGCCCGAAGAACGCTGAGGCTCGACTCGCGCGCCGAAGTTCGTTAGCATCCGAACAAATCGCTTCCTACGAAAGCAGGCGCCCATGTCGACCACCACCGCTCTCACCCTGGCCGATCTCGATCTCTTCGCCCACGGCGCACCCTGGGGCGTCTTCGACGAGCTGCGCGCGACGCCCGGCCTCCACTGGTCGACCGAGGAGTCGCCCAACCACGGCTTCTGGTCGGTCATGCGGTACCACGACATCGTGCGCGTGCTGCGCGACCCCGACACCTTCACCTCGACGAAGTTCACCAACCTCGAGGAGGTCGACCCGGGGATGCAGGACCAGCGCCGGTCGCTGCTCGAGACCGACGGCCTGCGCCACCGCGCCCTGCGTCGCATGCTGCAGGGGCAGTTCACCCCGCAGGCGGTCGCCAAGTACGAGACCTTCCTGCGCGGCATCACCGCGAAGACCCTGGATGCGGCGCTCGCGAAGAAGGAGTTCGACTTCGTCGACGAGGTCAGCGCGGACTTCCCGATCCGCGTGCTCGCCCGCCTGCTGGGCGTGCCCGACAGCGACACCGGGCAGCTCATCGACTGGGGCAACCGCATGGTCGGCAACACCGACCCGGAGCACGCCGACCTGCTCATCGACTCGGCCGAGAGCGAGGAGTACAAGCACGTGCCCTTCCGCTCGCCGGCCGCGATCGAGGTCTACGAGTACGGCAAGCACCTCGCCGCTGAGCGCCGCGGCAAGGGCGGCACCGATCTCGTCACCCTGCTCGCCGACGGCGTGCCGAGCGACGGCGTGCCGCTGACCGAGCACGAGTTCAACACCAACTTCCTGCTGCTCGTCGTCGCCGGCAATGAGACGACACGGCACACCATCACGCACTCGATGAAGAACCTGCTCGACAACCCGTCGCAGCTGGAGATCCTGCGCAACGACCCCTCGCTCATCCCGTGGGCGGTCGAAGAGTTCCTGCGCTACGCCTCGCCCGTGTACCACTTCCGGCGCACAGCGACGCAGGACGTCGAGTTCTCGGGCGCCGCGATCGCCGAAGGCCAGAAGGTCGTCGTCTGGTTCGCCTCGGGCAACCGCGACGACGCGGTGTTCGACGAGCCCTACCGCTTCGATGTCACGCGTAACCCCAACGAGCACATGTCGTTCGGTCGCGGCGGGCCGCACATGTGCCTCGGCAACGCGCTCGCCCGCATCGAGCTGCGCATCATGTTCGAAGACCTGCTGACGCGCGACGTGCAGCTCGAGCGCGCCGGCGACCTCGACTACCTGCGCAGCAACTTCGTGCACGGCATCAAGCGCATGCCGGTGCGCGTGGTCTGACCAGCGGTATCGCTGCGCCTCCCCGGCGCCGTCAGGCGCGGGGCTGCGGTTGCGGTTGCTGCGGTTGCTGTTGCAGCGGGTTCTGCGACTGCGGTTGCTGCGGCTGCTGCTTCGGCATCTGCCCGACGCGCGTGCTCCGGCCTGCACTACTCGCCGACCGTGGTCGCGCAGTGCACTACGCCGTCCGCCGCTGCGCACTGCGCGACCTCCACGCGCGTCTGGCGCGCCAAGCAACGTCGATCGGTCACTCATTGCAACTCGAACTCGCCGGCAGCGCAACGAGTGACCGATCGACGCCTTCGAGCGTGTGGGGCGGGATGCTCGCACGGCGCCGCGATCGCGAGCACGCATCCCGCGCCCTGTGCGGTGATGCCGCAGCCGTGCTGTGCGTCGCCGGGTTCGCTGCGCTCGACCGCGCGTGTCGACATCCCCGTCGATCGGTCACTCGTTGGGGTGTCGCCGCCGCGCACCGCCAACGAGTGACCGATCGACGCTCTGGGCGACGCTTACGGGCGGGGGATGAGCCCCGCGACGTCGGTGAGGAAGGCGTCGACGAGCGCGAACGTGCGCGCGCGGGCCGCTGCTTCGAACGCGCGGGTCTGGGCGAGCATCACGTCAGGGTCTTGGCCGTCGTCGCGAACCTTGGATGCTCCACCCCAGTCGAGCCACCCCTGCAGCCCGGCCGCATCGAGCTCGGGGTGAAACTGCACGGCCAGCGCGCGCTCGACGACGAAGGCCTGCGAGGCCGACGGCGTGCGCGCGATCTCGACGGCGCCGGGCGGCACGACCCAGCGGTCGTAGTGGAACTGAAACCACGGCCCCTCGCCGACGAGGGTGGGGCGGTCGCTCCACACCGAGGTCCAGCCGATCTCACCGCGGGGGGCGGGCGCCACCGAGCCGCCCAGGGCGCGCGCGAGCAGCTGGCCGCCGAAGCAGATGCCCAGGACGGGCATCCCGCTGCGAACGGCGTCGCCCAGCCACGCGATCTCGGGCAGCAGCCAGCGGCCGATGCACGCGTCGTCCCACGCGCCCCAGGGGGCGCCGAGCGGGATGAGCACGTCGTAGTCGGCGGCGCTCGGGAAGACGGTCTCGATGTTGGGCGAGGCGAACGAGGCCTCGGGCACGACGAGGTGCGTGTCGATCTCGAAGCCGTGGTGGGCGAAGCGCTCGCCGACCGGGCCGAGCGGGCTGACGTGGTCGTGCTGCACGAACAGGGCTCTCACCGGTGCCTCCTCATCGACGGCGAACGCGGTCTACTGTATCGTTCGATACCAAACGATCCAGTGCCGGATCGCCGGTCGGCCGCTCGCGCGGCTGCCCGCGGGTCGGCCGAGCCGTCACCAGTGCCACGAAGGAGTCGCACATGAGCCACAGCCTGTCCTCCCTGCAGAGCGAGCTGCTCTCGGCCAAGATCGACGTGCTGCGCGTCATCTACGCCGACATCATCGGCACCGTGCGGTCGAAAGACCTGCTGGTGAGCGAGCTCGACAAGATCAGTCACGGCGGCCCGGCGTTCTGCCAGGGCGTGTGGGTGACGACGACGCAGGGCGGCGTGCTCGACGGTGCCGACGTGCTCAGTAACGGGCTGGAGGACTTCATCAGCCAGATCGTGCCCGGCAGCTGGCGCGCGCTGCCGTGGGAGCCCGGCGTGGCCTTCGTCGTCGCCGGCGCGAACAACCCCGACGGCCAGCCGAGCCCGCTCTCGCCGCGCGTGCTGCTCGAGCGCATCGTCGCCGAGTACGCGAAGCTCGGCTACACCCCGCTCGTCGGCCCCGAGCTCGAGTTCTACATCGCTGACCGCAACCCCGAGGGAGGCTTCGCGCGGGCGCTCACGCAGCCCGGCCGCGTCTACACGACGGGCGCGACCGTCGACCCCAAGGGCACCTTCCTGCACCTGCTGCGCATGCTCGACCAGCTGCGCATCGGCGTCTACGCGGGCAACCACGAGTTCAGCCCGAGCCAGTACGAGATCAACATCTGGCACGGCGAGGCGCTCGACGCCTGCGACCGCATCTTCATGCTGAAGGCGGGCGTGAAGGATCTCATCGCGCGGGTCGGTCAGGCGGCTACCTTCTCGGGCAAGCCGTGGAGCGACGAGGGCGGGAGCGGGTTCCACCTGCACGTCTCGCTCGTCGACGGCGAGGGCGAGAACCTCATGCACGAGGGGCACGACCTCAGCGCCCTCGCGAAGCACATGATCGCGGGCATCGTCGAGCACGCCCCGGCGCTCACCGCGCTGTGCAACCCGACCGTGAACGCCTTCAAGCGCCTCGGCCCCGACACGCTCGCGCCGTACCGGGCGAACTGGGGCTACGACAACCGCAGCGCGATGCTGCGCATCCCGCCGGAGCGCGGCGGCGGCACCCGCCTGGAGATGCGCCTTGCCGACGGCGCGGCCAACCCCTATCTGATGACCGCGGCGATCCTCGCGGCCGGCCTGGATGGCATCCGCCGGAAGCTCGACGCCCCGCCGCCCGCCGTCGGCTACTCCTACGAGGACGAGTCGCAGGTCGTGCTGCCGATGAGCCTCGAGGACGCGCTGATCGCCCTGCGCGCCGATCAGGCGCTCATCGAGATTCTTGGCGGACCGCTCGTCGACGTCTTCGAGGTGCTCAAGCGCGACGAGCTGCAGCGCTACATTGCCGCCGTCGATGATCCCGCCACCCGCGAGGTCACCGAGTGGGAGGTCAAGGAGTACTTCCTCGAGCTGTAGCGGAGCATCCCGTCTCGGTCGAACGACGGAGACGGGACCCTGCAACGGCGAATGGCCCCGGGAGCGCGAGCGTTCCCGGGGCCATCTCCGTCGTTGCTCCGACGGGGAGGGGTCAGACGGTCGGGTTCGACTGGTCGGCGACGAGCCGGCCGCCGTTGAAGGTCACGCCGACCTCGCGGTAGTAGGCCGCGATCTTCTCGCGCACCGGCAGGATCGACGCGAGCTCGTCCCACGGCGAATCGTGCAGCTCGAGGTCGAAGTCGCCGACCCAGGTCTCGCCGATCTCGGCGTCGGTCGTGCTCATGGTGATGAGCTGGTCGAGGCTGTTGCCGGCCCCGGGGGTGATGGAGGGCATCCACCGCGAATGCAGCATGGGGTGGCCGTTGACGAAGCCGTTCGACTCCGAGGGCTCGCGCAGGGTCACGACGAGCGAGGCGAGGCGGTGGTCGTAGGCCGCGAGCGACGCACCCAGTCGCGCTCCCGGCGCGAGACGGGGCGATGCCTTGCCGACGGTGAAGACCCGCGTGACGGCCATCGAGCCGAGCTTCTTGGGGTAGCCCTGGAACCAGCCGCGGGCGATCGCGAAGTCCTTCGTCACCCAGATGGCGACGCAGCGCGTGTAGGTGACGCCCTCGTGCTTGACGCGCACGACGGCGAAGGTCTCGAGGTACTGCGACCGCACGGGGTCGAGAAGCTCGGCCCCGCCGGTCGAGCACGACTGCCAGTCGGCCCAGATGAGCGCCACGGCGCCCGGATCCTCGTCGGCGAGCTCGAGGCCCTCGGGCAGCAGGGCGGCCACCTTCTCGGGGTCGGTGCGGTACTCGGCGGTGAGCAGGGTGCCCGAGTAGTACCAGGGCATGTCGGGAACGATCGCGCTCGCGCCGCTGGGCGTCTTCGGGGCGAGGAATCCGGTGAGGTCGGCCATGCGAGTCAGGCTACCGAATCATTCGTGAACAAACGATAGGCAGTTTCGGGATGTTCGCCCCACGCCGATCGGGCGCCTCCGGTGCTTGACGCGCGCGGGCTCGTGCGCCACCCTGAACCCAGGTCGTTTCGACACGAACGATTCACCCCAACTCAATGAGGAGTTCCGGATCCATGACTGACACCCCCCAATCGACCCTGAAATCCGGGCGGCTCGGCGTCTTCGGCATCGTCTTCTTCGTCGTCGCCGCCTCGGCACCGCTCATCGGCATCACCGGTGCCGTTCCCGTGGCGATGCTGCTCGGCAACGGCGCGGCCGTTCCCGGCGCGTACCTCGCGGTCGGCATCACCCTGCTGATCTTCTCCGTCGGCTACGCCACGATGAGCCGCAGCATGACGAACTCCGGCGCGTTCTTCGCGTACGTCGGCAAGGGCCTCGGCGTGAACGCCGGCGTCGCCGCCGCCTTCGCCGCCCTCGTCGCCTACGTGACCATCCAGCTCGCCATCTACGGCTTCTTCGGCGTCGTCATGTCGGGCTTCATGTCCGGCCTCGGCCTCGACCTGCCGTGGTGGGTCTGGTCACTGCTGGTCTGGGTGATCGTCTCGGCGCTCTCGCTCCTGAGCGTCGACGTCGGCGCCAAGGTGCTCGGCGTCATGCTGGTGCTCGAGGTGGCGGTGCTGGTCGTGGCCGCCATCGCGATGCTCGCCAACGGCGGCCCTGAGGGCTGGAACCTCGCTGCCTCCTTCAGCCCGACCGAGATCTTCGCGGGCGGCTTCGCCGGAACCGCGGGCATCGCCCTCGCCTTCGCCTTCGCCAGCTTCATCGGCTTCGAGGCGACCGCCATCTACGGCGAAGAGGCCAAGGACCCGAAGCGGACGGTACCGATCGCGACTTACGTGTCGATCGCTGTCATCAGCGTGCTGTTCGCCCTCGTCTCGTTCGCCATGGTGACCGGCATGGGCGCCTCGCAGGTGGCCGACAAGGTCATCGAGCTGTCGGGCGGCCTGGCCGACCCCGCCGGGGTGCTCTTCGGCCTCACCGAGCAGTACGTCGGCTCGTGGCTGACCCTGGCCATGGGCATCCTGGTGCTCACCAGCCTGTTCGCCGGCCTCCTGGCCTTCCAGAACGCCGCCTCGCGTTACTTCTTCGCCCTCGGGCGCGGTGGCGTGCTGCCGGCCGCCGTCGCCAAGGTGAACAAGGCCGGCGCTCCGCAGACCGGTGTCATCATCACGTCGACCCTCGCCGCCGTGGTCATGGTGATCTTCGCGATCGCCGGCCTCGACCCGTTCGCCAACCTGTTCTCGTGGATGAGCGCGGTGACGGTCATCGCGATCGTTCTCGTCGAGATCCTGGTGAGCCTCGCCGTCATCCGGTACTTCATGAAGAACGCGGGCGGCAACCTGTGGACGACCAAGATCGCTCCGGCGCTCTCGATCGTGCTGCTCGGCGGCGGGCTCTACCTGCTGATGTCGCGCTTCAACCTGCTGGCCGGCACCGTGCCCGATGGGGTCGACCCGTCGCTGCCCGAGTCGGCCTGGCAGTTGAACGGCCTCGGCTGGTTCCTCGTTCTGCTGCCGTTCATCGCTCTGGTGGTGGGCTACGTGGTGGCGCTCATCAACACGAAGGAGAACGAGCAGCTCGTCAAGGACTTCGCGTCCTGAGCTGCTGAACCCGGCGGGGCGGTCGTCACGGCGGCCGCCCCGCGCTCCAGCCGCACGACCCGCTCTACCCCGCACCACCCGCACGACCCGCACGCTCGAACGGAGACACCCTTGCGCGACGACGACTTCGACCTCGATGTGACCACGCACGCGGATGCCCGCCACGAGCAGGCCGTCGCCGCCCTCGACCGTTCCGCCCTCGAGCGGTCGGTCGCCGCCCTGCCGCACGACCTGGTGGCCGCCGCCACCGGCGTGCTGCTGCAGGGCCGCACCTACAGCGACGTCAGCCAGGAGCTCGGCATCCGTCAGCCCGAGCTCGTCCGCGCCCTCCAGCGCGCTCGCGCCATCATCGCCCGCGAGCACGGCCACGGTGCCGACGACAACGGCGCCGACGACAACGGCGCCGACTTCGCCGACGGCGGTGCCGCGTGACCGTCGCCATCGGGCTCAGCACCTACCTCGAGCACACCGAGATGGGGCTGTGGAAGCGCTCCGCGACGGTGCTGCCGAAGGTCTACACCGACTGCGTCATCGCGGCGGGCGGCGTCGTGCTGGCCCTGCCGCCCCAGCCGCCGACTCCCGCCGCGGTGGCCCGCGTGCTCGACGCCGTCGACGGGCTCATCATCACCGGCGGCAAGGACGTCGACGCCCGGCTCTACGGCCAGGAGCCGCATCCCGAGAACGACGCCCCGCGCCCCGACCGCGATGCCTGGGAGATCGCGCTGGTGCGCGCGGCCATCGAGTGCAACCTGCCCTTCCTCGGCATCTGCCGCGGGCTGCAGGTGCTCAACGTCGCCCTCGGCGGCACGCTGATCCAGCACCTGCCCGACGTCATCGGCTCGACCCGCTACAGCTACGGCAACGCGACGTTCGCCGACAACCCGGTGCACACCGTTCCGGGCACCCGCATCGCCGGGATGCTCGGGCCCGAGCTGACCGTCAAGAGCTACCACCACCAGGCCCTCGATCGCGTGGCCGACGGGCTCACCGTCGGCGCCCGCGGCGACGACGGCGTGGTGCAGGCCGTCGACATCGACGGCGCGCGGTTCGGGGTGGCCGTGCAGTGGCACCCCGAGGAGTCGCCCGACGACCTGCGCCTGTTCGAGGCGCTCATTGCGGCGGCCGCCGCGCGCTGAGTCGGCCTAGGCCGCCGAGCCCGGGCCGCGCGGCACGCCGCGCTCGAGCAGCTCGTCGACCTCGGCCATGCCGGTCGGGGCCGTCGCCTCGCCGGCCAGCGGGTTCACGAGGTCACCGCCGACGCGGTCGAGCAGGGCGTGGAGCATGCCGACCGCATCGTCGACGATCTCGGTCGAGCGCTGGTCGGCGCCGTGCAGCAGCCACCGGGCCAGCTCGAGCTCGGCGGCGAAGGTCGCGCGGCGCGCGATGTCGCGGTCGTGCACCCCCCGCGCCTGGTGGTAGGCGTCGAAGGCGACCTCGGGCACCTCGGAGTCGTCGGCGCCGAGCAGCCAGAACAGGTCACGTGCGGGGTCGCCGACGTGCAGGCGCGCCCAGCCGAGCAGGCCGGTGACCGAGTCGCCGACGCTGAGGAACGAGCTCGCCGAGAGGGCGCCGTTGACGACGGTGGGGGTGAACTGCCACAGGGCCGCATCGTCGGCGGCCAGCTCCCAGCGCTGCAGCAGGCCGGCGGGCACGAGGCCGGTCGCGGCCGCCCGGTCGAGGGTCGTGACGGCCTCGCGCATGACGTCGATGGCGCGCAGCTGCGGCAGCCCCACATCGGCGACGACGCTCGTGGGCAGGGCGTGGATCGCCGCGATCGCGCGGCCGATCGAGGCGGCCAGGCCCGGGGTCAGGTCGCTGAGACGCACCGGCATGCCGTCGACGAACTCGGAGACGATCGCGCGGGTGCCGTCGATCGGGGCCTGCCCGACCATGCGGGGCACCCCGAATGGCAGGCGGGCCCGCACACCGTCGCTGAGCGCACGCACCGCGACCAGGTCGGCCGACTGCTCGCTCTCGGCGGCGGGCGTGCGCGGCACGCGGATCACGAGCGTGCGTCCGTCGCTCGCCGTCAGCAGGGCACTGTCGACATCGCCGCCCGTCCCGCCCAGCGGGGCGGCGCTCGTGACCGCGAGACCGGGCACGGCCGAGGTCGCGAGCGCGGCTAGAGTGAGAGGCGAGCGGCGGACCATGCCTTCAGGGTAGGTCGCCACCGCCCGCCAGGGCCCCGCGCCACGCGACGGGCAGCAGACGTCACCGTCCGCCGCCGCCGTTCGCCGCCACTGTTCGCCGCCGCCATCCGCCGCCACAGCCGAGAGGGTCGCCGATGCATCACTCGCTCACCGCGAGTCTGCCGCTGTCGCGGTACCGCATCGATCGCGATGACGTCAGCCGCGCCCGGCCCGGGCTCTTCGACGAGCTCGCCGCCGACCCGACCGCCCGGGTCATCGCCGTCTGGCGGGGCGAGGTGCTGCTATCGGCTCCGGATGCCGGTGCGGGTGCGGCTGCGGCTCCCGCTCCCGCCCTCGCGTTCCTGCCGTGGTCGGCCGTGCCCGCCGGGGTGGAGCGTGTCTACCTCGGCCGCACGCTCGAGGCCGAGGGCGGTGTGCCAGCGGGCGCTGCGGTGACCGCCGTGCTGCTGGACGACGAGAGCGGCCCCGCCCTCGAGCCCGACGTCACCCGCTGGGGCTCGCCCCGCACGCTCGGCCACCGGCTGGGCGACCGCGACGCCGGGCTCGCGATCGAGGCCCTCGGCATGGCCAACTGGCACGCCACTCATCAGTTCTCGCCGCGCACCGGCAACCCGACCGTCTCCGGCCGCGCCGGCTGGGTGCGGGTCGACGTCGAGACCGGCGCCGAGCTGTTCCCGCGCACCGACGCCGCGATCATCGTCGGCGTCACCGATGCCGACGACCGGCTCGTGCTGGGCAGCAACGCGCTGTGGGAGTCGAACCGCTTCTCGCTCCTGGCCGGCTTCGTCGAGCCGGGCGAGTCACTGGAGGCGGCGGTGGTGCGCGAGGTGCACGAGGAGGCGGGCCTGCGCGTCGTCGACCCCGTGTATGTCGGGTCGCAGCCGTGGCCGTTCCCGGCCTCCCTCATGCTCGGCTTCCGCGCGCGCCTCGACCCGGCGCACGCCGGCGAGCTGCGGCCGGACGGCGCGGAGATCCTCGACCTGCGCTGGTTCTCGCGCGCCGAGCTCGCCGCCAGTCTCGGCGAGGTGCTGCTGCCCGGCCGCACCTCGATCGCGCGCGCCATCATCGAGGACTGGTACGGCGGGCCGCTGGACGCCCCGTGACCGGCGCTGATCGCCTCCTCGCCGCCCTCGACGAGAACCAGCGGCAGGTGGCCGAGGCGCTGCTCGGCCCGGTGTGCGTGCTCGCGGGCGCCGGAACGGGCAAGACACGGGCCATCACCCACCGCATCGCCTACGGCGTGGCCACCGGCGCCTACGACCCGCGGCGGGTGATGGCGCTGACGTTCACGACCCGCGCGGCCGGCGAACTGCTGGGCCGGCTGCGGGCGCTCGGTGCCGAGGGCGTGGCCGCCCGCACCTTCCATGCCGCTGCGCTGCGGCAGCTGCACTACTTCTGGCCGACCGTCGTCGGCGGAACCCCGCCGCGCGTGCTCGACAGCAAGGGTGCCCTGCTGGGCCAGGCCGCGTCATCGCTGAAGCTCGGCCTCGATACCGCGGCGCTGCGGGATGCCGCTGCCGAGATCGAGTGGCGCAAGGTCTCCCGGCTCTCGATCGAGGCCTACACGCGCGCGGCCGCGAGCCGCCCGATGCCCGGCCGGCTCACGATCGACCAGATGGCGACCCTGCAGCAGCAGTACGAGACCCTGAAGGACGAGCGCCGCCAGATCGACTTCGAAGACGTCCTGCTCGCGACCGCGGGCATGATCGAGAACGAGCCGCGCGTCGCGGAGGAGGTGCGGGCGCAGTACCGCTTCTTCGTCGTCGACGAGTTCCAGGACGTCTCGCCCCTCCAGCACGACCTGCTGATGCTCTGGCTCGGCGGTCGCCGCGAGCTGTGCGTGGTCGGCGACGCCTCGCAGACGATCTACTCGTTCGCGGGGGCGACGAGCGACTACCTGGTGCGGTTCGGCTCCGCCTATCCGGATGCCCGCATCGTGCGCCTCGACGAGAACTACCGCTCGACCGGCCCGATCATCCAGCTCGCGAACCGGCTCATGCGCGGACGCCCCGGCTCGCTCACGCTGCACGCGGCGGGGGAGGGGGCCGAGCGCGGCCCCGCGCCGTCGATCACGCGCCATGCGGATGACGCCGCCGAGGCCGAGGCGGTGGCCGTGGCGATCGCCCGCCGCATCGCCGACGGCACCCCGCCCGAGTCGATCGCCGTGCTGTACCGCATCAACACGCAGTCGATCGCGCTCGAGTCGGCGCTCTCGCGGCACGGGGTTCCGGTGCAGTCGCGCGCTGACAGCCGCTACTTCGACCAGCCGGAGGTGCGGCAGGCGATCATGCTGCTGCGCGGCGCGTCGATCTCGATCACCGAGGAGCCGCTGTTCAAGAGCGTCAGCGACGTGCTGCGCGGCGTCGGCTGGCGGCAGGACCCTCCGGCGGGCGGTGGCGCGGAGCGCGCCCGGTGGGAGGCGCTCACCGCTCTGCTCACCCTCGCCGAGGAGGCCCCCGCGGGAACCACGCTGCCGGACTTCGTCCGCGAGCTGCAGCGGCGGCAGGAGCAGAAGCATGCCCCGACGCGCTCGGCGGTGACGCTGTCGACGATCCACGCGGCGAAGGGCCTGGAGTGGGACATCGTGCACCTCGTCGGCCTCGGCGAGGGCCAGCTGCCGATCGTGTTCGCCCAGGGGCTGGAGGCCATCGACGAGGAGCGTCGTCTGCTCTACGTCGGCATCACGCGCGCCCGGCGAGAACTGGCGCTGTCGTGGGCGCAGCGACCGGCGCCGACACGGGCCGAGCGGGCGCCGAGCCGGTTCCTCGACGAGCTGCGGGCGCCGCGCGAGAGCTGAGCTCGCGGCAGCCGCACGCGGGGTGGGGGCTCCACGCGGTGGAGGTCGTGGCTCCCGTGAGGGCGTCGATGCGCAGGCTCGCGCCGGCCGGGCTCGTGCGGAGCATCCCGCGCACGGCGAGGCCGGCGGCGAGGGCGGTGGTCGCCGTCTCGGCGGCGGCGGGGCGGCCCCAGAGCTGTGTCGCGAGCACGGTACGCGCGGGATCCTCGACCGCCCGCCACTGCTCGACGCAGCGCAGGCAGGCCGTCTCGCCCGGCAGCACCAGGGGGCCGACCGTCACGGCGACCTCGCCGAACACCACCGGCAGGTGGGGGCGGTCGCGCCGCAGCCAGCGGGCGTGCTCGAGCGGATCGATGACGTGGGTGCTCACCAGCACGGCGACCCGCGGGCGTCGGGCGATGGGCGCGCCGGGTTCGACGAGGGCGGCCGGATGCCCGCTCTCGGCCAGCACCGCCGCCACCCGCTCGGCCCCGAGCCCGTGACCGATGACGGCGATCGGCTCGGCGCCCGCCGTGCTCGCCGCGCTCGGCGCCGCACTCGGGCCCGTCGGCTCGAGGGCCGCGCCGAGGCGGGCGAGCATCCCTGCGACCCGGTCGTGCGGAACCCCGAGGTGCCCGGCGAGTCCGTGCAGGCGCTCGCGGGTGATCCCGACGGCGAGCGCATCGACGAGCCGCAGCTCGGCACCGTCGATGCCCTCGAGCACGGCGAGGGCCGGGTCCATGCCGATCTGCAGGGTGGTCGGGTCGCGCCACACGATGCAGCGGCGCGGGTCGAGACGGAGCACAGCGGAGGCGGTGGGGTCGGTCATGCCGCACATGATGGGCGGCACCGCGGCGGGCAGTGCGGGGCGTCCACAGTCGGCCGCACCGGACCGCACCGGACCGCGCCAGTCCGCGCTGGGCCGTCCTGCGTCAGCCGGTCGGCTCGGCGGGCCCGTCCTGCTCGTCGGCACCCTGAGTGCCCTCGGCACCCTCGGCACCGTCGGGCTCGGCCGGCGCCTCGCCCGGCCCGCGCTCGATCGGCCGATCGCCGGTCTCGTCGGCGAGCAGCGCGCTGAGGGCCTCGTCGAGCGCGTCCGGAGCGGCCGCCGTGCCTCCGGCGAGCACGGCGAGCACCCGGCTCGGATCGTCGATGTCGTCGGCGGTGGGCAGCAGATCGGGATGGGCCCACAGGCTGTCGCGGGCGTCGGCCCCGGCCTCGTCGGTGATCCGCGCCCAGAAGGCCGCGGCCTCGCGCAGTCGGCGCGGGCGCAGCTCGAGGCCGACGAGCGTGGCGAAGGCGCTCTCGGCCGGCCCGCCCGCGGCGCGGCGCCGCCGCACGGTCTCCGCGATCGCGTCGGCCTTCGGCAGGCGCGCCGTCGCGCGCGCGGTCACCACGTCGACCCAGCCGTCGATGAGGGCCAGGGTGGTCTCGAGGCGGCCTAGGGCGGCGAGCTGAGCACCCGTCTTCGGCGGGATCAGCGCGCCGCTGGTGAGGGCCTCGCGCAGGCTCTCGGGGTTCGCGGGGTCGAACTCGGCCGCGAGCGACTCGATGCGGGCGGTGTCGATGCTGATGCCGCGGGCGTAATCGGTGATGGCGCTGATGAGGTGCTGCCGCAGCCAGCGGGCGTGCCGGAACAGACGGGCATGCGCGAGCTCGCGCACGGCCAGGTACAGCTGCACCTGATCGGCGGCGATGTCGAGGCCGACACCGAACGCCGACACGTTCTGCGGCAGGAGGGCGGCCTGCACGTCGGTGTCGTCGCGGCCCGGCAGCAGCGGGATGCCGATGTCGCCGCCCGAGACCACCTCGGCCGAGAGCTGCC
>VFQU01000284.1_pt1 | contig 49897 bp, 38 predicted proteins | sample 3512311 | NCBI WGS metagenome assembly VFQU01 (sample SAMN10412377, study PRJNA504923) | tailings metagenome | isolation source: Relicate 3 Philex TSF3 active mining site | place: Philippines: Tuba, Benguet | collected 2017-08-29 | reverse complement strand
TGACAAGAGCAACTAACCAGGAAGAACTGGCTTACACAAAACTATTGACACCTCCCCCCCTTTACAGACTTAGAAATACGCGTCATATCCTCGGACTACCCAATCGTCTCCTTTTCGCTCAACAGTGAGTACACCTTCCCCTGTAGGCTCGTATTCTGGACCTCCTCCATATTTCGAGAGCTTGAAATAGAGAAATGCGGAATTGCCTTCGTCCTCTCGGTAGGCCAGTTTCCAATTCGAAACTCGATGATTCTCGACAGCCGACTGGCAAAGATCGATGGCGGCCCTACGGTTGTTGTCTCGAAGACTTTGAAGGAATGCTTCGGCGACCGTTTCGGGAGTTCTGTCGCGCATCGGATTCCAAATAACCATGCGGGTCATCTTGACGTGCCATTCACCGCAAGCGCAATCCCATTCACCAAAGGCACTGGCGATGATCGACCTACCTACAACGACTCGATAGACAGGCGCCGACAATGCAGCCAGAGAGAGAACAATCAGCCAAGGCTTCATTCGATTGAACATCGTCTGCCCTCCCCTATCGAATTGTAAACATTCGATACCGACAGTGACATTGCCAGTAACTTGAGGCACTATACTTACACCAGTTGAATGGCGAAACGGTTAGCGTGAGTTCCGCCTGTGGCATCATGGGGGCCATGGAAAGGGAGATGCGGCGGGTGCAGGTGGCGCTGCCGGCGCATTTGCGGAACCTCGCCCAGGTTAGCGGGGATGTTGCCCTTGAAGTGCCCGAGCCGGTGACGCAGCGCGCGCTCATCGATGCCATCGAGGCACAATACCCCGCCCTCAAAGGCACCATACGCGACCCCGCCACCGGACGGCGGCGGCCCTTCATACGATTCTTCGCTGAGCAGGAAGACCTTTCCCACACCGCGCCCGACGAGTTATTGCCCGCGGCTGTGCGCGAAGGACGCGAGGTGTATTTCGTTGTCGGAGCCATCGCCGGAGGATAGGGCCCGGAAGGCGACCGCACATTCGCCAGAGAGAGGGCAAATCCCATACACTCGGGAGAGCCCACATTGCCGTGCAACCCGCCGCCGAAAACCGCGACCAGCGGATATTGCGATTAGCCCAAGCCGCCGCGGCGCTGCCGGGTGCGGAAAAGGAAGCGTTTCTGCGGGCGGAGTGCGGCCAGGATCTGAACCTCTTTCTGGAGGTTTGCCTGTGTTTGCGCAAGGTGGAAATCGAGACGGAAAGCTTTCCGCTGGCTGAGAGTTTTTCGCCAGGGACCCTGCTGGGGCAGCGCTTTCGCATCATACGCAGAATCGGCATGGGTGGGATGGGCCAGGTGTATGAGGCCCTCGATGAGAAGCTGGACCGCCGGGTGGCCATCAAATGTGCGCGGAGCGGGCACCAGCGCAACTTACCCCCCGAAGCCAGGACAGCGCGCGAAGTCAGCCACTACAACGTGTGCAAGGTCTATGATCTGCATACAGAAAACAGTGAGAGCGGCGAACTGGTGTTTCTTTCGATGGAGTACATCGAAGGCGAAACGCTATCGGCCCGAATACAGCGGGACGGAGCGGCCGAACCCGGAGAGGCGCTGGGAATTGTGCGGCAACTGTGCGCGGGGCTCGCGCAGGCGCATCAGCAGAAGGTCATACACGGAGACCTGAAGCCAGCCAATGTACTGGTGACCCAACAGGGGCGGGCCGTGCTGACTGACTTCGGTCTGGCGCGCTTTGCCGAACCCGATGGCAGTCACATTCTGAGCCAGCATGGCGGGACCCTGGACTATATGGCGCCGGAGCTGTTTCATGGACAAGCGCCCACGATCGCCACGGACATTTACGCGCTGGGTGTGCTGATACACACGCTGCTCACCGGCCAGACGCCCAAGCGGAAAGCGGCACTTCCGGTGCCTCAGGAGGCCGGCCAGCTGGAAGACCCGGCAGACTGGCGAAGGGAGATTGCACCATTACCACGGCCCTGGGCGCAGGTGGTGAGAAAGTGCCTGGAGCCGCTGCCCGAGAACCGCTACGCGACGGTGGGGGAGTTGCTAGCGGATCTGGATGGGCGGCGGAACGGAGTGAAATGGTGGGCTGTGGGGGCAGCCGCTTTGCTGATGCTGGCCGGGGGCATTTACTGGCAACAGACGATGATTCCGACAGGACCGCTGGTGCGCCTGGCGGTGCTGCCAATCGTGGCCGAGGGGAAACTGCAGCAGCGCTTCGCGCCGGTGGCAGTGGATGTGGCGGAGCGCCTGGCGGGGGCACGGCGGAACTTTGTGGTGCTGACACCAGCGGAAGCTGCGCAGAATCAGGTGAAGAATGTGGAGAGTGCCGGCAGCGTGCTGGGAGCGACGCACGCTCTCGAAACCAGGCTGATGGAAGCGGCAGGGCAGTTGAGCGTGGAAGCGCGGCTGGTGGAAGTGGGTAGCGGCCAGCCGCTGAAGACGCTGAAAGCAACATATGCCGGCGAGGAAAACGCCACGCTGGCCAAGGCGCTGCTGGGGACGGTGCAGGTGGGGTTGAAGCTGGACCCCGCCCGACAGCCAGAAACCGTTAGAGATGCCGCCTATGGGCCCTACACGTCCGGGCTGACGGCAATGCGGCAGGACCCGCGGCAAGTGGATGCGGCCATACCGTTTCTGGAGCAGGCCATGCGGCTGGACAGCAATTCCGCACTGCCCCACGCTGCCATGGCGGCAGCTTATGTGCAGAAGTATCGCAATGGGGATGGCCGGGAGTGGCTGGACAAAGCGCAGCAACTGGCGGCGAAGGCTAGCGGCATCAGCCCGGATGCGGCCAGTGTGCTGATCAGCCAGGGTTTGGTGGAGCAGCAACTGGGGCGATACCAGGAAGCGATCGCCAATTATGAACGTGCGGCGACGATTGAGCCGGCCAATGCAATGATCTGGCGCACGATTGCGGAGGCCTATGAGGACACGGGCCGCGATGCGGCGGCAGTGGCGACCTATCGCAAGGCCATTGCCGCGGAGCCGAACGGTTATCAGAACTACTTCTTCTTCGGAAACTTCCATCTCTCGCAAAGCAACTGGAAGGCCGCTGAAGACATGTACCGTCAGGCGCTGGCCATTGCGCCCGGACTGGCGAGCGCCCACATGAATCTTGGGTTGGCGTTGAAGCAGCAGGGGAAGTACGCGGAGGCGGAACAGGAGCTGCTGTTGACTCGCAAGCTGCGGCCCTCGGCGCGGCTGCTGCTGAATCTGGGGGCACTCTATTACGAGCAGGAGCGGTTTGCGGAAGCACTGGAACTGTTCAGCGAGAGTGCGAAGATGGGCCCGGTGCCGGCAGCGCTGCACCGGAATCTGGGGGATGCGATGCGACAGTTGGGGCGGCAGGCAGCAGCCCGCCGGGAGTATCAACTGGCCTTGCAGAAGTCAGAGGAAGAACTGACGACAAACCCGCGGGCGCCATCGTCGCGAGCGCGGCTGGCGCTGCTGGCGGCGCGATTGGGGGATGCGGCCCGGGCGCGCTTCGAGACCAGCCAGGTGTTGTCGATGGAAGGCCTGACGGCCATTGCCCGCACGGATGCGGTGCAGACGCTGGAGATTCTGGGGCAGCGGGAGAAGGCGCTGGAAGTGCTGCAAGGGGCGCCCAGGAGTCTGCTGGAGGAGATCGGCCGCCAGCCGGATCTCAAGTCATTGCGGAGCGATGCGCGCTTTTTGCAATTGGCAGCGCGTCCGTGATATTGTTCGAGCCGCTGGATAGAAAGGAAACACCAAAATGCCAGAAGTGGTTTTCACGTATCACGGGCAGGGCGAAGGATTCGGACCGGACAAGAAGCGGGTGGCCGTGCGGTTGAACGATACTCTGGTCTTCAAGCTGCATCCGGGTACCCGAGGAGCAATTGAAGGAGCCAAGCTGCGAATCAGTTTTCAAAATCCGGAGTTCTTCGGTGCGGGCAAGGTGGCACATAAGGACACAGACAAGGGAAGCGAAAGCCTCACGGTACAAGTGGTTTCGTTACCTGCCACCGGCGCCACGATGAGCTTCTACAAATGTGAGTTGATGGATAAGGACGTTAAAGTACCACTGGCCACATTAGATGGCGCGAGCGGTGGAGAAATTGTTCCGGACCGCGGCGGTTCCTAAGACGGCTATTGCAGGCGGTACTCGCGCTCTTTGTTCGCGTTGACATCCTCCGGGTAGAAATAAACAGGGCGGAGTTGGCCGCCGGGATACAGCGGAGCCTGGTCGTTGAAGTGCGGACTCGCGGGGTCGCCACTGGAGCCGCCCGCCGATATCGCCACCGCGCGGAGGCGGGGGCCAAACTCCACAATCGCCACAAAGCTGTTGCCACTGGTGCCGTACCACTTCTTCGTGTTCGGATATTGCCGCGCGCCAAAGCTGGCCAGGCTGCCATAGGTATTCGACGTGAAGCCTACGGGGAGGCTGGGCTTCGCATCGTCAAAGACCGATTCAATCGCGGGGCTGATGCGCTGGAAACGGTTGATCGCGCCCCAGGGGGTGCGCCAGGAACCGTGGTCCGCCGTGAGGCGCGTGATGGCCGCGCGCCAGGCAGTGAGGCGCTGGGCGTCTGTCAATTCGCCGCGCAGACGGCGGATTTCTTCGCCATAGAAGATGGCGAGAGAAGTGGCCACTGAGTCAGTGGACCAGCGGTAGTTCCAGCGGCGGAGTTCGTTGATGGCGTCGGCAGTGGCCGGGTCCGGCGAGGCGTCGAAGGCGCGGATGAGGGCGGGGATGCGGTCTTCAAACCAGGGCAACTGATTCGAATAGGCCATGGCAAGAAGGCTTTCGATGGTGACATCCTTCGCGCCCGGCAGCAGGCGCAGGGCATGGATGCCGCGGGCGTTTTCCGTACCGTTTTCGACATAGGCCGGGAAGTTCTCGCGGCGGGGACTCACCGGGCCGGCGGCGGACCAGGGCCAGTTGTTGGCGTTGTAGAGCCAGCCGGTGGCGGGGTTGAGAAGGTTGGGGAGATCGTCGACGTTGTGGAGGCCCTGCCAGTCCGTCGCGGGGTTGTTGCCATCGACGGGTTTGGTGTAGTCAAAGCGGGTGTCGCGACGGGGCATGAAGTTGCCGTGGAAGTAGGCGATGTTGCCTTCGGCATCCGCAAAAACGGTGTTGTTGGAGGAGTTGGTGCGGAGCTGCATGGTGTCGCGATAGGTGCGGTAGTTGGTGGCCTTGGTGCGCTGGTAGGACTGGGTGAGCGCGGTCACCGGATTGTGCATGAGGCGGACCGCCACCCAGCGGCCATCCTGCGAGCGGACGATGGGGCCGTGGTGGGAATAGTAGACGCGGAAGGTGCGCTGCTTGAGGGTGTTGCCGTCTTTGTAGGGGACGGTGAGAGTGCGGGTGCGCAAGGGGCGTTCCTCATTGCCGTACTGGTAGAAATACCGGCCGTTGCGCGCGGTGACGGTGAGGAGGAATTCGTCGATGACGTCGGCGCCGGAGGAGGTGTGCATCCAGCCGGCCTTGTCGTTGAAGCCCTGGTAGATGAAGAACTGGCCCCAGGTGGCGGCGCCGTAGGCGTTGAGGCCTTCTTCGGAGACCATGTGCAGCTCGGAGCGGAAGTAGAAGGAGGTGTGGGGATTGATGAGAAGCAGAGCGGCTTTGTTGCGGGTGAGGGAGGGGGCGATGGCGATGCCGTTGGAGCCGCGGGGTTCGCGGTCGGGGTTGGGGAGCTCGGCGAGGGGCTGGTTGTAGAAGGCGCCGAGCTGGGTGAGGTTGATGCGTTCGATGTCGCCGCCGATGCTGCCTTCGGTGAAGGCGAGGGCCATCCAGGGTTCCCAATAGTGGATGACGCGGCGGGGGGTGCCGGGGTGGGTTTTGAGGTAGTGATTGAGGCCATTGGCCCAGGCGTCCATGAGCTGTTTGAGCCAGGGGGGAGCGTTGGTGTACTGGTCGCGGAGTTCGTAGGGATCCATGTAGAGTTTGGCGCGGAGGTCCTGGAGGAGCTTGGCTTCGCCATCGGCTTCGGCGGCGCGGCCGAGGGCAAAGAGGTAATTGGCTTCGATGCGGGGGTAGTCGTCTTCGGCCTGCGCGTAGATGGCGCCGAAGACGGTGTCGGCGTCGGTTTTGCCGTAGATGTGGGGGATGCCCCATTTGTCGCGGACGATGCGGACCGGGGGCACGGGGTATTCGAGGACCTGGCCATCGGCAAGGAGACGGGCGCGGAGGACATCATAGGGGACATCCTGGACGGGGAGCTTACGATCAATGGCGATGGCGGCGGCGGTGGCGGCGGACTGGCCGAGGATCATGAAGACGGGCTCCATACGGATGGAGCCGTAGGCGATGTGGGAGCTGGAGAGGGCGACGGGGACGATGAGGTTGGCGGCCTGACCGCGCTTGGGGACGAGGGAGCCGTAGGAGATCTGGTAGGGACCGTTGGTGGAGACGCCGATGTCGCCTTCGTTCTGGATGTGGCCGTCGGGGGTGATGTAGCGCTGGATGTTGTGGGAGTCAATGCCGTAGGAGCCCATGCCGATGGGCTCAGGGGTGGGGCGGCGCTTGAGGAGTTCGTTTTCGGTCATGACATAGCGGCCGACCATGCGGCGGGCTTCGCGGATGTACATCTGGTGGGGCCAGTTGTTGTTGTCGGTGAACTCGTCCCTGGCGAGGCCCCATTCGGCCATTCTGGTGCGGACGTCGGCGGGGACGCGGGGGTCGTTGGCGATGAAGTAGAGCCAGCCCTGCTGGTAGCGGATGTGTTCGTCGATGATTTCGCGGCGGCGGGCGTAGGAGGCTTCGGGGTAGTCGTAGTTGCGGCCGATGTTGTCGGTGGAGAAGGGGCCGTGGTTGTTGGTGTCGGTTTTGAGGTTGGGGATGGGGTCGAATTTGTCGAAGGTTTCGCGCCAGCCGGCCTCATAGATGCGGAGGAGGAGTTCGTATTCGCGGGGGTCGTAGCCGGCGGGTTTGGGGAAGGGGACGCGATTTTCGGGATGGCGGGTGAGGCACATGCGGAAGCAGTAGGCCTGGACCTTGTTGTCGCCGTCGCCGTAGTTGCCGGGGGGTGTGGTGGAGACGCGGGGGAGGACGCCGCTCGATGGGTCGCCGGGGATGACGTAGGGGGAGATGGGTTTGGGGAGGACGCCGAAGTGGTGGCGGTGGTGGAGGACGCCGGTCTGGATGCCGGCCCATTGTTCGTTGTAGGTGGCGCGGGATTCGCGGCCGACGTGGTAGTCGACTTTGGCGGCGGCCATGAGGTCGCCTTCGTAGGTGGCGTCGACGAAGACCTGGGCGGAGAAGGTTTTGCCGTCGAGGGTGCGGATGGACTGGATGCGGCCGTTGCGGAGGGTGACGCCGGAGGCGCGATTGAGCCAGGTGTTGCGAAGGATGGGGATGTTGAGTTCGCGAACCCAGTCTTCGTAGACCTTTTCGGCGACGTGGGGTTCGAAGATCCACATGGTGCGGCCGGTGGAATCGAGGGCTTCGGTGCCCTGGCCCTTGTTGCCGTACTGTTCGCGCTGTTGCCAGCGCCAGGCTTCGGGCTTCTGGTAATGCAGATAGACGCGATGGTAGAACTCGCGGGAGAGGCCGCCGATGACGGCTTTGTTGCCGGAGTCGGTCCAGCCGAGACCGCCGGAGGTGAGGCCGCCGAGGTGCTTTTCGGGGCAGACCATGAGGACGGACTTGCCCATGCGTTTGGCCTGGATGGCGGTGGTGAGGCCGCCGGAGGTGCAGCCGTAGACGAGGATGTCAGCGCGGTTGGGGGCGGCGGGGAGGAGGAGGGGAAGTAAGAAAAGGAGAGCGGCGAGGCGCATCTCACTACTTTATGGGATTGATTGTGCGCGGAGGGTCAGCAGGGGCCGGTGTTGTATCCTTTTATGGTGCCGCAGGTGACCGTGATCGTGCCTCTCTACAACAAGGCGGCGACTGTGGAGCGTACACTCAGCTCGATTCAAGCGCAGACTCTGGCGGATTTCGAAGCAATCATTGTGAATGATGGTTCCACCGACAAGAGTCTCCCGGTGGCTAAAGCTTTTGTAGAGCGGAGTGGCGACAAGAGGTTTCGCATTATTGATCAACCCAACCAAGGCCCCGGGGCAGCGCGAAATCGGGGCTTGATCGAAGCGCAAAGCGAAGTGGCGGCGTTTCTGGATGCGGATGACGAGTGGCTACCGCATTATTTGGCGGTGGGTGTGGCGGGTCTTGCGGCGGCGGGTGAAGAGGTGGCGCTGTACACGCAGGCGTGGATTGACGAGCCGGGGGGTACTTCCGCCGTTCCGGGGCTGCTACGGCAGGGATTGAAGAATGGGGCGGTGAAACTGAGTACCGGCACCACACCTCAATATCTGGTTGCGCTCATGGTGTTTCTATGGCCGTGCACCACGATGGTGCGGCGCCGGTTGGCTATGGAGTACGGGGGCTTTCGCGAGGACAGGTGCCTGTATGCCGAAGATGTACACCTTTGGCTGAAGATCTGTCTCAACCACGCGGCAATTCTGGACCTCCGGGAGAGTGCCCGTTTTCAACACGCAGCCTCAAACCTGAGTGCAAATCACACGAAGGCCCGGCCAATCGAACCTTTTCTCGAGGATCCTGACGACATAAAGCGGTATTGCCCAAAAGAGTTGGAACAGTTGTTGGCGGACTTTTTCTGCATACGCGCAATGAAAACAGCTTGTATGTTGGCTTATTGGGGACACTGGCGGGCGGCACGCGATCTGCGCCGCCGATTTCTTACTCCGCGAGCGAATTCCCTGCCATGGTTTTATCCGTCGCTGTTAGCGGCTACTCCGTTCGGAGAACTCGCAGGCAAGGTGGTTCGAAGTTTTCGATGAGGAAGATCCGGGTCTTGGCGGTAATTGAAGCAACCAGCATCACCGGACCGGCGAAAAACTTGCTGGAGTTTGCTCACAGTTGTGCCTCAACCGATCCACCGATCGATTTACACATAGCCACGATACGGCGCCCGGAAAACGCGGCGACGGATCCGTTCATAGAAGCACTGAAGAAAGCACAAATCCCGTACAGTGTTTTGATGGAAACAGGAGCGGCAGATTTTTCATTGTTGCGCCGCCTGAATGACCTGGCAGAGTCAGTAGCACCCGACATATTTCAAACGCATAACGTCAAGTCTAATTTCCTGACACTGCTGTCAGGAATACCGAAGCGATACCCCTGGATTGCCTGGCATCATGGGTACACGCAGCCTACATTTCGTCAACATCTCTATAACCAATTGGACCGCATCAGTTTGCGGAAAGCGCGGCGAGTCGTTACAGTAACATCAGCCTTCCTGATGGAATTGAAAAACGCGGGAGTTTCGCCCGAGAAAATCACTGTCATTGGGAATGCCATAAAGCCTTTTGGAGAGATTACTCCCGCTAGCAGACCAGGTCCGCCTGGCTCACGTGTATTACTTAGCGTTGGCCGGCTCTCGAAAGAAAAGGACCATGCCGCGCTCATTAAAGCCGCGGCAAAGTTGAATGACGTTGCCGTCTGGATTTTGGGTGAGGGGCACGAGCGGGAAAATCTGGAAAAACTAGCGCGATCCCTGGGAGTGGACCTGACGCTCCCCGGGCAAGTTGCTGATGTAAGGCCGAGTCTGGCTGCGGCGGATGTTTTCGTTTTGCCGAGCTTGTCGGAGGGCTCGCCCAATGCGCTCATTGAAGCCATGGCGGCGGGGCTGCCGATTGTATCCACGGTGGCTGGGGGCATACCAGAAATTGCGACTCATAATCAGCATGCGCTCCTGATAGCCCCTGGAGACATTGCGGCACTGGCGGAAGCCATCGGCCAGCTGCTGGACGACCCAGGCCGGGCGAGAGCATTGGGTGCGGCAGCGCGAATGCACGCTGAAAGTGAGTTTAGTCCTTTGACTCGGGCAGAGCGAATTGCATCACTGTACCGTGACACCCTCAAGCCAGCGGAAGGATGAACCCGGCTATTGCGCTGGCGTCAATTCCCGACGAAGTGTGTTGCGCAGAGGAATACGAAGATTCTGCAGACTTTTGGGCGCCTGCCTGTCGCGACGGTAGATAGTGATGTGTCGCGCCGTACCCGGCCTCTTCTCGTCCTGCAGGATTTTCCATTCGGGATTCAGGGCAATGCCCTGAAGCAGCAAGTTGCGATCCTGTTCCCATAATGCATTGGTGCGATCCACGACGATGGAGTCTACCTGATATTCCTCGAGAAAGTCACGAACCTGTTGCGGTTGAAACATGAGCGGGTGATATTCCTTCTCGGACCAGGTGTTAGCGCTCAGAAACTTAGAAGTTCTTAGAACAACATGCTGCGGGCGCTGGTCGCGCATGGCAACACCGACAATGAAGCCTCCCTCGCCGTTGGAATCGGAACAGACCAGTACCCAGTCCCTGGCATACTGCGGTTGACTCAAGAGAGCGGCGGCATCTTCCAGGCCCTGTGGGGGGCGCTTATAGAAGATAAACGTTTGCGCATAGAACAGAAGTAAAACCAGGACGGCCAGAGCGCCAGAACGTTGATTGACGGTGAGGCTGGGGATCGGCAACCAAGTCGCCCATAGCCGCAATCCGGCAGCCGCAAGTACTGTCAGGCAACAATACACAGTGGTCATGTAGCGTTCATCAGGGCCTGGTATGGGCACAACGCAATGGAAGACGAGACTGGCAATTGCCAGCGCGGATACAGCCTGCAAGAAAGCCGGGACGGCCAGCCCGCGAAAAGATCGCCACAAGATGGCACTCAGGGCGGTGAAAGCCAGCAACAGCAGTGGCCAACCCATTTCGCGAATCAGAATCCCCAGATAGCCGGACGCCCGGCCCCAAATGAAGTGATGATCAATTCGGGTCACAAGGGCACTACCCTGATAAATCGTCAAAGAGAATAGCTGCCAAGGCAGAGCGATAAGTAAGACAATCAGTGCGCTCAGATAAATTCCAGAATGACGCAGCACCCACCAATTGCGGGACAGCAGAATGGCCAGTGGAGCAAAGAGGGCCAAGGCCATGGCGTTGCCCTTGGTGAAGATCGCGGCCGCAGCCAAAAACCCAAACTGAGCAGCGGCGGCAATGGTTCGCTTTTGCCAAAAACGCACCAAGGCCAGCAAGGCCAGAAATTGCGCCAAAGCCACGGCAATATCGAGAATGAAAATGGTGGAGCCGAAAATGATCTGCGGGAGGAAAACCCAAAAACAAGCGGTCAGAATGCCAGCGAGCGGATGCCACCACCTCCAGATCAAGGCGCCAATCAAGGTCGCCATCGCTCCCGCCGTCAATGCCACCAATACCAGCAGTGCGGTCTTGTTCACGCCGAAGACCAACATCCACAATGCAGCAATCACGTAGTACAAGGGAGGCCACATCCCAATGGCCACCTTGGGGTAGTGAATGTAGTATTGCTCAGCAAAACGAAGCGGATTCTGCCCGATTCCCTGCAACAGGTAATCGTGAATGAGCATTGAGTTGACGACGTGTGCGGAGGCGTCTGGCCAATGACTCAATTCGCTCTGGTAGGAGCCGGCATACCACTGCACTCCTATAATCAACAAGCTAAGAAAACAGAAAAGAAGCAGCAGCTGCCCAAGTTTGGGAGAATTATCTGCTGATGGGGGCCCGGCAAAAGTTGAGTCCAATCGATCTTAGGATAGCGAACTGTATGAAACACTTGGAAAGAAAGCTTCATGATCTCTCTTGTCATCCCGGCATTTAACGAACAGGACGGCCTTGCGGAGCTCTACCGGCGAATCGTTGCCGCTTCGGTGGCCTGGAAGGATGATTTTGAAATCATCCTGGTGGATGACGGGAGTTCGGATGCAACGATGGCGATCGCCACGCGGCTTGCGGCCAGCGACCCGCGCTTCCGGGTGGTGAGCCTGTCTCGCAATTTTGGACATCAGGTGGCTGTTTCGGCGGGTTTGGCCCACGCATCGGGAGAAATCGTCTCCGTGATGGATGCCGATCTGCAAGACCCGCCCGAGGAACTCCATCACTTTCTGGACAAGCTTGCCGAAGGCTTCGATGTGGTCTATGCCGTGCGGACCAAACGCAAGGAAAACATTTTCAAGCGTTCCTGCTACTTCCTTTACTACCGCCTCCTGCGCCGTATGGCGACGCTGGAAATCCCGCTCGATGCGGGCGACTTTTGTGTGATGCGGCGTGAGGTGGTGGAGGCCATCAACAATCTGCCGGAACGGAACCGCTTTGTGCGCGGATTGCGCACGTGGGTGGGCTTTCGCCAGGTGGGACTGAGCTATGAGCGGGCGGCGCGCTTCGGCGGCGAGCCGAAATACACACTTTCCAAACTGATCCGGCTGGCTCTCGATGGCATTATCAACTTCAGCTACCGCCCGCTGCAACTCATTATGCTGCTGGGATTTGTCGTGGGCCTGGGCTCCGTCTCTCTCGCTTTGTTATTCGTTTTGCAGTACTCCTTTGATTGGACAATTTTCGGCTTCAATCCCCGGCAGGCCAGAGGGTGGACTTCGTTGATGCTGGCGATTCTGTTTCTGAGTTCGGCGCAATTCTTCTGCCTGGGGGTTCTGGGCGAGTATATTGGGCGACTCTTTGAGGAATCGAAACAGCGCCCCGTCTATCTGGTGAAGCAACGGCTCAATCTTTCCGCCAGGCCAAATACCGAGACCTGACAGGCGGGCCCCGGCTGTTGCCGCTACCGGCAATATTCTTGAGACAATCGAGAGCATTGCATGAAAGTTGACCAGCCCAGTTCCGGAGCCGCTTTCTATCGCTCCATGCTCAGTTCGGTGGGCTTGTTTGGAATTGCGATTGTTGCCCAGCGCGTTGCCAGCTTTGTACTGCTGCCCTTCAATACGCGCTATCTGACAACCGCCGACTACGGGATGCTCGACCTGATTGAGCAAATCTACACCCCGCTATCCATTCTGTTGGGGATGAGTCTTTCGCTGGCTCTGGGCTACTTTTACAATCAGCGGGAGGACGAGGACTGGCGCCAAACCGTGACCAGCACTATCCTGATTGGCACGGTGGCGGTGGGTTTGGTCGCGGGCGTGGCGGGGTGGCTGATCGTTCCGCTGATCAGCCAGGGAGTGTTGGGAAACCAATCCCTGACGCCCTATCTGTTGGTGGCCGTGCTGGGCTTCCCCATCAGCGGCTTTGTCGAAGCCATGATGTCGTGGTTGCGCATTCGCAACAACGCCTGGCTCTATCTGAAGGTCTCCATTTTGCGGTTGATTCTGGTGGTGGGCCTGACCATCTTCAGTCTGGCGGTACTCGAAGCACGAGTCTGGGCGGTGTTGGGAAGCAATCTGCTGGGCTACACGGTGTGTGCGGTGCTTCTCGCGCTCTACTATTTTCGGAAGTGGCCGGTCCGCTTCGAACGCCAGCTCATGGGCCCCATGTTTCGCTACGCCTTTCCGATGGGCATCAGCTATCTGGCGATGTTTGTGCTGCTCTTTGGCGACCGTTTGATATTGCCGCGTTTCATCAGCATGTCAGAGATTGGCATTTATTCGGTGGCTTGCAAATTTGGGGCGCTGCTCACCTTTATCCATGGATCTTTTGCCGCTTACTTCAATGCGCAAGTGTTCCAGATTGTGGAGCGTCCGGATGCGAGGCAGATTTTTTCGCGCCTCTTTGTCTACATGACGCTGGGAGTGTGCGGGGCCGCGCTGGGGTTGGTGGCTTTCGCCCCACTGGCGATTGAAGTATTTACCGCTCCGGCATTTCATTCGGCTTCCGCGCTGGTGCCAGTTATCGTTCTGGCCTTCCTCTTCCGGATTCTCTGCGACTACTTCCGGAATCTCTTCTTCACCACCAATCACACGCGCCAGGAAGCCATTGCCAACTGGCTTTCCTCACTGCTCTGCCTGGCCGCCTATTTTGTGCTCATTCCGCGCTTCGGCGCGGCTGGGGCGGCGTGGTCCACACTGGTCGCTTTTCTGTTCAGCCTGATACTGATTGCCGTGTGGAGTCATCGCTACTGGCCCTACCAACTCGACACGCGCCGGCTGCTGCTGTTGGGATCTGTCTGGGGACTGTTATTTGGCTTGAGCCTGTTGCCCCTGGCAGGCTTCTGGCTGCGCGCGGCGTGGTCTTCCTTCCTTGTGCTGGCGTTTCCGGCGCTGCTCTGGATGGTGGGGTTTTTCACGGCTGGTGAGATTGCACAAGCTCGCCGGCTAATTGCTTCCCGTCTCTCACGTAACCCAGAGGTGGCTTCCCATGTCTGACCGCTCTGCCCGGAGATTCGCCCTGCTGGTAGTCCTGCTGGGGGCGCTGCCTTTGGGGGCTTCGTTCGTTTCTCAGGAGGGTGTCTCCGCATTGGCCCTGCAGTTGACGGGGCGGTTGAATGATGCGTTTTTTGAATTGCTGCCCCTGCTGCAATTCCGGCTCAGGGTGCTGGGCCTGGTGCTGGGCGTGCTAGGGGGGCTGCTATGGTGGCAGGCCGGGACGTGGGGTGCGTGGGTGGAAGAGGCCGTATACCCATTGTGGCGTTCCGCGGGCAGCCTCCTGCGAAAGCCCTTGCGGCCGGCCAATGGTACGGTCCGACTGACGGTGCTGCTTCTTGTGGGCATTGGCTTTCTGGTGCGCTGGCACTTTCTTTTTGACCCCATCGAGTTTGATGAGTCCGACTCAATTCTGAGTTATGGCGCCCGGCCGCTGGTGATTGGGCTGTCCTGGTACACGCAGCCGAATAACCACATCTTTCATACCATTTGGGTGCACATGGCGTGGCTGCTCTTTGGGACCTGGGAATGGGCCATACGCCTGCCGGCACTGGTGGCTGGGCTGCTGCTGATCCCGGTCAGCTACGCGCTGGGCAAACAGTTCTATGACCGGCCCACTGGCTTGCTGGCCGCTGCGCTGATCACCGCTTCGCCCTGGATGGTGCTCTACTCGGTGGAAAGCCGGGGGTACACGATACTGTGCGTGCTGGCCTGTGTAGTCTGGTTGTGCAGCCGCTCCCTGCTAAGGCAGGATGAATGGCCAGTGTGGTTGGGCTGGGCCTTCGCCATTGCGCTGGGGATGTACACCATACCCACGTTTCTTTATGTGGCAGCCGGAGTGGCGCTCTGGTTGGTGCTTGGGGTGTGGTCTCGGCCCGCCGCGGCGAGAAATCCATTTCTGGTGCGCTTCGTTATCGCCACTGGGCTCGCCATCGGGATGACGCTCTTGTTCTACCTGCCCGTCTTGCTGGTGTTGGGGCCGGGGCCGCTGGTGGCCAATCCGTATGTGAAACCGCGTACTCTGGCCTACGTCGTGGAACGGGCGCCATTGAGCCTGAGGGAGCTGATCCAATTCTGGACGGGAGATTACCCCGGCGCGGTGGCCGCCGTGCTGGCTGTTGCCCTCGCTTTTGGACTGGTCAGGCGGTACCGCGGTAACGGATATGCGTTGCCGCCTTTTCTGGCGGCAATCGTGATGGGGTTGTTGCTGGCTCTGGCGCAAAGGGTTGTGCCCTATACCCGCGTCTGGACCTATTTGACGCCGCTGGCGGCGGTCACTGTGGCCGCAGGGTTGGTATGGGTTTTGCGGCTGTCGAAGGGGTCGTTACGGTTGAGCGCCGCGGTGGCGTTGCTGGTGGCAACCGCCCTGAGTGCATTCGTTTGGGTGGGCCGGGTGGTGCCGGCGCGATCTACTTATCCGGGCATTGAGAACATCGCGGTTTGGCTGCAGGCCAACCTGAAACCCGGCGACGTAGTGACCGCGGAAAGGACGGCCGGGGCGCCGCTTACGTACTATCTGCGGCGGCATGGTTATTCCGGTACGGTGACGCTGGCGCCATGCGATCCGGTAACCACTTTCTACAGTGACCCGGATATTGCACCCAGCGGGCGGGCTTATGCAGTGGTGGCGGAAGGAAGGCAGAGCCCAGAGAAGGTGCTATCGATTGCCTGCCTGGGCCCCAGCGCCACCGTGGCGCCCGTCGTGCGTTATCACCGGCCCGGGTTGAAGATCATTGAGTTTCCGGCAACCGAAAAGCTGGCGGTACGACCAGAAGCCAGCTCAGTGGTGGAATAGACGGCTTCAGCGTCCGCCGAATTTGGGGTTCAGGCGGGAACCGGATGCGGCGAGGGGGACGGCAGTCGGCCGGGACAATTGAGGCTGGGGGCGATGCGCCAAAATTGGCATATGCTGTGGGGGCAAATTCGGCGCCGCTGCTGGCTCTTGAGCCTGCTGCTTCTCACGGTCAACCCGGTAGATTTCGGCCCAAGCGGTGATGGCAACAGCAATCGTCAACCCGCCCATGGCCGGCAGGGTGTTACGGTAGGCCACGGTCAAGAAGGTGATGGCCACGTAGAAGCCGGCCTGGGAAAGGATCATCGCCTCGGCAATTCGCTGTATATGTGCCAACTCTGGCCGACCAAGGCAAGCGCGGCGCAGTTTCGCCATGGTCAGAATACAGGTCAGCAGTGCTCCCGCAAAGCACAGGAGGCCCGGAATGCCACATTCGCTCGAAACCATGGTGTAGGAATTGTGTGTGCCCAGCCAGTGGCCGCGAGCGCGGCCTTCGCGCTTACTTGCGTCACTATCGTAAAGATTGACTGCGTCAACTCCAACACCTAAAATTGGGTTCTCCAGTGTGTAGCGGATGCTGCGAAGAAGAATTTCCTTTCGTGCACGAGCTGAGTCCATCGCTTCTTGCCTCTCAAAAGTGTCGGCTTGTCCAGTCGTATCGAAATTAAATAGACGTTGCTGGGCTGTTGGGCTAAGCGAAAAGAAGATGAACACCGCAACAATCGGTAAGGTCATTATCACCAGCACGCGTTTGACTCCACTGGAAAAGTAAAGCAGAACGAGTCCCATTACGCCGAGAGAAACCATTGCGCCACGACTGGCTGAGCCCAGGGCTAAATAAGCGCCGAAAGCGGCGGCCAGCAGTGACAGACCGCGCAGAACGAAATTGCGTGCCGGATCAAAGGCCACCAAGAGAATGAAAGGAATTAGCAGTAAAAGATGTGCCGCGAGGTCGTTAGAATTAGAGATGGAACCACCTTTTAGATCCAACTCCAATCGTCCGGCACGCTCTTGAAGCAGGATACGAGCTATCACGAGGCAGAAGAAGGCGGTACAGGTCATCACCTTGATCAGCGTCTGGGTTTCCTTCCAGGTGGCGACCAATCCGGCGGTGACCAGCAACATGGGCCACTGGGTTTGAAGATAGGTGACAAAAGACTGGAAAGATCCACCTTTCCAAACGCTCAAGGGTATTGACGCACCCATGAAGAACAGGAATCCGAGCCAGAGCCAGGCAATACGATGGCGAAAGACACGGGTCAGTCCACCAGAAAAAACCACGCCGAAGAGCGTGGGAATGCCCAGTATCAAGACGATGCGGAGGTTGATGCCCGTCTTGGAGGTGACCACCTCGTGCACCAGGCTGAAGCGCAGGAAGATAAAAACGAGGCCCACCCAAAAGAACATCCGACGGAGGTGATTGTCCTTTGCCGCGTCCCAAACGGGATCCAGCCAACCACGGGATACGACCGGTTTCGCGAATTGTGCCGTCGGCAGAAGTTGGGCAGTGGTGGTCAAAGAAGAATCCAGCTTTCACTGAAAACTATAGCATTTGCAGGGAAACTTCTCTGCCAGCCCCTTTGTGGCAAGGGGTTAGAAGGGCGCGGCTTGTCCCTTCAAGCCGACGATGTTGGTGTATTTGCGACCGGGAAAGCGGGCGATCAGTTGCTCACAATCCAGAACGGGAGCAATAGTGCCACCCGGTTCTAATGTGTGCAATTGCAAACCCCAGTCCTGCAGTTTCTGCAAAAGATCCAGGGGGTCAGACCCTGCGCGGCGCAACCCATCCGGCCAGAATTCACTCAGCAGAATCAGTGGTGAAGAATTGCGCAGTGTTTGCTCGAGTCCAGCCAACACATAGGCTTCAAATCCCTGGACGTCAATCTTGATCAGGTCGACACGGGATACATTCCGCTCCGCGAGATAATCGTCAGCGCGGACCACTTCCACCTCAACATACCCATCAGCCAATTCATTGCTATAGAGCCGGTTGTCACCGCGATTCTCTGAAGAAGTGTACAGCCGCATCGTGCCGGGAGCGGCAGACGCCGCCGCGGGTACCAACTGAACATTCTGAAAACCGTTCGCTGATACAGTCCGGCTGAGATATTGAAAGTTTTCCGGATCGGGCTCAAAACTAAAGAGGCGGCCTGCCGGACCGATACCCCGGCCGAGGATGGCCGTGTAGAGACCGATGTTTGCGCCGATATCGAGGACAGTCATACCGGGCTTTACGGCACGCGACAGGAAGTTGATTTCATCCTTTTCATATAGCCGCAAGGCGAGAGCACCGCAAACAACCGGGTCCTTACGATTCAGAACTACGCGAGCGCCACGAACTTCTGTCATTTCCGGAATCAACATACGAATCACCTGATTGGCGGCCAGCCGCAGAGGGCGTGGCTTGAGGATGGTGGTATAGATGAATTCCGCAAGACCCAATTTGAAGTGATTCCCTCGGCTACTATAATACGACAATGCAAGCTGGCGCTGTCCCACTTAGGCCCCTGGAGTTGGCGGTTGTGGTTCCTACCTTTAACGAAGCCGCAAATGTGCCCCTGATTGTGGCTGCGCTGGATACTGCCCTGGCGGGGATCGCCTACGAGGTGATCTTTGTGGATGACGATTCGCCAGACGGCACCGCCGCCCGAGTGGCGGAGATTGCCCAGGCTGACCCCCGCGTTCGCCTCATCAAGCGAGTCGGACGCAGTGGGTTGTCTTCGGCTTGCATCGAGGGCATGATGGCTACCGCCGCGCCCTGTGTTGCGGTAATTGATGGCGACATGCAGCATGACGAGCGTATCCTTCCGGAAATGTTGCGCACTCTGCGAACTGGGAATCTGGATTTCGTCATTGGCACGCGGAACGCGGAAGGCGGCAGTATGGGCGATTTTTCCGCCAGCCGCATAAGATTAAGTAATCTGGGCAAGCAAATGGGAATCTGGCTGACGGGGGTTCAACTAAGCGACCCGATGAGCGGCTTCTTTCTGGTGGACAAGCGGTGGCTGGAAACCGTGGTGCATCTGACATCTGCGGTGGGCTTCAAAGTACTGCTGGACCTGGTTGCCAGCGCGTGCTCGAAACCACGTTTTGCGGAAGTGCCCTATACCTTTCGCAGCCGCCAGCATGGAGAGAGCAAGCTGGACATTCTGGTAGGTCTCGAGTACCTGCAATTGCTGCTCGACAAATCCGCTGGACGCTACATTCCGCTGAAATTCATGCTCTTCAGCCTGGTGGGTGGAGTTGGGCTGGTAGCCGCCTTGGCATTGGAATGGTTCAGTGTGCAAGTCATGCAGTTCTCACTGGAGTCATCGCATTATGCAGTTACGGCACTGGCCATGGTGCTGAATTTTTTCCTGAACAACATATTGACCTATCGCAGCCAGCGCCTGAAGGGCTGGCAGATGTGGCGGGGTCTTGTATTGTTTGTCACTGCTTGCAGCGCGGGATTCTGGCTGAACCTGCAGATTTTTGAGGGAGCGCTACGGGCTGGCACGCCATGGGCAGTGGCGAGTGCATTCGGTTTAGTGGTGGGCGGCGTCTGGAATTACGCTGTTGCGGGCGCATTCACCTGGAGAGGACGGCGCAAAGCACAAAGGCGCCGAACCGAGCGAGTACAACTGAGCTCCACTAGCCATCCGTGATTTTCCCCTGAGGATCTGTTAACCTACACGAAATGTCACATTTGACGCGAGTTGCATTGCTTGTACTGCTTTTCGGAGTGACCACAGCGCGAATTATTGATACTTATTCATATACCAGTGCAACGCGAGATGAACCGTTCGGGGTAGGTTGTGGCCTCGAATGGTACGAGCTTGGCAAATATACTTACGAATGGCATCACCCACCTTTATCGCGCCTTGCGATTGCGTTTTTTCCTTATGTTGCTGGACTAAGAACTCAGCCGAACACGCCACCCAATCACCAAGGGCTAGCCGCCCTTAAATCTAGTGGAGATTTCCATCGCTCCCTCAATTTAGCTCGACTTGGAAATTTAGTATTCCTACCCATACTAATGACCGTTGTTTACTTAATATCTCAGCGTTGGTTTCATGGCAATTCTTGGTTCTGGTCCATTCTTCTGCTTGTTAGCTTGCCCCTATTGCTAGCCCATTCCAGCTTGGCAACCTTGGACTTTGGATGTACGGCAACTTTCACTGCAGCATTCTATTGTCTTTTGCGTTGGGTGGAGAAACGATCCATCAAAAATTCAATTATTTTGGGCCTGTCGCTTGGTGCGGCGTTTATGACTAAGCTGTCGAATATTCCATTCCTTGGTGCGTGCGTCGTAGCAATGTTGCTATATGGATTTCTTACACGCTCGTTACCACTCGCGGATTACCCTGCCCGCCTACGATCTAATTTCCCAAAACTGACTCTGGTCCTATTTTTCTTGCTCCTATTTCTTTGGGCAACTTACCGATTCAGCTTTGTTCCGCTAGCCTTGCTAGACGGCAAAGAGGCGATGAAGACAATTCATCCAACAATCGACCGCACTTTTGCTAACAGCCCCATTCTGCATAAACTCGCTTACTGGTTCATGGAGACACCACTTCCTCTACAGCAAGTTATAGGAGGCCTTGTACAAGTGCGCGGCCATATTCGCATGGGGCACCCGGCCTATCTACTCGGTGACTTCAGTAATCATGGATGGTGGTACTACTTTCCGATCACTGTCGCAGTAAAGACGCCGGTAGGCTTCTTGATTCTTTCATTCTGCAGCATAGCCTTGATTCTATCTCGATTTCGAACTTTACCTTGGCAGCAAGTCGTAATTGCAGCCTCAACGGTCAGCATTTTTGTCATGTGCCTATTCACGAGTATCAATATTGGATTACGCTATCTGCTTCCAATATTTCCTTTACTTGCCGTAGCATCTGGACATTTAGTTGCCTTAACACTATCCAACCCCACTCGGCGACCATTAGGACTTTTTTCAGCCGCATTGGCGTGTAGCGTTTTCGTTAATTCAATACAGGCGCATCCTCATTACATTCCATATTTCAATTTTTTTGCCGGCAGTCAACCCGAAAGAATTATTGTTGATTCTGATCTTGATTGGGGCCAAGATCTATTTTTATTGCGTGACCGCCTGAAAAGCCTTGGCGTCAAAAAGATCTACATATCTTACTTCGGAGCTACGCCGCTTGAGACTGCGGGCCTTCCCGATTACGAACTTTTACCGGAATTCGAAGAGGTGAAAGGTTACGTCGCGATCAGCATCCAACAACTTACAACGGAACAATGGAAAACTGGACACCACAAGTGGCTGAACAAGTATCAACCAATTGAAAAGATTGGTAGTTCCATTATGCTTTACAACTTGCAATAATTATTCCGCCCACATGGGGTTGCGAGGGACGTTCGCCTGGGGGTCAAAAGCCAGCCGCATACAGAGATTGTTGCCATGGCAGGGCGGTACGTTGGCCAGGTGGACACAGGGAGAGCAGGAAATTGGAGTGTAAAAGACACGGTCCGGATTGGGCATGGGCCGCAACAGCACCTCCGGAGAGGTGGGGCCGAAGTAAACCTGTACGGGAGTCCCCAGCAGGCGAGCGTAATGCAGCATCGAGGAATCAATACAGACCAGGCGTTCGAGTGCCGCCAATTGCCGGACGGATTCGCGTAAAGGGAAGACTCCGGCATGGTTAACGGTGACAAAGCCTGAGCCAAGGGCGGCAATGATTTCTTCGTTGGTGCGCACATCGCCTTTGCCACCAAGAAACTGGAACTCGCAGGGCGAGCCTTCCGCGGCAATGGAACGCAGCACGGCGGCCCATTCCTCGGGGCGCAACATGCGCTCGCGGCTCAAATCACTACATCCAGCGGCCACGCCAATGCGACGCACCGTAGTTTGCGGTTGATTTTCGTGGATGCCCACTTCGGCACGAAACTGGCTGCGGCAGTCGGCGATTTCCGGAATGGTGGCGCCCAGCAACTTCGCGGTGTGATCGTAGGAATCATAGATGCCACGGGAAATGTTGGTGAAGATGAGATGCGTCGAAATGTTCTTCCGCCAGAAGCTGGCGTTGGTGTAGAAGCTGACCCGGTTACGAGCGCAAACCAGCAAAGCAAAGATGGTGGTGAGGCGGCTGTAGATTTCGAGATCCACAATCAGATCGGTGGCAAAGAGGCGGCGCGCCGCCCGGAGCGCGCTCGCCAGAAGCGGCCCAAGGCCCCGATCATCAATCACAATCACCTCATCAAAGATGCCCAGGGTATCGGCGAAGTGCCGGATGGCCGGAGTGGTGACCAATTGCATGCGGCGTATGCGGGGCAGCCGGCGGATCGCCAGGAGAGCTGGATAGGCGATGACCAGACTGCCGCCGCCCTGCATCTTGATGAAGGTGATGCTCTCGCAGTTGTCGAGCTTATGGTCGCGCCCCATGAGCGCACCCAGGAGCATGGTGGGCAATTTCAGCAGCGCCAGCAGGGCGCCCCCCACATAAAAATCAAGCCAGAGCTTCAGGGCGAGTTTCATGTCGCCGGAATCGCCGCCTTCAGTTGCACGGGAGAAACAGTAGCCGCACCCACGGTGGCAATGGTGATGCCCGCGGCCAGACTGGCCAGTTGCATGGCTTCTGGCACTGTGGCGCCCGCGGCAAAAGCCAACGAGAACGAGGCCAGAACCGTATCGCCAGCGCCCGTGATATCGAAAACCTGACGGGTTTGGCTGGCGGTGTGATGCTCTTCGCCGCCCGCGCCGAAGTAGGTCATGCCGTCGGCAGCTTCAGTGACCAGGAGGTTGGTGCCGCCCAGTTGATCGCGCAGCAAACGCCCGGCCTCGAGCGTTTCTTGATGGTTGCGAATGGTGCGGCCGGTGAGCAGGCCCAGTTCCAGGCGGTTGGGCTTGAGGCAGGTAGCGCCGCGATAGCGCTTGAAATCCAGCCCCTTCGGGTCAATGAAGACCGGTTTGCCAGATTCACGGGCCACCCCGATGAGCATCTCCAACAGTCCTGGAGTCAGCAATCCCTTGGCATAATCAGAAACCAGGATGCCGTTCACCGTTGCCATGTATTCGCGCAGCGCGCGCACAAACTCCGCCGCCAGTTCCGGGCCGATGGGGGCGGTTTCTTCCTCATCGAGGCGGACAATTTGCTGCTGTCCCGCAATCAGGCGAGTCTTGGTGGTGGTGGGGCGGTGGGGGGTGGACACCAGTGCGCCAGAACCAATGTTTTCCAGACGCAGGGCTTCGCGCAATTCTTCGGCTTCGTGATCCTGGCCGACAACGCCCATGAGATCCACCCGGGCGCCGAGGGCAGAGACATTTGCCGCTGCGTTTGCCGCACCGCCGGGCCGGACCGTCGTTTTGCGTTTCAGCAGCACGGGCACGGGCGCCTCGGGGGAAAGCCGGCTGGCTTCGCCCCACCAGTAACGATCCAGAATGACATCGCCCACCACCATCAAATGGAGTTGGGCGAAGTGGTCGACAACTTCATGCAAGCGTGTTTGCACCAGTTACGAGTCTAGCAAAGGGGCCGTTACCGGTGGCTCAAGGATCGATCCGGTACAAATCTATGGATTTGCCAATTCGCTCAATCGGCTTATGTGCCTTAAGCCACTGATAACGGCCAAATTCCTTGTTTTCCATGACGATCAAGCGAAGGCTGATGGCGACATAGCCTTGCGCCGGCTCACTTGGCGACAATATGCGATACGGGGGAAGGCCAGCCATTGCTAACGGATAATTGCCGTAATACCCTATGGCCACTTCCTCGGCCCCCAATTCGCGAAGACGGTCACGGAGACGGTAAAGATCTTGTCCCCAATCCAGATCCGATTCGGCCAACACTCTTTCCGGATGGTTTGCTGCGATCAGGTTGAAATACGCCAAGTTGTCGGGCCACGCCGTTGCCCAGCTGAAGAGACTCCCAAAGGCCAAAAGCGCAACGACGGGCTTTCCGAACGGTTTCCTAAGCAGCATTTCAAATCCATAACCAGCCAACACTGCGAGTGGGATATAGATCGCCAGGAGATGCCGCACTCCAAGATTAATTCTTGCCGTCATGGAGAAGCCAAGAATCGCAATGACAAATAGCGCCGTAGCACCCTTCGCCCAATGATCTTTACTCATTCGCTTCAAGCAATAGAAAAGCGCCGCTAATGAAGGTACGAGAAAGGCCAGTGGAGTCTTAACGGCCAAAACTACAGGAAAAAAATACCACCAGCCCATAAAGCCAGTTTCCCCAAGCAAGTAGGTAAAGTGCCCGTGCCGGTTATGACTTGCAGCCTGCATCAGTCCACCAGCCACTTGCTGCAAGGGCAAAGGAATTGCGACCAAGCGGTAGGCAAGATCGCGCAACATAGGATAATCACTGAGACGGCGGTCGATCGAAGGATGTGCACCGCCCTTATACTCCACGTCAAGCGCTTCCAGCGGCACCAAGCTGAAGCGATAAGCTGCCCAGACAATAATCAACATAAGTCCAGCAGAAAGCACTAGCTGCCGCAGCCGAAGCGAGGCTTGCCACTCACCGCGATGCAACCACAGCCACCAAGAGCCACACAACGCCAATGAAGCGGCGAAAAACATGACACTATTGAACTTGCCTAGACAGGTCAGCCCAAGCGCTACACCCAGCCACGCGGCCTCTTTCCAGCCAGGACGCTCCAGCCAGCGCAACAATACGTACAGCCCCAATCCACAAGTTGCCGCCGCACTCATGTCGAGAGTTGCCAAGCCCGAGTGCCCAAGCACTGGCGGCAGCGCGACAAACAAAGCTGCTGCCCATAACGCGGCGCCTGCAGAGAACCATCGCCGCCCCCATAGAAAAACGACTACGACTGCGAGAACGAAAAAGGGCAAATTGCCAGCTCTGGCCAAAGCCAGGTTGAAGTCGAAGTTGCCTTCTGCCGCCAGAATTTTGACGCCTGCCGCATAGGGCGTCTCTCCATGCTCATAGCGAAGTCCGTTGATATAAGGCCCCAATGCGCTGAAAATTCGCCCGAGCGGCGGATGCACCCATTCCAATGTGTATTGACCACGATCCAGCCACTCCATACCACTTGCGATATGAAATGGCTCGTCTATAGTCAAATTGAAAACAGGATAGGTAGTCACAATGTCGATTAACCCTACTGACAAGCAAAAAAGGAATATCGCCAATTGAGATCGCTGCATGCTTAACCAGACTAGCGAATCGCTACAATCAGGGGACGTGACCGAGAACAAGATCCTCACTCTGCACCTGGCGGATGATTGGGTGGAAGAGCAGCGCAAGCAAAGCAAGCGGATCGGATTTACCTGTGGCAGCTTTGATCTGTTGCATGCGGGGCATGCTCAATATCTCGCCGAGGCCCGCTCGCTTTGTGACGTCCTGCTGGTAGCCGCGAATTCGGACGCGAGCATACAGCGCTACAAGAGTCCCTTGCGGCCCGTGCAACCGCTGGCGCACCGGCAATACCTGCTGGCTTCCCTGGCGGCGGTGGATGCAGTCACCACGCTGGATGATGACCGGCCCATTGGGCTGATTGAGCGATGGAAGCCAGAGCTGTACATCAAGGGCGGCGACTACGCGCCAGAGAAACTACGGTCGGCCGCATTTGTGAGCAGTTATGGGGGGCAGACTGTGGTGATTCCGCCACGATACCCCACCAGCACATCGAAGGTAATTGAGCGCATCCGGCTGCTGGATGCTCATGCCACGCCGGCCAGCCCGGCGCCCGGGCCCTCGCGAATTGCCTTTCTGGACCGGGACGGGACGCTGATCGAGAATGTCAATTTCCTGCATGAGCCCGACCGGGTCAAGCTGCGCCCTGGAGTGATCCCTGGCCTGATTGCCTTGCGGGAAGCCGGTTATCGCCTGGTGATCGCCACCAACCAGCAAGGCATGGGGCTGGGCTACTTTGGCATGGATGAATTCATCGCGGTGAACCAGCGCATGCTGCGAGAGATCGGGGCCGGAGGAGCAACGATTGACCGCATTTATTTCTGCCCCCATTCGCAGGCAGATCAATGTGATTGCCGGAAGCCCGCACCGGGCCTGCTGCTGCGCGCCTGCCGCGATTATGGAGTCAAGGCCGAAGATTGCATCATGATCGGCGACACTGACGCGGATGCGGGAGCAGCGCGCGCGGCGGGAATGCCATGTTATCTGGTTGGAGCGGGGCAGCGCGACTTCCAGACCACAGTGCAGCAAATTGTTGATCCGGTGAAGTCCTGATGCAGAACCCGGATGAAATCTTCGTTGCAGAATTCAACCGGATCGTCCTTTTCGGACTAAATCCGATTGCAGGCAAGTAGTTGCCTGTGTCCTTATCCAGGGAGCCGACACAAGAGCTATCTCGAACCGTGCTATCCGTATCCGCATTCAGAGGCATTGTGACCTGTGCTTCCTGGATATCGGATGGCGAATTTTGGAAGGCTAGCGAACCTAATCTGGATTTCAGTAGCCCAATCGGCCCCATAGCCTTTTGCGTGACAGCGCTGGGGCTGAGTACTCGTGGAAATCGTCTTCCTGGAATCTTTTGTGCTTTGGTTGGCCACCCAATTGGCTGCCGCCAGCTCTTTGCCTGAGTGGTCCTGAATTGATATCTTCCAGTGTTCCAAGTGATTATGTGGCCATTAGGGGCTGGCTAGAAATGGGAAAGCCTTGACTGGCTGCAGTTGGCCCGGCAATGCGGAATGGCCCACGTGAATCCGTTTTTCCTTGGCAAGATGGTTGTGATCTTCTCCGCAATGCGGTTGTGATGACCGCTACTGCATAATGCGTTCATGCCCGCTCAAGTGCTGCTGAACGGAATGGTGTGCGTGCTGCGTGACCAGACTGTGTACGATAGTGAGGTCATGAATCAGTTCTGCGTGATCTGTGGGGACACAAACATACAACGCGTTGTTCAAAGCGTTCAAAATACCCGGTTTCAGGTGGATCGATGTCTTGGTTGCAGCTTGGAGTTTCTTTCGCCCCAGCCAAGCTGGGAAGAGATCAAGAGAATCTATTCCGCTGACTACTATGCTTCCTGGGACATGACGCAAGGCGAGAATCCAGCAACGGCAAAAATGAAGCGTCTAACCTTCAAAAGGCGCCTGGACGAACTGCGCCGGTTTGTCAAATCTGGCAATATTCTGGACATCGGCACGGCAACGGGATTTTTTCTTGATGAAGTGGCTATGGATGCAGCTTTTGTGCCCTACGGCGTGGAGGTCTCAGAGTATGCTGGCAAGATTGCCCAAGAAAAATTTGGCGTGGATAAAGTACATATTGGCATCGTCGAAACGCACCCGTTTCAGCCAGAGTCCTTTGCCGCAGTTACCATGAGTGATTTAATTGAGCATGTGCAAGACCCGCGACGCGTGCTGCATACAGTTTATTCTTTGTTACAGCCAGGTGGCGTGGCCATGATCATGACTCCGGACAGTTCATCTCTCACGCATAATTTGATGGGATCTCGTTGGACGCACTATAAATTAGAGCATCTGTATTACTTCTCACCAGAGGCGATGAGAAAGCTGGCGGTAGATGTAGGTTTCGAAGTGCTTGATTTGAGGCGCGCGCGTAAAGTGATGACGTTAAAATATCTCCGCGACCAACTTGCGATTTACCAGCATCCAGTCTTGACTCCCTTAAGCCGGATTGTGGGCACCATACTGAGCCCTTTAGAACTCAAGCCGTTTCCAATTAGTATGGGAGAAATGCTGGTTTTCCTACGCAAGCCGCGCCGGAGCTAGTGCGCTTTGAACAGATCGAGCGGTTTGAGGTGCAGCACAATAGCTGTTGAATCAAAAGCTTTGCCACCAAAATCCTTAGCGTGGAGATGGCCGCTCTACCGGCGGCGACCTTGACGAATTTTCGATATATGCTGAGGTGTGGCCTATCCGGAATTGTACAAAGCCAGTACGCAGGCGGCGATTGACGCCATCCCGCTGCCGCTTGTGGGACAAGCGATTGAATGGTTTGCCGCCGCGCGTGATGAGAAGCGCCTGATATTCGTTTGCGGCAATGGCGGTAGCGCGGCCACAGCGACCCACTTCTGCTGTGACCTGCTGAAGTGCAGTTCGAGCGCTGAGCATGGTCCGTTCCGCATCATCTGCCTGGCGGATACGGTTTCGACGTTGACCGCCTACGCCAATGATGTCGCCTATGACGCAGTGTTCAGCGAACCGTTACGCCATCTGGCACAACCAGGCGACCTGTTTCTGGCGTTGAGCGGATCGGGGAATTCGCCGAATGTGGTGAAGGCCATGGAAGTGGCCAACAGCCTCGGGCTGCGGACAATTGCCATGACGGGCCGGGACGGTGGAAGGCTGGGCGCGCTGGCGCAATTGAACCTGCATGTGCCCGTGCCGCACATGGGCCGGATTGAGGATGCGCACATGGTGATGTGTCACATGATCTGCTATCACTTTGTGGACTTTGAAGCACGCGCATGACGGCTTCCGCGATGAAACCGCTGGAATGGGTGGCAGCGGGGATTTTGGCCCTGGCCTTGACGGTGAGCTACCTGGCCATGTTGCGGCCAGGCTTGCCCTGGGGCGGGGACACCGCGCTGCTGATACTGCACGCCAAGAACCTGGCTGAGGGTAAGCCCTATGCCAAGACGCCTTACGTGTATGACGATGAAGCCTGGATGGAAGGTGGCGCCACATTCCCGCCGGGATTGCCGCTGCTGCTGATTCCGCACTTTACCGGCGAGCCCAAGGCGGAAATCCCCTTTGCGGCGATGCGGCAGCAAACGGCGGTGATGCTGGCGATGGGGAGTCTGGCGGTATTCTTCTTTTTGCGCCGGAATCTGGGGTTCTGGTTTGCCCTGGCGGCCACGGCCGTGATTGGCTGGAACCGTTACACGCTCTACTTTCTGGAATCCATCTGGAGTGAGGAAATCTACATTCCCATTTCATTCCTGGCCTTTGGCGTTGTGTACTGGATCTACCAAAGCCGGCGCGACGAAACCAACCCCATCCCATGGGGCCTGCTGGCCGGGGCACTAGCCGTTTACCCCTACATTACGCGCTCCATCGGGATCTCCGTGATGGTCGCGCTGGTGTTGACGGAACTGTACCGGCAGCGCCGCATAACGAAATTTCTGCTGGCCGCGGGGGCGGCCTTTATGGCCATCACCCTGCTATCCGGCTGGCTCACGCATTCCGACACGGCTTATCGTTCGCAGTTTCGCCTGGACCCGCTGCTCACGGTGGCGCACGCGCGGGAATATCTGATACGCAGCATGGAAGTCTGGCTGGGCCTGCCGGGCGGACGTTACCCGCGGTTGGCATTCTGGGTGGTTACCAGCAGCCTGGCGCTGGTGGGGCTGGTGCGGCGGCTACGTGAACACGGCCCGCACCTGCCGGAATTCTATCTGTGCGGGTACTTTGGGGTGCTGTCGGTGTACTGGGCCGCAAATCATCGCTATTTGGGGCCCCTGCTGCCCGTGTATGTTCTTTATGTGTTCACGGCCCTAGAGTGGTTGTGGAAGAGCCAGAAACACGGCCGGAGACCGGCCGCGGCGGCCGTGATGGCCCTGATGCTGGCGACGGGACTGCTGTACTGGCAATCCGCGCCCCGAACGCCGATTGAAGACGGCGTACACACGGCCAATTACCGGCAGATGCTGAGCTACATCCGGAAGGAGACGGGGACGGCGGACCGCATAGTGAGCGATAGCGCGCGGTTTCTGGCCTTGCTGACAGGGCGCCCGAGCATTTTCTATCCCATGGAAGAGGCCAGCACAAGCCAGATCTGGCAGTTCTTTCAGCGGATGGAAGCCAGATACATTCTTTTCACCAAGCATCATGCCGATGATCAGAAATACCTGGGGCCGCTGATCGCCAAGCATGGGGCTGAACTGGAACTGAAGCTGGAGAACAGTGAGTATGCCCTGTACCGGTTGAGTGCGGCGCCCGCCGGCCAGGGGGCAGGCGGACGCCAGTAGAGCGACGGGTCAGGGAGTGATGAGGAAGGGGGCGCTGGGGCGCACCTCAGAGCCATCCTGCAGGATGTAGACAGGGTCAATGCGATGGTCGCCCTGGCGGGGATCCACCGGAACGCTGCACGGGGAAGTGGTGCATTCCACGACGACACTCTTGCCGTTGGGCCGCAAGGCCTCAATGCGGACGCGGACAGCACCGGGAATGGCGGCCAGATTGAAGTCAAGCTTGGCGACGGCGGCGGGGTCCAGCGGCTTGACGCCGCCCAGGCGGGCAGCGGGCCATTTGGTGGCCTGGCCGAAGCCGAAAAAGAAGCCGAAGTACTTGGCGTTGCGAGTCGTGAAATAAAAGCCGTTGTCGTCGATGCCGTTGCTGTAAAGGTTGTCGGCAAAGGGGCCGCCGTTTTTGCCGAACAAGGCCCCAAAAATGGTGTCGCCAGCAATATCCCAGTTGGGATTGGGACTACCGAGGCGAGACTGGGCAAAGGCATTGAGCGATTCCGCGGCATACTCACGAGCGTTGGTGAAATTGCCGCCGAGGCATCCTGCGTCCGCATTTTCGCCGATGGGCTCACAGTTGGTGTAGTAGCGGCCGTACCAAAGGCCGCGGGCCAGGGGGCGATAACCCTCGGTGCGAATCCAGTCGGTGGCGCCATCGAGCATCATGCGGGCGTCAGCAGCAGCGGAAGGCCGCTGGCGCAAGAGCAGAGCTTTTTCGGTGAATGCCAGAGCGCTGGCGACAATGCCCATCATGAAGGGCTGGGTGCCGGGGCCCACCAGGCTGCCACACTGCCAGCCACGATTGGAGGCGGAGGGACCCTGATAGGGGCGGTCCAGCGTGAGTTGGGTGGGGGAGTCAATGGAGCGGATCAGGTATTTGACGGTGTCGCCGGTGTACGGATCTGAGCTGCCGTTGGTGCTTCGAAAGGCTTGCAGGAATGTGCCTTGCGGAGCGCAACTGGTGGCCTGAAAATTTGTGCCCGCGCCGGTGACGACGGGGCTGCCGTTGGTGACGGTGACGGTGGTGTTGAACTGGGAATTCCAACTGGCGTCGAAGTAAGTGGGGTTGGTCCAATAGCGGCTGCCGTTGGGCGCGACGCGGGACAAACGCTGGAAGCGCGCCAGTTCCGTTTCGGTGGCGGAAGTGCAAGTGGCGGCCTGGGTGGGATCTGGATCGAGAGCGGCGCAGAGGGCGAGGAAGGCGAGCGTGTAGCCGTTTTCGCGCAGGTCACCCAGCATGACAGCATTGACATTGAAGGACAGATTGAGCAGCGCGATCTGGTTGTTGACGTAGATGCGGATGCCCGGCCACATTTCCGGCTTGCCATCGAGGGCGCGGGCCATCATGCCGGCGAGGCTGATCACGCGGGGAGGAAGGCAGTTGCCGAGGTTGATGTCGCAATTGTAGCCCTCATCGATAAAGGGGCTGGTCCACCAGTTGTCGGCCAGATTACGGGCGTAGTCCAGATACTTCTGCTGTCCAGTCCGGTAGTGGAGCAGGTAGAAGCCGAGCACATTGTCGTAGTAGTTGACGTTGGTGCCGCCATTGGTCCAACGGGCCTGGGTGGTGAGATCTACCTTGTTATAGGCGACATCGTTCAAGGCGCCGAAAGTGGTGTTGGCGGCGACCGTCAGTTCGGTGTCGCTGGGGCAACCATTCACATGGACATTTTTGCGTCCGGTGCTGCCATTGGGGCGGGTGTAGGGAAGCACGATTTTGTTGTCGCCGGTATTGGTGGCGCCCCCGTTGCAGAAGGTGGCGCGGAAAGTTGTGCCGGTGCCGATGATGGTCGTGGAATTGGGCGCCCAACTGATGGTGCCGGGTTGTGGATCGGTCCAGGTGGCGCGAAACTCGTTTTCCTGCATTCCGCCGAAGAGGTCAGCCAGGGCGACGTTGCGTTCATCGAAATAGGTCCAAGGGGCTTGCCCGAGGATGAGCTGGTTGGAGAAGAGGATTTCGGAGGCATTTTCCGGCAGGATGACGACTCCGTTGGAATCGGTGGCTACGGCGCCGTAAGTGGCGATGGTGCTCTTTTCGCGGCCCGCACCATCTACGACATGCAATTCGATTTCGTAGGTGCCGGTGATCAGGCCGCGAATGGCGGGATTCGGTGCGGAACGATCACTGAAAGTGAGTTGCGAGGGGCCCGCCAGCTGGCGCCATTCATACTGAAGATCTGTACCGTCATTGGGCGAGAAGCTCTGGTCGCCGGACAGGGTTTGAGTGCGGCCGGCCCGCAATGTACGCGTGTTGCCGTGGCGAGCGACGGGATCGTAGAGGACGCTGGGGGCGAAGGAGAGAGAGGCAGGGATATTGAGATCGGCTTCATTGCCAGAGCTGTCTATGCCATTGCCCTCGAATTCGTAATTCAACAGGTCGCCGATGCTGCGACCAGAGGGCGGCGCGCTGTTGAGGGGCGGTACGCCCTGGTAGACGCGCAGAAAGCCGATGTCGCCACTGGTGAGGGCGCCGCCGAAGCTGATGTTGTTGATGGAGAAGGGCTCGGCTGAGGTGGCCGTGCGGGCACCGATCAACTGATAGCCAGAGCCATCAGGATTCCAGATCTCCACGGAAATCTGCCGGACGGCGTAATCGCGGCGGATACGCATGACAAACTCGGTGCGGTCACCCAGATTGATGTTGAAGGAACTGCGACCGTCGGGAATGGGGTCAATCGCTGTGAGTACGTTCACGGTGCGCGGGTCGATAAACCAGCGCAAGAGCATCCCGTCGAGGGAAATGATCGTGGTGTAGTTGGGCGGGTCGGGCTCAGTAAAGGGACCAAAGCGAAGGTCGATGGTGAAAGAGGTGAGGTTTTTCAGAGCATTGATGGAAGACAGGGAGCGCTGGAAGGTTTGACCGGGGGTGAGGCGCAGGCCTTGCCCGCCCTGGACACGGAAAGGAACGAGAGTCAGAGCGGCAAGGAGCAGAAAAGTGGCGAAAGGAAAGCGAGCGATCGGCTGTAGGCCAGAAACTAGATGGTTTGTTGAAACTGGAAAATTCATATTTGCAGTGTGCACAGCAAGCAGTTCAACGAAGCTGCTTCGACGCTGTCTTGAGTTGAGCTCTCTGTTTAATTTCAACATCTTGGATCCGGAAAAATAAAATCTGCGGATTGTGAATCCCGGATTGAAGCATGTTGCGGACGCGGGCACGACGAATCGCTGGCGGACGAGCTTGATCGCCCCCTCAGTGTAGCGAGAAATCGCGCCGGTGATGGAGGCCCGGCTGATGGGGAAAGGGTGGAAGAACTAGTTTGCCCCGACGCGCAGAACAATCGTCCGGATGGTGTGAAACATGATGAGGAAATCGAGGGCGGGAGACAGATTCTTGATGTAGTAGAGGTCGTACTGAATTTTGCGACGGGTATCGTCAATGGTGAACTCGGTCTGGTGAAAGAGCTGGGCCCAGCCCGTGATGCCGGGTTTGATGCGATGACGCTGGGGATAAAGGGGAATGGCGCGGTTGAGCTCGACCACGTATTCTGGCATTTCGGGGCGGGGACCGACAATGTTCATGTCGCCGCGCAAAACATTAAAGAACTGAGGAAGCTCATCCAGGCGCCACTTGCGGATCACGCGGCCGACGCGGGTAATGCGAGGGTCGCCTTCGCTGGCGCGGGTGCGGCCAAAGCGCTTGTCGGCATCCACATACATGGACCGGAACTTGAGGATTTCGAAAACGCGTCCGTTCTTGCCCACGCGGCGCTGGCGCAAGAGTGCAGGGCCTTCGCTATCAAGCTTGACGGCCAGAGCCGTGGCGATCATGAAAGGCCAACTCAAGAGCACGCCGATGAGCGCAATCAACCAGGAGTAGGAGACCTGGAGGAAGAGGCGCAGCCGGGAGGGGCGGAAATCGTTTGAAAAGATGAGCTGGTTGACGCTGAGGGAATCGAGTGAGACCTGCTGGTAGAGAATCTCATACAAATCGCTGGCCGTTTCAATGCGAACGGACTGAATGCTCAACTGGAGCAAAGACTGGAACAGGGTGTTGTCCTGTGGGAGCTGGCGGCCGATGACCACGCGCTCAGGACGCTGCACCATGATGGCTTCGTTGAAGGATTGAATCCCCAAATCGGGGTGCATGGTGAGGACAGTGCCGCCCGGGAAGGGTAGTGTTGGGGAAGCGGCTTCATCCTCGAACTGGATACAGCCAAGGGACTGGAAGCCCTTCTCTGGGTGAGCCTCAATGTGCTGGGCAATCTCGCGATTGATGGGTGAGTCGCCGAGGAAGAGGACACGCTGACGGCCTACGAAGCTGACCAGGAGATAACCGTAAAGGTTTCGCCAAAGAATCAGGCTGACCAGGGACAGAGCGGAGCCAAACAGCATGATCCAGCGGGACAGGATCAAATCACTCTTGACGTAGCTGGACATTGCCTGAAGGATGAAGACAATGCCCCAGACAAGAATGAGCGTTTCGAGAAGTACGCGTTTACCCGGCGCCCGGAGACTGTCGTAGAGGCCAAACCAGTAGTTGCAAACAACCAACGAAAAGATGACGAAGGAGATGCGCAAGAACCCGTTTTCAATCGTGAAGAAATCGAAAAGCTCGGAGTAGGGAATCCAAAATGCTTCGCGAAGTAGCAAGAAGGAGCCGACATAGCTGGCAAAGAGGACCAGAATGTCGCCGAGGAGCAGGAACAGGGTACGAATTCTTGGCATGTGTCAGTAGAGACAGTGGTTAACGAGGGTGAATCCTGACTTTAGCATGGGGTGGCGCCGCTGCCGTTCTGCGCGTAGGTAGGGCGCCAAAGTCTTTCGGCAGGGATAAAAAATATGGCTTGAGCAAGGAAGGCCGCAGCCATCATGGACAGGAAAACAAAGGCTGGACTGGAAAGCCGCTTGAGGAAGATGCGCTCGGCAATCCAGGGATCGGCGAGGGCCAGCAGGAGGAAGAAAGCCTGAAGCGAAAGCAGCGGGTAAGACCAAGAGGGGGGAAGGAAGAAAGAAGCCCCAATGGCGGCGAGCATCAGATGGGGCAGGAGGAGGCGCCCCAATTTGTAGGAAAGATAGTGCCACCACAAGCGATTGCGAAGCGGATGCAACAACTGGGGGTAGTGAGCGAGCAACTGGTAGTTGCCGGCCAGAGTTCGCACTTTGCGGCGAAACTCGACGGCGCCTCCGGTTGGGGTATCCCAAGCGATAGCACCGGGCTCGACCACCAGACGGTAACCGGCAAAGAAGCCATGCAGAGGCAAGAACATGTCATCGAGAAGGATCTGGGGGGGAATGGGGGGGGCAAGCTCACGCCGGATCAAATAGATAGCGCCGGTAGCGCCAAAAATGGAATCGATGGAACTGAGCCGCTGGCGCAGCCAGAATTCAAAGCGCCAGTAAAGGCCGGCATTGGCCTCGGAGGCACTACCGGGCTGAGAGATACGGAGTTCTCCGCTGACGGCGCCCACAGCGGGGTCGGCGAGTACAGAGCAGAGCCGTCGAAGGCAATCTGGGGCGAGGCGCTGACGAACATCGACCATGAAGAGAGCCTCGCTGTCAGAAGTGTGAAGCAGGGCAGTGTTCAAGCCAGCAGATTTGGTGCCGGCGGGATTGGGTAGAACGCGAATGCGGTCTTGTGCGGGGTGCCGCCTGGCGAGGGCTTCGGATTCCGGATCTCCCGCGACCACCAGGACATCGAGCTTTTCGGGCGGATAGTCGAGCGTTAGCAGATTGTCCAGCTTTGCCGGCAGCCATTGCGCACCATGGCGAACAATCAAGACCGCAGTCACTTTGGGAGTGTTGGGGGAAGGGCGCAAGGGCGGCCCGGGAGGATGAAAGCGGATGATGAGCGGGTAGCCGATGAGGATGTAGGCAGCGAGGGCGGAGGCGAGCAGCAAGATGAGGGCGGGCAGCATTAGAACCGCTGCCAGACGGCGCCAACGTACTCGCCGTTGTGATCACCGCGCAGAATGGCCTGTTGTTCCACCTGACGGCGGGCCGCATCGAGTTCAGACTCAAGGAGACCAAAAAAGGCATAGCTGCGCGACCGGATCAGCTTGTGCGAGGAAAGCGTGGCTTCCAGGTTGCGAATCGAAATGCCCTGGCCGTTCTGCACATGAATATCGGTAATGGCATACAACTCGGCGACCGTCATGGGAAGCGGGGTAACACCGGATTCGGCCAGATCGCGAATTGCCAGAGCTTCACAATTCTTACCCTGGGTGCCAGTGATTTCGCGCTGAATGCGGCCGAGGATGCGGCTGAAGAGGCTGGGAGGGCCTTGGGGAACCACTTCGGCACGCCGGCGGGCGAGTTCCGGATCTGCCGCGGCGTCGCCATTGGGATCTTGCACATGGAGGAAGAAGGAACCGGAATTCTGGAGTTGACCGAGAGCGGCAAAGAAGCCGGCGAGGTCCGGGATGTGGTGGAGTACAGAACTGGTGATGATGAGATCAAAGCGGAGATCGGCGGGCACCTGATCCAGAATTCCTTCGATAGCGCGGACAGGAATACCGCGCCAGGAGGCGGAGCGGGCGCGGGCCTGCTCGAGCATGGCCGGGGAGGTATCGAGCAGAGTGATGGAGCGGACACGATCGCCGAGGGCAGTGCGAAGGAGGCAATCGGTGGCGAGGCCGGTACCGCAGCCGATGTCGAGAAGGTGGATGTCGTCGGGGACGGGATGACCGGACTGGAGCAGGTCGCCCACGAGAAGCTCAAACTGCCGTGGGAGGCTTTGCCACATGGCTTCGTGGAGGCGGTCGTAATCGCGGCTCTCGTATTTGTGAAAGGTAACGTTGACGGCCTGATGAAAATCGCGCTCGTTGAGGGTGGTCCGGGTGCGGGCCATGATGGGGCGCAGAGGCGCGTAGGGATCGTGATTACTCATCTTGGTAAGGGTTCCTTCAGGACTTCGTCAAACAGCGTCTCGTAATAGCGGACGACTTCCGGGGTAGAGAACTGACGAATCATTCTTTGGCGGGCGGCAGTAGCAGTGCGGGCGCGCAGGTCGTGGTCATCCATGAGGCGGATGACGGCAGCGGCGGCGGATTCCTCGCTGCCGAGGTCGGTCAGCAGGCCATGCACTTCGTGATCGACAAGCTGGGTATGGGCGGGGATGCGGCTCACGACGGGAGGCAGTCCGGCGGCCATGGCCTCAATGAGGGAGCAAGGCAGGCCCTCGATTTCGCTGATGAGAATGGTCAGATCCGAAGCCTGCATCCACTCGAGGACGCCCGCCATGGGGAGCCGGCCAGTGAAGCGGACGTTGTCCCAAATGCCGAGAGAGCGGGCCAAGGCGTGGACTTCCTCGCGCAATGGGCCATCGCCCACCAAAACCAGCAAGGCATTGGGGCGCTCGCGGACAACCCGGGCAAAAGCGCCAAGCGTCCAGGGCAGTTTTTTCTGGTGATCCAGCCGACCGACGAAAAGAGTGACAAGCGAGTCATCCGGAATGTTGAGCCGGCGCCGCAGGGCTTGTTTGTCTTCAGTTGGAAGCGGACGGAACTCGTCGGTGTTGACGGGGTTGGGCATCCAACTTACCCGATCCAGAGGAAGTTGGGCCGCGCGGCATTCCTCCCGCATACCTTCGTTGAGCACCAGAATGCGATTCGCCCACTTCCGCAGAAAGCCAAGGACGGTGCGGCCAGTCCACGAGGCAGTCATGACGTCCACCAGGCTGCTGCAGGAGAACTTCATCACGATCGGCTTACCCAGCATGCGAGCAACAGGCAGACCGAAGAGCAGTTGCAGGCCCTGCATCAGGAAATAGGCAACCTCGTAGTTGTGACGTTCGCGCCACAGCGTCCAGGCGACGCCCAAGGCATAGGCGTGTTGACGGAAGCGGACGGGGACGCTTTCTCCGAACTGGCGCACGGGAACGCCGTGCGGGTCAACGTAATCTCCGCCAGGGGGCATGGGAGGACCACCCACAGTGACGACCAAGGCCCGATAACCACGGGCAATCAGCGCTTCGGAAACGCGTTGGGCCTCAACTTCCGAGCCGCCCAGCACAGGGGGGTAAGAGCTGCAAATGAGCAGGTAAGAGACTTTCCGGGATGCCAAACTGCTCACCAGATTAGCATTGGTCAGCGGACGAAGCGGCTGCGCAACTGAGCCAGGGCAAGGCCTTCGAGTTCCATCAGCAGGTAGAGCGGGGATTGTTCATGAGCGCCGAGCCGGGGGATGTCAAAGCGGTCGCAGCCCGGAAACACGAAGCCGCCATGGGCAGAAAAGAGGGCCTGGTAGCCGGCTTCGCGCACGAAATCGACAACGGCGGGGCGGATGTTCTGCTTGCCCCCGAACGGAAAGGAAAAGCAAGGCACCGGCTCACCCAGCAGGGACGCCAAGTGGCTTCCCGAAGTGAAGACCTCATGGCGGGCCTCGTCCAGGGGAATCGACCCGAGGTCCACATGATTGACGGTGTGCGCCGCCACTTCGAGTCCGCTGGCGCGCCAGTCGCGAATTTGAGCCGTGGAAAGATTGGGATAGCGGTGAGGGTATTTGCGGCGGTCGTGATCGAAGATGCGATCTGTATCAATGAAGCCAGTAGAGATGAAAGCGGTAGCCGAGCAGCCAGCGGTGCGGAGCAGAGGGCCAGCGTTGGTGGCGACATCGCGGTAGCAATCGTCGAAGTGAATGACGGAAGTGTGAAGTGGCAGGTTGTTGGCGTCGAGGGCGGCCAACAACTCCTTGGTTGAAATGACCGGGTAGCGTCGTGAGAGCAGCAGGAGGTGTTCGGCGAAGCGGCGCACGGAGGTGGTGAGAGGATCGACAGCCCAATCGTTAACGCGATGATAAAGAAGGATGGCGGTGCGGCGAGAGGGTCTCAGACGACGCAGCAGCGAGTGGAGGCCGCTGTAGTAGAAGCCGAAATAAAGCAGGTGCTTGGCAATTTCGAGTGGGACGTTCTTGCGGCGCCAGTGGGGCAGACGACGGGCGAGATTGCGCTGCTCGGCCTCTGTGGGGCGGGTATGGGGACGGCTGGGGGCGGGCGGCTGCGGTATGCGACTGGCAGTGCCATTCGCGAGGGTAGAGACGGCACGGGTGAGCACCTCCGAACCCAGCCAGTTGAGCTTCACGCGCAGGGTATCTGGGGTTTCCAGCGGAGAGATGGGAATCTCACCAGCGGCCACAATATCGCCTGTATCAAGACCGGCGTCGACAAAGTGAGCGGTTGCGCCGGCAACAGACTCACCGTGGAAAAGTTCCCAAAATCCGGGTGGCATGCCACGGTAGTCCGGCAAGCGGCCCTTGTGGAGATTGAGGGCACCGAGGCGGGGTATGGAAAACAAAGCGGGCTTCAAGATGCGCGTGCCCAGAACGACGGCGAGATCAGCATCCAAAGACTTCAGGGTTTCAATGGCAGGAGGCTGATTGAGGTGGCCAACGCGGTGGACGGGCATCTGAAAACGCGCCGCGAGTTGGTCAATGTCCCAGTCACGGTTGGGAAAGGCCCGGCGCAGAAGCTGATCGGTGGCGGCTGGATCGACGAAGGCGCGAACGGCGTGGGCCTCCAGACGCGCCAGTATGGCGCCCATCAAGCGACGAAGCAAATAGCTGGGGCCTTCACGGGCGATATTGCGCCGCAGGTTGCGCCAACGAAGTCGAAAGGACGGGCGATGCGTATCGAGGAGAATTCCGACGGGGGTCACTTCAGGGAGCGCCGCAACGGAGCGAATGGAATCTCGGGTGGCTGGATTGTCCTCGCCGATGAGAAAGGCCACACGAAAAGCCATAATCTTTCAGTGTACTCAGCCATACTCTTTAGAAGAACGTATGAAGAGTCTGCTGAAAATCGGGATGCACCTGGCGGCTCGCCTGGTGACGTTGCCGTTGGGTTTGCTGGCCGGGTTTGGGCGAGTCCGGCCACTGTACCTCATGGGGGCGCATGCCGTGGCGCTGGTGCCTGGGTTGGTGGGAGATTATCTTCGAGTCGCCTACTATTGCTGGACACTAGAAGCAGCCTCGGCTGAAAGCCGGATCGAATTTGGCAGCTTCTTCGCCCACGCCAGAGCAAGGCTGGGGCCGGGTGTGTATATCGGACCCTATACGGTGTTGGGGCAAGTGGACCTGGCAGCAGGCTGCCAAATTGCGAGTGGCGTGCAGATTCTGAGCGGAAGGCGCCAGCACAGCCAATTGCAGGAAGGGGGCGTGGGGGGCGCGGAGGGAGGGCTGTTTGAAACAGTGAAGATCGGAGAACGGTCATGGATTGGCGCCGGGGCGGTGGTGATGGCGGATGTAGGCGCAGGCGCGACGGTGGGGGCGGGAGCGGTGGTGGTGAAGCCGGTGGGCGCTGGGGTGGTTGCGGTCGGCAATCCCGCGCGGGCGATTGAGAAGAAGGTCTAGCGCATGGCGAGCCAATTTTCCATAGCGAGGACAAACCAAAGCTGAAGGGGAACATGCTGGGCGGCGAGGGCCTGATCGATAGCGGGACGCAGGCTGCCCGGTGCGAGCCATCCTTCACGCTCAAGGCGGGATTGCTCCCGCAAGGAGGTGAGGGCGCCGCGCCAGCGCTCAGCAAGCCAGCGTTCGACGGGAACCGTGAATCCCTGCTTGCGGCGAAAGGCCACCTGCGGGCCCAGGTGACGACGGACGATTTCGCGTAACACCGCTTTCAGGTGGCCGCCCTGGAAGTGGACCTCAGGCGGCAGGGATGCGGCGAATTCCCAAAGGCGCTGATCCAGAAAGGGAGCGCGGGCTTCGAGGCCGTGGTACATCGTGCCGTTATCCACCTTGGGCATGAACTCGCTCAGGAAGTGCATGCGGTGGTGGTAGTGCAGCACTTCCGGGAGCAAACGACGAGCAGAATCAAAACTGGGGGGGAGCTGCCGCTGGCTCAGGGCGAGGCCGGTCAGCCGGGGTCCGAGCATTTGGTGAGATTGAAAGTACGGAAGCCCGTCATGCGCGCGAGCATGACCGCTCAAGCCTGTCGTGGCATAGTTGAGCAGGTTGCGCAAGCGGCGGAGGGGCCCGAAGGGAGGGACCAAGGGGGCGAGCGCTGGCCAGGTGGCGGCGAATCCGGCGGGCAGTCTGCATGCCAATCGCTGAGCCCGCCAGGCATTGCGAAAGAAGGGGTAGCCGAGGAAGATATCGTCACCACCATCGCCGGTGAGCATGACGGTAGCCGACGGTTTGACCGCCTGGGAAACGAGCAACATCCCGAGGGCGGAATTGGCGCCCAGTGGCTCACTGTAGGCAGTGCCGAGTTGTTCCAACAGGTGGGAGGTGTCGGTGGGCAGAGGGATGATCTCGTGCTGGATGCCGAGCAGGCGGGCAGTCGAGGATGCGTCCGAGCTCTCATCGGAGGCGTCGCCGCCGGCGCTGACGGTGAACGCCTTGATATTGGCGTTGAGGCGAGACATGGCCCAGCAGACGAGGGTGGAGTCTATGCCGCCGCTCAGCAGTGCACCGACCGGGACATCGGCAATCAAGCGCAGCCGAACGCTTTCGATGATGAGGCTTTCCGCTTCATCGGCAATGTCGGCGAATGAGCGTGCGGAAGGGCCCTGGGGCTCAGGCAAGTGCCAGTAGGAACGCTGTGTGATAGCGCCGTTGCGCCATTCGAGGATTGTGGCGGGTGGGAGCTTGGTGATGCCCTCGTAGATGGCGTGAGGCTCGACGGCGAAGCCAAACTCGAGGTATTCGAGTACGGCATGGGGCTGGAGGTCGCCACCGAAACCGGCAGCGTGGAGGGCTGAAACGGTGGAAGCGAAGGCGATGCCACGCGGGGTCAAATGATAGGCGAGGGGTTTGACGCCGAGGCGATCGCGAACGAGGGTAAGGCGCCCGAGAGGCGCTTCCCAGAACGCGAAGGAAAACATACCGCGGAGACGCGGCATGAGGGCGTCGATGCCCCATTGCTCAAAACCACGCAAGAGAACTTCGGTGTCGCAATTCGAGCGAAAGCGGTGACCCAGCTTTTCGAGTTCAGCGCGTACTTCCAGAAAATTGTAGATACAGCCATTGAAGACGAGCCCGAGCGAGCGATCCTCATTGAAATAGGGCTGAGCACCCAAGGGGCTTAGATCCAGAATGGCGAGCCGGCGATGCCCCAGCGCAGCACCTGGCCAGAGTTCCAAGCCAGCCCCATCCGGACCCCGACGTTCGAGGCCGGTCATCATGCGGGCAACAGTGAAACGGAGGTGGTCGGGCTCCAGATCAGCGATATAGCCCGCGATGCCGCACATGATCTAACTAGAATTGCACGATCGTCGCACCCCAGGAATAACCCACGCCAAAGCCGACCAGCATGACCCGCATGCCCGGACGCAGTTGCCCGGATTGGCGCGCCTCATAAAGCGCGATGGGAATTGTGGAGGAGACGGTATTGCCGCAGTGAGCCATGTGGATGACGAATTTTTCGGCCGGGATGTCCATCGACTTGCGCAGATGGTCAAGCATGTACTTGTTGGCCTGATGGAAGACGTAGAGGTCGATAGCCTCCGCCGTCAAATTGGCCTTGGCAAGGAGCGTTTGAACTGCCGCCGGAACAGCTTGCAGAGTAAAGACGAAGATCTCCCCACCGTTCATGAACAAATTGTCGCCGGTGCGCAAATTGCCACTTGAATCTTCCTGAACCACGGCAGTGGCGGCTGACCGGCCAGCACGGAACCCTCCGGTGGGAACGATGAGGTTGGGCGCGCCACTACCATCGGTGCCATAGACAAAAGGACCAAGAGCTGGGGAATCCTGAGCCGTAAGGAGGGTTGCAGAAGCGGCATCACCAAAGATGGTCCGCACGCTACGGTCTTGCGGATGAATGAACTTGCTGTAGGTTTCCGCGGTAAGCAGAAGAACGTTTCTCCCTTGCCCGGACTGAATCAGGCCTTGCGCCAGACCGAGGCCGTAGATATAGCCCGAACAACCAAGATTGAAATCCAAAGCGCCCGCCGAAGTGGGGATGCCCAATCTGTCCTGCAGGAGGCAGGCTGTTGTGGGCAAGAAATAATCGGGGGTCTGCGTGCAGAGCAGCAGGAAGTCAATGTCGGCAGGCTTGATGGCAAAGGAAGCAAAAAGCTTGTTGGCGGCGCAAGCTGCCAGATCGGCCGAGGTTTCATCGGGGGCCGCAATGTGGCGCGTCTGGATACCGGTTTTGGCATCAATCTTGGCGACACTCCAAGAGGGATACTCAGCAGCCAACTGCGCTGTGGTCAATTCCTGCTCTGGCAGATGGTAGGCGATGGGCCCAATTGCGGCGTGCATCTAGGAGCTCTTGCTGGTTATCAAGGCAATGACGTCATTGATGGTTTGACAGGGCGCGATTTGCCTGGGCGTCAATTTTACGCCGTGCTTGTCGGCCAAGCCGATGACGCCGACCATTGCCACGGAATCCCAAGTGGGCAAATCGTCTACGAGTTCGTCACCAGTGAGCGTTCCCGGTTCCACATCCAGGACTTCGTCGAGAGCACGCAGGATTTCAGTTTTGTCCATATGCCCCTTTATTGTAGTGCCCTCGACCAATCGCTAAAATAAGGCAACGGAATGAATCGATTGCTGCTGAAGATACGCCGCGGGGAAACGCCCTTCTTTCGTCTGTTGAAAGGAGTAGCCAAGAGCGTTCTGCGCCCAAAGGCGCCGCGTATTCCGGTCTGGTTGAAGCCGATTTTCCGGGCGCTTTATGAGGCGTGGTGGGGCTGCGTGGTTTTATGGCGCAGCGTGCTGGGGTTCCTGATTTACCAACCGCTTTTTCAGAGTCGATGCGCCAGCTTTGGCGAGAACGTGTCAGTCGACCTGCTTCCCTTTGTCAATGGCCATACCGAGATTCACATCGGGAATCATTGCTGGATCGGGGGGCGTTTCTCTTTGTTTACGGCACGAATTATCGACAAGCCACGCTTCGTTATGAAGGACCATGCAGAAATTGGCTGGAATGTGACTGTGGTGGCGAATGAGGAAGTGCTTCTGGAAGAGCATGCGCGGGTCTCAAATGATTGTCGAATCTCCGACAGTGACGGGCACCCTCGACAAGCCGATCTCCGGGCACAAGGTTTACCCATGGATCGTAAAGACATCAAACCTGTGCGAATTGGAAAACACGCCTGGATTGGAGTGGGAACGCACATCATGAAGGGCGTCACGATCGGCGAGGGGGCCATCATAGGCGCGAACAGCGTAGTGATCAGCGACATTCCGCCATATAGTTTGGCGCTGGGGAACCCGGCGGAGGTATATTTCCGCAATTATGGACGCCCCAGCCGCAAAGCATCGACCGTTAGTTCAGAGTAATGTTGCGCCAACTGAAAGAGTCATCACCCGCTTTGGCGCAAACTGCCAATTCATCGGCTACGCCAGCGGCAGCGGTTGTCAGCCAGAACTGACCACGCTGGGTTGCATCGCAGGTCGGCCGGGCCGAGCTTTCACCGGATCGAGAGGGCTGAACGGTAATCAACCGGAACACGGCGCCGTCGTACCAGAGCGGATAGACCGCATCAGAACGCAGATCGTCCGCGCGCGGATCGGTCATGCCATCGGCCAGCTTGACGGGCTGGGCCGGCAAAGTATTCAGCGCCAGAGTGGTCGCCCCGCCCGAGCCGTTTGTGTTGGGCTGCCAGGCTATGGCCATCCCCTTGGTGTATTGCTGCGGCGGCGGCTGCAGGTCACAGGTGTAGCTGGTGGTGGAAGACCCCAGCGACAAGCAAGTCAAAGTGGAACCGGACTGGTGCTCAGCCCGAGTAAGAATCAGAGCTGTATCCAGGCTTTGCTGCAAATTCACCTGGGTTCCGGTATCAGTAAAGGTATTGATCAGGCCCGGCCCGGCAATGTAATTTATGAAGCTACGGGTAGCTAAAGCCTCTCCATTTACTGAAATACCCACATTGCCTGCGGATGTACCGCCTGGCGCCCAACTGACGCCATCCCAGACCAATGCCTGTCCCGCCAGAGGGGCTAAATTTGAGACGTTGCGATTCTGGATGCGGCTGACAGTGAGAGCGGTGGGGCTGCCAGATACGTCGCCGCCAAGCAGTACCCAGGAAGCGTTGATTCCATCCGTGGTGAGCAATCTGAATGCCCCTTCGGCCTGGCTTGGCAGGCCAACGCCACCAGTTTGCACGGCCCAGACATCACTGTTGATGCAACCAAAGAGATTGGCGCCGACGGGAGCATCCGACTTGAAGAACAGATCGCCCAGGGTGCAGGATGCCGGCAAGGTTGTGCCCAGCTGTACAGGCCTTGTAAAGGATGCCGATGAGAAATCGACTTGTCTTGATTGTGAACTGAGATTGACTTTTGTCTGAGCTGTAGCCAGAGAAGTAGATAGCAAAATGATCAGGAAATAGTGTTGGTACGACATGCCCTGATTCTTGCGGACTCCGCTTGCGTCTAACCTTACAGCAATCACAAGTATTTGATTTCAGGGGGAAAACATTTAGTGCGACTATGTGAACCGAAACCAATGAACCTGGCGCAGGAAGAAGGAACTGCATCCGCGCCGGGTGGCCTGCATCTTCATCGGATTCGCCACCACTGCGCTACCCCACCTGTGCAGGCGCGATTCGGCTGGCAGTTGGTGCCGTGAAGCTCCCGAAAGCTGCGACAAGGCCAGTTGCCTTTCTCCAACTCAGGGTTTGCGGGCGAGATGGAGGGCGACGATGCCGAGGTCGAAGTAGCGGTAGGTGACTTCGGTGAAGCCGGTTTCGGTCATCAGGGAGGCCAGAGTGGGGCCGTCGGGGAAGCGGGCGACGCTTTCGGGAAGATACTTGTACGCATCGCCCTGGCCGGAGATGAGGCGGCCCAATGGGTCCATGATGAAGCGGTTCCAGAAGGACATCCAGCCGCGCACCAGGGCGCTGGGCGGGCGGGTGAATTCGAGGATGGCCAGGCGGCCGCCGGGGGCGAGGACACGGTGTAGTTCCATGAGGCCGGCGCGGTAATTGACGAAATTGCGGAAGCCGAAGCCGATGGTGATGAGGTCCAGCTTGTTGGGGGGGAAAGGGAGGCGGAGGCCGTCGGCTTCGAGCAAGGGGGCGGGGGATTTCTCGCGGGTGCGGACGAGCAGGGGGAAGCAGAAGTCGGCGGCGAGGTAGCGGGCGGGGGCGGTGCGTTCGAGGGCGGCGAGGAGGTCGCCGGTGCCGCAGCAGAGATCGAGGACGCGGGCCTGGGGGGTGAGATAAGGCTTCAGGAGGCGGGCGGTGCGCCAGCGCCAGAGGCGGTCAATCTGGAGGCTGAGGAGGCGGTTGAGGAGGTCGTAACGCGGGGCGACGCGGGCGAACATGTCACGGACCCAGGCGGAGGCCTGCGCTTCGGAAAGGCCGGGCTTGGGAGTGGTACCGCTGGCAGACATGGTTCAGGCCAGGGCCAGGGTGGTGGCCTGGTGGATGTGGGCGGGGTCGAGGCCGGAGAGAATGCGGACCTCGCCGATGGTGGTGGGGAGGACGAAGTGGACGCGGCCGTGGAGGGTTTTCTTGTCGGAACCCAGACGGGCGAGCAGGCTTTCGGGGGTGATGCCAGCGAGCGCCGGGATGGGCCCATAGAGGGCGATGGCTTGGAGGAGTGCGTCGCGTTCGGCCAGGGGAAGGAGGCCGGCGAGGTGGGCGAGGTGGGTGGCGGCGTTCATGCCGAAGGCGACGGCTTCGCCGTGGAGGAAGCGGGTGTAGCGGGTTTCGGCTTCGAGGGCGTGCCCGATGGTGTGGCCGAAGTTGAGGATGCGGCGGAGGTCGCCTTCCTTTTCGTCGGCGGTGACGACTTCGCACTTGATGCGGACGCTTTCAGCGATGATGGCATCGACGAGATCAGGCTGTTGGGCGAGGATGGCCTGGCTGTGGGTGGCCATGGTGTCGAAGAGGGAGCGGCTGCGGATGACACCGCACTTGAGGACTTCGTAGAGGCCGGCGCGGTATTCGCGTTCGGGGAGGGTGCGGAGGACTTCGGGGTCAATGAGGACGGCGAGGGGTTGGTGGAAGCTGCCGATGAGGTTTTTGCCGGCGACGAGGTTGACGCCGGTTTTGCCGCCGACGGCGGCGTCGACCTGGCCGAGGAGGGTGGTGGGGATCTGGAGGACAGGGACGCCGCGGAGGAAGATGGCGGCGAGGAAGCCGGCGACGTCGGTGACGATGCCGCCGCCGAAGCCGATGACGAGGCTGGCACGGTCGGCACCGTGGGCCATCATCTGTTCGGCGAGGGCTTCGACTTCGGCGAGGCGCTTGAGGTCTTCGCCGCCGGGGAAGAAGAGGACCTGGTAGGGGTGGGCGGCGAGGGCCTGAGTGAGGACAGGGCCGTGGTGATCCCACACGTCGCGGGTGGTGACGATGAAGAGGCGGCTGAATTTGGGGGGGAGAAACTCGGCGAGACGGCGGAGGCAATGGCGTTCGACGAGGGCTTCGTACTGAGCGGATGCGGTACGAACGGGGAAACTGGGCATCTACTTTCCTTGTACCACTCGGGCAATGGTGCGGATGCCGGCAGAGTCGGGGAGTTCGTAGCGGAGGGCTTCGGTGACCAAGAGGCGGTGGCGGCGGATTTCGCGGTCGGCGGCGGTGATTTCGGCGGCGAGGTCAGGACCTTTGTAGAGCAGAGCCGTGGCGCCGCGCTTGAGGGCTGGAGCAAAGAGAGGCAGCGCGCGCTCGAGAGGGGCCATGGCACGCGCGGTAATGAAAGTGGGGGTGTTGGCCTTGAGCCAGTCTTCGGCGCGGAGGGGCAGGACCTGGACGTTGGGGAGCTCGAGCTGGGCGATGGCCGTGGCGAGGAAGCGGGCCTTCTTCTGGATGGATTCGAGCAGGACGAACTGGGTGTCAGGCAGGAGGATGGCAAGGGGGATGCCGGGGAAGCCGGCGCCAGAGCCGCAATCGGCAATGGTGGCGGCAGGGGTGAAGAGGGACCAGGGGAGGACGGAGTCGAGGACGTGCTTGATGGCGGCGTCGCGGGGGGAGAGGATGCGCGTGAGGTTCATGGTGAGGTTGGTCTCAACGATCAAGTCGAGGTGGCGCGAGGCGAGGGTGATGAGGCGCTGGCGGTGGGGGAGATCGGGAGGGAGCAGGAGGGTGAGTTCGTCAGTGAAGGACACGCTAAGGGTAGTGTGGCATGGGGTAGGCGGCCTCGTAGATTTCCGAGTAGAGGCGTAAAGGTGGGGCCGCTAGACTCGCCACAGAGGTGATCAGCAAATGAACAAGATTCTGGTTATGGCGATAACGGGCGCACTAACTTATGGACAAGCACAGACTACTGTGAAACGGGCCCCGGTAGAGCCTACAGCGGCGCACTCGGGTGAAGAGATGTACGGCCAGTACTGCGCATCGTGCCACGGGATGGACGGGAAGGGCAAGGGCCCAGCAGCGGCAGCGCTGCGGGAAGCCATGCCGGACCTGACGAAGATGGCGCAGAACAATGGCGGGGAGTTTCCGGCGATGTCGGTGATGATGACGCTGGGCAGAATTGAGGGGCCAGGCGCGCACGGCAGCCAGGAGATGCCGGTGTGGGGGAGTTTGTTCCGGCGATCGGGACAGAACGAGGCGACGGTGCAGTTACGGCTCTACAACCTGACGCGCTATCTGGAAGCAATGCAGGACCCACCGTCGCGCAAGGTGGCGAAAGTGCATAAGTCGAGCATGAACGCGGCGGATGTAAACCCGGCATCAGGAGCGAGCATGTATGCGATGCTTTGCTCGAATTGTCACGGAGAGACAGGGCTGGGAGACGGGCCGACGGCGGTGTCGCTGAAGAGTATGCCGTCGGACTTGACGATGCTGTCGCGGGCGAACGGGGGCAACTTCCCGATGGCCAAGGTGAGAGAGATACTGGACCGGGCCCCAGGGACGGCGGCCCATGGCAGCGCAGAGATGCCCATCTGGGGCAATGTGTTTCGCGGGACGGGAGAGGACCCGTCCGTGGTGAAACTGCGTATCTATAACCTGACGAACTATTTGCGAGCTTTGCAGCGCTAGCCCCGTTTTGAGGCGGAGGGACGCGCGAACCAACTGCCTGCGGCCTGCGGAACAAGCATTGTCCGGAGCCACCAGGAGCGCAGGCAGTTGGGTGGGGGAGGAGTTCAATATAATCGACAACGAATGTGGCCGTTGGTTGTGTGGATGGCACTGGCAGGAGGCGATAGTGGCGCGGCAGTTGTGGCGCGCGATGTGGTGAGTCTGGGTGCGCCGACGCGGGATGGGAAGTATCTGACGCACGTGCGCGAGGGGAATCTGGCGTGGCGGGACTTGCAGAGCGGGCAGGACCGGCTGTTGACGCGGAAGGCGGCGGGGAGTGGGGAGTTTGCGTATTTCTCGGTGCCGTCGCGGGATGGGAAGCGGGTCGCGTATGCGTGGTTTAACGAGGCGAAGTTCTACGAATTGCGGATGGTGGAGGTGGACGGGGGCGAGCCGAGGGTGTTGTACCGGAACGCGGAGGCGGGGTTTGTGCAGCCGTGTGCGTTCAGCGCGGATGGGTCGAAGATCCTGACGCTGTTTTTCCGGAAGGACAACACGAGCCAGATTGCGCTGGTGGATGCGGCCAGCGGGGCGGTGGAGGTGTTACGGAGTCTGCAGTGGGTGTATCCGAAGCGGATGGATCTGTCGCCGGATGGGAAGTATGTGGTGTATGACTCATTCCGGCCGGATTCGAAAACGGAACGCGCCGTGTATGTGCTGCCGCTCGATGGGAGCGCGGAGTGGATGTTGACGCCAGAGAAGGGATCGTGGCTGTTTCCGGTGTTCAGCCTGGACGGGCAGCGGGTGCTGTATGTGGGCGGGGCGGAGGATGCGCTGGAGCTGTGGGAGCGGAAGCTGGACGGAAGCGGGGCGGTGCGGTTGCAGAGCGGGTTGGGGCGAGCCCTGCCGCTGGGGGTGGTGGCGGGGGATAGGCTGGTGTATGGCGTGCGGGAGGGGGGATCGGAAGTGTATGTACTGGGGGAAGGCGGGCGGGCATGGCGGGCGACGCGGGAGTATGCGGGGTTGAACCGGAGCCCGGTGTTTGCGCCGGATGGGCGGCGGATGGCGTATCTGTCGCGGCGGGGACCGGAGAACTACGGGCAGGAATCGCGGGCGATTGTGATACGGGACGGCGAGGCGGAGCGGGAGCTGGCCACGGGGATGGCGTATGTGGAGAGGCTGGCGTGGACGGAGGGTGGGTTGGTGGCCAGCGGGAGTGATGGAAAGGGGCGGACGGGGGCGTTCCGGATTGACGAGAACAGCGGGAAGACGACGCCGCTGGTGGTGGAGCACGGGGGGGACTTTCGCGGGGTGGTGGCGGCGATGGTGGGCGCGGAGGTGGTGGTGTTGAAGGGTGGGGTGGTGTGGCGCG
>VFQU01000283.1_pt1 | contig 49940 bp, 38 predicted proteins | sample 3512311 | NCBI WGS metagenome assembly VFQU01 (sample SAMN10412377, study PRJNA504923) | tailings metagenome | isolation source: Relicate 3 Philex TSF3 active mining site | place: Philippines: Tuba, Benguet | collected 2017-08-29 | reverse complement strand
CCCTCGAAGACCTCCGGCTGAGCAACGCTCCGAACAAGGAGCAGCTGATCGAGGCGCGCATCAAGCTCCTGCGTCTCGACGTCATCCCGCCGCTGCGCTACTTCCTCTGGCTCGGTGATGTGCTCCGCGGCGACTTCGGCGTGTCCGTGCAGGGCCGCGACGTCAACGTCCTGCTCCAGCAGGCCCTCGGGTCGACGATCCAGCTCGTCACGATCGCGACCATCGTGGCCATCATCCTGGGCCTCATCGTCGGCATCACCACGGCGCTGCGGCAGTACTCCGGCTACGACTACAGCGTCACCTTCATCTCGTTCCTCTTCTTCTCACTGCCGGTCTTCTGGGTCGCTGTGCTGCTCAAGCAGTTCGTCGCCATCGGCTTCAACGACTTCCTCGAGGACGATCCGCAGCTACCGGTCTGGCTCATCGCCGTCCTCACGATCCTCGGGGGCCTGCTCTGGGCCTCGATCATCCCGGGCAATCTGCGCCGCAAGACGATCACGTTCGCCGTCGCGGCTGGCGCCACGGCCTCGATGCTCGTGATCATGAACCTCATCGACTGGTTCACCTACCCGGGCCTCTCGATCATCGGCGTCGCCATCATCGGTCTCGGTTCGGCCGTCGGCTTCACCGCTCTCATCACGGGCCTGAAGAATCGCCGCGCACTGTACGCCTCGCTCGCCGTCGCCGGCCTCGGCATCGTGCTCTACTTCCCGTTCCAGTACGGCATCTCGTACTCGATCACCGAGTGGTGGATGCTCGCGGCTCTCGCCGCCCTCACCATCGCCGTGAGCATGGGCATCGGCTGGTTCATGGGGGGCGTCGACAAGGGCCCGGTCATGCGGGTGGCAGCCTTCACGGGCTTCATCACTGCGGGCGCGATCGCCCTCGACCGCTTCATGATGGTCTGGGACGACTACGCCAGCTCGGGCCGCATCCGCGGTCGCCCGATCGCGACGATCGGCTCGTCGACCCCCAACCTCGAGGGCTCCCTCTGGGTTCAGGGCGTCGACATCTACACGCACCTGCTGCTGCCGACTATGGCGATCATCCTGATCTCGTTCGCCACCTACACGCGGTACTCGCGGGCGAGCCTGCTCGAAGTGATGAACCAGGACTACATCCGCACCGCGCGGGCGAAGGGTCTCGCCGAGCGCACGGTGGTCGTGCGGCACGCCTTCCGCAACGCGCTGATCCCGATCGCCACCATCGTCGCCTTCGACATCGGCGGCATCGTCGGCGGCGCGGTGATCACCGAGACCGTCTTCGGCTGGACGGGCATGGGTCAGCTCTTCATCAACGGTCTGCGGGCCGTCGACCCGAACCCGGTCATGGCCTTCTTCGTCGTCGTCGGCGGGCTCGCGATCCTGTTCAACCTGATCGCCGACCTCGTCTACGCCTCCCTCGACCCCCGAATCCGAGTCAGCTGATGAGCAAGAAGAGCACTGCCCCCGTGGCCGGCGTCACCGACGCCGAGAACAACATCGCCAACAAGGAGGTCGAGGGCCTCTCGCAGGGCCAGATCGTGCGCCGTCGGTTCTTCCGGCACAAGGGTGCGGTCATCTCGATGATCTCGCTGGCCTTCATCATCGTCCTCGCCTTCACCGCCGTCGGGTTCGACTTCTCGTTCTTCGGCATCCAGGTGAAGACGCCCGGCTGGTGGCTGTGGACCTGGACCGACATCCCGCCCGTTCAGAATGGCGGGCAGCCCACGCTCAGCCTCGTGCCGGAGTGGCTCGGGGGCGCTGGCGTGACCCTCGGCCTGCACCCGTTCGGGCAGGACGAGATCGGCCGGGACACCTTCGCGGTCGTCATGCGCGGTACCCAGCAGTCGATCGTCATCATGCTGATCGTCGGCATCATCGCCACCGCGATCGGCACCGTCATCGGTGCTGTCTCGGGCTACTACCGCGGCTGGGTCGACGCCGTGCTGATGCGCATGACCGACATGGTCATCGTGATCCCGCTCATCGTCATCGGTGCCGTCCTCGGTCGGGCCGTCGGCGGTCTGGGTGCCGCCTTCCTCGCCGTGATCATCGGCTTGTTCACCTGGACGGGTCTCGCCCGACTGGTGCGCGCCGAGGTGCTGAGCCTGCGCGAGCGCGAGTTCGTCGACGCGGCTCGCGTTGCCGGTGCGAGCGACCGGCGCATCATCTTCAAGCACATCCTGCCGAACGCGATCGGCGTGATCATCGTCAACACGACGCTGCTGATGGCGGCGGCGATCCTGCTCGAGACCGGTCTGAGCTTCCTCGGCTTCGGCGTGCAGCCTCCCGACACGTCACTGGGCGTCATCATCAGCCAGAATCAGGCCGCTTTCGCGACCCGGCCCTGGCTGTTCTGGTGGCCTGGTGCCTTCATCATCGCGATCGCCCTGTGCATCAACTTCATCGGCGATGGCCTGCGCGACGCGTTCGACCCGCGGCAGAAGCGCATGCCCACCGCTCGGGCTCTCACGAAGCCGAAGGCCGCCGCGCCGACGGCGGGCTAGGGCTGACGGATGCTCCTACAGCAGCTGCCCGAGAACGCTCAGCGCGACGAGCGCGCCGAGCAGCACGATCGTGCGCGTGTTCGGCGTGCGCCGCAGGGCGCCTGGCTCGACGCCCGCGTCGAGCAGCCCATCGTCGCGCAGCAGCTCCCAGTGGCGGCGGATGTGGTTGGCGGCCGCGCCGCTTTCGCTCGACAGGGTGTCGCCCGGGCGGATCGCGCCGGCGACCCGCGCCGACTCGCTCACCTTCACATCATCCGGACCGAGGCGGAAGACGGTGTAGCGGCCCGAGGCAGGAGCCGCCCAGGCTTCGACGCGCCGTCGTTCGGTGTAGAGCGTCAGCGCCCACTTGGTATCGATGCGCTGGATCGCGGCCCACGGCACATGCCAGGTGCTGAAGGGGTTGCGGACGATCACCGCATGCTCGAGCACCTCGACCCGGGGCATCCAGTACAGCGCCCAGACGAGCGCGACCATCAGCACCAGCAGCCAGCCCGACCGCAGGATTCCGGCCAGATCGCCCGTCGCCAGGTAGCCGATCAGAGCACCTGCCCCGATCACGGCGATCACGATCGTCAGAACTCGACCGAATGCGGGGCGGAAGCTCGCGGGCTGGAAGCGCATGCCTCCAGCTTCGCAGACCAGCTCAACGCCGATACCCGCCTCACCACCGCACGGAAGGACCTCCCGTGAGCAGCACCACCTCCACCGCCGTCGAGACCGTACTCGAGGTCTCAGGCCTCGGCGTCGATTTCTGGGTCGACGGCGAGTTCTACCCGGCGGCTGTCGGCCTCGACTACAGCGTCAAGCGTGGCGAGGTCATGGCGATCGTCGGCGAGTCGGGCTCGGGCAAGTCGTCGAGCTCGATGGCGCTGCTGGGCCTGCTGCCCCCGACGGCCCGCGTGACCGGTTCGATCAAGCTCCTCGGCCGCGAGATCGGCGACCTCGACAAGCGCGAGCTGCGCAAGGTGCGCGGCCAGCAGATCGCCGTCATCTTCCAGGAGCCGATGACGGCGCTGAACCCCGTGTACACCGTCGGGTTCCAGATCGTCGAGACCCTGCGCACGCACTTCGACCTCACGCCCGCTCAGGCGAAGGAGCGCGCGATCGAGCTGCTGGAGAAGGTCGAGATGCCCGACCCGGCGACGGCCTTCCACAAGTACCCCCACCAGCTCTCGGGCGGTCAGCGGCAGCGCGCGATGATCGCGCAGGCGATCTCCTGCGACCCGGTGCTGCTCATCGCCGACGAGCCGACGACGGCGCTCGACGTGACAGTGCAGGCCGAGATCCTCGAGCTGCTGCGCAGCTTGCGCACCCGGCTCGACTCGGCGATCGTGCTCATCACGCACGACATGGGTGTCGTGGCCGACCTCGCCGACTCGATCATGGTGATGAAAGACGGCGTCGCCGTCGAGCAGGGCACCGCCCTCGACATCTTCCAGCGGCCGCAGCACCCCTACACGCAGTCGCTGCTGGCCGCCGTGCCCCACCTCGGCCTCGACATCACGGAGACGCCCGGGGAGGCGGCGAAGCCCACCGCCGAGCCCGTGCTGTCGTTCCAGGACGTCACGATCGAGTACCCCAAGCGCGGCCGCGTGCCCGCCTTCGTTGCGGCGGAGGACATCGTTCTCGACGTCTACCCCGGCGAGATCGTCGGCCTCGTCGGCGAGTCGGGCTCGGGCAAGACGACCCTCGGCCGCGCCGCCGTCGGCCTCCTGCCGATCACGTCGGGCCGCCTCGTCTCGGCCGGCATCGATATCTCGACCGCATCGATGAAAGAGCTGCGGCCGCTGCGCCGCAAGGCCGGCATCGTCTTCCAGGACCCGGGGTCGAGCCTCAACCCCCGCATGCCGATCGGCGAGAGCATCGGCGAGCCCCTGCTGCTCGCCAAGGAGGCGCAGGGCAAAGAGCTCGATAAGCGTGTCGAGGAACTGCTGAACCAGGTCGAGCTGCCCGCGAGTTACCGCAACCGCTACCCGCACGAGCTGTCGGGCGGCCAGCGACAGCGCGTCGGCATCGCCCGAGCCCTCGCGCTCGCGCCCGAGCTGCTCGTCGCCGACGAGCCGACGAGCGCCCTCGACGTCTCGGTGCAGGCGCGCTTCCTCGACCTGCTGCAAGAGCTTCAGAGCAAGCTGCACTTCGCCTGCCTGTTCATCAGCCACGATCTGGCGGTCGTCGACATGCTCGCGCACCGGATCGCCGTGATGCACCGGGGTAGACTGGTCGAGCAGGGTTCGCGTGACCAGATTCTGCGCAACCCCCAAGACCCTTACACTCAGCGCCTCATCGCCGCTGTTCCCCTGCCCGATCCGGTGGCGCAGCGGGAGCGCCGAGAGCAGCGCGCAGCCACCAAGGAATAACCCATGGCCCTCGCCACCCGCACCGACCTGCGCAACGTGGCGATCGTCGCCCACGTCGACCACGGCAAGACCACGCTCGTCGACGCCATGCTGCGCCAGACCGGCTCGTTCGCCGCGCACGCCCACATCGAGGAGCGTGCGATGGACTCCAACGACCTCGAGCGCGAGAAGGGCATCACGATCCTCGCCAAGAACACGGCGGTGACCTACACGGGCGCCCACGCCGGCGGGCAGGAGATCACGATCAACGTGATCGACACACCCGGCCACGCCGACTTCGGCGGCGAGGTCGAGCGCGGCCTGAGCATGGTCGACGGCGTCGTGCTGCTCGTCGACGCCAGTGAGGGCCCGCTGCCGCAGACCCGCTTCGTGCTGCGCAAGGCCCTCGCGGCCAAGCTCCCCGTCATCCTGCTCGTCAACAAGACCGATCGACCGGATGCCCGCATCGAGGCCGTCGAGGAGGAGACCCACGATCTGCTGCTCGGGTTGGCGAGCGACCTGCAGGACGAGGTGCCCGACCTCGATGTCGACGCGATCCTCGACCTTCCGGTCATCTACGCCTCGGGGCGCGCGGGTGCCGCCAGCCGCACCCGTCCGGCCGACGGCCAGCTGCCCGACAACGACGACCTCGAGCCGCTCTTCGAAGCGATCCTGTCGCACATCCCCGCGCCGACCTACGACGACGAGCACCCCCTCCAGGCGCACGTGACGAACCTCGACGCGAGCCCCTTCCTCGGCCGCATCGCCCTGCTGCGCATCTTCAATGGCACCCTCAAGAAGGGCCAGCAGGTCGCCTGGGTGCGTCACGACGGCACGCACACCTCCATGCGCATCACCGAGCTGCTCAAGACCCGCGCGCTCGAGCGCTACCCGGCCGAGTCGGCGATGGCCGGCGACATCGTCGCCATCGCCGGGATCGAGGACATCACGATCGGCGAGACGATCGCCGACCTCGACGACATCCGTCCGCTCCCGGCCATCACGGTCGACGAGCCCGCGATCTCAATGACGATCGGCACCAACACCAGCCCGCTGGTCGGGAAGGTCAAGGGCCACAAGCTCACCGCCCGGATGGTGAAGGACCGCCTCGATCGCGAGCTCATCGGCAATGTCTCGATCCGTGTCGTCGACATCGGCCGCCCGGATGCCTGGGAGGTGCAGGGTCGTGGCGAGCTCGCCCTCGCGATCCTTGTCGAGAACATGCGCCGCGAAGGCTTCGAGCTCACCGTCGGCAAGCCCCAGGTGGTCACCAAGACGATCGACGGCACGCTGCACGAGCCGTTCGAGCAGCTCACCATCGACGCGCCGGAGGAGTACCTCGGCGCGATCACCCAGCTGCTCGCGGCCCGTCGCGGCCGCATGGAGGGCATGACGAACCACGGCACCGGCTGGGTGCGGATGGAGTTCATCGTGCCGAGCCGCGGCCTCATCGGGTTCCGCACCGAGTTCCTCACGACCACTCGCGGCACGGGCATCGCGAACGCGATCGCGCACGGCTACGAGCCGTGGGCGGGCAGCATCGTGGCTCGCAACAACGGCTCGATCGTCGCCGACCGCGCGGGCGTCGTCACGAGCAACGCCATGATGGCGCTGCAGGAGCGCATGACGTTCTTCGTCAAGCCCACCGACGAGGTCTACGAGGGCATGGTGGTGGGCGAGAACTCGCGCGCTGACGACATGGACGTCAACATCACCAAGGAGAAGAAGCTCAACAACATCCGCTCGTCGACCGCGGACGAGCTCGAGCGGCTCACGCCGCCGCGGCAGCTCACGCTCGAGGAGTGCCTCGAGTTCGCCCGCGAGGACGAGTGCGTCGAGGTCACCCCTGAGACGGTGCGCATCCGCAAGGTGGAGCTCGATCAGACCCTGCGCGCTCGCGCCGCATCCCGCCTGAAGAAGCAGAACGCCTGACGCGCGACCCCGTGCCGGAGCCTGCCGGGCTCAGCACGGGGGAGCCGCCCGAGAGGAGCATCCGATGACCGCCCGCCGCCCGCTCGCCGCCGCCGCCCTCGCTGTCGCGCTCGTCGCAGGAACCTCCGCCTGCAGCACCGGAACGCCGATCGACAACATCGTCGAGGGGCTGGTGCAGCAGGGCGTCGATCAGCTGGTCGGCGGAATCGACGAGCAGATCCGCGGGCTCGTCGACGATGTGCTCGGCGGGGTCGAGCTCACCGGCGACGGCACCGTGCCGTCGAGCTTCCCGGGCGAGGTGCCGCTCACCGGCGACGTGCTCGGCGGGGGTGCCGGTCCGCAGGGTTCCGGCTGGGTGGTGCGCACCCGGCTCGACGGCGGGCTCGGCTTCGCGGATGCCGCTGCCGAGCTCGAGGCCGCCGGGTTCGCCCCGTCCGGGGTGTCGAGCGATGCCGGCAGCGGGTACGGCGCGTTCACCGGTGACACCTACCGGGTCGACCTCTCCGTCGCGACGGACGGCGACGGAGTCGTCACCGCCACCTACGTCGTGACCGCACGGTGAATCAGTGCAGTTAGGCTGAACGGGTGAAGATCGCACGGTTCACCGCGGGCGGCGACCCGCAATTCGGCATCGTCGACGACGACGAGCTCGTCGTTCTCGCCGGCGACCCGATGTTCCACGGCTACGACACGACCGGCGATCGCGTGAAGCTCGCCGATGTGCGGCTGCTCGCACCGGTGATCCCGCGTTCGAAGGTCGTCTGCATCGGCATGAACTACGCCGCGCACGTGGCCACCATGCAGTACGAGGTTCCGGACAACCCGCTGATCTTTCTCAAGCCCAACACCGCGGTGATCGGGCCCGACGAGCCGATCATCATCCCGCCCGTCGAGGGGCGCATCACGCACGAGGGCGAGCTCGTGATCGTCATCGGCAAGGTCGCCAAGCGGGTGAAGAAGGAGGACTGGCGCGACTACGTCTTCGGGTTCACGATCGGCAACGACGTCTCAGCCCGCGATGTGATGTTCGCCGACGGGCAGTGGGCGCGCGCCAAGGGCTTCGACACCTTCGCCCCGATCGGACCGTTCATCGAGACCGAGCTCGACCCGTCGGCCCTCGAGATCGAGACCTTCGTCGACGGCGAGCCGCGCCGCACGGGCAACACGCGCGACATGATCCACGGCGTTCCGGAGATCATCGAGTTCGTCAGCGACGCCTGGACCCTCCTGCCGGGAGACATCATCATGACCGGCACTCCCGACGGGCTCGGGGGGTTCCACGACGGCCAGCAGGTGGAGATCCGCATCGAGGGCCTCGGAGTGCTGCGGAATCCCGCGAAGAACCGCGACGACCGCGTCGACCCGGCCTGACACGGGTCGGCCGCGCGGGGCGCGGTGAGCTGCGGGCGGGTGGATGATGGAGCCATGCGCCCCGCCCCTGCCCCGCCCGTCGTCGCGAACGCTCCCACCGCCGAGCTCGTCGCCGCGGTGCAGCGACGCACCCGGGGGGTGCTCATGGTCGGGCAGGTGCTCGCCGGGCTGGGGATGGGTGCGACACTCTCGATCGGCGCGATCCTCGCCGCCGAGATCTCGGGTTCACCAGCCTTCAGCGGCATGGCAGCCACCGCCGTGACGCTGGGTGCCGCCCTCGCGGCGATCCCCCTCGCGCGCCTCGCCCGGCGAGCCGGTCGGGCACCCGCGCTCGCGACCGGCGCCGTGGCCGCCGCCAGCGGCGCCGTGCTGGCCATGCTCGCCGCGGGAATCTCGAGCTTCGCACTGCTGCTGCTGGGCATCCTGCTGATCGGGTCGGGAACGGCTGTCAACCTGCAGTCGCGCTTCGCCGCCGCCGACCTCGCTGCTCCCGCGACGCGCGCACGCGATCTCTCGCTCGTGGTGTGGGCGACGACCGTCGGAGCGGTCTCGGGGCCGAACCTGATCGGGCCGGGGGAGGCGCTCGGGGCGGTGCTGGGCCTTCCTGAGCTCAGCGGGCCCTTCCTCTTCACCGTGATCGCCCAGGCGCTCGCCGCCGTCCTCTATCTCGTCGGGCTGCGGCCCGACCCGCTGCGGCTCGCGGAGGAGTGGCGGGCCGAGCAGCGGCTGCAGGACGCGCGCGCGGGCGGAGCGCCGTCGGCGGTCATCGGCGGCGAGCATCGGCCGAGCATCCGGCTCGCCGTGCTCTCGATCGCGCTCAGCCACGCCACGATGGTCTCGGTCATGGCGATGACCCCCGTGCACCTGACCGCCCACGGGGCCAGCCTCGTGATCGTCGGCTTCACGATCAGCCTGCATATCGCGGGCATGTACGCGCTGTCGCCGCTCTTCGGCATCCTCGCTGACCGACGAGGGCGCCGACCGACGATCGTGATCGGCCAGGGGATGCTCGCCGCGAGCCTTCTGATGACCGGGCTCGGCGCCGAGAGCGAGGGTTGGGTCGTCGCGGGCCTGATCTTCTTGGGTCTCGGGTGGAGCGCCAGCACCGTCGCAGGCTCGGCGCTGCTGACCGATGCTGCGGCGCCCGACCGGCGCCCGATCGTGCAGGGCCGCAGCGACCTGCTGATGAGCGCGAGCGGCGCTCTGGGCGGCGCGCTCGCCGGGGTGGTGCTCGCGCTGGCGGGATACAGCGGACTCTCGTTCGCGACGCTCGCACTTGTCGCGATCGTGGTCGCGGCACTGCTCCTGGTCGAGCGACCGCACGGCGGGCCCGGCTCCGCGCCCTGACACCGATCAGTCTGGGAGTGGACTGTGGAGTTCCTGCGCCCCCGATTGGGGGGTATCCGAGACGGTGTGTCGTACACATACACTGAACCCACGTTGCGGCAGGGGGTTGCAGCGGCACCGCGGATCCGGGGGGACCACGGTGACACCTATCTGGTTCGGGGGGACCATGAAGGCGCATCTCGTGATCGCCGCTGTCGTCGGCGCCGTGCTGGCCGTGCCGCCTCTCAGCGCCACGGCCGCTGGCGCCGACCTCGGCGCCGCGACGGCCGGCTCGCTCGCTGTCAGTGCGAGCACGGCTGATGCTCCCCAGCCCGGCGGGCTCGAAGCGCCCGCGCAGGAGACGGCCGGCCTGAGCGCCGCGTCGGCGCTGGCGCCGGCCTCGAGCGACTTCTCGAGCGAGCGAGCGCTCATCCTGCAGCAGACCAACAAGCTCCGGGCCGACAACGGGCTGCCGCCGCTGCGGCTCAACTCGGCGCTGAACGACATCGCCCAGGACTGGTCGATGCAGCAGGCGCGGGCGATGACCATGTCGCACCGCCCCAACTTCACCGCCCTGTACCCGGCCGGCTGGTCGCGGGCCGCCGAGAACGTCGCCGCGGGGTACAGCCCCAGCTCTGTCGTCTCGGCGTGGGCGAACTCGCCCGGGCACCGCGCCAACCTGCTGTCGAGCAACACCGACATCGGCATCGGTGTGGCGATGCACCCGAACGGGCGCATCTACTACACGCAGAACTTCGGCCGCTACACCACGACGCCGCCCACTCCGCCGGGCGACGTCACCCGCATCGCCGGCAGCGACCGGTACTCGACCTCGGCACAGATCTCGGCGCGCGCCTTCCCGGGCGGTGCCAGCACGGTGTACGTCGCCTCCGGCGCGAACTTCCCCGACGCCCTCGCTGCCGCGGCCCTTGCGGGGGCGGCCGACGGTCCGCTGCTGCTCGTGACCCCGGGTAGCGTGCCCAGCGTCATCCTGAACGAGCTGCGCCGCCTCGGCCCCGATCGCATCGTGGTCGCGGGGGGCCCGGGCGTCATCAGCAACAGCGTGCTCAGCACGCTGCGCACGGTCGCTCCCGTGGTCAGCCGGGTGTTCGGCGACAACCGGTACGCGACATCGCGTGCTCTCGCCCTCGACGCATACGGCGAGAGCGGGGCGAGCGCGGTGTACCTGGCGACCGGTTCGGGCTTCGCCGACGCCTTGGCCGCCGGACCAGCCGCCGCGTCGGTCAACGCTCCCGTCGTGCTCGTCAACGGCGCAGCGGGAGCGATCGACGACGAGACTGTGGCCCTCATCCGCCAGCTCGGAGCGACGCGCGTCGTGATCGCGGGCGGCACGGGCGCGGTGAGCGCTGGTATCGAGTCGTCCCTCCGCCTGCTCGGGTACACCGTGCAGCGCTACGCCGGCTCTGACCGCTACTCCACGGCCTCCATGATCGCCTCCGCCCACTTCCCCGACGCCGCCAACGGGTTCGTCGCCACCGGCACGGGGTTCGCCGACGCGCTCTCGGGCGGGGCTGCAGCGGGGGCGCTCGGGGCCCCGCTCTTCACCAGCAAGAGCTCGTGCGTGCCGTCGCCGGCCCACACGGCACTGCGCAACCAGAACCCGGATGCGGTCGTGCTGCTCGGCGGCTTCGGCGCACTGCTGCCGACCGTTGCCGGCTTCTACCGGTGCTGAGCCGCTCGGCCCGGCGCGGCTGACCGGCGGCCGGCAGCACCGTCGGCCGCGCGCGGGCAGCGAGCGGGCATCCGCCACCGCCTAGACTCGAACGCTGTGACGAGCCCCGCCTTCTCGACCGCGACCGGCGCCGACGTGCGCGTGCGGTTCTGCCCTTCGCCCACCGGAACCCCGCACGTCGGGCTGATCCGCACCGCTCTGTTCAACTGGGCCTACGCGAAGCACACGGGCGGCACGATGGTGTTCCGCATCGAGGACACCGATCAGGCGCGCGACAGCGAGGAGAGCTACCACCAGCTGCTCGACGCGCTGCGCTGGCTCGGCATCACCTGGGACGAGGGCGTCGAGACCGGCGGCCCGCACCCGCCGTACCGGCAGTCGCAGCGCGGGCCGATCTACGCCGACATCATCGAGCGGCTGCGGGCCAGCGGGCACCTGTACGAGAGCTTCCTGACCCCGGACGAGATCGAGGCGAAGAACCTCGAGCTCGGCCGCGACCCCAAGCAGGGCTACGACAACTGGGAGCGCGACCTCACCGACGAGCAGAAGGCCGCGTACCGCGCCGAGGGCCGTGAGCCCGCCCTGCGCCTGCGCGTGCCCGACAGCGACCTGAGCTTCACCGACCTCGTTCGCGGCGAGATCACGTTCCCGGCGGGCAGCTTCGTCGACTTCGTCGTCGTGCGCCCCAACGGCCAGCCGCTCTACACCTTCGTCAATCCGGTCGACGACGCCCTCATGGGCATCACGCACGTGCTGCGCGGGGAGGACCTGCTGTCGTCGACGCCGCGGCAGATCGCGCTCTACCACGCGCTCATCGAGATCGGCGTGGCCACGCACATCCCGCAGTTCGGCCACCTGCCGTACGTCATGGGCGAGGGCAACAAGAAGCTCAGCAAGCGCGACCCCGAGTCGAACCTGTTCCACCACCGCGACCGCGGGTTCATCCCCGAGGGGCTGCTCAACTACCTGTCGCTGCTGGGCTGGTCGCTCGCGCCCGACCGCGACGTCTTCAGCATGAGCGAGATGACGGCCGCGTTCGACGTCGCGAACGTCAACCCCAACCCGGCGCGGTTCGACGTGAAGAAGGCCGAAGCCATCAACGGCGACCACGTGCGGCGGCTGCCGCTCGACGAGTTCGTCGAGCGCAGCATCCCGTACTGCTCGGGCGCCGGCCTGTTCAATGACGTGCCCCGCCCGAGCGAGCGGGCCCTGCTCGCCGCTGCGGCGCCGCTCGTGCAGGAGCGGGTGAACCTGCTCGGCGAGGTGCCCGGCATGGTCGGCTTCCTGTTCACCGCCGACGACGACCTCGAGATCGAGGCGGATGCTCGCGCGTCGCTCGACGCCGACGCGGCCGCCGTGCTCGACGCTGGGGTCGCGGCGCTCGAGGCGCTCGTCGACGTCACCCCCGCCGCCATCGAGGAGGCCCTGCGCGCCGCCCTCATCGACGGGCTCGGCATGAAGCCCCGCACGGCGTTCGGGCCGCTGCGCGTCGCCGTGTCGGGCCGTCGCGTCAGCCCTCCGCTGTTCGAGTCGATGGAGCTGCTCGGGCGCGACTCGACGCTCGCCCGCCTGCGGGCGCTGCGCGCGAGTCTCTAGGAACTACATCTAGCGCCCCGGCGGCGGCGGCATGCGCCGCACGTCGGCGACCCGCTCGGCGATCGCCGCCTGCGCGGGTGGTCGCAGCAGCACCCATGCCACGGCCATGACCACGACGGAGGCGGCGAACACGATCACTCCGGCCCAGCCCTCCGCATCCTCGACCCCGGCGTACATCGCGTTGAGGTTCGCGCGAGCGCCGGTCAGCAGCACGAGCCCGACGTGCACCGCCGTGAATGCCAGGTAGTACCAGAGCACGAGCGCGTGGGTGCGGCGGGCCCAGGCGTCGCTGAGCGGCCCGCGCTCGCGCATCCATCGCTCGGGCCAGACGGGCGAGAGTCGAAGACCGGTGGCGAGCGCGAGCGGCGCCGCGATGAACACGGTGACGCTGTACACGACCTCCTGGAGGGCGTTGTAGGTGATCCAGCTGTCGTGCGCGGGCCAGTCGAGCGAGAGGTACTGGATGCCCGCCGAGACGGCGTTCGGAAGCGCATCCCACTCGGTCGGCAGCAGGCGCGCCCAGTGCCCGCTCGCGACCAGAAGCGTGACGTAGACGAGCCCCGTGGCGACCCACAGGGTGACGACGACGAGGTGCCACCAGGTGTGCAGGCCCAGGCGCTTCGGCGGGTGGGCGGGTTTGAGCGGCCAGAGCCGCGATCCGCGACGCGTGACGAACGCCGGCGGGCGGGCCTTCGCGCGCAGGTGCAGGGCCGAGGTGACGATGAACAGCAGGAAGAAGGTGTTGAGCGCGTGGGTCCAGCTCAGCCAGGCGGGGAAGCCCTCGGGAGCACCGGCCGGGGGCGGAACCGTGCCCGGATAGGCCTCGATGAAACCGCTGCCCGCCTCGGTGCCGCGCCACCAGCGCGCCACCAGTACGGCGACGACGAGAGTCAGCACGGCGAGGGTGGCGGCGACGAGCGCCGTGCGTGTGCGCGGGCGGGGGCGGGGGCTCGCGTCGGGCACCCCTCTACGCTAGTCGCGTGAGCGATCGACATCCGCACCGACCCGAGTGGGTGCGCTGGATACCGGCCGGGATTCTCGGTGCGATCATCCTGGCGGCCGCGCTCTTCGCGATCATCGGCGGGCCGCGACTGGCGGCTCCTCCTGGCCCGGCCGCGACCGACCAGGTGACCGACCTCAACTGGTCGGTGTTCACCGAGGAGGGCCTGGCCTACATCGACGACGCCCGCACCCCGCGCATCGACCTCAGCAACCCGCCCATCGAGGCCGCCCCGCTGGGGCTGCCGGTGACCGGCGATCTCACCGTCGGCCCGCACCCCACGCTGCTCGACTACCGGCTCGTGCTCATCGCCTCGGAAGACCAAGCCAATGGGGCGCTCTTTGTCACTCCGGGCTTCACGCTCTCGACCCGTGACGGCCGCATCGTGTCGCTGCGCATCGAGGAGCGCGGGGGTCGCGACTTCCGGCAGACCTACCTGCTCGTCGCGGAGCGTTCAGCCGACTACGGCTTCACCCCGCCCGCCTCTTCCCGGCTGGCGGCGGCGATCAGTGAGGCGCGCACCGCCGGAAGCCCTGTCACGGTGCGGTCCGACCGCGGCACGAGCGCCGGCATGGGCATCATGGCCGAGATCACCTGCTTTGGAGCGGGTGTCTGCACGGTCTCGTACATCGTGACTCCGGCCGTAGGGTAAACTCGCTTCTCGGCCCGGTCACGGGCCGCTTCAGCGCGAGATCCGGTCGACGGATGCACCGCTGATGGGGTGTGGTGTAATTGGCAACACGGCTGATTCTGGTTCAGTTGTTCTTGGTTCGAGTCCAGGCACCCCAGCCACTTTTGCCTTGCTAAATCCGTCCGAACCAAGGACCGACCTTTGGTTCGTAACGGAATGGTCCCCCGCGAGATCGCGGGGGGACTTTTGAGTTCCTGGGTTTCCTGGCGACGTGCTCGGCTTCCGCCAGCGCGTGCTCGGCGTGGGTCTCGCGAATGACCTTGTTCGGTTGCGTCCTTTTGTCCCCGGTCTCCGCCAGACTGTACGCCAACGTTTCGTGGGGGGATGACAGACACGATCAGGTCGAAAGGGGGAGTCCCTCATGACACAACTGACTCCCGACGCTGCGCTCGACGTACTCTGTCAGCTTCAGGCTCGGCTTGACAGCAACTTCAAGGGTCTTCACGACTCTCGACTCGCGCTAGATGCCCCTGTATTCGCCTTGGAGCATGGACTTTCCGCGACCGACTTGAACGCCTTGCGTTCCGCTGTCCGCCATGCAGTGGCGAAGGGATTTGACCATCGCTACTGGCGGCAGAACTGGCTTCCGTTTATCGTCTACGCCGCTGAGTCCGGTTACGACTACATCGGCGGCGAGTATTGGCTGAGCTTCGAGCAGTCAACACCGGGATGGGCGCAGTACGGCAGTCGCGACCGCATTCGAATGTGGTTCCGCAAGTTCAATACCGAGTACGGCGGAGCTGTCCCGAAGGGCGCGTTCGCCAAGAACTTCCCGATCATCGCGTGGCCGATCACACACGCAGTGCTGCCGGTCTACCTCCAGCGTTACCTCGCGCAGCTCCTCTACGAGTTCCGCATGGGGCTGACGACCAGCCTGCTCCAGAACCCCGAGGAACTTGGCGAGCACCTTGCGGCACGCACTTGGGGCTACACCGAACGGTTCCGCATCTTCTGCGAGAACACTTCCCTGCTCGGTCAGGTTGCTGCCGCGTTGCTCTCGGGCGAGGGGGAAGAGTCCCCGTACTTGCTCCACTCGACCTTGCTCCGCCTGGTCGATGGACTCGAGCAAGAGCGTCAGGCGAAGTTCTGGCTGAACCGAGCACGCCAGGCGGCGAACCAGGTGCGGGCGCGCGGGTTTCAGCCAGGTGTCCCGCGCGGGACAGGAACGGTCTCACACGATCGTCTGCCGAGTCCGACTGATCCGCGCCTCGTCCTCCGTGGGGGCGAGAACGGCTGGCAATTGTTCGCGGAACTGCCCGATCTCAGCACGCTCAGCGGTCGGCTTCCGCACGTTTACGAGGAACTCCGCACCAAGCGAGCGCGGGTCGAGGGTGCCGACCAGACGATGGTGGCGCGAGGTCGGCTGACTGCGGCCGGTCAGAAGATACGCCTCACGCGACTCCCGAACCCCGAAGTGCCGTTTATTCAACTGGAGAACGGCGAGTCTGCCGTCAACGCACTCGTCCGCGATCAGGTGGAGGTCAGTCGCGGACCGATCTGGCTCTTCAAGCGCCGAGCGCCGGGGTCGGCCGTCGAGGTCAAGGGCAAGCTGATCCACCCTGACAGCACCTACCTCGTCATCCACGATGGTGACTGGTCGGTGCCTGATCTGCCGTGGGTGGAGTCAACCGCCCTCGACGTTGTCGGTGCGGAGGCGGTACGGCTTATGGTTCCTGAGCGTCTGACCGAGGAAGCAACCGCTGCCTTGGTCGCGTCGGGGCTGAGCGTCATGTCCGACGCGATCATCCGTCCAGTCGGCTTCGCCGCCAGCGCGTGGGACGGCGAAGGTGCGGTGGAGTGGCTGGCTGGTGAGCCAGGGCTTGTCGGCATCCGCGTTCAGCAGATCCCAAACGTGCTGACGCTCACCCTTGCCGCCAACCGCTACACGCTGGATTGGCCGGACGGCGAACGCGAACTCTTCCTAAGCCTCGATGATATGCCCGTCGGTTCGCACGAGCTGAGAGTCACGCTGACGGGTGCGCAGGAGCAGGCGCTTGTCGAGGGTTCACTTCAGGTCACAATCCGTGACCCGCAGGCTCGCTCCGAAGCGGCCGAGGCTGGCGAGGGCATCCGCCTGCTGGCGTCGCCAGCTCGTCCCACCATGAGCGAGCTGTGGGAGCCGGAAGCGATCACAATCGCCGGCCCCGAGGGGCTTCGCGTTGACCTGGCCGTCGCGCTCCGGTCGGAGACGAGCGCGGAGCTTGCCAGCATCCGCCAGCAGATCACGCTCCCACTGCGCCCCGCCGACTGGGCCGGTGTCGCCAATAAGGTGCGTGGCGACAGCCGTTTCAGCCGCCACTTCGACCAGGCAGAGTCGATCGAGCTTTCGGTCTTTCGCGCTGGTGTCGGGTACGCCGTCCTCGCGGCGGATCGTGGCTTCCAGCCGCTTCGATGGCAGTTGCTTCGAGACCGTGAAGGCAACCGTGCGCGTCTCATCGATCGGACGGACAGCGGCGCGACCCGCATCGAACTCTTCCGTGTGGAGTCGCCGCTGGCTGCCAGCTTCTGCGAGGCCGGAGCGGACATCGAGCTTCCGGCATCTGGCGGACTGCTCCGCGCGGTTGCTGGAGAGGGCGTCGAAGCCACGGCGACGATCCTTCTTCCGACCGACCCGAACGAGCTTCGAGGAGCGCGCCGCCTCGTTCCCGACGTCCCGACGGGCAGCAAGACACCAGAAGAAGCGATGAAACTCGTTCGCGCCCATCAGCTATGGGCCGACGCTGATCTCCCTGGTGACGTGTTCGCGCAGTTCCAGCGCGACGTGGTGCTGGCGGCGATCACCAGAGCCTTGGTGTCGCTCGTAACTGGAGGCCGGTGGGCGTCGGTCGAGCGGGATATGGCGAACGCCGGGAACCTGGAGGACTTCCTCGACGATATGCAGCGGGCAGTCGGAGAAGCGGAAGAGCAGAAGAAGCTGGCGAGAGCAATCGGCATGAGCCTTCACGCCTGGCTCAATCCAGCGCCACTCTTGACTGGCTTTGCCGAAGTCGCGGAGAGTGCAATCCGCACGAACGGGATCGTCAACCGCCCTTCGGCGGCTCGCTTCCTCCTCACCCTCGCGGGGCATCCTGGGCAGATTCTTCAGTGGGAGGCAGGCGAGCGCGGAGTGCTACTCCAGCACGTTCTGAACTCGCCCATCCTGCTGCGCGCGGCACGCTTTGCCGTGCTTGGCACGAGGGCGCTAAAGGACGCCGAGGAAGCGCGGAGGGGGTTCTGATGGAGCTTTCGCTACGGACTGCCGACGAGGTTTCCGCGATCTCGGTACGAGTGCTGGGGCTGGATGAGGACAGTATCGCGCTGGACTACCCCGAGGCATTCAGCGCCTCGCTTCGGCGGGCGGCCGCGTTCCTCTGCCCGGCGACGCCGAGGGCGCTCGTGGACACGGTGCTGGAGGTCCTAACGCCGGTGATCCCGCAGCCGCCAACACGCGACGACCTGATGGGGACACTCGACCAGATAATCTCGACGGGCGATCTGCTCGAATTGGTCGACACGACCAGCGACCGTGCGATGCGCCTCCTCTATCTCGGACCGCCGAGCTTCATCGAGCGGTCGCCTGGTCGCTATCTCCTAACGGGGATTCGACCACTCGGACTGCCCCTCGTCGGAAGCGACATCACCGTCGAGCACGAGGGTTACACGCGGACGGCGGTGCTCGACGCCGACGACGCCGAGACGCGGCTTCGCGCAGCCGGACTTCACGAGATCAGCCAGACACGGTGGATCGGACAGCCGGGTTCGATGTCCGCAGCCGATTTTCTGAGGGAGTACCGGACTCGACTCGACGTCGCGCTGGCCGCAGGCTTCGTCGACGGGCTGACGATCATCGACCCTGCTAGTCGGCCGACCTACTATCGCGGTCGCTGGCGCAATCCGGCCGAGGGCGACTCCGGCGACTTCGTGGGGAGGCGTCCCCAAGCGTATGGCGCGGACCGCTGGTGCCTTGTGCGACTGGTCGACGGTGCTCCCGAACGCCTCATTGATCTTCCCGTCGACAGTTCTGTGGCTCCGGCTCGGGATGAGGCGTGGAGGCTCCAGGCTGCGATCGATGCCGCGCGAGGCACATCGCTTCCGTACCGCACTCGTACCATGCCGGGCGTCGATCCCGCGCAGGCTGTCGTTGACTTCTTTTCGCCGCTGCCGAGTTGGGCGGAGCGATACCTTGGACTCGTCGGATTGTCGGTGGAGAAGTCGCGCGGTGCGCTGTTCTCCTACCGGCTCCCGACATCCGCGCTTAAAGGTCTCGCGTCGGTGTTGACCGAGACCCTGTGGATGACCACCACGACCGAAGAGGAAGTCCAGTGACGGCAGAGGCCCCAACTATCGCTGAGACGATCACCAAGATTCAGGCTGCTCTGCGCGACTACATCGAAGCGACATATCACGTCGGGCATCCGACGCTCATCGAACAACGACGCACGCTGTTGGACGAGGACGGCGTGATCTTCCGCGCACCGTTCATCGAGAGCACCCCGCGCTACCAGACTGACCGGCGCTTCCCGGAGCTGGCGCTCGACCCAGCAGTTCAGACGCTGTTTGCTCGTCTCACCAGCTCGGACGAAGGGACCCCGCTCCTCTACGACCCGCCCTACACACACCAGGCAGAAGCTCTGGAACTCACCATGCGCGACGGATTGAGCCTGGCGGTGACCACGGGTACCGGCTCTGGCAAGACCGAGTCGTTCCTTCTCCCGATGCTGGCGAAGCTCGCGGCGGAGGCGGCTCATCGCCCGGAGTCGTTCGCTCGTCCTGCGGTGCGCGCCTTGATCCTGTACCCGATGAACGCGCTGGTGAACGACCAACTCGGTCGACTTCGCTTGCTCCTCGGCGATGCCCGCGTGACGAGTCAGTTCCAGTCGTGGGCGCAGCGCCCGGCGCGCTTCGCCAGATACACCAGCCGCACGCTCTACCCCGGTGTGCGGAAGGTGGAACGCGACCAGCAGCGGCTCAAGTCCATCGAGGACTTCTACATCGATCTGCTCGACCGGAGTGATGACCCGGCATCGCGGTATCACGCAGACGCGACCGCACTCGTCGGCAAGCTCAAGGAGCGCGGGAAGTGGCCCGCGAAGCCAGATCTCCGCGAGTGGTACGGGGCGAAGGGGTCACGCTGGAAGATGGACGGGGAGTTTGTGCGCGCCGTCCTCCAGCCCCGCGACGCCGAACTCTTGACGCGGCATGAGGTGCTTGAAGCCCCGCCGGACGTGCTCATCACGAACTACTCGATGCTCGAATACATGATGATGCGCCCCCTGGAGCGCCCGGTCTTCGATGACACGCGCGAGTGGTTGGCGACCAATCCCGACGAGAAGTTCTTGCTTGTCGTGGATGAGGCGCACCTCTACCGGGGTGCTGCGGGAGCTGAGGTCGCCCTGCTCTTGCGGCGGCTGCGTGCCCGGCTGGGTATTGATGCGGATCGCCTTCAGGTGATCGCCACGAGCGCGAGCTTCGACAGCGCCGACTATGCGCGGAAGTTCGCCGCGCAGCTCAGTGGCAAGGACGCTGACGACTTCCGTACCATCGTCGGGAAGTTGGCGCTTCGCCCGGCGGCAGACGTCGGTTCTGCTGTCGACGCCTCCGAACTCGCAGCGGTCTCGCTTGACGATTTCTACGACGGCGAGGCAGAGAGCGAACGCATCGAAGCCGTCGCCGGCCTCTTGGCGTATCGCGGAGTGACCGCCGAACCAGACGCGACGGTCGGCGCGCTTCTCGACAAGGCGCTCGCCTCCTACGAACCCATGAACCTGCTCGTCAACGAGACGATGCAGCAGGCCCAGCCAGTCAGCGAACTCGGCGCGAAAGTGTTCCCTGGTGTCGATCGGGAGACAGCAGACCGCGCCATCACCGCGCTTGTCGCCCTGGGGAGTGCCGCTCGTCTCAAGCCCGACGACGCGGGTCTTCTCCCGTGCCGCGTCCACGCCTTCTATCGGGGCTTGCCCGGCCTCTGGGCGTGCGCTGACGCCGACTGCCCCGATCTGGATCGAGAGCAGTACCCGGCGCCAGGACCAGTCGGCAAGCTCTACGCCCAGCCCCAAGCGACCTGCTCCTGTGGTGCCCGAGTCTTCGAACTCTTCACCTGTCGGCACTGTGGATCGGCGTACCTGCGTGCCTACACCGACGATCTTGCGAACCCGTCGTCGCTGTGGCACGAACCAGGTAACAGCTTCCAGGTGGCCTCGGGTGCGGTTCAGGAACTCCAGCCTCTCGACCTGCTGGTGGAGGAGCCAGATCCCCGACTCGCCGCGCAGCCCGGCGACCTCGATCTCATCACCGGGCGTCTCGACCCGATGAAGCTCGGCTCGCGGATTCGCACGGTGTATCTGCCAGGCAAGCGAGCCGGCGAGGTCGTAACCGCCGACGATGAGGAAGATGACGGCACCAGCGAGCTTAAGGCGGACGGCGAGTTCAAGCCTTGCGGGGTCTGCGGACAGATCGCTGGGTTCGGTCGCTCTTCCGTTCAGGATCACCAGACCAAGGGCGACCAGCCGTTCCAGGCGCTGGTGACGCGGCAGATCGAGGTTCAGCCCCCGTCACGCCCGTATGAAGACTTCGCACCGCTACGGGGTCGGAAGGTGCTGGCGTTCTCCGACTCGCGGCAGGTGGCAGCTCGACTCGCGCCGAACCTCCAGAGCTACGCCATGCGCGACGTGATCCGCCCGCTCATCGTGCGCGGATGGAGCGAACTTTCGACCATCCCTGGGATCGGGAAGCAGCTCAGTCTGGAGCACTTGACACTTGCTTCAATGGTGGGGGCGAAGCGGCTCTCGGTGCGGCTTCGCCCTGAGCTTCGTCCAAGCGAATCGATGAGCGCGTTCGCTGACGTAGGGCGGGTCATCGAAGCCGGCGCGCTCGACGGCAACGATGATGCGCGGACTGAGCTAGTCATGATGCAGCCGCAAACGCCCGAGTCGCTCCTCAAGGCCGTCTACAAGACCCTGACCGATCGCTACTATGGGCTGTCCTCGCTAGGGCTTGCCTCGCTGCGCGAGCGGGGGTCGCTTCGTCAGGAACTGCTCGACGTCCTGCCAGACATCCCAGGCGTCGCAGATAGCGACGAGCGGAAGCTGGCGCTCGTCCGCCTGTGGCTGGCCCAGTGGAGCACACCGTCGTGCGGCATTTGGTTTCCGTCGATGACCGCCGACTGGCGTGGCGTCAAGGAGGGCGTGCGCTCGCACTCCGGCAAGTTCCGTCCTTTCGAGCGATGGCTTGGCTCCGCCACCATCAGCAAGCAGTTCAACCAGGACTGGCTGCCGACGCTGCGTCAGAAGTTCTGCGAGACCGCAGGGAACAAGTACTTCCTGCTCGCCAATCGGATTGCGCTCGAACTCGGCGGTGAATGGGGCTACTGCGAACGGTGTCGCCATACCCAGCGTCCATTCCCTGGCGCGACAAAGTGCGTCAACTGTGGAACTAACGAGGTCCGCATCCTTGACCCTGAGACGGACCCTGTTTTCCAGGCGCGCAAGGGGTACTACCGCGCGAGCACCGTCCGTGCGCTCGCCAATCCGCCCGAGCCGCCGATTAGCATCATCGCGGCCGAGCACACCGCCCAACTCAACGCGGCGCGATCCGACGCGGTGTTCTCGAAGGCGGAGGAACACGAACTGCTCTTCCAGGACGTTAACCTCGGGCTTCCTGGGCCGAACGCCCAGGAACGGGCAGCTATCGACGTGTTGTCATGTACGACGACAATGGAGGTCGGGATCGACATCGGCGCGCTCTCAGGCGTCGCCCTCCGCAACATGCCGCCGTCCCGCGCCAACTACCAGCAGCGTGCTGGTCGTGCTGGACGTCGTGGCAATGCGGTCGCAACGGTGATTGCCTTCGGCAGCGCCGATACCCACGACGACCACTACTTCCGCGAGCCAGCCGAGATGATCCGTGGCCGCGTTGACGACCCTGTGCTCACGATGGACAACGACGAGATCGCTCGTCGGCACGTTGTTGCCTACCTGCTTCAGCGGTACCACCAGGATCGGCTGCCGACCTTCGACCCCGTGACGCAGTCCTCGCAGTTGTTCGAGGTGCTCGGCACGGTTCAGGATTTCGTCGGCGCTCAGTCACCCCTGAACCGCACCGACTTCGCGCAGTGGCTGGCAACACATGAGGTTCAGCTCAGGACCGACATCGACGGCTGGCTCCCATCTGAGTTGTCATCCGAGAGCCGAGACGCTGTCCTCGGCGGCATTGTCACCAAGACACTGCAGGATATCGACGAGGCGCTCGACCTGACCGTCGAGGGTACGCTGCCGAAGCCGGTCGAGGGGGATCTCCCGCCAGAGGCGGAAGAGGTCGAGGCGGAAGGCCCCGGCGAGGACGGTGCGGAAGAACCAAGCCCTCAGCGCAGCCAGACCAATCTGCTCGACCGCCTGCTCTACAAGGGCGTGCTGCCTCGGTATGCCTTCCCGACCGACGTGGCCGGATTCCATGTCTTCGACGTGGACAAGTCCGAGCGTTTCCGAGCAGCGTTCCGCTATGCGCCGAGCCAGGGGCTTCCGGTAGCGCTGAGTCAGTACGCGCCGGGCAAGGTCGTTTGGATCGACAACAAGGAATGGCGTTCCGGCGCGATCTACTCTCCGGTTCAGGCGGAGAGGTACAACGCCTGGCAGGGGCACAAGCTCTACTTTGAATGTACGGTCTGCCACTACGCGAACTACTTCGATCAAGAGGAGGCGCACCGTGGTGAAACCCGCGAGTGCCCCGCTTGCGGGTCTGAAGACTCCTTCGGCAAGGCGATGGCCTGGATGCGCCCGCCAGGGTTCGCGCACCCCGCCTACGAAGACCCTGGCACCAGCCCCGATGATGCTCCGGCGCGAAGCTATGCCACCCGCGCCAAGCTCGTCGCCCCTGGCCCTGCCGACGACTCCGCCTGGACTCACGTCACCGACCGCGTTCAGCAGACGTACCGCCGCGAGACGCTGCTGGTTACGAACACCGGACCAAGAAATGAGGGCTACACCTACTGCTTCAAGTGCGGCCTGATCGAGCCGACCAAGTCCGCGACTGGCGTGGTCGTCGGGCAGCACAAGAAGCCGTATCCAGACGAGCAGGAGCCGAACTGCCCCGGCTCGTCTTCCACGAGCGGTCTCGTGCTCGGGACCGACTTCATCACCGACGTGCTGCTGGTGCGCCTCAAGGTCAAGCCTCCCGTGCGCCTCGACCCTCAGCTCCTGTCCACCCAGATCGCGCTCCGCACCATCGCGGAGGCGATGACGATCGCAGCTACCCAGCGGCTGGACATCGAGGCCACGGAACTTCAGGCCGAGTACCGCCCCGCGTTGACGCTCGGCGGCGCTGAGGGACTCGAGGCAGAGGTCTATCTCTACGACACTCTTGCGGGTGGCGCGGGGTTCACGCGTCGGGTCGAGCAGTTCGGCATCGAGATACTTCGCCAGACACTTCAGCGGCTCGAGGAGTGCCCTGCGGAATGCGACGAGTCCTGCTACCGCTGCTTGCGGAGCTTCCGCAATCGCTTCGAGCATGGCCTGCTCGATCGCAAGGTCGGCGCGAGCCTGCTCCGGTACCTGCTCGACGGAACCGCGCCGAGGCTTGACGAAGCTCGCCTGGCGCTGTCAACGGACCGCCTCTATCGCGATCTCGTCGGGCGCGACATCGCTGGCGTGACTTTCGAGCGTGATCAGCAGGTCAGCATCGCCGGCATCGGGCAGGTGGTGGCACCGATCCTGGCGACGAAGGGTGACCGGCAGTTCATCTTCGGCGTTCATGGCCCTCTGACTCCTGACCTTGCGCCCGACCTCGCGCTCAACGACGCCAAGGAGAACCAGACGACCATTCCGGTTCGTCTTATCGACGACATCGTGATCTCACGGAACCTGCCGAGCGCCAGCCACCAGGTCGAGAAGGCGCTGGCGTGACGCAGGCAGCAGGCACGATCGACACAGGCATTGCGTCGAGCCGAGCCTCGTTGCCTTCGCCGCCGAACTACTGGAGCTACTCGTCCCTAAAAGAGGTCGAAGCCTGTCCTCGCCGCTATGCCCTGGCGCGGGCAACCTACCCAGACCTCTGGGATAGACGTGGCTACCCATCGCTACCGAGCACGCCCGCCTTGTTCGGCGATGTCGTCCACGGTGCGCTCGAAGTCGTCGTCAAGGCGCTCGCAGAGGCCGGCGTCGAGTCGACCCAGGCAGTCGACGCAACGATGGTGCTCCGCGATCTCGGCGGACTCACCTCCGTCGTCGAAGAGATGGTGACCAAGAAACTGGCCCCGCTGGAGGGGAACCCGCGCCTCGACCTTGACCGTCGTCGCCGGATTGCGCGGGAGCTTCGTGCTCAGACCCCAGATGCTCGCGTCCAGGTACAGACTTATCTCAGCCGGACGGTGTTCGCCCCGCGCCCGTCTGGGTCGAGCAGCATGCGGGGCGGGAGTGCTGCCGCACGGGGAGTTGCGTCTACGCGCAGAGCACTCGGGGAGGGATCGCACGCGGAAGTGGTGCTTGTTGCCGAAGAACTGCGCCTGCTGGGGCGTATCGACCTCCTCACCATCGCTGGTGAGTCGGTCGACATTGCCGACTACAAGACCGGCGTCGAAGCCCCCGGGCATCACGAGCAACTACGGTTGTACGCCCTGCTTTGGGATGCGGACCGCCAGTCCAACCCTGCTCGATTGGCGACGGCGAGCTTGACCGCCGCGTATCGGGACCGTGACGTCGATGTTCCCGTCCCGTCGAGCGAAGACCTCGACGCGCTTCGGGTGTCCCTGTCTGCTCAGATTGAGCGTGCCGATGCCGAGCTTCGGTCGGGGGTGCCGACGCCTTTGCCGAGTCCGGCGAACTGCGAATGGTGCGCAGTGCGCCACTTGTGCGCTGCCTATTGGGAGGGGGCGACTCGGGACCTGACGGCCGTCGGCGACGGCGAGTGGTTCGACTACGAGGGGAGGATCGGGAAGCAGAACGGCCAGCGGAGTTGGTGGGTCGTCGACCCCGAGACGGGCATCGACCAGCTATTGCTCCGAACCACCTCGTCAACACCGCCTTTCGCGGCCGGCGATCATGTTCGACTTCTCGGACTCCGCTACAAACTCGATCCCGAGGCGCACACGCCGGTTGCTCTCCTGACGGCCTCCTCGGAGGTGTTCCAGGTCGTGTCGTCCTAGAAGTTCTCGACGAAGAGCGTCACGTCGCCCTGCTCGACGTCCGCCGTCTCATCGCTCGGCAACGGGACTCGCGCGCCGTGCCGGAGCGGTCGCACCAGCCGATTAGCACGCATCGACTCGCGCACTGGCTCCTGCTCTGCGCGGCGACGTCCCCAGCGCTCGAACCACCAGCCCGCGACCTTAGCTTCGCCATCGGTGAGTTCAGCGTCGATCAGGTAGGCCGGGTCGGGGTCGATGCCCAGCGAGTAGTCGCGCAGGTTCTCAACCAGGCGCACGCCGTAGACGATGCGCTCGCGGCCATGCTTCAGCAGTTCTTTGGTCGGCCATCCGAGCGCGGCAAGCCCGAGCCGGACCTTCCGCAGGCGTGGACTCACCCCTTCACCGAACAGGCTGTTGACGCGAACCGTCGCTCCCTTGAGCCGCGACAACCGCACCAGCGCTTCGACGGTCTCATCGGTGAATTGCGAGGTACCGAAGGAGCGCGACCGACCAAGCTCCTGGAAGCGGATCTGCTCATCCTGCGGGCCGCCCATAACGTCCGCAGGCCAGCGAAGTCGGTTGTACTGACTCGATCCGCTGCCGTAGAGCGACGTGGTGCTGATGAACGAAAGGCGTGACTCGCGCTCGATGGGGCGTCCCGCGATTGACGAGGCGATCTCGCTGGGGCGGGCGTACTTGGCGCGATACGCCGCGACGACCTTCGGAGAGACCGCAAGCGCCCCAACGAGCTTGCCTGCCGCGAGCGCACTGTAAGGAGCGACAGCACCGCAGACCGTGAGATCGGCAATCACGCTGCCGACCCGCTCACCCCGAGCGCGACGCACGAGGCGGCGAATCTGCGTCCTTGCCTTCGTGTCCTTGAGCGCCTCCTTCAGCCCTTCGGCTGTCGGAGTCGGGAGCAGGTACGGACCGAGGACGGAGGCAATCTCCAGGGTTTCCGCGAGTACCGACGCGCGCTTGCTCCGAAAGAGCGGCGTCAGCGCGCGCTCCTGCCAGGAGTCCTGCTCGATCTGACGCACCGCGTGGAGTGGAGAGCGGTGGTGCTTCTGGCGATGCCGCTCAGCATCGGCTCGGAGCAGCGCGATGACGTCGGGGGTGGGGTGCCGAAGGTCCGTGGGCTGGATGACAGCGTCCCGCAGGAGGTCATCGAGGTAAATCTCACTGAGCTGACCGTCGATGCGCTCGGTGAGCCACGCGGCGATCTCGTCAGTGGGCTTTGCGCACACTGACTCGAGGAGGGTGTCAGTGTCCCATCCGATCCACTGGTCGCGCTCGGCAATCTGAACGACAGGGCTTGAAATGGCGGCGAGACCGATCACGGCGTGATGCGGCGTCGCCGCGTCCCGAATGAGGATGGGCATCGAGCGCCCAGGGACCGTGAAGTAGGCATTAGACCAGGTGTGGCGGAAGTAGCGCCATATGTCATGGAGGGCGAAGCCCGTCAGCTCACACTTCCCGCCGTCGACGATCTGGATGTAGGGGCGGATGACGGTCTCGGGGTGGGGTTCGCGCTCCAGGGCGTCAGCTAGCTCACGCCCGTCGCGCATCAGGCTGAACACGGAGACCAGCCGTCCCCTGTGTTCGCGTGGCTTCTCCATGCCCTCGACGAACCGCCTGACGCTCGGCTTCCGAAGTTGCGGGTCGCGCCGCAGATGCTCTTGGCGTCGGATGCGTACCTTCTCGATGCCGGGGTCGGAGTGCGACGGCGGCGGAGTCAGCAGCGGCCCGTGCTTGTAGTCGGTCAGCAACCACCCCTGATCCAACAGGTCGATCAAGGTGTGCGCGGCGGCAGCCAGGGTCGGCTGGTTGTAGAGGTCGCCCAGCTTCGCCTGCGCGAACAAGTACATCCGGTCGATCGCCTCGGTTGGGTCGAGGGTCGTCGCAGCGAGTGCCTTACACAATCGGAGGAACCCCTCGCGCTCGACGCGGCGGGTTCCGCTCGGCAGCGAGATGTTGATGAACTTCGGCTTGTCCTCGTGGCTCATGACTTCTGCAGCATCCGTCCGTAGGTCGCACCCCACATGCGGAGCAGGTCACGATAATCCTGCTCGCTCGCACCGACAGCGGCGACCGAGCGCGCGAACGAGAGAAGCAGCAGTTCCAGCGCCGTGCGGACGGGCGCACCCGAGTCACCCAACTCCTGGAGCGGGCGGTACAGCGCGGTGAAGCCAGGGTGGTCGATGTTCATCGTGACGTTGAGGTGGCGCTCCTTCAGCGTCAGGTCGAACATCGACTCTCCCGACAGTTGGTCTGCCCCAAGGTGGTACCTCAGCGCTCCGGTGGTGCGTCCCGAGGTGCGGATCACAGGGAGGTCGGCGTCGGCGGCACCGGCGATGCGGCAAGCACCTTGGACGGTTGCTTCGAACTTTACCTCCTCGAAGGCTTGCCGGACGCGGGCGTTGAGGACGCGGGCGATGGATTCCAGTTCGGGTTCTAGCGCTTCACGAAGCGCAGCCGTGGGGCGCACCCCCTGCTTGTTGACGGTGATCCCGAATTGTTCGTCGAGCGCGGGTTCGAACTCGATCTCGCACCGCCACCAGTCGTCGTAGTTCTCTTTCCGCTTGCCGCCCATGAGGTACCACCCGCTGGCGATCTCCCTTCCCGCGCGCAGGATCGAGACGCCACCATTCCCCACAATCCCGACCTTCCTCTTCGTGGCGTTGTCGAGGTGATGCCAGCGGGTGACCGGCAGCATGGCGAACGTGACGCTGACGAAGCTGGTTTCCCCAGCGGCAGTCACAATTTCGTAATGGATTGGCTCGAACGCCAGTTCTGCGGAGTGCCCGTTCAGCTTCGTGGAGAGCAGCATCGGATCGAGTGGCTCGACGGTGTTCCCGTTGATCCGAAGCGTCAACCCGCACGTCAGGAAACGGCGAAACATCCGACCGAGGTCTCGGTGAAGCGAGCGTTCCAGCCATGCCAGCCGTCGATACTCGATGCGGTCGCATTCTTTCCAGACCACGCGACAGCCGGACGGCGAGGTGCCTGGTGTGGCAGTACGCGGCACCAGGGAAACGATGTCTCCGTTGGCGACCGCGTCGACGTTCAGGGAGACGGCGCGAGCAGGGGCACCAATCTGCCAGGTGGTTACCTCGATGTGGCGCGCTTGGCTTAGCGACGCCGTTGGTAGTCCCATGCCGAATCGACCAAAGGAAGCGCGGGAGTCGAAGCGAGATGAACCTCCGAAGCGCAGGCAGGTTGTCAGTTCTTCCTTTGTCATGCCGCTGCCGTCGTCTTCGACTGTGATGCGGGGGAGCGCGCTTGATTCGGATCGATTTATCGTGATGTCAATGGTGTTCGCCCCGGCCTGGAGCGAGTTGTCGATGAGTTCAGCGAGTGCAGTGGACAGGCTGACATAGCCCGACTCGCGGACCGCTCTGATGAAGTTCTCGGGGACAAGCAGGGGGTCTGTGTCTCTCGGCGGGCGGGTCATTTCCGGCTCCTTGGAAGAAGATTGGGGTCAATCGAGGGTAGCTCGCCGGAGCCCTCTCCTGCATCAAGGAATTCGGGCATGTTCGAGAACATGAAGAGGCTGGTCTCGACTCTCGCTCCGCCCTCTGGCTCGCATCTCGACCTCCATCCGATGGAGTGCGCGGAAGTCGGCTTCGCGGGAAAGTTGCTGCGCTTCATGAGGTCCGGCCATCGTTACGCCTGCCTCGTACTCCGATGTCAGCGTCGCGTCTTGCTCGGGCGTCAGCCCGCGCTTCCGAACGACAACTCGATGGTCGCGGAGGAGGTTGAGCATCGCAGACCTGACGATGCCGTGCTCGGACGCCAGGGTGGTGGCTCTTACGCCCGCTGCGTAGCGCTATGCGACTTCCGCGACGTTCTCCGTGCCGAGGCGCCTCGAGAGCCGGTGGACTCGGTAGCTTGGCGCCTCGACAGGAGCGATTACTCCCTCGCCGTAGCCAGCGAGCTTCCGCAACCTTTCAGGGTTCAAGGTGACGTCGGCGTTATTTGACAAGAGCGCGATCGCGTCAACTCTCACCTACTGCCGACCGTCCGCGACCGCCGCCGCCGCGCGCGTACGCTCGAGGCATGCGCCTCGGAGTGATCGACGTCGGCTCGAACACGGTTCACCTGCTCGTCGTCGACGCGCATCCCGGTGCCAGCCCCGTGCCGTTCCACTCGCAGCGCTCCACGCTGCGGCTCATGCGCTACCTCGACGAGTCGGGCGCGATCGTGGAGGAGGGGCAGCGGCTGCTCGTCGACGCCATCCGCGAGGCGGCCGAGGCCGTCGCGGCGATCGGCGTCGACGACCTGATGAGCACGGCCACCTCCGCCATCCGCGAGGCGGCGAACGGCGAACAGGTGCTCGCGCGCATCGCGGCCGAGACCGGCATCGAGCTGCAGGTGCTGACGGGCGACGACGAGGCGCGCATCACGATGCTCGCCGTGCGCCGGTGGTTCGGCTGGTCGGCCGGGGAGATCCTGCTGTTCGACATCGGCGGCGGCTCGTTCGAGATCGCCCAGGGCGCCGACGAGTACCCCGATGTGCAGGTGTCGCTGCCGCTCGGCGCCGGTCGCACGACGATCGCGTTCCTGCGCGACGACCCGCCCCGGCGCGAGGCGGTCTCGGCGCTGCGCGCGCACGCCCGCGCCGAGTTCACCGCGGTGCGCGAGCGCCTCTTCGCCGATCGGCCGACCCCGACCCGCGTCGTCGGAACCTCGAAGACCATCCGCTCGCTCGCCCGGCTCGTCGGTGGCCCGGCCGATCCGATGACCGGTCAGCTCGCGCCGATCCACTACACGGGCCTGCGCGAGTGGGAGCCGACGCTGCGCGAGATGCCCTCCGAGGTGCGGCAGTACCTTCCGGGCATCACCCCCGAGCGCGGCTACCAGATTCTCGCCGGCGCCATCGTGCTGCGCACGGCGATGAAGGTCTTCGAGGTCTCGACCCTCACGGTGTCGCCGTGGGCGCTGCGCGAGGGCATCGTGCTGCGCTACATGGACGCGCTCGACGCGCGGCGCTAGTCGGACTGCTCGCCGTCGAGCGCGCGGGCGAGCGCGGCGCCCGCCTCGCGCAGCCAGCGCTCGGGCGTCGCGAGTGCGTCGGCGGTCGAGCCGGCGAGCCCCTCGAGGGTCAGCACACGGCGCTCGCCGATCGCGGCGGCATCCGCCTGCCCGGCGACGATCGCCAGCTCGACGCCCGCAGCGCCCGCGCGCTCGGCGACGGCCCCGACCACCTTGCCGCGCAGGCTCGTGGCGTCGAAGCGGCCCTCGCCGGTGATGACGAGGTCGGCGCCCTCGAGCGCCTGATCCAGGCCGGTGATCGCGGCCACCGTCTCCGCCCCCGACCGGATGCTCGCGCCCCAGTACCGCGCGAAGCCCCACGCGGCGCCGCCCGCTGCTCCGGAGCCGGGCCGCTCGTGCTCGCTGCCGCCCGCGAGCACGGCGGCGCGTGCCAGGGCCTTGTCCAGAAGGGCGACCTCGTCGGGGGCGGCACCCTTCTGCGGGCCGAACACGCTGGCCGCTCCGTCAGGGCCGGTGAGCCGCGCGGTCGTGTCGGTGAGCAGCGTGAGGCCGAGCGGGGGAGCGGCCCGCAGCGCGGAGTCGTCGAGCGAGGCGAGCCCGATGAGCGCACCGCCGCCGTCGGGCAGCGGCGCGTCCGCGGCGTCGCGCAGCTGCAGGCCGAGCGCCGCGAGGGCGCCGAGCCCGCCGTCGGTCGACGCCGAGCTGCCGAGCGCGATCGTCACCCCCCGCGCGCCGGCATCGAGGGCGGCCGCGATCGTCTCGCCGAGGCCGCGGGTCGAGGCCGTCAGCGGCGCGAGGCGCGGCGCTCCCGACGCGTCGCGCGGCAGCAGGGTGATGCCGCAGCTCTCGGCGATCTCGACCACGGCCTGCCCGCCGGGCAGCAGGAGCCAGCGGGCGGGGTGCTTCTCGCCGGTCGGACCGGCGACCTCCGTGGTGCGCCACTGGGCGTCGGGCCGCCCCGCCGCGATGGCGTCGAGCGTGCCCTCGCCACCATCGGCCTGCGGCACGAGCAGCAGAGCGTCGTGGGCGCGCACCGACTGCCAGCCCTCGGCGAGGGCGAGCGCCGCATCCCGCGCCATGACGGTGCCCTTGAACGAGTCGGGGGCGATGACGATGCGCCGCATGCCTCCATCGTGGCAGGGGCACGGTTGCCAGGTATAGACAGTGACACTATCGATAGTGCTACTATCTGATCATGCGGATGTCCGAGCTCAGCACCACGACCGGCGTCACCGTGCCCACGCTCAAGTTCTACCTGCGCGAGCGCCTGCTGCACGCCGGTGAGCGCACGAGCCCCAATCAGGCGCGGTACGACGCGACCCACGTCGAGCGCGTGCGCCTCGTGCGCGCGCTACTCGAGGTCGGCGGGCTCAGCGTCGCGCAGGCCGCGCGGGTGATCGGAGCGCTCGACTCCGACCTGCCGCTGTCGAGCGTCTTCGGTGTGGCGCAGCGCGCGGTGAGCATCCCGGCCGCGCTCGCGAGCGCCGATGGCGACGCGCCGGATGCGGAGCCCGCGCCGACCGCCGGCCAGACCCGCATCGCCGCCCTGTGCGAGAGCCGCGACTGGCACGTGCATGCGAACAACCCGGGCCTGCCGCTCGCGGCGCGGGTGCTCGACACCTATTCGGCTCTCGGGCTCGACCACATCGCCGACACCGTGCTGGAGGGCTATGCGCAGGCCGCCGACCTCGTCGCCGCCGCCGATCTGGCAGCCGTCGGTGCGGCGGGTCGACCCGCCGAGATGACGCGCACGGTCGCCGCCGGCACGGTGCTCGGCGACGCCCTGCTCGCCGGGCTGCGCCGCATCGCGCAGGAGGCCGAGTCGTTCCGCCGCTTCCCCGTGCCCGACGGCGGGCCGCCGCCCGGCACGACCTCCACCGATTCCCCCACCACCGATCAGGACTGCTGATGACCACCACCACGCCCACCGCCTCCGCCCCGGCGCCCGCGCCCCTGACCGGCGACTGGCGCCTCGACCTCCCGCCGAGCCGCTGGCACCGTCCGCTGCTCGTGCTGGGCATCCTGCTCGCCGCGTTGACGGTCGTGACGCTCGTCGGCCGCCTCATCGACGACCGCGAGCTGCTCGGGGTGAACCTGTGGGAGAAGCCCCTGAAGTTCGCGATCTCGGGCACGATCTACGCCGTCACGTGGGCCTGGATCATCGGCCACTTCACCCGCTGGCAGCGTGCCGCGTGGTGGGCCGGAACCGTCATCGCCATCACCCTCGCGATCGAGCTCGTCGTCATCGTCGGGGCGGCGGCCGCGGGCATCACGAGCCACTTCAACGTCTCGACCCCGCTCGCCACCACACTGTGGTCGATCATGGCCGGGGCCATCACCACGCTCTGGGTGGCCACATTCGTGGCCGCCGTCGCGCTCTGGCGCAATCCCGGCGCCGACCCGGCGCGTCAGGCGGCGATCCGCACCGGTGTCGCGATCTCGCTGCTGGGCATGGGCCTCGCCTTCCTCATGACGGGGCCGACCGCCGACCAGCTCAACGATTTCCAGGGCATCGCCGGCGCCCACGCGGTGGGCGTCGCCGACGGCGGCCCCGGTCTGCCGCTGCTCGGCTGGAGCACGGAAGGCGGCGATCTCCGCATTCCGCACTTCATCGGCATGCACGCTCTGCAGGCGCTGCCGCTGCTCGCGCTGCTGCTCGAGCTCGGCGCGCGCCGCGGAATCGTCGCGCTGCGCGATGCCCGGGTGCGGCGCGGACTCGTGCTCACCGGTGCGGCCGCGTACCTCGCCATGGTCGGTCTCGTCACCCTGCAGGCCCTGCGCGGCCAGTCGATCGTCGCCCCGGATGCCCTCACCCTGTGGCTCGGCGCCGCCATCGCCGCGGCATCCCTCGCCGCCGTGCTCGCGGTCGTCGCCGCGGGAGCGCGGCGACGACGCACGGAGCCGAGCGCTGCTGCGGGGGCGAGGGCGAGCGTCTAGTCGAGCTCGAGCGACTCGCCGGCGACGAGCGGCACGAAGGTGCCGCCGTGCTGCTCGGTGACGTGCGCGATGCGCGCGTTCGCCATGGCGTTGCCCGCCTCGGAGTTGACGCGCTCGTGGGTCGGGAAGGCCCGAGCGGGGCGCACCGCGTCGACGTAGTCCATCACGTCACCGATCTTCAGCCAGGGCGCACTGGCCGGCACGGCGAGCACCGGTACCGGACCATCGGGAACGGCGAACGAGTCGCCGGGGTAGTAGAGCGTCTCGTTGACGAAGACGCCCACATTGTCGATGACCGGGATCGTGCGGTGGATCAGCGCGTGGCTGCCCCCCGAGAACGCGAGCGTGAAGGGCCCCGCGGTGACGCGGTCGCCGGCGTCGACGACGTGCCACGGCCGGTCGGGGTGGGCGGCGGCGACGCCGGCGGGGGCGAGCAGCGCGACCTCCCGGTGGGGGTCCGCCTCCCGGGCCGCGGCGAGCAGCCGGTCGAGATGCTCGGGGGTCACGTGGTCGGCGTGCTCGTGGGTCACGACGATGGCGACGAGGTTCTCGACGACGAAGGGTGCGGTGAAGCTGCCCGGGTCGATCACGAGGGTGCTGCCGTCGTGCTCGACGGTCAGGCAGGCGTGCTCGCGCTTGCTGACAATCATGGGCACACTGTACTAAGAGGCCCGCGATGCGCGGCGTGCGTGGTTGTGCAAAATACCCCCGGGGGGTATAATCTCCCGCATGATCGACGACATCAAGAAGCGCTCGCTGCACCGCGCGCGCATCCTGCAGGGCCAGCTGCGCGGCATCGAGAAGATGATCGAGAACGACGAGTACTGCGTCGACATCATCACCCAGTCGCTCGCCGTGCAGAAGAGCCTGCGCAGCCTCAACAAGCTCCTCGTCGAGAACCACCTGCGCACCCACGTCAGCGACATGTTCGAGGCCGGTGGCGACGAGCGCGAGAAGGCCATGGCCGAGCTGCTCGCCGTCTACGAGCTGCAGCAGAACCGCGGCAGCTAAGCACCACCCGCCCCGGTCGGCGGCGGCGCGCCCCGCGCGCCATAATCGGCCCATGACATCGTCGTCGAAGCGCATCGTCGTGGCCATCAACCCCAACGCCTCGTTCGGGCGCGGTCGGGAGGTCGGACCCGCGGTCGTGACCACGCTGCGCGCCCTCGGCCACGAGGTGACGAGCCTCATCGAGCCCGACTTCGCGCAGCTGCTCGACGCGGCCCGCTCCGCGGTGCGCGAGAAGCCCGATGCCCTCGTCGTGGTCGGCGGCGACGGCATGGTCAACCTGGGGGTGCGCGCTCTGGACGGCTCACGCGTGCCCCTCGGCCTCGTGCCGAGCGGCACCGGCAACGACATGGCACGCGGGCTGGGCATCCCCGTCGGTGACACCGAGGCGGCGATCGAGCACCTGGTCGCGGCACTCGCCAAGCCCCCGCGGGTCATCGACGCCGGCCGCATCGGATTCGCCGACGGCGGGTCGAGGTTCGCGTGCATCCTCTCCGCCGGATTCGATGCTCTCGTCAACGAGCGCGCCAACCGCATGACGCGCCCGCGCGGGCGCAGCCGGTACACCATCGCTCTGCTGATCGAGCTCGCCAAGCTGCGCCCGATCAGCTACACCCTCACCCTCGACGGTGTCGTGCACCACGAGCGCGCATTGCTCGTCGCGGTCGCCAACAACCTCTCGTTCGGCGGCGGCATGAAGGTCGCCCCCGACGCCCAGCTCGACGACGGGCTCTTCGACGTCGTGCTCGTGCGTCCGCTCGGACGCCTCGCGTTCCTGCGCATCTACCCGCGCGTCTTCGCCGGCACCCACGTCACCGACCACCGCGTCGTCGTGCACCGCGCGGCCGCGGTGCGCATCGAAGCCGAGGGGGTCGTCGCCTACGCCGACGGCGAGCGCATCGCGCCCCTGCCGGTCGACATCGCGATGGATGCGGGGGGTCTGCACGTTGTCGCCTGACCGCTGCACGGCCACGAGTCGGCCGGTTTTGTGGGGCTGTGCCCGCTGTGGCATACTCGTGTGGTTGCCAACGCGGCCCCATCGTATAGCGGCCTAGTACGCCGCCCTCTCACGGCGGTAACGCGGGTTCGAATCCCGCTGGGGTCACGCAACGAGACCGCCCGGAATGCTCTGGGCGGTCTTCTGCGTTACGGCCATTTCTCCGCCGCTACGCTGGTCGAATGACCCGGTTGCGCATCCTCACCACCGCCGTTCTCGCCCTGACGCTCGTCATCGGCACCAGCGGGTGCGCGCAGCTCGCCGAGGTTCTCAACCCCTCGACGGGCGAGGAGCTCATCGGCACCACCTGGTCGGGCACCGACAGCGACGGCGACGACTGGGGCTTCGAGTTCCAGCGCGGAGGCGGGGTCGCCCTCACGTTCAACGGCGACGAATTCGACGACGACAGCGATGTCTGGCGTGTCGAGGAGGGGGCGATCTCGATCGGCATCGCGTTCGAGACGGGCGTCGCCACCCTCACCGGTCCGTACACCCGCGACACCACGGTCATCGAGCTGCAGGGCGAGCAGGGCGATGTCACCTGGACCCTCACCATCGAGAAGGACTAACAACCGACCCTCGATCGCGCTCGGCGGGGAGTAGACTGCACCGCGCGAAGGGGAGTATCCCGATCTCGCCGCCCCCGTCATCACGGTCAGCATCGATGCTGACCCGGGAGCGGCGCCGCCACCGGCGGGGGAGAGACTTTCGACCGTTGTCGTACCCCATCGAGAGGCTCCCGTGAGCGACGTCGTCATCCCCTTCTGGTTCGAGGCCACCGCCCTGGTCGTGCTGCTGCTGATCATGGCCGCCGACCTCGTCCACATCGTGCGCAATCCGCACGTGCCCACACCGAAGGAGTCGGGGCTCTGGACGGCGTTCTACGTCGGGCTGGCCCTCTTCTTCGGGTTCCTGCTGTTCCTCGTGGCCGGGCCGACGGCGGGGGGCGAATTCATCGCGGGGTTCGTCACCGAGAAGAGCCTCTCGGTCGACAACCTGTTCGTCTTCGTGCTGATCATGAGCCAGTTCCGGGTGCCGCGCATCCTGCAGCAGCGGGTGCTCATGATCGGCATCATCCTCGCCCTAATCTTCCGGGGCGTCTTCATCCTGCTCGGCGCCGCGCTGATCGAGAACTTCAGCTGGATCTTCTACATCTTCGGCGCCTTCCTGCTCATCACCGCCGCCCAGCAGGCCTTCAGCGGGCGTGAGGACGACGAGCAGCGCGAGAGCCGCCTGATCGCCTTCCTGCGTCGCCGCATCGCGATCAGCGAGAACTACGACGGCATGAAGCTGCGCACGCAGATCGACGGACGCACCCTGTTCACGCCGCTGCTGATCGTGCTGATCGCCATCGGCACCACCGACCTCATCTTCGCGATCGACTCGATCCCGGCGATCTTCGGCATCACCCAGAACCCGTTCATCGTGTTCACCGCGAACCTGCTCGCCCTCATGGGGCTCCGTCAGCTCTACTTCCTGCTCGGCCACCTCGTCGACAAGCTCGAGTACCTCAAGTACGGCATCGCGTTCATCCTCGGCTTCATCGGCGTCAAGCTCGTGTTCCACGCCATGCACGAGAACGAGCTGCCGTTCATCAACGGTGGCGAGCACATCGAGTGGGCGCCCGACATCGACACGGGCACCTCGCTGCTGGTCATCCTCGCCGCGATGACGATCGCCGTCGTCGCGAGCCTCATCAAGCTGCGCCGGGAGGACCGCTACCTGCCCACCGCACTCGCCGGCCCCGGTTCGGGCGATGACGAGGAGACGGATGCGGAGCCGGTGTCCACCGCGACGGCCGCTGCTCCGACCGCGCCCGCCGACGCCGCCCGCACTGCCGAGCGCCCCGACAGCGACCGATCGTGATCCCGCACCCGACCGAGGAGCAGTTCCTCGCCGGGCGCACGTCCGGCGACGAGAACCGCGAGTGGGTCGACAGCGTCGAGCATGAGTTCGAGCGGGCTTTCGGCCTGCTCAACGGCATGCGCTTCGGCGTCTCCGTGTTCGGCTCGGCCCGCACCGCTCCGGAGCATCCCTGGTACGCCCTCGGTGTCGAGGTCGGGCGGCGCATCGCCGAGGCCGGGTTCCCCGTGATCACCGGGGGAGGGCCGGGGCTCATGCAGGCCGCGAACCGCGGTGCCGCATCCGTCGGCGGACGCTCGATCGGCCTGACCATCGAGCTGCCGCGGGAGGAGGAGCCGAACCCCTACGCCGACACGGTCGTGCCGTTCGAGCACTTCTTCGTGCGCAAGACGGTGTTCGTGCGCTACTCGTGCGCGTTCGTCGCCCTCCCCGGCGGGTTCGGCACGCTCGACGAGCTGTTCGAGGCGCTTACGCTCATCCAGACAGACAAGCTGCACGACTTCCCTGTGATCCTCGTGGGCACCGCGTTCTGGGGGCCCGTGGTCGAGTGGCTGCGCTCGACGCTCGCCGCGGTCGGCACCATCTCGCCGGAGGACCTCGACCTGATCACCCTCACCGACGACCTGGACGAGATGATCGCGGTGATCCGCTCGTGCGTCGAGTGCCACACGCCGCCGCCGGGGTCGACCACGGCCCGGTGATAGCCTGAACTCCATGCAGCGCGAGCGGCTCGACCTCCTTCGTCGCCGCGGCGAGTCCTGATCACCCCAGGTCGCATCCTCGCCGCGGAGTCTCGACGCGGCCGCTCCGACGTGAACGTACGAAGGGTGATTTCCCCATGACAGCGCCAGACACCAGCACCTCGACCCCCCGCCCGCGCACCCTCGCCGAGAAGGTCTGGGATGCCCACGTGGTCAGCAAGGGCCAGTACGGCGAGCCCGACCTCATCTACATCGACCTGCACCTCGTGCACGAGGTCACGAGCCCGCAGGCCTTCGACGGCCTCCGTATGGCCGCCCGGCCCGTGCGCCGCCCCGATCTGACGATCGCGACGGAGGACCACAACACCCCGACGCTCGCGATCGACAAGCCCATCGCCGAGCCGACGAGCCGCAAACAGATCGAGACGCTGCGCGCGAATGCGAAGGAGTTCGGCATCCGCCTGCACTCGCTCGGCGACATCGAGCAGGGCATCGTGCACGTCGTCGGCCCGCAGCTGGGCCTCACGATGCCGGGCATCACGGTCGTGTGCGGCGACTCGCACACGAGCACGCACGGCGCTTTCGGCGCCATGGCTTTCGGCATCGGCACGAGCGAGGTCGAGCACGTGCTCGCCACGCAGACCCTGCCGCTGCAGCCGTTCAAGACGATGGCGATCACGGTCGAGGGCGAGCTCAAGCCGGGCGTCACCGCGAAAGACATCATCCTCGCCGTCATCGCCAAGATCGGCACCGGCGGAGGGCAGGGCTACGTGCTCGAGTACCGTGGGTCGGCCATCCGGTCGCTGTCGATGGATGGCCGCATGACGATCTGCAACATGTCGATCGAGGCGGGTGCGCGCGCCGGAATGGTCGCGCCCGACGAGACCACCTTCGCGTACCTGAAGGGCCGCCCCCACGCGCCGCAGGGTGCCGACTGGGATGCCGCCGTCCAGTACTGGCGCACCCTGGCGACCGATGACGACGCCGTCTTCGACGCCGAGGTGTTCCTCGACGCTAACGAGCTCGAGCCCTTCGTCACCTGGGGCACCAACCCCGGCCAGGGCGTGTCGCTCAGCCAGACCGTGCCCGATCCGGCCACGATCGTCGACCCGAACGAGCGCGCGGCCGCCGAGCGCGCGCTCGAGTACATGGCTCTGACCCCGGGCACTCCGATGAAGGAGATTCCGGTCGATGTGGTCTTCATGGGCTCGTGCACGAACAGCCGACTCGACGACCTGCGCGCCTTCGCCTCGATCATCAAGGGCAAGAAAAAGGCGGACGGCGTGGACGTCATCGTCGTTCCCGGCTCCGCGCGCGTGCGCCTCGAGGCGGAAGCGGAGGGCATCGACAAGGTCGTCGAGGAGTTCGGCGGCGAATGGCGCTTCGCCGGATGCTCGATGTGCCTGGGCATGAACCCCGACCAGCTGCAGCCGGGCCAGCGCTGCGCGTCGACGAGCAACCGCAACTTCGAGGGCCGGCAGGGCAAGGGCGGGCGTACCCACCTCGTCAGCCCGTTGGTGGCGGCATCCACCGCGGTGCGCGGCACGCTCTCGAGCGTCGCCGATCTTGTCGCCGACGGCCACGAGGTGGATGCCCGCTACGTGTCGATCGAAGGGGCCACGGTCTAGCCATGGAGAAGGTCAGCACGATCACGGGCGTCGCGGTGCCGTTCCGCCGCAGCAACGTCGACACCGACCAGATCATCCCGGCGGTCTACCTCAAGCGGGTGACGAAGACCGGGTACGACGATGCGCTGTTCTCGGCCTGGCGGCAAGATCCGGAGTTCATCCTCAATCAGCCGGCCTACGCGAACCCGCGCATTCTGATCGCCGGGCCCGACTTCGGTACCGGGTCGAGCCGCGAGCACGCGGTCTGGGCCCTGCGCGACTTCGGCTTCCGGGCCGTGATCAGCCCGAAGTTCGCCGACATCTTCCGCGGCAATGCCGGAAAGCAGGGGCTGCTCACCGGCGTCGTCGACGAGGCCACCGTCGAGCGCCTCTGGGCCGAGCTCGAGGCGAACCCCGGCATGGAGGCGAGCGTCGACCTCGAGGCGCGCACCGTCACCGTCGGGAATGTCTCGGTGCCGTTCGAGATTGACGACTACACGCGCTGGCGCCTGCTCGAGGGCCTCGACGACATCGGCCTGACCCTGCGCGACGAGCAGGCGATCACCGACTTCGAGACGCGCCGCGAGCCGTGGCGCCCCACCACCCTTCCCGTCCCCTGACGGGCGAGACCGACACCACCACCTGAGGTCACCCCATGAATTCACTCACCAAGGACTCGCTGAAGGCCGCCGCCCGCGTGGGCCTCGCCTCCGACACGATCGTCATCCGCGGCGGCAAGCCGCTGCGCGGCCGCATCGAGGTGCGGGGCGCGAAGAACCTCGTGACGAAAGCGATGGTCGCCTCGCTGCTCGCCGACACCCCCAGCATCCTCAAGGGTGTGCCCGAGATCAGCGACGTCCACGTCGTGAGCGGACTGCTGAAGGCTCATGGGGTCGAGATCACCACCCTCGAGCCCGGCGTGCTGAAGCTCGATCCCAGCAACGTCGTCGGCGCGCACTTCGCCGAGATCGACGCGCACGCCGGGTCGAGCCGCATCCCGATCCTGTTCTGCGGGCCGCTCCTGCACCAGCTCGGCGAGGCGTTCATCCCCGACCTCGGCGGCTGCCGCATCGGCGACCGTCCGATCGACTTCCACCTGAACGCGCTGCGCGCCTTCGGGGCGACGGTCGACAAGAAGCACGAGGGCATCCACCTGACAGCGCCGCAGAAGCTCAAGGGCGCCCTGATCGAGCTGCCCTTCCCGAGCGTCGGGGCGACCGAGCAGGTGCTGCTGACCGCCGTGCGGGCCGAGGGCACGACCGAGCTCAAGAACGCCGCGATCGAGCCCGAGATCATGGACCTCATCGCGATCCTGCAGAAGATGGGCGCCATCATCTCGGTCGAGCCCAACCGAGTCATCGTGATCGAGGGCGTCGAGAAGCTCGACGGCTACCTGCACACCGCGATCTTCGACCGCAACGAGGTGGCCAGCTGGGCGGCCGCGGCGCTCGCCACGCACGGCGACATCACCGTCGGCGGGGCGAAGCAGCAGGAGATGATGACCTTCCTCAATGTCTTCCGGAAGGTCGGCGGGGCGTTCGAGGTGCTGGAGGACGGCATCCGTTTCTGGCACCCCGGAACCCCGCTCAAGCCCGTCATGATCGAGACCGACGTGCACCCCGGCTTCATGACCGACTGGCAGCAGCCGCTCATCGTGGCGCTCACCCAGGCCGAAGGCGAGTCGGTCGTGCACGAGACCGTCTACGAGAACCGGTTCGGGTTCACCGAGGCGCTCAACGAGATGGGGGCCGACATCGTCGTGCACCAGTCGGGGCTCGCCTCCATCACGCGCCGGGTGCCGCGCCGCCCGCTCGAGCAGGCGGCGGTCATCAAGGGCCCGACACCGCTCACGGGTGCCTCGGTGCGGGTGCCCGACCTGCGGGGCGGGTTCAGCCATCTCATCGCGGGCCTCGCGGCGACGGGCACGTCGACGATCAGCAACGTCGGCATCATCAGCCGCGGCTACGAGCTGTTCATCGACAAGCTCGAGACCCTCGGGGCCGATTTCGAGCTCGTCTAGCGACCTCGCCGGCGGGGCCGGGCAGTACCCTGGACTCCGTGCCTGACGCCACCCCCGCCGAGCCGCCCGCCCCGTCGCCGTCGCCCGCGTCGTCGTCCCCCGAGCCGTCGCCCGCGCCGCGCCGACGTCGCCGCGAGAAGACCCTGCTGTGGCACACCATCGCCGCCATCCTGCTGCCGCCGCTCACGGTCATGGCGCGCTACCACGTGATCGACGGTCACAAGCTGCCCCGCACGGGGGCGTTCATCCTCGCTCCGAACCACTACAGCGAGATCGATCCGGTCATCATGGGGCGGTACATGTGGAAGCTTGGGCGCGTGCCCCGCTTCCTCGCGAAGGCCAGCGTGTTCCGTGTGCCGGTGCTCGGTGCCGTGCTGCGCTGGTCGGGGCAGATCCCGGTCGAGCGCGAGGGGCGGGGGCGGTCGGATGCTCCGCTCAAGGCGGCCCAGCAGCTCGTCGATCGCGAGCTCGCCGTCATCATCTACCCCGAGGGCAGCCTCACCCGCGACCCCGACCTGTGGCCCATGCGCGGCAAGTCCGGCGCGGTGCGCATGGCGCTGCAGGCGGGCGTACCGATCATCCCCGCCGCCCACTGGGGCACGCAGCAGATCATGGCCCGCTACTCGAAGAAGATCAGCTTCTTCCCGCGCAAAGACCTCTACTGCAAGATCGGCGACCCCGTCGACCTGAGCGACCTGGCCGGCCGGCCGCTCGACCAGGCGACGCTCGCCGCCGGCACCGAGCGGGTGATGCAGGCGATCGCCGAGCTGCTCGGCGACCTGCGCGGTGAGACTCCGCCGTCGAAGCGATGGGACCCATCGGAGCACGGCCAGAGCGAGACGGGACGACTGTGAGCGAGCATCCGCCCCTCACGGAGGCGGTGCGTCTGCCCTCGACGGCGGTCGCGCCCGGGGCGAAGCGCATCGCCGTGCTGGGTGCGGGCTCGTGGGGCACCACCTTCGCCAAGGTGCTGGCCGACGGCGGAGCCGACGTCGTGCTCTGGGCCCGCCGCCGCGAGGTCGCCCACGAGATCACCGAGACGCACCGCAACTCGGGCTACCTCCCCGGCATCAACCTGCCGCCCAACCTGCGCGGCCACGATTCGCTCGAGCACGTGCTCGCCGGTGCCGAGCAGGTCTACCTCTCGGTGCCGAGCCAGAGTCTGCGCAGCAACCTCGCCTCGATCCGCGACATCCTGCCCGCCGATGTGCCCGTCGTCAGCCTCATGAAGGGCGTCGAGCGCGGGTCGGGGCTGCGCATGAGCGAGGTCATCGAGCAGGAGCTGCACCTCGACCCTGCGCGCATCGCCGTCGTCAGCGGCCCCAACCTCGCGCTCGAGATCGCCAAGCGCGAGCCGACGGCCGCGGTCGTCGCGAGCGCGAGCCGCGACACCGCCGTGGCCGTGGCGTCGGTCGCGTCGAACGACTACTTCCGGTCGTTCGTGAACACCGACGTGGTGGGCACCGAGTTCGGCGGAGTGTTGAAGAACCTCATCGCCGTCGCGGTCGGAATCGCCGATGGCGTCGGCTACGGCGAGAACACGAAGGCGTCGATCATCACGCGCGGGCTCGTCGAGCTCAGCGCTTTCGCCGTCGCCTTCGGCGCCAAGCCCGAGACGATGATCGGCCTCGCCGGCCTGGGCGACCTCATCGCCACCTGCGAGTCGCCGCTGTCGCGCAACAACACCGCCGGCCGGCTGCTGGGCCAGGGTTACGGGTTCGAGCAGGTCATCGCTCAGATGAACCAGACGGCGGAAGGTCTCGCGTCGGTCGGTCCGGTGCTCGAGCTGGCCGAGTCGAAGGGTGTTGTCATGCCGATCGTCGCGCAGGTCGGGCGGGTGCTCGACGGCACCCTCGACCCGCGCGAGCTCGCCCCGCACCTGGCCACCGACTCCGACGAGCCGCAGGCCGAGTAACGCGGCTCGGTAGGCTTGCAGGGTGATCACCACTCTCGCCGGCGGCCGTGTGCTCGCCGAGAAGCACGGTGCCACCCCGCCCCGGGTCGTCGCGCTGCACGGCTGGGGCCGCGACGGCGGCGACTTCGCGACGGTGCTCTCCGGGCTCGATGCGGTGAGCATCCATCTACCGGGTTTCGGTCCGGCGCCGGCACCGGAGACGGTGTGGGGCAGCGAGGATTACGCCGACCTCGTCGCCGAGGCCATCGCCGCATTCGCGCCGGTCGTGATCGTCGCCCACTCGTTCGGCGGGCGGGTGGCCGCGCGGCTCGCCGCCCGACGTCCTGAGCTGGTGCGCGGGCTCGTGCTGACCGGCGTGCCGCTGGTGCGCCTCGCTCCGGCGAGCGCACCGCCGCTCGGCTACCGTCTCGCGCGGTGGGCGAACCAGCGCGGCCTGCTGAGCAACGCCCGCATGGATGCCCTCCGCGACCGCCGCGGATCGGCCGACTACCGCGCCGCGCAGGGCGTGATGCGCGGCGTCATGGTGCGCGCCGTGAACGAGACCTACGACGACGAGCTGGCGGCGCTCGCGGCGAGCACCGTCCCGCTGCGGTTCGTGTGGGGCGCCGACGACACGGCGGCGCCGACGGAGGCGGGCCGCATCGCGGCGGAACGCGCGGGCGCGCCCTTCCGGGTGATCCCCGGCGCCGGGCACCTGCTGGCCGGCGACCTGGAGCTCGCCGTGCGCGAGGAGCTGCTCGCCGTGCTCGCCGAGACCGAGGAGCCCGCATGATCGCCGTGCTGTTCATCCCGTTCGCCCTCCCGGCCCTGCTGCTCGCGCTCGTCGCCGCCGTGCCGATCGCCGCCCGCTGGCTGCGGGTGGCGCAGCGCGAGCACTACGTGCCGGGCTCGACGACCTTCATGGCGTGGCTGTGGGTGCGCCGCGAGCCGCTGACCGGCCCGGTGGCGCTCGTCGCCGCCGGGGCGACGGTGGCGGCGGCGCTGTCGCCCTACTCGTGGCTGCAGGTGATGGCGCTCGTCGCCATCGTGCTGACGGCCCTGCTGCCGTGGGGTATGCCCGTGCGCGGCACCTCGAAGAAGCTCGCGTTCACCCCCCGTCTGGTGCGACTGGCGGTGCTGTGGGCGGTGCTGCACCTGGCTCTGGGCATCCTGGCCCTGTTCGTGCTCGGCACGGCCGGGCCCGCGCTCGTGCTGCTGCTGAGCGCCCCCCTCACCGACCTCGCGCTCGCGATCATGGCGCCGATCGAGAAGGCCGCGTCGCGTCGCTTCGTCGTCGCGGCGCAGAAGCGCCTCGCCCAGGTGCGCCCGCGCGTGGTCGCGATCACCGGTTCGTACGGCAAGACGAGCACCAAGAACTACGTCGCGCACCTTCTGAGCGGCACGTTCGCCACGGTGGCGAGCCCCGCCTCGTTCAACAACCGGCTCGGCCTGTCGCGCGCCGTCAACGACAAGCTCGTGCCCGGCACGGAGGTCTTCGTGGCCGAGATGGGCATCTTCGGGCCGGGGGAGATCCGCGAGCTCTCGACGTACTTCCCGCCCGAGATCGCGGCGATCACCGTCATCGGCGAGGCGCACCTGCAGCGCATGCGGTCGACCGACGTCATCCTCCGCGCCAAGACCGAGATCACCGAGCGCGCGTCGACCGTCGTGCTGCCGATCGACGACCCGCGCCTCGCTCGCCACGCCGAGCTGTGCACGACGCAGGGCAAGCGGGTCATCACCGTCAGCTGCGTGCCCGGCACCGATGCCGATGTCGTGCTCGATCCGGGCGCGGCCGCCGGTGACGCTGCAGTGGGCGCCGCCTCGATCGTCATCGGCCGCGGTGCAGAACCGGCACCTGTTGCTGTCTCGAGCACGGGCCATGCGGTCAATGTCGCCGTCGCGGCGGGCATCGCCTACGCCGCGGGGGTGCCCGTGGCCGTGATCGCGGCCCGGCTCGGCGACCTGCCCGGCTCGCAGCATCGCGCCGAGGTGCAGCAGGCTCCCAGTGGCGCGCTCGTGATCGACGACACCTACAACGCGAATCCCGTGGGGTCGCTCCGCGCCCTCGAGGGCGCGGCATCCCTCGCCGCTGAGCGCGGCGGACCGCTCGTCGTCGTCACACCGGGCATGGTCGAGCTCGGCCCCGTGCAGGTCGAGCGCAACCGCGCGTTCGGGGCCGCGATCGGCGCGGCCGGCGGCCTGCTGCTGGCTGTCGCCCGCACCAACCGTGCGGCGCTGCTCGCGGGCTATGCGAGCACTGCGACGAGCGAGGCACCGGGGGCGATCGCGGTCGCGACCCGTGAGCAGGCCGTGCGCCGCGCGGTCGAGGCCGCGGGAGACCGGGGCGTTATCCTCTACGAGAACGACCTGCCCGACCACTACCCCTGATCGGCCGCCGCGGCCATCGACCTGAGGTGACCATGGCTTCCACCGCCCCCTGGGCCGTCGTCTTCGGCGGCCCGAGCCCCGAGCACGAGATCTCCATTCTCACCGGCCTGCAGGCCGAGCGGGTGCTGACCGCCGCCGGGCATGACGTCGTGCCGATCTACTGGGCGCCCACCGGCGACTGGTTCCGCGTGCCGGCCGCGACCGAGGCGAAGGACTACCTCGAGGGGGCGCCCTCCGGCTCGACGCCGCTCGAAGTGCGGGTGTCGGGCGAGCCCGGAATCTATCGGCGCAAGACCTTCGGTGCCGAGCGCGTCGAGATCGAGGCGGCCCTGCTGTGCCTGCACGGCGGCGCTGGCGAGGGCGGCGGCGCTGCGGCGGTGTTCTCGCTGCTGGGCATCCCCGCCACCGGCTCCACCCTGTTCGCGGGCGCCGTCGGCATGGATAAACTCGCGTTCGGCGGCCTGATGCAGGCCGCCGGAATCCCGAGCCTGCCGCGCGAGGCGGTGTCGACGATCGTCGAGCCGACCTTCGCGGGCCCCTACATCGTGAAGCCGCGCTTCGGCGGCTCGTCGATCGGCATCGAGATCGCCGACGGCGTGGATGCCGCGCGCGCGCTCGCCGCCACCAGCATCCACCTGCGCACGGGCGCCGTCGTCGAGCCCTACCGCCCGGAGCTGGTCGACCTCAACATCGCCTTCCGCACCTTCCCGAGCCTCGAGATCACGCCGCTCGAGAAGCCGCTGCGGGGTGACTCGGGCAGTGCCCTCTACTCGTATGCCGAGAAGTACCTGGCCGGCGGGGCGGGCACGGATGCGGGGCTCACGAGCGCTCCCCGCGAGTTTCCCGCGCAGGTGCCCGACGCGGTCGCGGCTCGTGCTCGCGAACTGGCCGAGCGGGTCGCCGAGGTGACGCGCCTGACCGGCATCGTGCGGGTCGACCTGCTGCTCGACGAGGCGACCGGCGAGCTGTTCGTCAACGAGGTCAACTCGATCCCGGGGGCGCTCTCGCTGTACCTGTGGGCGCCGCTGCAGCCGGCCGCGACGGTGCTGCTCGACGCGCTCGCCGAGGCGCGCGACCGCCGTGTGGTGTTTCCGCAGGCCGGCTTCGGCGGGGGTGCCGCGCTGCGGGCCGCGGGCGGCATCGCGGGCAAGCTCGTCGGGCTCGACGGCCCGCGCGCCTGAGCCGTCAGGGGGTCGGCGTCGCGCTCGGTGTGAGCGTCGGGCTCACCGTGCCGCCGCCGAACACGTCGGTGGCGACGAGGCAGCGCTGCTCCGCATCCTGAACCGCGACCAGCGGGCTCAGAGCGCGCACCGCGTCGGCTCCCGCGATGTACGTGACGTCGACGATGATCTCGGTGACCGGCGCGCGACCGTAGGTGGTGAAGACATACCGCGGCGCATCGGTCTCGTCGAGCAGCCAGTCGACGCCCTCGATGGTGAAGCACGGCAGGTCGCTGGGCCCCTGCTCGGGCAGCCCGCAGCGGTAGATGACGGCCGTCGGGTCGCCCCAGGCCGCTGTCGACTGGGCGTTCGTCGACCGCCGCTCGAGCTCGCCGACGGTGTCGGGCAGCCGCACCATGGTCTCGGCGCAGGCGACGGCGTTCGACTCGGGCCCCGGCTCGAGCGGCACCGTGCCCGCGCACCCCGCGAGCCCGACGACCGCGGTCGCCAGGAGGGCGGCGGATGCTCGGCGCACGCGCGCGGAGGGAGGTCGGGTCGGCACGTTCTCCACGCTAGCGGGCCGCGCGCTGGCGCGGGCTGAGAGCGGGGTCGCCCGCGCTAGAACCCGCCGCCCAGAACTCCGAACGCCAGGAAGCCCGCGAACAGCAGCACGGCGGTCAGGGCGACGCTGACGGCGGCGAGCACGGCGATCATGAGCAGAATGAGACCGACACGTCCGCTCGTGCTCATGCGCCCGAGCGGGCGCAGCAGGGCCCGCCAGATCAGCAGGTTGAGCGCGACGACCGCGGCGACGGGCGCGGCGAAGATGAGGGTGTCGGTGAGCCAGCGGGCCAGGCCGCCGATGTCGTTGTTCGCCGGCCCCTCGCCGAGCGCGACGAGCACGATCAGCACGATGGTGAGCAGCACGGCGAGCAGCCCGGTGATGATCGCGGCGAGGCGCAGCACCCGCCGCCCGCTCTCGACCCAGGCCGGGGCGGGAGACGGTGCGGCCGGCCCGTCGCCGGTGCTGGCGCTCGCGCCGAGGATGGCGTCGGGTGCGGGGCCGTACGGGCTCTCGGGAATCTCCGGTGCCTGCTCGTCGCTCATGGCTCGACAGTACTGGGGTCGCTCGCGGCGGACTACCGTGGAGCGGTGACCTCCGAGCCCCGACCCGCCGCGCGAGCGGGCGCCGCGCCCGCCGACACCCTCGGCGCGGTGGGCGAGCTGGCCGCGCTCGCGCGCATCATCCCGCTGCTGCCGGGCAGCGACGCGACCGTGCTCGGGCCGGGCGACGACGCGGCCGTGCTCGCGGCGCCCGACGGCCGCTACGTCGTGACGACCGACATGATGATCCACGGGCCCGATTTCCGCACCGCGTGGTCGACCATGCACGACCTCGGGTTCAAGGCCGCGGCGACCAACCTCAGCGACGTCGCGGCGATGGGTGCTCGGCCGACGGCCCTCGTGGTCGCGCTCGCCGCGCCCGCCGAGACGCCGGTCGCCGAGCTCGAGGCGCTCGCCGAGGGTCTGCGCGATGCGTGCGAGGCGCTCGCGCCCGGCTGCGGGGTCGTGGGCGGAGACCTCAGCGTGTCGAGCGTGCTGACCATCGCCGTGACGGCGTTCGGCGACCTCGAGGATCGCGAGCCGATCACCCGCGCCGGCGCGCGGCCGGGCGACTGGGTCGCGGTCTCCGGCTCGCTGGGGCTCGCGGCCGAGGGGCTGCGGCTGCTGTTCGAGCGTGCGGTCGATGCGACGGGGGCTCCGGATGCTGCTGCCGCGGCGCGGCTGCGCGCCGAGCATCCCGTGCCCCTCGCCGCCCAGCTCACGCCGCACCCGCCGATCGCGGACGGCGTTGCCGCCGCCCTCGGCGGAGCCTCCGCCATGCTCGACCTCAGCGACGGCCTGGCCCTCGACGCGCGCCGCATCGCCCGCGCGAGCGGCGTCAGCCTCGACCTCTCGAGCGCGCAGGTGCGCGAGGTCGCGCTCGCGCACGGGCTCGACCCGGCCGACCCCGCGTCGCTCGCGCTCACCGGGGGAGAGGACCACGCGCTGCTGGCGACCTTCCCGCCCGACGTGGCGCCGCCGCTGGATGCTCTTCCCGGGGGCTTCCGCGTCATCGGCCGGGTCGTCGCAGCCGACCGCCACGGGCCGGCGCTGCTCGTCGACGGCCGGGTCTTCGACGAGCGCGGCGGCTGGGACCCGTTCGCCGAGTGGAGCGGGCAGGCCGGGTAGCTGTCGGAGGTCAGTCGTCGCGCGATGGCGAGAGGGCCGCACGGAGTCGTCTGCGCGCTCGTGAGTACCGCGCGCGGGACGCCTGATCGGAGAGGCCCAGGATGGCCCCCGCCTCGGCAACACCGAAACCTTCCCAGGCCACAACAAGGACGAGTTCACGGTCAATGTCGCGGAGTTCGCCCAGCGCCCGCAAGAGCTCCTCGTCCGCATCCCGGCCGCCTTCGTATTGGCGTGGCGCTTCGTAGAACGCTCGGGCCCGATCGCGGAGCGCCAGGCGACGTGCGCGGCCACGGAGTGATTCCCGCAGAACGTTCGCGGCGATGCCGAACGCATATCTGCGCGCCGTCTCGCGGTCGCGGGGAACGGCTTCTCTTCGCCTCCAGAGCACCAGCAGAGTGTCACCCAAGCAGTCGGCCGCGTCATCGGGTGTCGGGACGCGCCTGCCGAAGTACCGGAGCAACTCTGGCATGAGTTCGCGAAGGAGGGTGGTCACTGAGCCGTCGTCGATCAGTGCTGGTGGTGCAGGTTCGAGCGAATCTTCCGCATCCCGCCGAAGGTGGCGTCCCCTGGGTTGGTGTAGTTTCCCGGCTCGGGTGTCACGTCGTGGACG
>VFQU01000282.1_pt1 | contig 50039 bp, 38 predicted proteins | sample 3512311 | NCBI WGS metagenome assembly VFQU01 (sample SAMN10412377, study PRJNA504923) | tailings metagenome | isolation source: Relicate 3 Philex TSF3 active mining site | place: Philippines: Tuba, Benguet | collected 2017-08-29 | reverse complement strand
AGGGCGATGGCGGCGGTCTCGTGCAGTGGAAGGTCTGGCGTGTGGGGCAGGGCGCTCATCAGAAATAGCCCTCCTGCTTCTTGCGCTCCATCGAGGCCGCGCCGTCGCCGTCGATCAGGCGGCCCTGGCGTTCAGATGCTCTGGACGCCGCCATCTCGGCCAGCACGGCCGGCAGATCGGCGGCCTCGCTTTCGACCGCACCGGTCAGCGGATAGCAGCCCAGGGTGCGGAAACGAACGCTCAGCAGCTGCGGCTGCTCGCCGGGCTCCAGCGGCAGGCGCTCGTCGTCGACCATGATCCAGGTGCCCGAACGGCGCACCACGGGGCGCGGCTTGGCGAAGTACAGCGGCACCACTTCGATGTTCTCGCGCTCGATGTAGCGCCAGATGTCGGCTTCGGTCCAGTTCGACAGTGGGAACACGCGGAAGGTCTCACCGGGTGCATGGCGCAGGTTGAACTGCTGCCACAGCTCCGGCCGCTGGCGCTTGGGTTCCCAGCGGTGTCCCGGGCTGCGGTGGCTGGCGATGCGCTCCTTGGCGCGCGAAGACTCCTCGTCGCGGCGTGCGCCGCCGAAGGCCGCGTCGAAGCCGTGGGCATCCAGCGCCTGCCGCAGGGCCTGAGTCTTCATGATGTCGGTATGCACGGCGCTGCCGTGGGTAATCGGATTGACGCCCGCCGCTCTGCCTTCCGGGTTGGTGTGGACGATCAGGTCGAGACCGAGACGCGCAGCCAGCGCATCGCGAAAGGCGATCATCTCGCGGAACTTCCAGCCGGTGTCGATGTGCAGCAGCGGAAACGGCAGGCGTCCCGGCGCAAACGCCTTTCGGGCGAGGTGCAGCAGCACGCTGCTGTCCTTGCCGATGGAGTACAGCAGCACCGGCTTTCGCGCGGCCGCCGCGGCCTCGCGGAATATGTGCAGGCTTTCGGCTTCCAGCCGGTCGAGATGGGTCAGGGACATGGGGGCGGGCATGGGGAATTGCCGCGCAGGTTAGCCGACCTCGCTGGCCCATACGCAGCCCGATTGGTGGCAGGCATAGTCGGAAATCCTCCCAAGCACGCATGGCCTCGCTACACTGCGCGCCGCCGCCCGGATGGCGAAACCGGTAGACGCAGCAGACTTAAAATCTGCTATCCGCGAGGGTGTGCGGGTTCGAGTCCCGCTCCGGGCACCAGCGCAGGTCTGAATGCGGGCGTGTCGCCAAATCCTTCAAGGTGTGGCCCTGACCCACCGAGGCCGAGGTCCCGCCCCGGTTCGCGCCTCTTCACGAGGGTCGAGCCTGCCAGCGCTGCTGTGCAGCGATGCGCCCCGGTCCGCGCTTGTGGCGCGTCACGGACGCAGAACGGGGCGATCGCATGGCGCTGGAGGCATGCAGATCGGGTTGAGCGTTGAGCGCATGGTGGGCCAGGGCCCACCCTATGAATGTTTGGATTCGCGGGGAGCCCTGTCGCCCGCGCTTCTGGTGAGTGCCCATGTCCTGCAATCCCGTGCGCCTTGAGTTCGAACCCGTAGCTTCGCTGGGCGCGGTGCCCGAAGGCAGCTTCGCGCTGAGCGCGGGCGATGGCTTCGAGGGCGATGTCTATGCCCACTTCCATGGGCTCACCGCTATGGAGTTCGAGGAAGAGAGCCTCGCCGAACTCGAGCACGCCGCCGCCAACCTGAGGCCGGGCCAGGTGCTGGCCATCCGCCACCGCTGAGCCTCGAGCGGGCATGATGGGGCGCGTGCCCCATGAGGAGTCTGTTCGCGATGCTCATCCGCTATCTGGCTTGGCTGGCCTGCATCGTGCTGGTTCCGGTCGGCGCCGCCCTCGCGCTGGCGTATGACGATGGCTGGTGGTGGCTGTCCGCGATGGCGCTGCTGCTCAGCCTGCTGGGGCTGCGCGATGTCCTGCAAACGCCACGGGCCCTGCTGCGCAACTATCCGCTGCTGGCGCACGTGCGCTATCTCGTGGAAGCGATCCGGCCCGAGATCCGCCAGTACCTGCTGGAAGGTGATGAAGAGCAAACGCCGTTCTCTCGCGCGCAGCGCTCGATCGTTTACCAGCGCGCCAAGAACACCCTCGACAAGCGCCCCTTCGGTACGCAGCTCGACGTCTACCGGCCGCAGTACGAGTGGATCAACCACAGCCTGCAGCCGGTCGACCTGCCCGATCACGATTTCCGCATCCGCATCGGTGGTCCGGACTGCAGCCAGCCCTACTCGGCCAGCGTGTTCAACATCTCGGCGATGAGCTTCGGCTCGCTGTCGGCGGCGGCGATCCGCGCGCTCAATGCCGGCGCCAGGCGCGGCGCGTTCTACCACGACACCGGCGAGGGCTCGATTTCGCGCTATCACCGCGAGCACGGCGGCGACCTGGTCTGGGAGATCGGTTCGGGCTACTTCGGCTGCCGCAACGACGACGGCAGCTTCAGCGAGGAGCGCTTCATCGAGAACGCCCGCGACCCGCAGGTGCGGATGATCGAGCTGAAGCTGAGCCAGGGCGCCAAGCCGGGGCAGGGCGGGATTCTGCCGGGAGCGAAGGTGACGCCCGAGATCGCTGAAGCGCGCGGTGTGCCGGTCGGTACCGACTGCATCTCCCCTGCGCGCCACAGCGCTTTCGATTCGCCGGTTGGGCTGCTGAAGTTCATCGCTCGCCTGCGCGAGCTGTCGGGCGGCAAGCCGACCGGCTTCAAGCTGGCGATCGGCCACCCCTGGGAGTGGTTCGCCATCGCCCGCGCCATGCTTGAAACCGGCATCACCCCGGACTTCATCGTGGTCGACGGTGGCGAAGGCGGCACGGGAGCGGCGCCGCTGGAGTTCACCGACCACGTCGGCGCGCCGCTGACCGAGGCGCTGATCCTCGTCCACAACACGCTCGTGGGCCTCAACCTGCGCGGGCGCATCAAAATCGGCGCGGCCGGCAAGATCGTCACCGCCTTCGACATGGCTCGCACGCTGGCGATCGGCGCGGACTGGTGCAATTCCGCGCGAGGCTTCATGTTCGCGCTGGGTTGCATCCAGTCGCAGAGCTGCCATACCGACAAGTGCCCGACCGGCGTGGCCACGCAGGACCCCTCGCGTCAGCGTGCGCTGGTGGTGCCGGACAAATCCGAGCGGGTCTACCACTTTCATCGCAACACGCTGAAGGCCCTGCGGGACCTGCTGGCGGCGGCAGGGCTGCAGCATCCCGACCAGCTGGGGCCGGAGCACATCATCCGCCGCGTCTCGGGGAACGAGATCCGCTCGCTGGCCAATCTGCATTTCTTCGTCAGGCCCGGCGAGCTGCTGGAGGGCGTGCCCAGGCATCCGGTGTTCGAGCTGTTCTGGCCGCTCGCGCGTGCCGACATTTTCGCCGCGCCCGCCGCCGTCAAGGCCTACGAGAAGCCTGCTGCCTGAAGCGTGGGCGAGGGCGGACCGAGGCGCGCCATGACGGCGTCGTCGCCTTTGCCTATGATGCGGTGCCATGAGTGCGACCCAGCCCCTCTCGATCCTGTTTGCCGACGTCAGCGGCAGCACGCGGCTGTTCGAGACCCTGGGTGATGTCGAGGCACGCCGGATCATCGCCAGCGTGCTGGAAGCCCTGACCCGGATTGCCGGGGCGCATGGCGGGCGCCTGGTCAAGACCATCGGCGACGAGATCATGTGCACTTTTCCGGCCGCGGTGCAGGCAGCGCTGGCGGCCTGCGACATGCAGCGCCGGGTCAGCACCGATCCTGAGTTCGTGGCCGAGAAACTGGGCATCCGCATCGGCTTCCATCATGGCGAAGCGCTGCTCGAGAACGGCGATGTCTACGGCGATGCAGTCAATGTGGCTGCACGCATGGCGGCGCTGGCCAAGCGCGAGCAGATCGTCACCACCGCCGGCACCGTCAAGGACCTGACCATCGTCGGCGGTATCCGATCGCGGGCTCTGGGGCGCGCGCGGGTGGCCGGCAAGCTGCTGGCAATCGAGATCGTCGATCTGATCTGGCAGGACGATACTTCCAACCTCACCACCATCCAGCGCGCGATCAAGGTGGACGACACCACCCAGGCGGGTGCGCGGCTGACCTTGCGCCACCGCGGACGGGTGATCGAGCTGCGCGAGGACGCGCCGCCTTTCAGCATGGGCCGCGACGCCGGCTGCGGCCTGTCGATCGAAGCCGAATGGGTCAGCCGCAACCACGCCAGCCTCGAATGCCGGCGCGGCCTGTGGGTGCTGACGGATCGCAGCACCAACGGCAGCTTTGTGCGGATCGGCGACGAGGACGAGCTGCGCGTGCACCGCAACGAACTGCCGCTGCGCCGCAGCGGCTGCATCAGCCTCGGCCAGAGCATTGCCGCGGCCACCTCGGACCTGCTGGTGTTCGAGGTCGGCTGAACTCCCGAGACCCGTGTGCGCTGGCGTCCAGCGTCGTTTGCATCGGCGTCGGTCTTCGGATCCGGGCCTCGCGCGCGCCGAACTCAGGCGCGCCGCGACAGCCAGTCCAACGCAGCGTCCGCGGCGCACAGTCCGCTGGCGAAACAGGCGGTCAGCAGGTAGCCGCCGGTGGGCGCGTCCCAATCCAGCATCTCGCCGGCGCAGAACACGCCGGGCAGGTGGCGCAGCATCAGGTGCTCATCCAGCGCCTCGCGACGCACGCCGCCGGCGCTGCTGATGGCCTCGTCCAGCGGGCGCGTTGCCGACAGCCGCAGGGGCAGCGCCTTCAGCGCGGGCAGCAGCACCTCAGGATCGACCATCGCAGTCTTGGGCAGGCGTTCGTAGACCAGCGCCAGCCGCGCGCCGTCGAGGCCGAGGCGCTTGCGTAGCTTCGAGCCGGTGCTTTCGCCGCTGCGCGCGCGCTGCCAGCTCGCCCTTAGCCGTTCAAGCGAGCGCTCCGGGAACAGGTCGAGCCACAGCTCGGCGCGGCTGTCGCGCTCGATCTGGCTGCGCAGGTCGGCCGACAGCGCGTAAATCAGGCTGCCCTCGACGCCGTGCTCGGTGAGCACGAATTCACCTTGGCGGCGCTGGCGTTGGCCTCTGGCATCGATCCACTCGGCCGCAACGGGCTTAACCGGCAGCCCGGCGCAGCGTGACCTGAAGTCCGCCGACCACTCGCATTCAAAGCCGCAGTTGCTGGGCACCAGATCGCGCACGTCGATGCCGCGTGCGCGCAGCAGCTCGACCCAGGCGCCATCGCTGCCGAGCTTGGCCCAGGAGCCGCCGCCCAATGCCAGCACGACGGCGTCGGCCATAACTTCCGCCTGTGCCTCGGGCGTGTCGAAGCGCAGGCGGGTTCCCTCGATCGAGACCAGTCGATGCTGTACGTGGAAGCGCACGCCCTGCTCGCGCAGCCGCCGCACCCAGCCGCGCAGCAGGGGCGCAGCCTTGAGATCAGTCGGGAACACGCGGCCGGAGCTGCCGACGAAGGTCTCGACGCCGAGCCCGCGCGCCCAGTCGCGCAGGGCGGCCGCGTCGAAGCGTTCCAGCCAGGGCTGCACCCAGCCCGCGGATTCGCGATAGCGGGCGACGAAGGGCGCGAAGGCTTCCGAGTGGGTGAGGTTCAGGCCACCCTTGCCGGCGATCAGGATCTTGCGGCCGACCGAGCCCATGCGCTCGTACAGATCGACTTCGGCTCCGGCTTCGCGCAGGCGCTCGGCGGCGATCAGCCCCGCGGGGCCGCCGCCGACCACAGCTACGCGCGCGGCATGGGGCTCACTCACGCCTTGCGATCCGAGGCCTCAATGCGTTGGGACAGGCGCGCGATCTCGGCGCGCAGCGCGCGCACCTCCTCGACCAGCGGCTCCTCGCCCTTCGCCACCGCCTCCTCAACGACGCGCTCGCGGTCGGCGTCGATCTCGGCCTGCATGGCCGACACCACGACGCCGATGAACAGGTTCAAGGCGGTGAAGCTGGTGGCGAGGATGAAGGGGATGAAGAACAGCCAGGAGTAGGGGTAGACCTCCATCACCGGCCGCACGATGCCCATCGACCAGCTTTCCAGCGTCATCACCTGGAACAGGGTGTAGAAGGAGTCAGCCACGCTGCCGAACCACTCGGGGAAGGCCTCGCCAAACAGCTTGGTCGACATCACCGCGCCGACGTAGAAGATCAGCAGAAGCAGCATCACGATCGAGGCCATGCCGGGCAGGGCACCCAAGAGGGCGCCGACCACGCGCTTCAGCGAAGGCACGATGGTGATCAGCCGCAGCACGCGCAGGATGCGCAGCGCGCGCAGCACCGACAGCGGCCCCGAGGCCGGCAGCAGGGCAATCGCGACGACCACGAAATCGAACACGTTCCAGGGGTCGCGGAAGAAGCGCAGGCCGCGCACATAGAGCTTGGCGGCGAGCTCGACGCAGAAGATCACCAGCGCCGCCTTGTCCAGCACCAGCAGCCAATCGCCAAAGCGGGCCATCACACGCGCATCAGTTTCCAGGCCAAGCGTGACGGCGTTGATCAGGATCACCGCCAGCACGAAGCGTTCGGTGAAGGGATGGGCGAGCGCGCGTTCGAGCAGGGCCTTCATGGCGAGGGGCGGGGTCGGGGAGGGGAGCGCATTCTAGGGCTGCGCTGCGCGCTGCGCGCTGCGCGCGCGGGATTCGGGATTCGGGATTCGGGATTCGACCGAAGGTCGATGCGTCCATGTAGGCCTCTGCGTGAGGGACTTTTGCCGCCTCGCCTCAGGCTGAAGTGGACCCCAGCGCAGAAGCTCGCGGGGCCTCCCCACGAATCCCGAATCCCCAATCCCGAATCCCGGCTCTTTCAGACATCAAACTGCTCGCCCGCCTTCGGCACCCGCACGTCGCAGCCGTACTGTTCGCCGAGCCGCACCCGCAGGCCCTCTCGGGCTTCTTCTTCGCCGTGCACCAGCAGCACCCGTGGATGCAGCGGAATCTGCCCGTACCACTGGCTGAGTCCGTTCTGGTCGGCGTGGGCCGAGAGGCCGCCGATGGTGTGGCGGCGCGCCTTGACGCGGATGTGCTCGCCAAAAATGTCGACGTAGTCGGCACCGTCGATCAGGCGCCGACCGAGCGTGCCGCGGGCCTGATAGCCGACGAATACGACATGCGCGTTCTCGCGCCACAGGTTGTGGCGCAGGTGGTGGCGGATGCGGCCGCCGTTGCACATGCCGCTGCCGGCGATGATCACGCAACCGCTGCCGCGCTGGTTCAGCGCCTGCGAGTCCTGCACGCTGCTGACCAGGCGCAGATTGGGCAGGCCGAAAGGATTGCCGCTGCCGTTCCATGCCGCGCGCGCCGGCGAGTCGAGCAGCGCCTTGTGGCGGCCGTAGACCTCGGTGACCTTCAGCGCCATCGGCGAGTCGAGGTAGACCTGCCAGCGATCCAGATGCCAGCGTTCGTAGTTCTCGGCCATCCAGTACAGCAGCTCCTGGCTGCGGCCCACGGCAAAGGCCGGGATCAGCACGTTGCCGCGCTCGTGGGCGGCGATGTCGAAGACCTCGCCGAGTTCGTCGATGGTGGAGTCGCGCGAGCGGTGCAGACGGTCACCGTAGGTGCTCTCCAGCAGCACCAGATCGGCCTTGGGCACTGCAGCTGGGTCGCGCATGATCGGCGTGCCGCGTGGGCCGATGTCGCCGGAGAACACCAGGGTGCGCGGGCCCTTCGGCGTTTCGCCGGTAAGGCTGACCGAGGCCGAGCCGAGGATGTGCCCGGCGTCGCGCAGGGTCAGCGTGAGTCCCGGCAGGATCTCGGTGGGCTCGTCGTAGTCCACCGCGCGCAGCAGGCGCAGCGCGTTGGCGACGTCGCCCAGCGAATACAGCGGTTCGGCGTCGGGCTCCTCGCCGGCGCGCAGCTTGCGGCGGTTGTCGCGTTCCGCATCGGCGGCCGCGAGGCTGGCAGAGTCCTCCAGCATGATCCTCGCGAGATCGGCGGTGGCGCGGTGGGTGTAGACGGGGCCGGAGTAGCCGCGCTTGACCAGCAGCGGCAGGCGCCCGAGGTGGTCGATGTGGGCATGGCTGATCACCACCACGTCCAGTTTGCGCAGGTCGAAGGGAAACTCGTCGCGGTTGCGTTGGGTTTCCTCATGCCCGCCCTGCACCATGCCGATGTCCAGCAGCACCTGATGGCGGCCGAACTCGAGCAGGTGACAGGAGCCGGTGACTTCGCCGGCGGCGCCGTGGATGGTGATGCGCATATCGACCCCAGTGCGTGGAAAGGCCCGGCGATCATAGCCTCAGCGTCGCGGGCTCCGGGCGCGGGGCCGCTACACTGTGCGCCCCCCGAGGTTCCCCCAGGTTGCTTCCGATGCTCCGTTCGCCCCTTCGTCTGCTGTCCTGTGCCGTCTTCGCCCTGTGCGCCCAGCCCCTGGCCCACGCCGACAGCGCCCTGGACCCCCGCCATCGCGATGCTGCCACCGCGGCCTGCATGGATTTCTACCAGCACGCGAACGGCGGCTGGCTGGCGGCGACGCCGGTGCCGGCGGGCCAGGCCAGCATCGGCTACACCGATGAGCTGCGCGCCCTCATTGCCGAGCAGCAGCGCGCCCTGCTGCAGGGGTTCGCGAATGCGCCGGCCAACGCGCTGGACGGCAGCATCGCGCGTCTGTACGCGCTGGGCATGGATGCCGCCTCGATCGACGCGCTTGGCCTCGGCCCCGCGGCCGGCTTCCTGCAGCGCATCGATGCGCTGAAGAAACCTCGCGAGTTGCCCGCCCTGCTCGGCGAGCTGCACGGCTGGGGGGCGCCGATCCTGTTCGCGTTCTCGGTTGCTCCGGATCTCGATCGACCGGAGCGCTTGATCGCCTATGCGAACCAGGGCGGTCTGGGGCTGCCGGATCGTGACTACTACCTGCGCGAGGACGCTCCCGCGCTGGAGTTGCGCGAAGCCTATCGCGCCTACGTCGAGCGCCTGCTCGACCTTGCCGGCCGCGCCGATGCGGCCGCCGAATCGCAGCGGGTGCTCGCGATCGAGATTGAACTCGCGCGCGCCTCGCTGTCGCTTGAGCAGCTGCGTGATCCGCGCAATAGCTACCGCTTGGCACGCGTGCGCGATCTCGAGCGCGCCCAGCCGGATCTGCGCTGGCGCGATTACCTGAAGGCACAGGGCCTGCGCAAGCTCGATGAGGTGTCGCAAGCCCATGCCAGCTTCTTCTCGGCCTTGAACTCGCGCTTCACCACGCAACCTTTGTCTGACTGGCAGGCCTATCTGCGCTTCCATGTGCTGCACGCCGCCGCGCCCTACCTCGGCCAGCCCTTCGTCGAGGCGCATGACCGGCTGTTCGTCGAGACCCTGTCCGGCCAGACCCCTCCGAGCCGCGAGCTGCGGGTGCAGAACTTCCTGCAGGCCAGCCTCGGCGAGGCGCTGGGCCAGCGCTATGCGCGCACCCACTTCGATGCGCCGCGCCGCGAGGCGGCACTGGCTCTGGCGGAAGGCCTGCGCGCCCAGCTGCGCGCGCTGGTGGAGGGCTCGACCTGGCTGCAGGCCGAAGGCCGGCAGGCACTGCTGGCCGACATCGACGGTCTGAGCTTCGCGCTCGGCGGTCCGGGCGAAACGGAGTGGGAGGGCTTCGAGCTGGAGGCCAAGACCTGGCCCGAGGCCGTGCTGTCGGTCAGTCGCGCCCGACATCAGCGGGCGCTTGCTGCGCTGGGCAAGCCGCCGCGTGCGGCGTGGCCGGTGCCGGCCTCGAGCCTGCAGGTCAGCTATCAGGCCGCGACCCATACGCTGTACGTGCCGGCCGCCGTGCTGCAGTCGCCGCTGTTCGATCCGGCCGGCGATACCGCTGTGAACCACGGGGTCGCCGGCGCGCTGATTGCGCGCGGGCTGATGGGCGTGTTCGATCCGGCCTCCGGCGCGCGTCGCGGCCTCTTGAGCGAGGCCGATCGCGCCGCCTATGCCGAGCGCTCGCGCGGTCTGGTGAGCCAGTACTCGACCTTCAGCGCGTTGGGATCGATCAAGGTCGATGGTGCTGCCACCTGGAATGAAAACGTGCTCGACCTCGGCGCGCTGCAGCTCGCTTACACCGCTTTCCTCGCGGCCGGCGGCGAGCGCGGCGAAAGCCGCGAAGGCCTGACGCCGGCCCAGCGCTTCTTCCACGCCTGGGCGCGGCTCATGCGCCGCAACTACCAGGATGAGGCCTTGCGCCTGCTGCTGGCTGCCGATACCCGTGCACCAGCGCGGTTCCGCGTCAACGGCCCGCTGCCGCATCTGTCCTCGTTCCAGGCCGCATTCAGCTGCAAGGACGGCCAGCCCATGCACCTGCCGGAGCCGGCGCGGGCGAGGACGTTCTGATTCGGGCCGGGAATCGGGAATGGAGAATCGGGAATCGATGACTGCGCTTTGGTCGCCGTGGAAGTGCGTGAGACGACGCATGAGATCTCGCTCGCTTCTGACGATTCCCGATTCCCCATTCCCGGCTCTTCATGACCACAGGCAGGGTGCCCGCCGTGGCGCCCCGCCTATGATGCGTCGATGCTCGCCCGCCTGAATCCGATGCAGCTGCTGCGCTTCGCAGGCCTGTTCACCTGGGGCTGCATGGGCGTGCCGCTGCTGATCGACCTGTTCCAGCAGGACATCACGGGCAGCGATCTCGTGTGGTGGCGCATCTGCTACCTGACTTTCGGCGTCTGCTACTGGCTGCTCACGCGCTCGCCGGGGCCCCGTCCGCGGGCCCGTTGGCTGCATTTGCTGCTGCTGGCGCTGCTGACCGTTTCGGCGATCGGCATCGGCCATTTCACCGAGTCCGGCCTGTCCGGTGCCTTCCTGATCGTCATCGCCGGCCTGCTGCCCTGGTTCCTGTCGCTGGGCGGGGGCCTGGTCTGGCTGGTCGGCCAGCACAGCGCCCTGATTCCGGTGTTCCTGCAGATCGAGGGCTTCGACTGGATCAGCGCGCCCCTGCAGGCCGTGCTGCTGTTCGGCTACTCGAGCTTCGTGTTCCTCACCAGCGTGGTGGCGCGGCGGCAGATGGACGCCCGCGAGGAGCAGCGCCGATTGAACTCCGAGCTGCGCGCCACCCGCGCGCTGCTGGCCGAGAGTTCGCGGCTCAACGAGCGCTCGCGCATCTCGCGCGAGCTGCACGACCTGCTGGGCCACCACCTCACCGCGCTCAGTCTGAATCTTGAAGTCGCCACCCACCTGTCGGACGGCAAGGCGCGTGAGCACGTGAAGCAGGCGCAGTCGCTGGCCAAGCTGCTGCTGTCGGACGTGCGCGAGGCGGTCAGCCAGCTGCGCCAGGACGATGCCATCGACCTGCGCGAGGCCCTGTTCAGCCTGGTCGACGGCGTGCCCTCGCTGGAGGTGCGGCTGGATGTGCCGGCCGATTTCCGCATCAGCGACCCCGGTCGCGCCCAGGTCCTGCTGCGCGCCACCCAGGAAATCATCACCAATGCCGCCCGCCATTCCGGCGCGCAGCGCCTCGACCTGCGCATCGCCAGCGATGCTGGGGGCGTGCGCCTTGAAGCGCGCGATGATGGCCGCGGCGCCGATGCGGTCAGCGCCGGCAACGGCCTGCGCGGCATGCGCGAGCGCGTGGCCGAGTTCGCCGGCACACTTGAAATCGAAACCGCACCGGGCCAAGGCTTCGCCCTGCGCCTGCACCTTCCCGTGGAGACCCCCGCATGATCCGCGTCTGCCTGGTCGACGACCAAACCCTGGTGCGCCAGGGCATCCGCTCGCTGCTGGAGCTGTCCGACAACATCCGGGTGGTGGCCGAGGCCAGCGACGGCAAGCAGGGCCTGGAGAAGATCGACGAGGTCAAACCCGACGTGGTGCTGCTGGACATGCGTATGCCGGTGATGTCCGGCATCGAGACCCTGCAGCACCTGAGCGAGCGCGGCTCGATGCCGGCCACAATCATCCTCACCACCTTCGACGACGACCAGCTGGTCCTGCAGGGTATCAAGCTCGGCGCCCGCGGCTACCTGCTCAAGGACGTCTCGCTGGAGCAGCTGGTCGACGCGGTGCAGACCGTCGCTGCCGGCGGCTCGCTGGTGCAGCCGGTGGTGACCCAGCGCCTGCTTTCGGGCCTGGAGCGCATGCAGAACGACTTCACCAGCCTCGACCGCCCGGACCCGCTGACCGATCGTGAGACCGAGATCCTGCGCCTGATGGCGGGCGGCTACAGCAACAAAGAAATCGCCAACTCGCTGGGCGTGGCCGAGGGCACGGTCAAGAACCACGTGTCCAACATCCTCAGCAAGCTCGGCGTGCGCGACCGCACCCGCGCGGTGCTGAAGGCCTTCGAGCTCAAGCTGGTCTGAGCCAGCCTTCGTGCCCGGTTTGGGCGCTGTGATCCGCGCTCAGCCGATGTCTTTGGCCTCGCCCACGCCCGCGTTCTCCGCATGCGTCGGCTGTCGCGGGCGGCGCAGCAGCGGCTGCGCGAATACCGCCAACAGCAGGATCGCGACGCCGCCGTAGAAGCTCGCATCCAGTTCGCGCTGCTCGTTGAACAGCAGCATGGCCAGCAGGATCGCGTAGACCGGCTCCAGGTTGATCGCCATCTGCGCGGAGAACGCGCTCATGTGGCGCAGGGCGACCAGGCTCAGGGTGAAGGGCAGCAGGGTGCAGCCCAGCGCCAGCGCCAGCAGGAAGGCGAAATCTTTGCCGTCGGGAATCAGTCCACCGTCGGCAGGCAGCGGAAACGCGAGCAGCAGCAGCGGTGCCAGCAGGGTCAGGGTCAGCGTGCCGGCGCCCAGCTCGATCGCAGTCACTGTCAGCGGCTCGCCGTCCTCGACGTAGCGTTTGTTGAGCGCAGAGAAGAAGGCCACGATGAAGGCCGACAGCGCGCCCATCGCGATACCTGCACGCATCTCCACCGGCACGCCGCCCACCACCAAGGCCACGCCCGGCAGTACCGCGACACCCAATGCGAGCTCCCCGCGCGAGAACGGCCGCTTGGCGACCCAGGGCTCGATGAAGGCCAGGAACACCGGCCCCAGCGCCATGCAGGTCGCGCCGACCGAGGCGTTGGACAGCTTGATCGAGCCGTAAAAGGTCAGCCAGTGCAGGGCGACTAGGGCTCCGATGCCGGCATAGATCCACATCTGCCGCGCGCGCATCCGGCGCAGGCTGCGCCAGACCGCCGGAACCAAGGCCAGCGCGGCCGTCACCAGGAGCATCCGCCACCACACCAGCGGCAGCGCGGTGAGGGTAATGAGCTTGCCGAGGATGGCGGTGAAGCCCCAGAGCATCACGCAGAAGTGGATCTGCAGCTGGGCGCGGGTTGCGGGCGTCAGGGCCACGGAGAGCGTTCAATCGAGGCCGCGTGCGCGGCGAAGCGTCATAGGCTGGGCAAGCGGATCAGCTCACGCAATAGGCCCAAAGACGAAGGGCGGCCGATGTCATGCAGCGGCCGCCCTTCGATGACGGATGTCTTCAGGTCTTGGTCAGGCCAGGTTGAGGTGTACGCAGGCCGGTGAAGCACGCTGCTTCGAATCCCGAATCCCGAATCCCGAATCCCGGTACTCAACCCATCTTGAACACGCAGAGCTTGTTGCCGTCGAGGTCGCGGAAGTAGCCCGCGTAGAAGCCGGGGAAGCGCTCACCGCAGGCGCCCTCGTCGGTGCCGCCGAGCTCCAGCGCCTTGGCGTGGAAGGCGTCGACCTTTTCCCGGCTGTCCATCACCAGCGCGGTCATGTTGCCGTTGCCCGGGGAGGCGGGCTGGCCGTCGAAAGGCTTGATCACGCCGACCGCGGGGCCTCGACCGGTGCCCCAGGAAAGGAAGCGGGGCCCCTGCATGCCGCGCTTGCCGCCAATGGTGGCGAACAGTGCGTCGTAGTAGGCCGCTGCGCGGTCGAGGTCATTGGTGCCGAGGGTGACGTAGCCGATCATGGAACACTCCGGGTGGGGGCGCCGCGCGCGACGACGCCGGGTGGGAAAGGGCCGCAAGTCTGCGGCCCGGCAGCATGGTGGAAGCGCGAAGAAGGAAGAGGGCTTGACCCGGATGCGTTCGGGGTGCTTCCGGCTCGTCCGCCGCCACCTCCAACCTTCAGATTTCGATGGTGGCGAGATCGCCCTTGGTTTCCAGCCAGGTCTTGCGGTCGGAGGCGCGCTTCTTCGACAGCAGCATGTCCATCAGCGCACGCGTCTCCTCGGGCGCTTCCACGGTCAACTGCACCAGACGGCGGGTGTCGGGGTGGATGGCCGACTCGCGCAGCTGCGAGGGGTTCATTTCGCCCAGGCCCTTGAAGCGGGTGACGTTGACTTGGCCTCGGATCTTCTCGCGCTCGATCTTGTCGAGCAGCAGGCGTTTCTCTTCCTCGTCCAGCGCATAGAACACCTGTTTGCCCACGTCGACGCGGAACAGCGGCGGCATCGCCACGAACACGTGGCCGGCTGCGACGAGCGCGGGGAAGTGCTGCAGGAACAGGGCCGAGAGCAGGGTGGCGATGTGCAGGCCGTCAGAGTCGGCGTCGGCCAGCACGATGATCTTGCCGTAGCGCAGGCCGCTGATGTCGGCGCTGCCCGGATCGCAGCCGATGGCGACGGCGAGATCGTGCACTTCCTGCGAGCCCAGCACCGCGCCGCTCTCGACTTCCCAGGTGTTGAGGATCTTGCCGCGCAGCGGAAGGATGGCCTGGAAATCCTTGTCGCGGGCCTGCTTGGCGCTGCCGCCCGCGGAATCGCCCTCGACCAGGAACAGCTCGGTGCGCGAGAGGTCTTGGCTGGAGCAGTCGGCCAGCTTGCCCGGCAGTGCGGGCCCCTGGGTGATCTTTTTACGGACGATCTGCTTCTCGGTCTTGAGGCGTGAGGACGCGCGCTCGATCGCCAGCTGGGCGATGCGCTCGCCCATCTCGACGTGCTGGTTAAGGAACAGCGAGAACGCATCGTGCACGGCGTTTTCGACGAAGGCCGCGGCCTGGCGTGAGGACAGGCGCTCCTTGGTCTGGCCAGAGAATTGCGGGTCGGTGAGCTTGAGGCTCAGCACGCAGCAGACGCGGTCCCATACATCCTCAGGAGCCAGCTTGACGCCGCGCGGCAGCAGGTTGCGGAAGTCGCAGAACTCGCGCAGCGCTTCGGTCAGCCCCGAGCGCAGGCCGTTGACGTGGGTGCCGCCCTGGGCGGTGGGAATCAGGTTGACGTAGCTCTCCTGCACCAGCTCGCCTTCGGCGGCCCAGCACAGGGCCCAGTCGACCGCTTCGGTGTCGCGCTTCAAGGCGCCGACGAAGACCTCAGGCGGCAGATACTCGCGATCGGCCAGCTGGCTCTTCAGGTAGTCGCGCAGGCCGTCCTCGTAGTACCAGCTGTCCTTCTCGCCGCTGGCCTCATCCACCAGCGTGACCTTGAGGCCGGGGCACAGCACGGCCTTGGCGCGCAGCAGGTGGCGCAGGGCGCGCAGCGAGAACTTCGGCGTGTCGAAGTACTTGGGGTCGGCCCAGAAGCGCACCTTGGTGCCGGTGTTGCGCTTGCCGACCGTGCCGATGATCTCGAGCGGACTGGCGCGGTCGCCGTCGGCGAAGACCATGCGGTACTCGTTGCCGTCGCGGCGGATGGTGACCTCGACCTTCTTCGACAGGGCGTTGACCACGCTGACGCCGACGCCGTGCAGGCCGCCGGAGAAGGTGTAGTTCTTGCCGCTGAACTTGCCGCCCGCGTGCAGGCGGGTGAGGATCAGCTCGACGCCAGGGATGCCTTCCTCGGGATGGATGTCGACCGGCATGCCGCGGCCGTCGTCGGCGACCTCGCAGCTGCCGTCGGCATACATGGTGACTTCGATGCTCCTGGCGTGGCCTGCCAGGGCTTCGTCGACGGCGTTGTCGATCACTTCCTGCGCCAGGTGGTTGGGGCGCGAGGTGTCCGTGTACATGCCCGGGCGACGCTTGACGGGGTCAAGGCCGGAGAGGACTTCGATATCGGCGGCGTTGTAGCGGCTGCTCATGTGGAACGTCGAGACACTGGGCGGAAAGCGGATCCGCGGGGGCGCAAGGTTACCTGTTTGCGGCCCCGCGGCGCGCTCCTCGGATTCCGCAACGAGAACCTGGGACCGCGCGGGAATCCGCGCGTCGACCGGCACTGGACAGAAACGCCGAGTTCACAGCAGAGTCCGCGGCGGCTGCGACGCGCTCGGGGGAGAGGTGTCGCGTCGCGCGGTTGCGAAACCGCGCGGCCAGGCCGCTGTCCTTCATTCACGTTTTGGGGAAACCATGTCCTTGCATTCCTTGCGTCGGCTTGTCGTCGGCGCCTTGGCGCTTGCCGTGTCAACCGCGCTCAGCGCTTCCGAACTTCCCGAGTTCCGTCTCACCGGTCCCGCATCCGGGCCGCCCGCCGCAATCGCCAGCGCCTACCTCGAACGGGACTTCGCCCGGTTCCAGCTGAGTGGCAAGGAGCTGGAGCACCGCGTGCGCGATGTCGTGCCGACCCGCCACAACGGCGTGACTCACGTCTACCTGCAGCAGACGGTCGGAGGGATTGACGTCGACGGCGCGATCTCGACGGTCAATGTGATGCGCGATGGCGTGGTCCTGAGCCTGGCCGATGCCTTCGTGCCGGAAGCGCCCGCGCGGATCAACCGCAGCGCTCCGCTGATCGATGCCAGCACCGCTTATCTCGCCGCGGCCGACTATTTCAAGGTCTCCATGGCGCGGGCACCGCAGTCGCATCCTGCCCGCGGTGGAGCCAGCCAGCACCAGGTCTTTTCAGGCGAAGCGCTGTCCGCCCAGCCCGTGCCGGCCGAACTCATCTACGTGCGTGAGGGCGATGCGCTGAGGCTGGCCTGGAACCTGACGGTGGATCGCTTCGAGTCCGACAACGTCTGGGCGGAAGTGCGGATCGACGCCGAGACCGGCCAGGTGATCGATCTCGCCAGCTATGTGGCCCACCTGCGCTCGCCCGCGCTGGTCAAGGGCAACGTGCCCGCGAACTACAGCGCCAGCTATCGCGTGCTGCCGATGCCCTTCGAGACACCCCAGGATCCGGGGGCGAGCTTCCAGGTGGTGACGGATCCGCATGACCCGCAGGCCTCGCCCCGCGGCTGGCACGACACCCGCGATCTGACGGCGCCCCCGGGCTTCGAGTTCGCCGAGACCCGGGGCAACAACGTGGTGGCGCGGGCCGACCTGCTGTCGAACAACAGCGTCGACAATTACCGCGCCCCGGCGACGGTCACCGGCAATGCGCTGACCTTCGATTTCGCCTTCGATCCGGCGCAGCCGCCCACCAACGGGCAGAACCAGCCGGCGGTCGGCAATGTGCCGCCGGCTCTGGTGAATCTCTTCTACTGGAACAACCTGCTGCACGACGTGCTTTGGCACTACGGCTTCGACGAGCCGGCGGGCAGTTTCCAGGTCAATAATTACGGCCGCGGCGGCGCTGGCAACGATGCGGTGAACGCCGATGCACTCGACGGCTCGGATCGCAGCCCGCCGAACACCAACAACGCCAATTTCGGCACCCCGCCGGACGGGGCAGCACCGCGCATGCAGATGTTCCGCTGGACCGCGCCGGTGATGGGCTCGGTGGCGTTTACCGCGCCCTTCGTTGCCGAGTATCCGACCAGCGCGGCCAGCTTCGGCGGACGCTTGAGTGCTCCCCTGGCCGGAGGCTTCGCGCTGGTCGACGACGGTGGTGCCGACGGTGGCGTGCTGGGCTGTTCCGCCCTGACCAACGCCTCCGAGATCAGCGGCCGGATCGCCGTGGTCAAACGCGGCGTCTGCGAGTTCGGTGTCAAAGCGCTCAACGCCCAGAATGCGGGAGCGGTCGCCGTGCTGATGTGGAACAACCAGGGAGGCACTGCCCAGTTCACGCCGGCGCCAGGCGCCGTAGGCGCCCAGGTCACCGTGCCGGTCTTTGCGATTTCGCAGAACGATGGCGACAGCTTGGCATTGGAGTTGGCCAATGGGTTCGCCCAGGGCACGCTGTCTCCGGCGACACCGATCGCCCCGGATCGGGACAGCGATTTCGACGCCGGGATCATCGCCCATGAGTACGCCCACGGCCTGTCCAACCGGCTGACCGGCGGTCCCAGCGCATCGACCTGCCTCAACAACGCTGAGCAGAAGGGCGAGGGCTGGTCCGATTTCGTTGGCCTGATGGTGACCTTGCGTCCGAACGCCTGTGCGGCGCCGCGCGGCATCGGCACCTATCCGAGCTTCCAGGCGGTGACGGGCCCGGGCATCCGGCGCTTCCCCTACAGCTCTGATCGCGCGGTGAACCCCTTCACCTTCGCCGATACCAACAGTGCGGTGCAGAGCCAGCCCCACGGCATCGGCTCGGTCTGGGCCACCATGCTGTGGGACATGACCTGCGATCTGATCGACGCGCACGGCTTCGATCCGGATTTGGTCAAAGGGACTGGCGGCAACAACATCGCCATGCAGCTGGTGGTGGATGGCATGAAGGCCCAGCCGTGCCGCCCGGGCTTCGTCGATGCACGCAACGGTATCCTGACCGCGGACGAGGCCAACAACCAGGGCGCCAACCGCTGCACGATCTGGCGCGCCTTCGCTGCCCGCGGTCTCGGCCAGGCGGCCAGCAGCGGCCTCAACACGGATCGAACGGATCAGGTCGAGGCCTTCAACCTGCCGACGGACTGCGCCGACCACGTGGTGACGCTGCAGGTGGCCGGGCAGGGCGCGGCCAGTCCCAACGCCTCGCAGGGCCTGTTGACCGGTGGTGTGGCCCGCTACAGCCTGACCCCGGCCGCTGGCTATCGACTGCAGGCGGTCGAGGGCTGCGGCGGCACGCTGTCGGGCAGCGTCTTCACCACCGCCGCGGTGACCGCCAGCTGCACCGTCACGGTCAATTTCGAAGCGATTCCGATGGATGTCTTCGCGGACGGCTTCGAGCCCTGAGGCCGGACGGGAGGCCCGGCGCTGCCGGGCCTCCCGTTCTCCGGGACGCGATGTTGCGTCCACGCTGGCGGAGGTCCGATCAGCGTCGGACGCAGCTCGCTTTCACAGGAACACCGGCCCGATTGTGGGGCCGAAGACTCGACAGCAGGACAGACTTCAGCGCGGCTCCAGTAGGGCCGCCAACACCGCCATGCGCACGGCGACCCCATTGCTCACCTGCTCCAGAATCACCGACTGCGGGCCGTCGGCCACCTCGTCGCTGATCTCGACGCCGCGGTTCATCGGGCCCGGGTGGGTCACGATCGCATCGGGCGCGGCCTGCCGCAGACGGCGGCCGTCCAGGCCATAGTCGCGGTGGTAGTCGGCCAGCGAGCTGACCAGACCTTCCTCCATGCGCTCGCGCTGCAACCGCAGCATCATCACCACGTCCACGCCCTCGATGGCCTCGTCCAGGTGCTCGAAGACGCGGCAGCTCTGCAGCGTGCCGTCGACCGGCAGCAGCGACGCCGGGCCACAAACGCGAACTTCCCCCGCGCCCAGGGCACGCAGCGCATGCAGGTCCGAGCGCGCCACCCGAGAGTGCAGGATGTCGCCCACCAGCAGGAACTTGAGCCGCGAGAAATCGTGGCCTTTGTGCTGGCGTACGGTCAGCATGTCGAGCAGACCTTGGGTGGGATGGGCCGCGCGGCCGTCTCCGGCGTTGACGAGATGCACGTGCGGCTGGGCTGCCTGCGCGAGTTCAGCCAGCGCGCCCGACTCGGCGACGCGGATCACAAAGGCATCCGCCCCCATGGCTTCGAGGTTGCGGAAGGTGTCAAGCAGGGTCTCGCCCTTGCGCGAGGAGGAGTGGGCGACGTCGAAGTTCAGCACTTCGGCACCCAGCCGGCGCGCCGCGAGCTGGAATGAGCTGCGGGTGCGCGTCGAGGGCTCGAAGAACAGGTTCACCACCGTCTGACCGGCCAGCGGGGCGAGCGCTGCGCGTCCGTCCAGCGCCTGTGACCGCAGCGCCTGCGCGCGATCCAGCAGCCCCTCGATCTCGATCCGGGTCAGGCCTTCGAGGCTGAGCAGGTGGCGCAGGCGGCCGTCGGGGTGGTGCTGGAGGCGTGTCATGGGTGCGGGTCGGTGGCTTGGGTATTAGTCGTGCTGGCCGAGCCAGCGTTCGAGGATGATCTGCGCCGCCAGAGCGTCCAGCAATTCGGCATGCGAGCGCTTGGCCCGGCCCTCGCTGCGGGCCTGCGCGAAACGGCGATCGGCCTCGCGCGAGCTGGAGCGCTCGTCGACCAGCTCAACCGGCAGGCGATAGCGCTGCTCGAGCGCGCGGGCAAAGCGCCGCGCACGCTGGGTAGCCGGCTGCACTTCGCCATCAAGCGTGAGAGGTTCGCCCACGATCAGCCGCTGCGGCGACCACTCCCGCAGCAGGCGGTCGCAGTGCAACCAGTCAGGCTCGCCCTCGTTGACAGCCAGCACGGCCAGCGCGCGGGCACTCATCGACAGGGTGTTGCCGACTGCAACGCCGGTGCGGCGTGCGCCGACATCGAAACCCAGCACACAGACCGGCGCGAGCGAGCCGCCAGCGTTCACGCGTGGCCCGAGTAGTCGGTCAGCAGGCGCAGATCCACACCGAGCAGGGCTGCCGCCCGGTTCCAGCGCTGCTCGAGCGGCAGGTCGAACAGGATCGATTCATCGGCAGGGGCGGTCAGCCAGGCGTTGGCGGCGAGTTCCTCCTCCAGCTGGCCGGGGCCCCAGCCGGCGCAGCCGAGCGCCAGCAGGGCCTTGGCGGGGCCTTGTCCAGCGGCCATCGCTGCCAGCACATCGCGCGAGGTGGTCAGGCGGATCTGGTCGGAGACGCGGAAGCTGGAATCCCACTCGCGGCCGTCTTCGAGATGCAGCACGAACCCCCGCTCGGGGTGGACGGGCCCACCGCTCAGCACCTCGCGCGCGCCGAGCCGTCCGGTGCGGTCGTCCAGCCCGAGCTGCGACAGCACCTCCGCCATGTGGTAGTCGGAGGCCCGGTTCAAGGTGACCCCCATCGCGCCCTCCTCGTCGTGCCGGCAGATCAGGGTGACCGTTCGGGCAAAGTTGGGGTCGTCCAGCCGGGGCAGGGCGATCAGCAGCTGGTTGCTGAGGGAGCTGGGGTGGAAAGCCATGGGTCGGATTCTAGCAGGGCGCACCTGCCGCACCCCGCCGCAGATCAGCGGCGGGCTCAGCGGTTGCGAAGCACGTTGCCCGGCTGGAATTCCCAGGTTCGCGTGATGTGCAGGATCTCGATGTCCTCTGCCGTCTCCGGCAGAGGAGGATAGGGCTCGCCCAGCCGGACGATCCGCAGCGCCGCCTCATCCAGTACGGGATAGCCGCTGGAGCGGATGATGTCGATGCGCTCGATGCTGCCGTCGCGACGCACGGCCACGGTCATCAGCAGCTGGCCGAACAGGCTGCGACGGCGGGCTTCGTCCGGGTAGTTGAGGTTGCCGATGCGCTCGACCCGCTGCACCCAGGAGCGCATGTAGGCGGCGAATTCGTACTCGGCGGTGTTGGCCGAAATGAACTTGCGTCTGGGGCGCTTGGCGTACGACTGGCTGTCTCGCTCGATTTCGGCCGCCAGTCTGGCCATCTCCATGCTCTGCTCCAGCAGATGGCGTGCGCTGGGCAGCGGGGTGTCGGGCGTGGGCGTGCGATCGGCATCCGGCGCCTGCTGCTCGGACGCCGTTCGAGCGCTGACGACCTCCTGCGTGCGCTCAGGTTGGGGGGGCGGTGCCGCAGGGCTTGCGGGTACCGGGGCGAGCCCAGGGCGCGACTTGGGAACGGGCGAAGAAACCGGCTCGCTCGGCCGCTCGGCCTTCTCCGAGTCTCCGCCCCCCTGCTGACTGCTCTGCGCCAGGAAATCAGGGTCGTCCGGACGCTGCTCACTGCGCGTCTGGGTGAGGATGACATCCAGAGTGGGCCGAAGGGGGGCAGGGTTGTCGACCGTGAAGCCAATCCCGAGCGCCAGCACCGCATGGGCGATCAGCGAAAAAACGAGGGTGGCGCCCAACCGATCGCCGTCGCCCACCGCGACCGCGCTGTCCTGCGTAGCCTCAGTCACCGCAGCCGCGCCTCGATGGCATCGAAAAGCAGGCCGGCGATGTTGATGCCGAACTGGGCATCGAGCTCGCGGATGCAGGTCGGACTGGTGACATTGACTTCGGTCAGCCAGTCGCCGATGACATCGAGCCCCACGAACAGCATGCCGCGCCGCTTGAGTTCGGGGCCGACTTGGGCGGCGATCCAGCGATCGCGCTCGGTCAGCGGCCGCCCTTCACCTCGACCGCCCGCCGCGAGGTTGCCCCGGAAGTCGTCTGCAGCCGGGATCCGCGCGAGCGCGTAGGGCACCGGTTCGCCGTCAACCAGCAGGATGCGCTTGTCGCCCTGGCGGATCTCGGGAAGATAGCGCTGGGCCAGGGCCAGCTGGCTGCCGCCCTGGGTCAGGGTCTCGAGGATCACCTTGAGATTGTCGTCGCCCGCGCGGGCGCGGAAGATCGAGCGGCCGCCCATGCCGTCCAGCGGCTTCAGGACGCATTCGCGCTCGGCCTCGATAAAGTCCCGCAGGTGGCTGGGATCCCGCGAGACCCGTGAGGGCGGAATGCACTGCGGGAAATGGAGGGCGAACAGCTTCTCGTTCATGTCCCGCAGGCCTTGCGGGTCGTTGACCACCAGCGCGCCCTGCGCTTGCGCCAGCGTGAGGACTTGGGTGTCGTACAGGTATTGGCCGTCGAAAGGCGGATCCCGGCGCATCAGGATGGCCTGCATCTCCGACAGCGGCCGCCACCGCGCCTCGCCCCGTTCGAACCAGCGTGCGGCATCGTCAAACACCCGCAGCGGCGCGAGCCGCCCTTGGGCCCGTCCGTTCTCGATCGCAAGGTCGCCGCTGGTGGCGTAGTGCAACCGGTGGCCGCGTCGCTGCGCCTCCAGCAGCATCGCGAAGCTGGAGTCCTTCTTGATTCGGATCCCCTCGATGGGGTCCATGACCATGGCGATATCCATCGCTTTCCTCGACTCCTGAATCCTGTCTGGCGCGAAACGGGCTCCGCGATCGGGTGGTGCGTGCCCGTACCGTGCAGATTCTGACGTCCCGACGACGTCCTGCGACGGACTCGCGGCCTGAAAAACGTGCGCTGTTCGGCGCTTTCTTCCGCGTGCTGCTGGCGCGCGAGAGAAGCGCCCGAGCCAGCATGAACGCTGGCTATACTACCAGCCGGCCAACGGTGTCCTGCACGGCTGGCGAGGTCGTTTGCGCGTCCTGCCAGCCCCTCGCCGCGACCCTGGTGTACGCAAGGGCCGCGGCGTGGAGTGTCCAGTGCGGCGGTACAGGCTTTGCTTGACAGTTCCGGCGACGGCTGGGATATAGCTTCGGATCGCGCGGCCGCTGGTAGGCGAGCGCCCTGTGGGGAATGCGAATGGAAGAGAACCAAGGTTCGGCCAGCCTGGAAGGCCTGAAGGTGATGGTCATCGATGACTCGAAGACGATCCGCCGGACGGCTGAGACACTCCTGAAGAAGGAGGGCTGTGATGTGGTGACCGCCACGGATGGATTTGAAGCACTCGCCAAAATCGCGGACCACCACCCGCAGGTGATCTTCGTGGACATCATGATGCCGAGACTGGATGGCTATCAGACCTGTGCGTTGATCAAGAACAACCAGGTGTTCCGCGCCACGCCGGTGATCATGCTGTCCTCGAAGGACGGTCTCTTCGACAAAGCCAAGGGGCGGATCGTCGGCTCGGAGGAGTACCTCACGAAACCCTTCACGCGCGACGAATTGCTGTCTGCGATCCGACGTCACGTCGGCCGCGGCTGAACCGAATCTCTCGCAAGGCCTTCAGGGGGCGCTTTGCACATGGCACGAATCCTCATCGTTGAAGACTCGCCTACCGACACCCGCGTGTTCAGCCAGATGCTGGAACGCGGCGGGCACACCGTGCGCGCGGTCGCGAGCGCGGAAGACGGTATCAGTGCGGCCGAGTCGGAGCAGCCTGATCTGATCCTCATGGACGTGATCCTGCCGGGCATGAGCGGCTTTCAGGCCACTCGCTCGCTTTCGCGCTCGCCGAAGACCCAGCACATCCCGATCATCATCGTCAGCACCAAAGGCATGGAGACAGATCGAGTCTGGGGACTCCGCCAGGGGGCCAAGGATTACGTGGTCAAGCCACCGGCCGAGGCCGACCTGCTGGCGCGCATCCATGCGCTCGTCGGCGGACGACAGGGAGGCTCCGCATGAGTGGCGATTCGCCCGGGCGCGATCCGTTTGCCGTACTGTCGGACTACGAAGCGCGCAGCCTTGCCCACGTCGCGGGTCTACCCGAACAGGTGGATGCCGTGGGCATCTGGCGTGGTCTCGGCTACCGGCTGGGTGGGCACATGCTGGTGTCGGCGATTGCGGACATCGCCGAGCTGCTGACGCTGCCGCCTCCGACTCCGGTGCCCGGTTCCCAGTCTTGGCTGCTTGGGGTCTCCAATGTGCGCGGAACATTGCTGCCCGTGGCCGACCTCAAGCAGTTTCTGGAGGGTGAACGCACCGTGGTGCATGAGAACACCCGTGCTCTGGTCATCAAGCAGCCGGGCGGCAACGTTGCCGTGCTGATCGACGAGCTGTTCGGGCAGCGCAACTTCGCCGAAGAGCAGAGAGTGCCCTTGGAGGAGGACGCGGAGAGCCGTTACGCGGCCTTCGTGACCGATGCGTATGCGCTCAACGGGACCATCTGGAAGGTATTCGACATGGCGCGGCTCGTGCGCACTGCCGAGTTCCGGCAGGCCGCAGTGGCCTGATCCCATTCTTCCGAATCGAGCGGGATGAGCGAACCGCGGCGGAGTAGGCACTCACTGCCGCAGTGGATGGTTTGGGGTCAGTTTGAATCTCCCCGAGGCGGGTGCCTTCGGGAGGAGTTCACAGGGGCCGCGCAGGGAGCGCGGTCGTTGCTGTCCGAGGCAAGTGCCTTGGCGGCAGATCTCCGGGCGCGGCAGTGCCGCGGCGGGGGTGGTGGCTTCGGGATGCAGGACGCATCGCGGGCCGGGTTTTCTGGGGCGAGGACCATATGAGTACGACCATCGGCGCGATCGGCGGCAAGGAACGACGCGGCATCCTGAACTTCTGGATCCTGATCCTCACGGTCGCGATCCTGCTCTTGGGTATCAACTTCTACTTCTCGACGCGCTATGCGCAGCAGGAAGCGGATGCCCGTGACATCGTCGCGACGATCCAGGTGCAGTCGCAGCAGATCGCAAAGTTCGCCCAGGAAGCCGCAGCGGGCGGTCTGGAGTCCTTCAGTGAACTCGAGGGCACCCGCACCTCGATCCAGTCGAACCTGAACCGGCTTGCCCAAGGCGACCCAGAGACGGGCCTCCCCTCGTTCGCGGCATCGCTGGGCGGTGTCAGCGCGGCCACTGAGCTCACCGCCCTGCAAACGGCGTGGAGCGCAATCGACGAGAACGCGGCCCGAATCCTCGACCGCCGCGAGCTGATCGTTAACTTGGCCGATTCCGCCTCCGCCTTCTCGGCCAGCGTGCCGCAGCTGCAGGGGCAGATGGATGAAGTCGTCCGCGCCATGACCGATGGAGGCGCCGCACCGACGCAGATCACCATCGCCAATCGCCAGATCGTGCTGGCCGACCGCATGCTGCGCTACGTCACGCAGATCCTTCAGGGCGGCGCGGCGGCAACCTCTGCCGCGGATCGCTTTTCTCGTGACTACGCGATGTTCGGCAACGTGCTGAATGGCTTGGATGGCGGCAGTGCAGAGCAGGGCATCCGGCGGCTCGAGGCGCCCGCGGGCCGCGTCGCACTCGCCCGCGTGGCCGAGGCGTTTGGCGGCGTGCGACAGGATGTCGAATTCATCCTTGGTGGCGCGACCGACCTGTTCGAGGTCAAGGAAGCTTCGGACGCGATCTTCCGCGAATCGGAGGAACTGCTCGAGAAAGCCCGCGCCATGGGTGCTCGAGTAAGCGCCATGGCAGGTGAACGTACGTTCCCCAGCCTGATCATCGGCATCGTCGCCGCTGCGCTCGCTGTGATCGCGCTGATCGGCTTGTTGCTCACCATCTATCGCGATCAGGCGCGTCGATTCTCGGTCACCCAGGAGCTCAACCAGCGCAACCAGGAGGCGATTCTGCGTCTGCTGGACGAGATGGGATCGCTCGCGGAAGGCGACCTCACCGTCCGCGCGACTGTCACCGAGGACATCACCGGCGCGATCGCGGACTCGATCAACTTCGCGGTCGAGGCGCTGCGATCGCTGGTCACCACGATCAACGAGACCGCCGTGCAGGTGGCCGCCGCCGCCCAGGAAACCCAGGCGACCGCGATGCACCTCGCCGAGGCGGCCGAGCATCAGGCGCAGCAGATCACTTCCGCTTCGGCCGCGATCAACGAGATCGCGGTGTCGATCGACGAGGTGTCGAAGAACTCGGCCGAATCGGCGGACGTTGCGCAGCGCTCGGTGCAGATCGCTGCCAAGGGCGCCGAAGTGGTGCGCCAGACCATCCAAGGCATGGACTCGATCCGTGACCAGATCCAGGAAACCTCCAAGCGAATCAAGCGCCTGGGTGAAAGCTCGCAGGAAATCGGATCGATCGTCGAACTGATTAACGACATCGCGGAGCAGACCAACATTCTGGCGCTGAACGCGGCGATCCAGGCCGCCTCGGCGGGTGAAGCGGGCCGCGGCTTCGCGGTCGTGGCCGACGAAGTCCAGCGCCTCGCGGAACGCGCCTCCAATGCGACCAAGCGAATCGAAACCCTGGTGCAGACGATTCAGGCCGACACCAACGAAGCGGTGAGCTCGATGGAACAGACCACCGCGGAAGTGGTGGCCGGTGCCCGACTCGCCGAAGACGCCGGCCTTGCCCTGGGTGAGATCGAAAAGGTGTCGAACGACTTGGCGGACCTGATTCAGAACATCTCCGAGGCAGCCCGCCAGCAGTCCGCCGCGGCCACCAACATCTCGGCAACGATGAACGTCATTCAGGAGATCACCACGCAGACTTCGATGGGCGCCAGCCAGACGGCAGAGTCCATCGGAAACCTGGCGCAGCTCGCCGCCGACCTGCGGCGATCCGTGGCTGACTTCAAGCTGCCGACCTAAGGGACGCCGAGATCGTCGCCGCCATGGCTCTCGCAAGCAGCTCGTTGCGCTCTGCGCTGGAACCCGTCCGGATGGACGATGCCGAGTTCCAGCGTTGGGTGCGCCTGCTGGAAAGTCGAACCGGGGTCACTGTCCCGCCGGAGCGAAAGCCGTTTCTGGAAACGGGGCTGCGTCGCCGAATGCGCGAGGCCGGGTTCAGCGACTACGCGGCGTACTACGAGGAGCTGATGGCGGGGCCGCGCGGCCAGATGGAATGGGTGTCCTTGGTGGACCACCTGACCGTGCACGAGACGCGATTCTTCCGGCATCCCCCCTCGTTGTCGCTGATCCGTGATCAGTGGCTTCCCACGTGGCTCGCCCGGGCGCCTGCGGATCAGTCGCTTCACGCCTTGAGCGTCGGATGCTCGACGGGCGAGGAGGCCTACACGCTCGCGATGGTCCTCGACGAGGCACTGGATGGCCTGACCCCGCCCCGTCGCTTCGGAATCACGGCCACCGATGTGAGTCAGGCTGCCCTGACCGTGGCCCGTGCGGCGTGGTACCCGAAGGCTCGGATCGACGAAGTCCCCGAGGCCTACCGCGAGCGCGCCATCGAGCCTTCGGACGCCGGCGGATTCCGGGTGGTCGAAAGGCTGCGCCGCCGCATCGGTTTCGCTTGCGTCAATCTGCTGCACGCAACACGTGCGCCTTTGCGTCAACTTGATCTCATCTATTGCCAGAACGTCCTGATTTACTTCGCCCGGGAACGCCGGGGCGAACTTCTGGACGGGCTTGCACGCCTGCTGCGTCCAAACGGTCTCCTGGTGCTCGGCGCCGGCGAGGTCCTCGGTTGGAACCATCCGCAGCTCACCCGCACCAGTGGACGCCAGACTCTGGCGTTCCTGCGCAATTCGTAACGAGAGCCCGGCATGAGGCTGCAAGACGATATCGACTTCACCACGCTCACCTGGGTCAAGGGCGAGCTCGACGAGACGCTGAAGCAGGCGCGCCTCGCACTGGAAGCCTTTGTCGAGGATCCAGATGACGCCTCGCAGATGCGTTTCTGCGCGACCTACCTGCACCAGGTCCAAGGCACCTTGCGGATGGTCGAGCTCTATGGCGCCGCGATGGTGACCGAGGAGATGGAGCATCTGGCGACCGCGCTCCAGAACCGCGAGGTCAGCGCGCTCGACGAGGCCTACGCGGTGCTCATGCGTGGCATCGTCCAGCTGCCCGATTATCTGGAGCGGCTGCAAAGCGGCCACAAGGACATTCCGATCGTCCTGCTGCCGCTCCTGAACGACCTGCGTGCGGCGCGCGGCGAGAAGGGTTTGCCCGAAAGTGCTCTGTTCGCGCCCGATCTTTCCCAGCCGCTGCCCATGTCGGCGGCGGGCCCCGCCGTGCCGCTGCCCGAGCTTGAGCTGCGCCAGCTGGGGGCGGTTGCGCGAAGCCAGTTCCAGATCGCGCTGCTCCGCTGGTTCAAGGGGCAGGACGAGGATGCCAACCTCGCGCGCATGGTTGAGGTTTGCGAGCGTCTGGTCAGCACCATTACCCAGGAGGAGGGCCGCCGACTGTTCTGGGTTGCCGGGTCGGTGATCCATGGGGTTCGCAGCGGCGAGATCGAGTCCACGCCCACCCTCAAGCAGACGGTCGGTCGCGTCGAGCGCGAGATCAAGCATCTCGCCGATGCGGGGGAAACAGGGTTCCGTGTCGAACCGCCGCGGGAGTTGACGCGCAACCTGCTCTATTTCATTGCCCACGGTCGCGCCAACAGCGATCGACTGGCCGAGGTGCGTCAGGCCTTCAGGCTCGACATGTTCGTTCCGACGGCCGAGGAGTTCGAAGATGCTCGCCGCAGCATCAGCGGGCACAACCGTGCGCTGCTCGACACGGTCGCAGGGGCCATCCGCGAAGATCTGCTGCGCGTGAAGGATGCGCTCGACCTCTACCTGCGCAAGGCGGGCTCGCTGCCGTCGGAACTGTCGGGGCAGGTCGATGTGCTCGACAGGGTGGGCGACACCCTCGGCATGTTGGGTCTGGGCGTGCCGAGGCGGGTGGTCATGGAGCAGCGCGACGTGGTCGCGCTGGTGGCGCAGGGCCAACGCCCGGCGGACGAATCCACGCTGCTCGATATCGCCGGAGCGCTGCTCTACGTGGAAGCGACGCTGGAAGACCAGGTGCAGCAGTTGGGCAGCTCCCAAGCGCAGACAGCGAACACCGACACCCTGCCTCGGGCTGAAGCGAGGAAGGTGCTAGAGGCCGTACTCAAGGAGGCTCAGAGCAACTTTGCGCAGGCCAAGCAGTGCTTTGTCGCCTTTGTCGAGAGCAATTGGGACCATGCCCAATTGGCCGACGTGCCACGGCTCCTGGAGGAGGTCGCCGGCGCAAACCGCATGCTGGACCTGCCGGATTCCGCCGAACTGTTGAGCGCGGTCGGTCGCTTCACGGCCGTGGAGTTGGTGCAGCATCGGCGTGTTCCCAATGCACATCAGATGGACACGCTCGCCGATGCGCTGGCTAGCCTCGAATATTACCTCGAGTCGGTACGCGACCAGCGCGGTGAGCGCGGCAAGATTCTTGATCTGGCCCGTGAGCGCCTGACCCAGCTCGGGTATTGGCCGGTGCCTGAGCACGCGCTGAGCGCCCCGGAAGCCGAGATTCCGGTGGCCGCTCAGGAGGCGGCGGCCGAAACTTCGCTGCCGCTGCAGACGGCGCGCGATATCCCAATTCCCGGAGAGGCCCACGACCAGCACGCGGCTGCTGACCTCGTCCTCGATTCGGGTGTGCCCGAGCATCGGCAGGCGCCAGATCTGGCGAGCCTGGCCGCAGTCGACGTGGTGCCCGGTAGCGATCTGGCCGATCTGGTAGTGGGCGAGGCGGCGGCCGAAGCGCTCAGCCCGGCGCGCGAAGTGCACGACCTCGCAGGGTTCAAGCCCGTCCAGACGGAAACCACACGTCCCCTGGCGGCAGGCAAGGAGCTCGTCGGCTTCCAACTCGGCGCCGAAGACATCGACGAAGAAATCCGCGAGGTCTTCGTCGAAGAGGTGCAGGAGGAAATCGACAACCTCCGCCAGTTGCTGCCCGCGTGGCAGGGCTCGCCGGACGACGTTGAAGCGCTGAAGCCTATCCGGCGTGTCTTTCACACATTGAAAGGCAGCGGTCGACTCGTCGGCGCCATGGTCCTCGGCGAGTTCGCCTGGAAGATCGAGAACATGCTCAACCGGGTGCTCGACAAGAGTATCCAAGCGCGCCCCGAAGTCTTGAACCTCGTGGCCGAGGCTCGCGACGTTTTGCCGCGCCTGTTGGGTGCGCTGCGTGGCGAGCACGGTCATTTCGCGGACCTTGAGGGAATCGAGCGGGTCGCAGACGCCCTTGCCTCGGGCCAGGTCGTCGAATATCAACCCGCTGCGGCTTCCGTTGATCCGACTCCTGTGGCCGAGGCTGCGGAAGCGGTCTCCGAAGGCGAGATCCACGCCCCTGAAGAATTCACGCCATCCGCCGGCGCCGAAGCGATCGACGAAGACGCTGCGGTGGAGGCTGAAGCGTGCGATTCCGACCCCGCCGCAGTCGAGGTCGATCCCGCCACGGGAATGCAGGTGGAGGAGGTCATCGATCTTTCGCCGGAGGATGCCGCCGCCATCGATGCCTTTCTTGCCGACGCGGCAACGCGGGGCGAGCCTCAGATGGGGGCGGAGCACGTCGAAGGGTTCGATGTGCACGCTCAACCAGTCGCTCCCGCCCCGATCGCGCCGCTGGAAGAATCGATGGAGCTGGTCGCCGGCTCGGCTGAGGACGATGCCTCAAGCCCCGACACCCACATCGGAACATCGGAAGCGAGCCATCCGGTGGACGAGCCGCTGACCGGCCTGGAACTGGAGCCAGCTCTCGCCGAGCCCGCCGAAGTCATCACGGGCTTCGAGCTCGCCGAGGAGTCTGCGGCGGGCGATCTGGTGCTGATTGACCCTGACCTGTTCGAGATCCTGAAGGCGGAGGTGGCGGGCCATCTCGATACCGTCGAAGCGTACCTGCAGCGCAGCGCGGGCCAACCGCAGGCGGTGGAAGAGCCGCTGCTGCGGGCGGTGCACACCATCAGCGGGGCTTTCGCGATGACGGAGGTCGAAGTCGGCACCGAACTCGCCTGGCCCTTGGAGGGCTACATCAAGCGACTGCTCGCGCAAGCCGCTGCCCCCTCGGTGGTCGGTTTCGAGTGCATTGAAGAAGCCGCGCAGGCACTGCGCGCCCTGATGATCGAGCTCGATCAGCCGATGCCGAGGCCCCAGCGGAACGCTCGCTTGGCCCAAAGGATCAGCGCGCTGCGCGATGCCCTCCCCGAGCCGACTCGCCCGGTCATTGATGTCGGAATCGACGACGAGCTCATCATCGAGACGCAGGCCATTCCGGGCATGGAGGCTGCTCCGGTGGAGGGCGATAGCAGCGGGGTCGAAGCGCCGACGCCAGCGGTCGCTGCCGAGACGGAGACTGCGTTGGTGACTGCGTCCGAAGAAACGGGCGAAGACTCGCTTCCACCTGGCGCTGAGGCTTTCGCCCCGGAGACTCTCGAGGCGCCTGCGATCGGCGACAGCGGAGAGTTGTCGTTTGCCTACGAGCTCGAGTCCTCCGAACCCTTCGATCCCGAGGCCCAGGCGCAGTCCGCGGATCTCGAAATCGTCGAAACGGAGGGTGGCGCCGCATCTCCGTATTGGTCCGAAACGGGCGCAACGCCTGTGCAGCCCCTCGTGGACTCCGGTTTGACCCTCGATGAACTGGGCGAGGCCGAGTCCGCGGATGCCTGGCTGGCCGAGTTCGAGAGGCAGGTCGCCGGTGAAGCCACTCTTCAGCCCTCCGCTATCGCTGGCGAGGTGGCTTCGGCAGCTACAGAGCCTCCGGAATCCGTGGATGGGATCGCGGGCAGCGCAACGCTTGCCGCGATGAATCTGGCAGACCACGAGGACGAGCTGCTTATCCGCAGCCTGCTGGACGACTCGCAGGAGGCCTCGCGTCATACCGACGAGATCCGGGTGCCGGAATCGGCGGGAGCTGAATACTTCGCGCCAGAGTTCAGCGATTCGGTGACCGATGCCATCGACGAGCTTCTGGCTGCGGATCCCGCGGCAGACACCGAGGTCTTGCCTGCCTTTGAGGATGAACGAGCAGAGGGCGCGGGGCTGCCGGTCGAACAGACCGAGAGCGTGTTCTCGCCAAGTGAGGAAGACGACCTCCGGGTCGAGCTTGATGCGGCTTCGATCGACCGTGAACCTGTGCCGGATGCGGTCGAAAACGTCGGCATGGAGTTGCCGCGCGACCTCGCAGTCGAGTTCGCCGAGCTGTCGGGTTTCACATCGCCGGACACGGAGTTGCAGGACGCCGAACTGATCAGTCTCGATGCGCTCGAGCCCACCGCCGATGTCGTCGAGGACGGCGCCGCCGAGGCCGCCATCGTGCTCGGAGAGCAAGGCTTCGAAACCGAGGGATATCCGGAGCGGGAGCAGGAGCTTCCGCTTCTGGAGCCGGCCGCTGCGTTTGATGCAGAGGGCGAGTCAGTCGCGCCGATGGCCACGGAGGAAGCCGCATCCGAGGTATCCCTGCAGGGGATCGAATTCGACGAATCCCTGAACGAGGCGGATGCTGATGCGGCGGCTGCGCCGGGTCTGGAAGACGCCCTGCCTCAGGCGCAGGAGTCTGCCGCTGCAGCGCCTGTACGGCTTGCGATCCCGAAGGACAGCGACCCCGATGGCCCGCTGGACTTGACCGATGTGGATGCCGATCTGCTCGACGTCTTCCTCGAAGAGGGCGTCGACATTCTCGACCACTCCGACGGGCTGATGGCACGGCTGCGCGAAGCTCCGCATGAGCAGGAGCTCGTGGTCGGCCTGCAGCGCGATCTGCACACGCTCAAGGGCGGTGCGCGCATGGCGGGCCTGAACCCCATCGGCGATCTCGCACACGCAACCGAATCGCTGTTGGAAGCCGTGGCTGCGGGCGGCCGCGACCTTGGCAGCGTGGGCGTGGAGGTGCTGGAGCGGGCTTTCGACCGTCTCCACAATCTGGTTTCCCGCGTAGGCGAGCGACGGGCCATCGCAATGCCAGCGCATCTGCTCAGCGCGGTGGAGACTCTGCTCCGCGGCGAGTCGCTGCCAACCGTTTCAGTGGAACCGTCCGCTGCGGAAGACACCCGCAGCGTTGCGGCTGTGCCCGTCGCGGCGCCCAAATCGCCCCCGCCGATCCGATTCATCCCGACGGAAACCGCGCTTGACGAGGAGGAGGCGGTCAGCCGCGCACCGCAAGAGCAGATTCGCATCCGTGCAGACCTGCTGGACCGCTTGGTCAACTATGCCGGTGAGGTGGCGATCTACCGCGCCCGACTCGAGCAGCAGCTGGGTGCCTTCCGCGGCAACCTGGGCGAGCTCGACCAGACCACGACGCGTCTGCGAGAGCAGCTGCGCAAGCTGGAAATCGAAACCGAAGCCCAGATCCTCTCGCGCTACCAGCGCCAGCAGGACGAGGGGGACGCCGAGTTCGATCCGCTGGAGCTCGATCGGTTCTCGACCCTTCAGCAGCTTTCGCGAGCGCTGTCGGAGTCCGCAGCCGACATCATCAACCTCCAGCACACGCTGGAAGACCTGACCCGACAGTACGAAACCCTGCTGCTGCAGCAGTCGCGCGTCAGCTCGGACCTGCAGGAAGGCCTCATGCGTACGCGCATGGTGCCCTTCGACTCGCTGGTCCCGCGCCTGCGCCGCATCCTGCGGCAAACCGCCGGGGAACTCGGCAAGCAGGCCCAGCTGAAGGTGGAAGGCGCCCAGGGCGAAATGGACCGCAACGTGCTGGACCGCATGACCGCGCCGCTGGAGCACATGCTCCGCAATGCGGTGGCGCATGGCATGGAGTCGCCGGACGAGCGCAGGGCGGCAGGCAAGCCGGACGAGGGGACGATCCGCATCACGGTGGCGCGCGAAGCCTCCGAAGTGCTGATCCGTGTCAGCGACGACGGGCGCGGCCTCGATCGCGATGCGATCCGGCGCAAGGCCATCGAGCGTGGCCTGATGAAGCCGGACGCCCAGCTCGGCGATCGCGACCTCTACGGCTTCATCCTCGAAAGCGGATTCTCGACGGCGCAGACGGTCAGCAAGATCGCCGGTCGCGGCGTGGGCATGGATGTGGTCTACAGCGAAATCCGCCAGCTGGGCGGCTCGCTGCACATCGAATCGGAGCGCGGCCGCGGCACAGAGTTCGTGATCCGACTGCCCTTCACTCTGGCGGTGACCCAGGCCGTCTTCGTGAAGCAGGGCGAAACTTCCTACGCGATCCCCATCACTTCGGTGCAGGGCGTGTCGCGCATCGACCGTGCGGAGCTGGATGCGCAGCTGGCCTCAGGGAGCCCGGTGTTCAGCTACGCCGGCGAGACTTACGCGATTCACGACCTCGGCCTGCTGCTCGGACAACCCGCGGCAAAAGCTGCAGACAGCCTGCAGGTGCCGGTGCTGCTCGCCCGCTCCGGCGATCAGCGCGCAGCGATCTGCGTCGACAACGTGCTGGGAAGCCGCGAGATCGTGGTCAAGCCGACCGGGCCGCAGGTGAGCTCCATTCCGGGCATCTTCGGCGCCACCATCATGGGCGACGGCCGAGTCGTCGTGATCCTCGACGTTGCGCCGCTGGTGCGCCGCGCTGCTGCCATCGAGCATTCGGTGGAACCGGTGGCAGTCGACGACCAGCGCGTTGTGCCGCTGGTGATGGTGGTGGACGACTCGATCACCATGCGCAAGGTCACCGGACGCGTGCTGGAACGCCACAATTTCGAGGTCATCACTGCGAAGGACGGCGTCGATGCCATCGAGAAGTTGGCCGAGCGCGTTCCCGACGTGATGCTGTTGGATATCGAGATGCCGCGCATGGACGGCTACGAGCTGGCCACCCACATGCGCAACGATGCGCGCCTGAAGTCGGTGCCGATCATCATGATCACCTCGCGTACCGGCGATAAGCATCGCCAGCGTGCGTTCGAGATCGGCGTCGATCGCTATCTCGGCAAGCCCTACCAGGAGGCTGACCTGATGCGTAACGTCCAGGAAATCCTGCAGGTCCGTCGTGAACGCGGTCGCTGAAGTCCGCACGGCCGTATCGGTGGCCCTGCTCGGGCCGGCCGACGCCGCTCGCGAGCAGCTGCGCCAGGCCCTGGTGGGCTTGGGCGCGGACCTTGTCTTCGAAGGAGAAGTCCGACAGGGCGGCGCGCTTGTGGGTCGCGCGCCGCAGGTGCTGATCGTCAATCTCGAGCCTGGCGTTGAAGACGATCTGGACGCGCTGCAGGACTTGCTGGATTCCCCGGACACGTCGGTGGTGTTCAACGAGGGCGAGGTCTCGAGTCAGCTGACCGGCTGGGATCTCGCGCGTTGGGCGCGCCATCTGGCGTCTAAAGTCCTCGGGGTGCGCGACACGCTCCCCCCGCTGCCGAACGGCGCGGAGCGCCTTCCAGAGCTCAGCGTGCTGCCCGAGCCGGGCCGGCCCGTCTCGCCCTCCCAGCAGCAGGACCACCTCCGCTTCGACGACTTCGCCGAGGAGGCACTTGGCCATCGCGACGAGGTGCCCTCGAGCCCGCGATTGGAGCTTGCCCCACAGAGGACCGAGACCGAGTTCGATGGGTTGGATTTCGACTTCAGTCCGGTGCAGGTCGCCGAGTCCGCGGAGCCGACTGCACAGCCGGTTGCGCCGCCCTCAGAGGGCTCGGACGCGCTTGACTCCATGGACCTGTCCGAGTTGTTCGAACAGGACCTGAGCCAGGTCACTCCCGATGACATGCTGCTCAAACTGCAGCAGGCCATGGGGCTGGAGGTCACACCCAGCCCCGCCAAAACCAGTTCTTCCGCGGAGCCTGAATTCGTCCGCGCTGCAGCCGTGCCTGCAGACGAGCCTGTCAACGACAGCATGGTTTCCGTGGCGCCGGCCGGCGCCCTCCGCGACACCCCTTCGGTGTCGGCTGCCGAGTCTGGCGAAGAGGTCGACTTCGATTTCAGCGGACTCGATCTGGTGGACATCCAGTCCACCGAGGCCGGAGCCTCGGTCACCGCGACAGCCGAGCCCGTCGCGCCCCCGGCAGCGGAAGAAACCTCTGTTCCGAACGTCGATGCGCCTCGCGAGTCCGCCGGTGGCGCGGATTTCGGCTTTGACCCCGTGGCGTTCGAGTTGGATCTCGAGACAGAGCAATCGACCGCTCCGACCACGCGCGGCGATGACCTCAGCCCTCAGGACGAGGATGCGCTGACAACGCCCCAAGCGCTTGAGGCGTTCGATTTCAGCGTGTTCGATGCCTCGCTCGACACGGTCGAAGCCCAGCCCCCGACGGTCGCCGCGTCGCCGCGTTTCGACGCGGAGGACGCCGCTCTTGGTGGCACGCTGACGCTCGACTCCAGTGCCGACGACGATGAGATCGCGCGACTCGCGGCCGCTCTCGACGCGCAGCCCTCGCTGCCGGCGGCGGTGGATCTCCCGCCGCTTGAGTTCGATAGACCCCGAGATCGCACCGAGTCTCCGTCACCGCCGGCAGCACAGGTCGTGTCGGGCGGGAGTGCCGGGGGCGGCGCGTCCCCTGCTGACTCGACCGGACCCGCGCGCACGGAAAAGAAAGGATTCGGAGATCTCTCGCTGAAGCCGCTGGACGACGGCTTCATCGACCCCTCGGTCAAGGCACCCGAGGCCCCGGTTCGGAACTTCGACTTCAGCCATCTCACGCTCAGCCTGGAGCCCATCGAGACCGAATCCGAAACCAAGGCAGCGAGTCCGTCGGGCGAGCCCCTCGTCGGCACGATGAGAGACGGTACGTGGCTGCGGGATCTGCATGAGGTGGCATCGCAGCCGCTTGAGAGCGCGGTGTCTGAGCCGACGCAGGAGGCCGCGGGAAGTGCAGGGGCCGACGTTCCGAGCGATCTCCCGGCTGTCGATCTGGAGGCAGGCTTCGATTTCGTCCCTGCGCGCACGGCGGTTGCCCCGAGTCACGCCTACAGCGTTCCTTCCGAGGCCGTCGCCGCCTTGGGCGGCCCGATCAGCCGGGTGATCGTGCTCTGCGCCTCGATCGGCGGTCCGGATGCGGTGCGTGGTTTCCTCTCGGAGATTCCCGCCGGGTTCCCTGCGCTGTTCGTCGTCGTTCAGCATCTCGAGAACGGCTATTTCGAGCGCTTGGCCCAGCAGCTGCAGAAGACCAGCAAGTTGCCCGTCCGTGTGCCCATGGCCGGGTTGTCCGCCCGTGACGGCGAAGTCCTTGTCGTTGCCTCGGGGGCGCGCTTCCAGCTGGCTGCTGACGGTGCTGTCGAGCTGGGTGACCCGAATCCGGACACGCGCTATCGCCCTTGCATCGACGACGTCCTGCAGGATGTTGCGGACACGTTCGGTCCGCACGCGCACGCGATCGTCTTCAGCGGCATGGCGGCCGATGCGGTCGAGGGCTCGGTCTATCTGAACCAGCAGGGCGGTCTGGTCTGGGCACAGGATCCGGAAACCTGCGTGGTCAGCTCGATGGTGGACGGTGCGCGTGCGCGCGGCGTCGTCGACTATGTCGGCAGCCCGGCCGAGCTGGCACGGCGCTGCGTGCAGCGCTACGCCTGAGGCCCCCTCCCACCCGCGCCGATCACGCGCGTCTGAAGCTTCCGCAAGGCCCATCCATGAGAATCGAACGCAAAGACATCCGCGGCGTCACCATCACGGTCACCGGTGGCCGCCTGCTTCTGCCGAACGCCAACATCGCGGAGATCATCACCTTCGCTGAGCCGGAGGCCCTGCCCGAGGCGCCCGATTGGGTGCTGGGCCGCCTGCGCTGGCGCGGCTGGCGTCTGCCGCTGGTTTCGTTTGCGCGCCTCGCCGGGCTTGCCCGCGACGAAGGCGAACTGGGTGCCAAGGTGGCGGTGCTGCGCGCGCTGGGCGGGCACCCGCGTCTGCCGTACTTCTGCCTTCTGACTCAGGGCTTCCCGCGCCTGACCACAGTGTCCGCGGACGCGCTCCTGCCGGCCGATGAAGGCGATTTGCCGGACGGCGCGATGATGCGCGTGCTGCTGCGCGACGAATACTCCTTCATTCCCGATCTGATCGACATCGAGCGTCGACTGGTCGACGTGCTGCAGATCGCGGCCTGATCGAGCGTCCGCGAAAAGCGCGTAGAGAACGGTAGCGGAGTCGCTTCGCGCGAGTCCGGTGGAGCTGCCGCCGAGTCCGGCGGCCGCGGGCTCTCAGGCCGCCGGGGCGGCTGCCATCGCCGCTCCGACGATGCCGAGTTGGCCGTGCTCGATCAGGCGCACCGGAACCTGGGCCAACACGGGGGCGAGGCCGCCCTTGTCGCAGAACCGACGCGAGAAATCCCCGGAGTCGAACAGGGGCATGAGCCTTGGCAGGATTCCACCAGCCAGCAGGACGCCGCCATAGGCGCCGAGGCTCAGCACGGAATTGCCGCAGATGCTGGCCAGCGCGCCCCAGAACACCCTGACGGCCTCCACGGCGAGGGCATCCTCGCCGGCGACCGCCGCCGCACCGACCGTTTCCGGAGACTCCAGCGCCGCGACCTGATCGCACAGCTGGCCGAGCGCGCGATACAGGCGCAGCAGTCCGGGGCCCGAGAGCACGGCCTCGGTGCAGACATGCCCCAGCTCGTCGCGCAGCAGGTCCAGCACCGCAGCTTCCAGGTCGGTGGCGGCCGCGAACCCGGCCTGTCCACCCTCGGTGGGAACGACCACCTCACCGCTGCCCACCGGCACGCGCAGCGCGGCGCCGAGTCCGGTGCCGGGCCCCAGCACCAGCACCGGCGCACGGGTTTCGCCGACGCCGCCAGCGAACAGGCTCTGGCCCGCATCCGCGGCGACCCAGCGGGTCGCGCGCGCCAGCGCCTCGAAGTCGTTGCTGAGGTGCAGCGGCGCCTCGCCCGCCAAACTTTCCAGCGGGTCCAGCAGCAGTCGCCAGGGCAGGTTGCGATTGATTACCTCGCGGCCATGCTTGAGGCCCGCGCAGGCCAGCGCGAGCGCGGCGGGTCGCCCGGGATGCTCGGACAGGAAGCGCTCGATGATCGCTGGCAGCCCGCTGAACTCGGCGCAGCGGTAGGTCTTTGCCGAAAGGACCATCGGCGCACTGCGGCCGCCGGATTCGACTTCGACCCAGGCCAGACGTGCATTGGTGCCACCGACGTCGGCGGCCAAGGTGTGGATGAAGCCCATCGTGTGGCCCGGAGAGCGCGATGCGCAGAGGGCGCCAAGAGTAGCGGCAATCGGTCGGGAATCCGCTGCCGCCAAGCCCTGGCGGGCGTGGCATACGTATTCAGGCGCTTGGGCCCGGTGGACGCGCGCCGCGCCGGCCGCGGGAGACAGCAATCCGGCCGCGTATCATGGGCGCCCGCTCATGGATCCCTGCTTGCCGTGCCCATCCAGCTGCTACCCGACACCCTGATCAACCAGATCGCCGCCGGCGAAGTGGTCGAACGACCGGCCTCGGTGATCAAGGAGCTGCTGGAGAACGCCATCGACGCCGGTGCCACGCGCGTCGAGATCGACCTGGAGGAGGGCGGCATCCGCCTGATCCGCATCCGCGACGACGGCTGCGGTATCCCCGCCGACGAGCTGCCGCTGGCGCTGTCACGGCATGCCACCAGCAAGATCGCCTCGCTGGAGGATCTCGAACAGGTCGGTACGCTCGGTTTCCGCGGTGAGGCTCTGCCCTCGATCGCCGCGGTATCGAAGTTCAGCATCACCTCGCGGCCCGCCCAGCAGCCCACGGCGACGCGGGTGGAAGTGGAGGGCGGCCGCCTGCGTGCGCCCGAGCCCGCGGCACATCCGCCGGGCACCACAATCGAGGTGCGCGACCTGTTCTACAGCGTGCCGGCGCGGCGCAAGTTCCTGCGCGCCGAGCGCACCGAGTATGGACATGCCGAGGACCTGGTCCGCACGCTGGCGCTGGCGCGCCTGCAGGTGGAGCTCAAGCTCAAGCACAACGGCCGCATCAGCAAGCATTACCGCCCGGTCGAGGACGAAGCCAGCCTCGGCAAGCGACTTGCCGAAGCGCTGGGCGAGGAATTCGCCCGCGGCGCGCTGCGCATCGAGCACGAGGCCGCCGGCCTGCGTCTGCATGGCTGGGTCGGCCTGCCGACCGCTTCGCGCAGCCAGGCCGACCAGCAGTTCTTCTTCGTCAACGGTCGCCACGTGAAGGACCGGGTGGTCGCGCATGCGGTCAAGCAGGCCTATGCCGACGTGCTCTACCACGGACGCCATCCGGCCTTCGTGCTGTTCCTCGAGATCGACCCGCGCAAGGTCGACGTCAACGTCCACCCGGCCAAGCACGAGGTGCGCTTCCGCGACGGCCGGCTGGTGCATGAGTTCATCTTCCGCAGCCTGCATGAGGCGCTGGCGGGCACGCGGGCCGGGGCGCTGGCAGTGGGGCAGGGCGTAGAGCCCGCAAGCCTCCACGCGGGCGCTGCGCAGGCGACTGCTGTCGGCTCGCAGGCGTCGTCACTGGACGGCGCAGCGGGGGCGTTTGCCGGCGCGGTCTACGGTGCTGGTCCCGTCGCTTACGGCCTGCAGTCGGCCGGATTCGGTCAGCGCCCGCAACAGGTCGGCATGCCGCTGCGCGAGCAGATTGCCGCCTACAGTGCGCTCTATGGCGCAGCCCCCGCCGCGGCCAATCCGCTGCCGCAGGAAGACCCCAGCCAGGCGCCTCCTCTGGGCTATGCGCTGGCCCAGCTGCACGGGGTCTACGTGCTCGCGCAGAACGCGCAGGGCCTGGTGCTGGTCGACATGCACGCGGCCCACGAGCGCATCACCTACGAGCGCCTCAAGGGTCAGCGCGAGGGCGAGGGCATCCGCTCGCAGCCGCTGCTGGTGCCGATCGAACTCGCGGTCAGCGAGCGCGAGGCGGATCTCGCCGAGGGCGAAGCCGAGGCGCTGGCCGCGCTTGGCATCGAGCTGCAGCGCACCGGCCCGCAGTCGCTGAGCATCCGCAGCGTGCCGGTGCTGCTGGCCGGCGCCGATGCCAAGCAGCTGGTGCTGGACGTGCTGTCGGATCTGTCCGAGCACGGCCGCACGCGGCGCATCGAGGAGGCCGGCAATGAACTGCTGTCCACACTGGCCTGCCACACCTCGGTGCGCGCCAACCGCCAGCTCACGGTGGCCGAGATGAATGCCCTGCTGCGCGACATGGAGGCCACCGAGCGCAGCGGCCAGTGCAACCACGGCCGTCCGACCTGGACCCAGCTGAGCTTGGCCGAGCTGGACAAGCTGTTTCTGCGGGGGAGGTGAGGGTGGGCATCACGTCGAGCGGATTCCAGCAACGAAGCAGGCTGGCTGCGGTTCTGCTGTCGACCTTGCTGCTGGGCGCTTGCGCCGGCAGGCCGGCGTCGGAGTCCGCGCAGGGCGGCACCGCAGCGGAAGCCGACGCGAATGCAAAAGAGCTGGCCGCGGCACCGCCCTTTGATGCGCAGACCTGGGAGGAGTCACTGCAGGCGTTCCGCGCGCAGCGCGAGCAAGGGCTGCGAAGTCCGGAAGGATGGATGGCCCTGGTCGGCCTGCACTGGCTTGAACCCGGCGAGCACAGCCTCGGCAGCGAGGACGGCAACGCCGTCCGGCTTGCGGTCGGTCCCGCCCGGCTCGGAGAGATCGAGCTGCTCCCTCAGGCCATGGCCTTGCGGCTTGTCCTCGCCGAGGGCGTGCGCGTCCGGGGGGATGACGCCGAAGTGACGCAGGGCGAGATCCTGATCCATGCCGACAAGTCCGAAACGCCGACGCGGCTCGACTTCGACGGCGGCAGCCTCGGCCTGATCGAGCGCGGCGGTCGTTTTGCCCTGCGCGTGCGCAGCCCGCAGGCGCCCACACTGCTGGCCTTCAAGGGACTCAACTGGTTTCCGCCGGCGCCGCGCTTCGTCACCGAGGCGCGCTTCGAAGCGCATCCTCCGGGCCAGACCATTCCGATCGTGAACGTGCTGGGCCAGGTCGAGCCCACGCCGAACCCGGGACGGCTCGTGTTCGAACTCGAAGGCATCACCCATACGCTGGAAGCGCTGGGCGACCCCAAGGATTCACTCTTCCTGATCTTCGCCGACCGCAGCAACCGCCGCGAAAGCTATGGCGCAGGACGCTTCCTCTACACGGGCGAGGTGGTGGAGGGCCGCGTGCAGCTTGACTTCAACCGCGCCATCAATCCTCCCTGCGCCTACACCGAATTCAGCACTTGCCCGCTGCCGCCACCCGAAAACCGCCTGCGCGCCTTCGTCGCGGCGGGCGAGGCGCGCTACGGTCACAGCGTCGACCTTCCTCCTTCCTGATGCGCCACCTGTCCCTGGAGTCCATCCGATGAATCGTTGGTTTGCCCACACCCTTTTCCTTGCCGCTGGCCTGCTGTTCGCGGCCGTCACGGTCGCGCGCCCCGTCCCGCTGCTGTGGGTGGCCAAGAAGGGCGAGACCGAGGTGCATCTGCTCGGCAGCTTCCACATGCTGAAAGAGCAGGACTACCCGATGGACCCGAGCATCGAACTGGCCTATGCCGGCGCCGATGCGCTGGTGTTCGAGATCGCGCCAGCAGAGATGAAGTCGCCCGACCTCTCGCGTGGCCTGATGCAGGCGGCGCGCTTTGAAGACGGCGGCAGCCTGCGCGCCGTGCTGCCCGAAGAGACCCGCAAAAAGCTCGAAGCCTTCATGGGCGAGGCGGCGGTACTGGGGTCGGACAGCATGAAGCCCTGGTTCATCACCTTGAACATGACCGTGTCGATGATCGTGCAGGCGGGCTTCAACCCCGCGCTGGGCATGGACATGCACTTCATGCAGCGCGCGGAAGCCGACGGCAAGCCCACCCGTGGGCTGGAAACAGTCGCGGACCAGATCGCCGCGCTGTCCGGTGCGCCAATCAACGAGCAGGTCCTGGGTCTGGAAGAAGCCCTGCGCCCGCGCGAGGAGATGATGCAGCGCTTCGACGAGCTGCACGGCTTCTGGCGCGCGGGCGACGTCGACGCCATCGAACGGCTGATGGTCGAGGAACTGGTCGACAAGACCCCGGTGACCGCCAAGCTGCTCAATGAGGACCGCAACCGTCGCTGGCTGCCGCAGATCGAGGCCATGCTCGCGGGCGATGAGGACACGCTCGTCATCGTCGGCGCCTTGCATCTGGTCGGCGACATCGGGTTGGTCGAGCTGCTGCGGGCACGCGGCTACAGCGTCGAGCGCGTCGACCCGACGCTGTGAAGTGAGGGTCGATCCGTCGCTCGCCCTGCATCACGAAGCGAACATAGGGTGGGCCCTGGCCCACCATGCCAATGAACATCTCGCCACCCTCCGCAGACCGTTGCGCTCCAACGCACAGTGCCTGAGGGGTGCGATGTCCCCGGTATCCGTAGAGCACGGTGGGCCAGGGCCCGCCCTATGCAGAAACGGAGCTTCCGCATCGCGTCGACGCGTTCGCTGCGGTGCCAGCGCTACAGTTGCCGGCATTTGTCCACCCGCAAGGAATCCTGCCCCGTGTCGCAGCCCGGCCCCGTTCAAGACGAAGTGCTGATCCTAGGCGGCGGCGTGATTGGCCTGTGCAGTGCGCTCTACCTGCTGGAGGCCGGGCGCCGCGTGCGCGTGCTGGAGCGCCGGCACATCGGCGCCGGCGCTTCGCATGGCAACTGCGGCACGCTGACCCCCAGCCACGCGCCGCCGCTGGCGGCGCCCGGCGTGATCGCCAAGGGGCTGCGCTGGATGCTGAAGCCCGATGCGCCGCTGTACATCAAGCCGCGACTCGATCCGGCGCTGTGGCGCTGGCTGCTGCACTTCGCCGCACGCTGCAACCGGACGGACTGGCGCGATTCGACGGCCAGGCGCGCCCAGCTGCTGAATGCCTCGCGCCGGCTGCTGGCCGAGGCGGTCGAGCGCCACGGGCTTGACTGCGAGCACAGCGACACCGGCCTGACCTACGTCTTCCGCACGCAGCAGCTGTTCGATGAGGTCGCGGCCGACCTGCCTGCGCTGGCCGAGTTCGGCATCCGCGCGGAGGCGCAGGACGGCGCACGCGTCGAGCGCGAGGAGCCGGCGCTGAAGCCCGGCGTCGCTGGCGGCATCCATTTCCCCGATGACGGCCACCTGCGGCCGGATCGCTATCTCAAAGCGCTGGCAAAGCGCATCCGCGAGCTGGGCGGCGAGATCGAGGAGGGTGTCAGCCTGCAGCGCATTGACACCGCGCAGGGCAGGGTGGAGGCCGTCCACACCAGCCAAGGGCCGCGCCGTCCGCGTGACGTGGTGTTCGCGCTGGGCGCGTGGAGCCCGGCCTTCGCCGAACAGCTGGGGCTGAAGCTGCCCATCCAACCCGGCAAGGGCTACTCGATCACCTACACGCGCCCGGGCATCGCGCCCAGGCGTCCCCTGGTGCTGAAGGAGCGTTCGGTCTGCGTCACCACTTGGTCCGACGGCTATCGACTGGGCAGCACGATGGAGTTCAGCGGCTACGACGAGAGTTTGAACCGCGTTCGCCTGGCTGCGCTTGAGCGTGGCGCCGCCGAGTTCCTGCACGAGCCGGTGGGCGGCAGCACGCAGGAAGAGTGGTTCGGCTGGCGGCCGATGACCTGGGATGACCTGCCCCTGATCGGCCGCGCGCCGCGCGCGCAGAACCTGGTGATCGCCGCAGGACACGGGATGATGGGCGTGAGCATGTCGGCCGTAAGCGGCCATCTCGTGGCCGACCTCCTCTGCGGCCGCGCGCCGGTCATCGACCCGGCCATCGTCAGCCCCACGCGGCTATAGGGTTGGCCCGGGCGCACGGGTTCCTAGTCTTTTCGCTGCTGCGATCCATCCGTTTCCCGTCTGATCGCGTTCGTCCGCCCGACGCATTCGCCTGCAACGGGCGATGTGATCCGAGCCGGCGCTGCAGGCGATCAGCAGCGTGGATCCCCCAAGTGAATCGGAGTGGCGATCGGGATCGCAAGAAGCCCTGCGGCAAACGACGCGGTGCTGCGAGCAATGCAGAGCGTTGGCCGCAAACCAGGGTCGACTCCTGCGACGGGGCAGCCGCCGCGGCACGCGGCCATCCGCCCCCGTAGGTATTCATTCCGGCCCTCAACCCGCTAGGCTGTGCCCATCTTCACCAGATCGCCGCCCTCGCGTGAACCACACCGCCAGCGACGTTTATGAGCTGAACCGCGGCAGCGCTCCTCTGCTGATCAGCCTGCCGCACGACGGCACCGCGATCCCCGATGACATCGGCCCGCACCTGCAGGACGCCGCGCGGCGCGTGCCCGACACCGATTGGCACGTGGCCACGCTGTACGACTTCGCCCGCGAGCTGGGGGCCTCGATCCTCGTACCGCGCTACTCGCGCTACGTCATCGATCTGAACCGCCCGCCCGATGGCGGCGCCCTATACCCCGGCCGCACCGAAACCGGCCTGTGCCCGACCATCGCGTTCAGCGGCGAACCGATTTATCGCGAGGGCCGTGCGCCGGATCCCGCCGAGGTGGAACGTCGCCGCCAGACCTACTGGCAGCCTTACCATTCCGCTTTGTCCACTGAACTCGCACGCCTGAAATTGGCGCACGGCCGCGCGCTGCTCTGGGAAGGCCACAGCATCCGCAGCGAAGTGCCCCTGCTGTTTGAAGGCCGCCTGCCGGATCTCAACCTCGGCACCGCGGATGGCGCGAGCTGCGGTAGCGCGCGGCTTGAGCGCATCACCGCCTTGCTCGCTCAACAGACCGACTACAGCTGGGTTGCCAACGGCCGCTTCAAGGGCGGCTACATCACCCGCCACTACGGCCGCCCGGCTGAGGGCATCGACGCCATCCAGCTCGAACTCGCCCAGCTCACCTACATGGACGAGCGCAGCAATCGCTATGACGCGGTGAGGGCAGGGCGCCTGCAGGGGCTGCTGCGGAAGATGCTGCTTGCTGCACTCGCGCCGGAGTGATCCATCGCCCCACTGTTCGGGGCGATGTCCCCCGAAAATGAGCAGGGCCCGGAGGTCATCCGGGCCCTGCTGGTGTTGGTGGAGGCGGGGGGAATCGAACCCCCGTCCGAAGGCATTACATCTTTGGCTCTACGTGTGTAGTGAGCTGTCAGTTCTCGGCCGGGGCAACACAGCGCACGAAGAGCACCCCGGAACCAGTCTGGAAGTTTTAGGCCTTGGCTGTCAGACAGCAGCCTTCGGACGATCCCATAAATATGACCGACTGATCCACCGTTACAGGCACCGATGGGAGTCGGACTCGCCTATTTAGGCGGCGAGTGCGTAGTTGTCGTCGTTCGCAACTAGCTTGTTTGCCGCTGGATTAACGAGGAAAGCTGCCCCCTCGACACGCACCTCCGGTTTCACACCCCCGTCGAAGCCTGGTCGCCCCCGGGGTTGCTGCTGCGCGGCGGGCTTTCGATCAGCCGGTGCCCCGCGTCGAAGGAGTATATGGAGCCGTAGGCGAAAGCCACAAGGAGCGCTCTGCCTAGCGGTTCAGGTTGGCACCTTGGGGCTGCGATCCGCCGGACCGAGGCTGAGCAGGCATTCCAACGAAGGGACGCTCAGGCCGAGGGGTTGTGCCTGCGCATCACCCGCTGCTTGTCGCGCTGCCAGTCGCGCTCCTTGGTGGCGGCGCGCTTGTCGTGCTCCTTCTTGCCTTCGGCGAGCGCGATCTCGCACTTCACCCGATTGTTCTTCCAGTACAGGGCGGTGGGGATGAGGGTGTAGCCCTCGCGCTCGACCGCGCCGATCAGCTTGTTGATCTCGCGCTTGTGCAGCAGCAGCTTGCGGGTGCGGCGATCGTCGGCCAGCACGTGGGTGGAGGCCGAGTTGAGCGGGGTGATCTGCGCGCCGAACAGGAAGATCTCGCCGCCGCGGACGATGGCATAGCTCTCGTTGAAGCTGATGCGCCCCGCACGCAGGGCCTTGACCTCCCAGCCCTGCAGCTCGATGCCGGCCTCATAGCGGTCCTCCAGCGAATACTCGAAGCGCGCCTTCTTGTTGAGGGCGATCGTGCCGCTTCCGCTATCCTTGCTCTTCTTCTTGCTCATGGCCTGATCCCACGCTCGAACCCGCGATTGTGGCGCAGGCGGGCGGCCACGGCGAGCCCCACGCAGTCCGGCCATTTATCCGTCCCATGACCCAGATCGCCCGCAGCGCGCTCGTACGCAGGTCCGCCTCGCACATGTTCGACCTGGTCAATGAGGTTGAGGCTTACCCGCAGCGCTTCGGCTGGTGCGAGGGCGCGCGCATCCTGGAGCGCAGCGATGCCGAAATGCTGGCGCGGCTGGAACTCAAGATGGGCGGCCTGCGCACCGCCTTCACCACGCGCAACCGGCTGCTGCGACCGCAGAGCATCGAGCTGCGGCTGGTGGAAGGCCCATTCACGAAGCTCAGCGGCTCTTGGATCTTCACCGAGCTCGCGGAAGACGCCAGCAAGGTGGCTCTGAGCCTCAACTTCGAGACGGCCGGACGGCTGATGGGCAGCGCCTTGGCCATCGGGTTTCAGGGTCTGGCTGACCGCATGGTCGATGACTTCGTGCGCGAGGCCCAGCGTGGGGCTTGAGCCGAAGGGGGAGGCCGGGGCAGGGCGCGCGCGGTGCGTGGAGCCTGACGCGGCCCCGCTCTCTGAACCTCCTGTCCGGAGCATCCACGTCGAGGTGGTGTACGCCCTTCCCGAGCGGGTTTGGAGGGTTCAGGTCGAACTGCCTTCAGGCAGCACGGCGCTTCAGGCCTTTGAGGCCTCTGGCTTGCGGATGCGCATCCCCGGCATGGCGGAAAGGGCGCTCGACCTAGGTGTCTTCTCGCATCCGGTGGCTGCCGATCGTGTGCTGCGCGATGGCGACCGCGTCGAGGTCTATCGTCCGCTCTTGATCGATCCCAAGGATGCCCGTCGCCGACGTGCCGCCCAGGGGTGATTGTGAGTTTGCTGCCGCTGCCGCAGAAGGTCTTCAGCCGAGGCCGCGCGCCACGGCGTTGCCTTGCTGCGGTTGAGCGCGGATTCGTTCGTTGCTGTCGAAGCGTTGCCACCCGCTACGCGCAGCATCAGGGCTGCAGCTTGGCCAGTCGCATGGCGCGCCAGGCGCCGAGTGCCACCACTCCCAAAGCCGCCAGCCCGAGCATCGAGCCCCAGAAGACGTGGCTGAGACCGAGCGCTTCCGCGATCTGGGCGGTGTCCGAGGGCAGGGGACCCGCACCTGTGTCGGCGCCGGGGCTGAACAGGTAGTCCATGCGGGTAAAGGCCGACAGGCTCATTTCCACCGCCATGAACGCACTCAGCAGATAGACGGCACGGTCGCTGCCTCGCCACGCCACCCACGCGAGCCAGAGAACCAAGGCTGCGATGAATCCCACTGCGAAGGCATTGCGCACCCAGAGCAGCACGGCCACGGCGAGCCCAGCGCCCAGCATCGCCAAGGCCAGTCGAGCGGCATGGCGATGCCCGAGCGAGAGGAACAGCAGCAGGCCGGCGACTGGCGCGCCCAAAGGGCCTGCGGCCGCCACCAGCGCGCGGCCAAAGGTCGACGACACGCCCTGATACGCCGCCACACCCGAACCGTCCGGATAGACCTCCAGCCGCACGAGTTCGCCGCCCACCAGGATCGCGGCGATCCCATGGCCGAGTTCATGGAACAAGGTTCCAAGCCAAATCAGGGGCCGCGCAAGCCATCCAAATTGCGGCCACCAGGTGTCGATGGCGAATAGCGCCAGCGACGCGAGTGCTGCGAGCCAGATGTAGGGCGCTGCGCTCGGCGGTTCCAATCCGGGGCGGTATGGCGAAGACAGGTGCTCCATAGGCGTGAGCATACGTTGCCCACTGTGCTCGCTCAGGTGGAATAAGAGCGCATAATGTATATTATGTCCAATATAATCCCATCGGATCAGGGGCGCAAAGCATCAAGGCGCTAAACTTCACGAATCCAGCACCGCCCCGCCCGGAACGAATGAGCCGCATCCTGACCGCTACACCAAACGCTATCGCCGTCGCGGCCGACCTGCTTCGCTCAGGTGGACTGGTGGCGATGCCTACCGAAACGGTCTACGGGCTGGGCGCGCGGGCGCTCGATCCAGTTGCTGTCGCACGCATCTATGCCGCCAAACAGCGCCCGGCGAGCAGTCCATTGATTGCCCACGTTGATTCGATCGAGCAAGCGCGCAGCCTGCTTGACGCCTGGCCGACAACGGCGCAACAGCTTGCGGAGGCGTTCTGGCCTGGACCGCTGACCCTCGTGCTGCCTAAAGCCGCGCATGTGCCAGACGCATTGACCGGTGGCGGCCCGCGTCTCGGTGTCAGACTGCCTGCGCATCCAATCGCTCTCGCTCTCATCCGTGCCCTGGGCGAACCGATTGCCGCGCCAAGCGCCAATCGCTTCATGCAGCTCTCGCCAACGCGTGCCGACCACGTCGCACGCGGCCTGGGCGATGCGGTGGATCTGATCCTTGATGGTGGGGACTGCGCCTACGGGATCGAGTCCACCGTCGTCCGCCTTGAGCCGCAAGGCGCCACGCTGCTTCGCCCGGGCGCGATTCCAGCAGCCTTGATCGAGCAGGTACTGGGTAACCCTCTGGCGCGCCTCGGCTCAGTCACTGCTTCAACGGGCGAGGCCCAGGACTCTCCCGGCCTGCATCAGCGTCACTACGCCCCCCGCACGCCAATGTTCATCTGGCAGACCGGCCAGACCCTGCCACCCGGACGGGGCGCACTACTGGCGCTCTCAAGCTCACCTCCGCCACAGGTGCATCACGTGCACATGCCGCTCGAGCCCGGCGCCTACGCTCACAGGCTCTATGCCGATCTGCACGCGCTGGACGATGTCGGCCTCGACTGGATTGCTGTGGAAGCCCCGCCGGTTGGCGCGAACTGGGCCGCCGTGCACGATCGCCTGCAACGCGCCACCCGAAACGACTGAGTCATTGGGAGCCACCCTGGCAATGGGGTAACTACTAAAGCGCGTGCCCTGCCCTTACCAATGCACCGCGCGCTGCGGAGCGCACCTAGCACAGACTTCAAACGCGCCGCGCCCACATCCCCCACCCTACGCCGCTGTTTCGGAGAGATTGTCGATGAGAACCGCCCTTTGGATGGGAACCCTGCTGCTCTGCCTCGCCGCCCCCACGCACGCAGCACGGCCCAAACCCGGTGCGCCGAGCACGCCCGAGCAGCGCGAAGCTGCGTGGCAGCAGCATCAGCAGATGCAGAACGCGTCGATCTTCAAAGGCCTCAGTTGGCGCAACATCGGCCCGACCGGGCAAGGCGGGCGCGTGGTCGATCTGGCGTCGGTGCCAGGCCAGCCCTACACCTTCTACGTGGCCTACGCGACCGGCGGCGTGTGGAAGACCA
>VFQU01000281.1_pt1 | contig 50231 bp, 47 predicted proteins | sample 3512311 | NCBI WGS metagenome assembly VFQU01 (sample SAMN10412377, study PRJNA504923) | tailings metagenome | isolation source: Relicate 3 Philex TSF3 active mining site | place: Philippines: Tuba, Benguet | collected 2017-08-29 | reverse complement strand
CGCTGCGCCGCCAGGTTTCGATCAGCGCGAACGGCGCCGGGTAGTGCGCCTTGCGCGCCTTGCGCGAGACCTGCTTGGCCAGGATCGGCGCAAGGACCTGGCGCACCGGCCACAGGTTGGTGGCCCAGCCCAGCAGCCGCTGTTTGAGCGGACGCTGCGGGCGGCGGCGCAGCAGCTCGACCGCGGCGTCGACCAGCAGCGCCGGCTCGACCACCTTGTCGACCAGACCGATGGCGCGGGCGTTCGATGCCGACAGCGCGCGGCCGGTGAGCATCATGTCCATCGCCGCCGGCGCGCCGACCAGCGGCGGCAGGCGCACGCTGCCGCCCCAGCCGGGGTAGATCCCGAGCTTGACCTCGGGCAGGCCGATGCGGGTGCTGTCGTCGCTGCTGGCGATGCGGAAGCGGCAGGCCAGCGCCAGCTCGGTGCCGCCGCCCATGCAGTGACCGTGGATCGCGGCGACGGTGGGGCAGGGCAGCTCGGCGACCCGCTGGAACACCTCCTGGCCGGCGCGGATCGAGTCGAGCACGGTGCCGCGGGCGTCGAACTCGACGAACTCCCTGATGTCGGCGCCGGCGATGAAGCCGGCCGGCTTGGCCGAGCGGAACACCACGCCTGCCGGCTTCTCGATGGCGATGCGCTCGAGCGCGGCGGACAGCTCGCCGAGCACCTCCTGGGCCAGGGTGTTGGTGCCCGTGCCGGCGCGATCGAGCGACATGACCAGCACCCGGTCGGCGCGCAGCTCATGCTGCCAGTGGCGGAATCTCAGGCCGTCGAACATGGCGCGTCCTCGTGTGGGGCGCCGCCCGTGCAGGCGGCAAGCCGCTATGATCCGGGCTGGCCTCGCCGGCGGTCAACGCGCCCGGTTGCAGGCGATTGAACTTACCCGGTGACGACCGGTCTGAGGCGCTCGGCCTGAACGGGCGTCCATCGCAGCGGAGACGAGGCCCGGATGGGCGAGAACGAAGTCGATCAGGCCCTGGTGAGGCGCGTGCAGGCCGGCGAGAAGCGCGCATTCGACCTGCTGGTCGCGAAGTATCAGCATCGCCTCACCAGCGTCATCTCGCGCTACATCCACGACTGGAGCGAGGCCCAGGACGTGGCGCAGGAAACCTTCATCCGCGCCTACCGGGCGATCGGGAACTTCCGCGGCGACAGCCAGTTCTACACCTGGGTGTACAAGATCGCAGTCAACACCGCGAAGAACTGGCTGGTGTCGCAGGGCCGCCGGCCGCCGACCGAAGACGTCGACGTCGCCGACGCGGTGCAGTACGACGCCGGCAGCCGGCTGCGCGACACCGACACGCCCGAGCGCGAACTGATGCGCCAGGAAGTGGAACAAACCGTCGCCCGCACGGTCGAAGCCCTGCCCGACGAGCTGCGCATGGCGATCACCCTGCGCGAGGTCGACGGCCTGAGTTACGAGGAAATCGCCGAGGCGATGGGGTGTCCCATCGGCACGGTGAGGTCACGGATCTTCCGCGCCCGCGAAGCGATCGATACGCAGTTGCGCCCCATGCTCGAGAACCAGCGAGTCCGCCCATGAACGAATCCAACCAGCAGCTTTCGGCCCTGATCGACGGCGAACTCGACGGATCGCAGGCGCGTTTCCTGCTTCGCCGTCTCGAAGGCGATGCCGATCTGGCCGGGCAGTGGTCGCGCTGGCACTTCGCGCGGGCGTGTCTGCGTGGCGATGCGGGGCCGCCCCTGCGCGCCGACTTCGGCGCCCGGATCGCCGCGGCGCTCGCCGCGGAGCCGGCACCGCGCCGCGGCCTGGGTGGCGGCGCGCTGCGCTGGGCCGGCGGCCTGGCCGTGGCGGCGTCGGTCGCGGTGGCGGCGCTGCTCGCCGTGCCACCGTCGTCTTCCCCGGACCCGACGCCGCTGGCCGCATCGACGCCGGCGCCCGGCGCGACGGTCGCGGCGTCGCGGCTGACCGAGCGCGATCTGCGCCCCGGGCTCGGCCGCGTCGCGCAGACCGTCGCGGCGAGCACCGACGCCCGCGCGCTGGCGCCGGCGCTGCGGATCGATCCGCAGCTCGAGACCTACCTGCTGCGCCACAACGCCGCGCTGCAGTGGTCGGGTGACGCCGGCTTCGTCGCCTTCGTGCCGGTAGTGGCGCCGGTCAGGCCCTGGACCATGGTGCCGGTCGAGGACGGCGCCGAACGCCCGCGCTGATGCCTCGCCGGCGGATGCGCGCGCTTCTTCTCGCGACCCTGCTGGCGGCGGCCTGTCCGCTGGCGGCGCAACCCGGATCGCCCGCGCCCGGGGCGCCCGGCGCCGCCGACGATCCGCAGGCCTGGCTCGACCGCATGCAGGCCGCGCTGGTCCTGCGCGCCTTCAGCGGCACCTTCGTCTATCTTCGCGACGGTCAGCTCGATGCGCTGCGAATCGAGCATGTTCCCGACGCCGCTGGCGGATCGCGCGAGCGTCTGTGGAGCCTCAGCGGGGACAGCCAGGAAGTGCTGCGCGAGCCGGGCGGCGTCGCGCTGTCGGCGGCGCGCGGTCGCTCGGTGTGGCCGCTGCGCCAGTCCTGGCCCGGCGTTCCTGCCTCGCGCCGGGCAGCGCCCGCGCTGTACGACCTTCGTTTCGCGGGCGAAGACAGGATCGCCGATCGCCCGGCCCTGGTGGTCGACATCCGGCCCCGCGACAGCGCCCGCTACGGCTACCGGCTGTGGCTGGACCGGGCCAGTGCGCTGCTGCTCAAGTCGCTGACGATGGGGCCCGACGGTCGCCCGGTCGAGCAGATCATGTTCACCGAGTTCAGCGTGGGCGAGCTCGAGGACGCGGTGCCGGCGCCGCCCGTTCCGACCCCGCCGCCGGCGCCGTCGCAGAGCTGGTCGGTGCTGGGACTGCCCGACGGCTTCAGCCTGGCCGGGAGCGAGGAGGGGGCATCCACCCATCTGCTGTTCAGCGACGGCATCGCGCACGTCTCGGTCTACGTCGAGCCCCTCGCGGCCGACCGTCCGACGCTGTCGGGTCTGCTCAGCCGCGGTGCGCTGCAGGTCTTCGGCCGGGTCGCGCACGGCCGCCAGATCGTCGCGGTCGGCGACGCGCCGGCAACCACGATCGAGCGCTTCGCCCAGGGAGTGGTGCCGCTCGGCTCGGCCGCGTCACCGCCGTGACGCTCGCGCGCCGCTGCCGGGTACTGGCGAGCGGACCCGACGGTCTGCGGCTGCTGCCGGAGCCCGGCGTGTGCCGCGGCTGCGCCGGCTGCGCCGGGCGCTGTGCGCTGTTCGGCGCGACTTCGTCCGAGCTGTCCCTGCCGAGCGGATGCGTCGACTTCGCGCCTGCCGTCGGAGACGTCGTCGAGATCCATGTCGGCGAACGCAGGCTGCTGGCCGAAGCAGCCCGCGGCTACGGCTGGCCGCTGGCCGGACTTCTGGTCGGCGCATCGCTGGGTTTCGCAGCGGCGCGACTGGCGGCGATCACCGCGGATCCGGTCACGCTGCTCGGCGCAGCGGCGGGAACTTTGCTCGGGCTGGCGCTCTCCAACCGGCATCCGGCGCCGGCCTGGCGCGTCCGGCCCGTGGCCGACGCGGGCTGAACCATCGGCCGGCAGGCCTTCCATCCGCGAAAAGGAGTTCACCGTGATCCACTCGCTCGTGCAGCGCCTGCTGCTCGTCGCAGCGCTGTGTGGCCTCGCCGCGCAGCCGGCGCGTTCCGCCCTTCCGGACTTCACCGGGCTGGTCGAGCAGGTCAGTCCTGCAGTCGTCAACATCTCCGCCACGCGAACCGCCGAAGCGCAGCTTCGCGGCGGGCCTGACGCGACGCCGGAGGAGATGCCGGAACTGTTCCGGCGTTTCTTCGGCCAGCCGGGCATGCCGATGCCGCGCGATCGGGTGTCGATGGGCACCGGCTTCATCATCAGCGAAGACGGCTACGTGTTGACCAACCACCACGTGATCGACGGCGCCAACGAGGTCTTCGTGCGCCTGTTCGATCGTCGCGAGTTGAAGGCGACCGTGGTCGGCAGCGACGAGAGCAGCGACGTCGCCGTGCTGAAGATCGACGGCGAGGGGCTGCCGACCTTGCGGCTGGGCAATGCGCGCGCACTCAAGCGCGGCCAGTGGGTGGTCGCGATCGGCTCGCCGTTCGGCTTCGAACAGTCGGTCACCGCCGGGATCGTCAGTGCGGTGGGCCGGACGTCGCAGATGACCGGCCAGCAGTACGTGCCCTTCATCCAGACCGACGTCGCGATCAACCGCGGCAACTCGGGGGGGCCTCTGCTCGACACCGACGGCCGCGTCGTCGGCATCAACTCGCAGATCTTCTCCAACACCGGCGGCTTCATGGGGGTGAGCTTCGCCATCCCGATCGAGGTCGCCATGGACGCGGTCGAGCAGCTCAAGGCGCAGGGCTACGTGTCGCGCGGCCTGCTCGGCGTCAACATCCAGGAGGTGACCCGCGCCGACGCCGAGGCGTTGGGACTGCCGCGCCCCGGCGGCGCGCTGGTCACCGGATTCGCCCGCGACTCGGCGGCACAGAAGGCCGGCGTGCAGCGCGGCGACGTGATCACGGCGTTCAACGGCTCGGAGATCGCACGTTCGGGTGAGCTGCCGCCGCTGGTCGGCGCGACTCGCCCGGGCACGCGGGTCACGCTTCGCGTGTTCCGCGACGGCAGGTCGCTGGACATCCCCGTGACGATCGGGGAGGTGCCGCGCGAGATGGCCGCCGCGGCGGGCGGCCGTCCGGATGCCGGCGCCGCGGCGGGCAACCCGCTCGGCATCGTGGTCGAGGACCTGCGTGCGGATCAGCGCGAGGCACTGGGCCTGCCGGCCGACGAGGGCGTGGTCGTCGCCAGGATCGTCGGTTCGGCCGCGCAGCGCGCCGGACTCGCCCACGGCGACGTCATCCTGATGGTCGGGCGCAAGGCGGTCGGCTCGGCGGCTGCCTTCAATTCGGCGCTGGAGGATGCCGCGCCCGGGCAGGCCGTGATGCTGCTGGTGCGTCGAGGCGAGGCCAGCCAGTTCATCACCATCACCGTGCCCGAGACCGACGACTGAGCGCGGCGCCGGTCGTCCGCCGCCGACCCGGCGTCGCGCCGGCCGCACGCCAGGCGCCAGTGCGCCGCGGCCGGCTCCCGGACTGTCGCTCCGGTCCGGCCCTCTGCGCGGGTGAAGGAAGAACTCCCGTCGCTGTGGGATAATGCTCGGTCCCCCGCCCTGACGGCGCGCTGCGCCGCCAGGGCTTTCGTTTGCCGCCCGGGGCGATCTTCCGCGGCCGGCTCCTTGCGACGAAGCCCATGCAGCACATCCGCAACTTCTCCATCATCGCCCACGTCGACCACGGCAAGTCGACGCTGGCCGACCGCATCATCCAGATCTGCGGCGGCCTCGAAGAGCGCGAGATGGAGGCCCAGGTGCTCGACTCGAACCCGATCGAGCGCGAGCGCGGCATCACCATCAAGGCGCAGTCGGTCTCGCTGCCGTACACGGCGGCGGACGGGCGCACCTACCAGCTCAACTTCATCGACACGCCCGGCCACGTCGACTTCAGCTACGAGGTGAGCCGCTCGCTGGCCGCCTGCGAGGGCGCGCTGCTGGTGGTGGACGCCGCCCAGGGCGTCGAAGCGCAGTCGGTGGCGAACTGCTACACGGCAGTCGAGCAGGGCCTCGAGGTCGTGCCGGTGCTCAACAAGATCGACCTGCCCACCGCCGACATCGAGCGGGTGAAGGAGGAGATCGAGGCGGTGATCGGCATCGACGCCTCCCAGGCGATCGCGATCAGCGCCAAGACCGGGCTCAACGTGCGCGCGGTGCTCGAGGCGATCGTCGAGCGCATTCCGCCGCCGAGGCCCCGCGGCACCGATCGCCTGCAGGCGCTGATCATCGACTCGTGGTTCGACAACTATCTCGGCGTGGTCAGCCTGGTGCGGGTGATGCAGGGCGAGATCAAGCCGGGCGACAAGATCCTCGTCATGTCGACCGGCCGCACCCACCAGATCGACCAGGTCGGCGTGTTCACGCCCAAGCGTACCCAGCGCGACAAGCTGGCACCGGGCGAGGTGGGCTGGGTCACCGCGTCGATCAAGGACGTGCACGGTGCACCGGTCGGCGACACGCTGACGCTGGCCTCGGCGCCGGCGCCCACGCCGCTGCCCGGCTTCCAGGAGATGAAGCCGCGGGTGTTCGCCGGCCTGTTCCCGGTCGACGCCGAGGACTACCCGGACCTGCGCGAGGCGCTCGAGAAGCTGCGCCTGAACGATGCCGCGCTGCGCTTCGAGCCGGAGAGCTCGGAGGCGATGGGCTTCGGCTTCCGCTGCGGCTTCCTCGGCATGCTGCACATGGAGATCGTGCAGGAGCGGCTCGAGCGCGAGTACGACCTCAACCTGGTCACCACCGCGCCGACCGTCGTCTACGAGGTGCTGACCAGCGACGGCGAGGTGATCTCGCTCGACAATCCCGCCAAGCTCCCGCCGCCCAACAGGATCGACGAGGTCCGCGAGCCGATCATCGTCGCCAGCATCCTCACCCCGCCCGAGCACGTCGGCGCGGTGATCAAGCTGTGCGAGGAGAAGCGCGGCGCGCAGAAGGGCATCCAGTACCTCGGCAGCCAGGTGCAGATCAACTACGAGCTGCCGATGGCCGAGGTCGTGCTCGACTTCTTCGACAAGCTGAAGTCGGTCTCGCGCGGCTATGCCTCGCTGGACTACCACTTCGAGCGTTTCCAGGCCGGCCCGTTCGTCCGCGTCGACACGCTGATCAACGGCGACCGGGTCGACGCGCTGTCCATCATCGTCCACCGCAGCGCCGCCGACCGGCGTGGCCGCGAGGTCTGCGAGAAGATGCGCGAACTGATCCCGCGGCAGATGTTCGACGTCGCCATCCAGGCGGCGATCGGCTCGCAGATCATCTCGCGGTCGACGGTGAAGGCGCTGCGCAAGAACGTGCTGGCCAAGTGCTACGGCGGCGACGTCAGCCGCAAGCGCAAGCTGCTCGAGAAGCAGAAGGAAGGCAAGAAGCGGATGAAGCAGGTCGGCCGCGTCGACATCCCGCAGGAAGCCTTCCTCGCGGTGCTGCAGGTGGACAGCAAGTGACCCCGGGAACACCGTGCGGCGACCAGGGTCGCAGTGCGGACACGGCCCCATGAGACGAGGATTCCCCACGTGAGCGTCGATTTCGCCCTGCTGCTGGTATCGCTGACGGCCCTGACCGGCGGCATCTGGCTGCTCGATGCGCTGTTCTTCGCCCGGCGGCGGGCGGCCGCGGTGGCGGCGCTGCCGGCCGGTGGCGTGGTGGTCGCCGAGGGGCCGAAGGAGCCGATCGTCGTCGAGTACGCGCGCTCGTTCTTTCCGGTGATCCTGTTCGTCCTGCTGATCCGCTCGTTCCTCGCCGAGCCGTTCCGCATCCCCTCGAGTTCGATGATGCCGACCCTGCTGATCGGCGACTTCATCCTGGTCAACAAGTTCAGCTACGGCCTCAAGCTGCCCGTGCTCGACTACGAGTTCCTGCCGCTGGGCGATCCGGCCCGCGGCGACGTGGTGGTGTTCCGCTATCCGGTCGATCCCCGGCAGGACTACATCAAGCGCATCGTCGGCCTGCCCGGCGACCACGTCGTCTATCGCGGAAAGCGGCTGTACGTGAACGGGGCGGAGATCGCCGCCCGCCCGGCCGGTGCCTACGTCGGCGTCGGCGCCGGACGCAACCACACCGGCACCACGCTGCTGGACGTCGAGACCGGCGAGGCCGAGCACCAGATCCTGGTCTTCCCCAACCGCATCGGCGGCGGCGAGGGCGAGTGGACGGTGCCCGAGGGCCACTACTTCGTGATGGGCGACAATCGCGACAACAGCGAGGACAGCCGGTTCTGGGGCTTCGTCCCGGAGCGCTACCTGGTGGGCAAGGCGTTCCTCGTCTGGATGAACTGGGACACGCTGAACGGCGGGGTCGATTTCGGCCGCCTCGGAACCGTCATACACTAGCCGCGGGTCCGGTTCGCCGGTCGTCACACTGCACGGGGGATTCCCATGATTGGCGTTCAAAGGCAGCGGGGTATAAGCCTCGTCGGCTTCCTGATGGTGCTGTCGCTGGTCGGATTCTTCGCCTTCATCGGCATGCGGCTGTTTCCCGTGTACACGGAGTACCGCAGCGTCAAGGCGGACATGGAGGGTCTCAAGAGCGAGCCCAACATCGGCCAGATGTCTCCCGCCCAGGTCCGCGATCGACTGTTCCGCCGGTTCTACATCTCCTACGTCGAGAACGTGAAGCAGGAGCACGTCTCCTTCGATCGCAACAACGGCTTCAACATGACCGTCAAGTACGAGGTCCGCAAGCCGCTGATGTACAACCTCGACTTCGTGGCGAAGTTCGAGCACAAGGTCAAGCTGGCGAACTGATCGCGTGCCGACGGTCGCCTTCGGCCACACCTTCGCCGACGACGACCTGCTGCGGCAGGCGCTGACGCACCGCAGTTCGGGCTCGCGCAACAACGAGCGGCTCGAGTACCTGGGTGACGCCCTGATCGACTGCGTCATGGCCGAGGCGCTGTTCCGGCGCTGGCCGAGGGCCGACGAGGGCGCCCTCACCCGCGGACGCGCCGCGCTGGTGCGCGAGTCCTCGCTGGCCGAGGTCGCCCGGCGGCTCGGGCTGGGCGATCGCATCGCGCTCGGCGCGGGCGAGCTGAAGAGCGGCGGTCACCGCCGCGACTCGATTCTCGCCGACGCGCTCGAGGCCGTCGCCGCCGCGGTCTACCTCGATGCCGGCTTCGACGCCTGTCGCGAGCGCGTGCTCGACTGGTTCGCGGCGTCGCTGGAGTCGCTGCACCCGGGCATGGTGGACAAGGACGCCAAGACCCGGCTGCAGGAATGGCTGCAGGCACGCCAGATCCTGCTGCCGGAGTACGAGCTGGTCGACGCCAGCGGCGAAGAACATGCCCGCACCTTCCGCGCTCGCTGCGCGGTGGCGGCGCTGCAGCTGGCCACCGAGGGAGAGGGCGCCTCGCGGCGCGCCGCCGAGCAGGCGGCGGCGATCGCGATGCTGGAAGCGCTGAAGAGCGGACGATGAGCACCGAAGAGACACAGCGCTGCGGACTGGTCGCCGTCATCGGCCGGCCGAACGTCGGCAAGTCGACCCTGGTGAATGCACTGGTCGGCTACCGGATCAGCATCGTCTCGCCGCGCCCGCAGACGACGCGCCACCGCATCCTCGGCGTCTCGACCGTGCCCGGCGGGCAGATCGTGTATGCCGACACGCCGGGCCTGCATGCCGCCGGCAAGCGGGCGATGAACCGCTACATGAATCGCGCCGCCAGCGGCGCGCTCGAGGGCGTGCAGGTCGCCCTGCTGGTGATCGAGGCCGGGCAGTGGCGCGAGGACGACGAGCGCGCCTTCGCGCTGGTGCGCGACAGCGGCCTGCCGCGCGTGCTGGTGATCAACAAGGTCGACCGGCTCAAGGACAAGAGCCAGTTGCTGCCCTTCATCCGGCAGGTGACCGAGGGCCGCGGCTTCGCCGAGGTCTTCCCGGTGTCGGCGCGGCGCGGGGTCGGCCTGGACGACCTGCAGCGCGGGCTGCTGCGGCTGCTGCCCGAGGGCGAGCCGCTGTACGGCGAGGACGAGGTCACCGACCGCAGCGAGCGCTTCCTGGTCGGCGAGCTGATCCGCGAGCAGCTGATGCGCCAGCTCGGCGACGAGCTGCCGTACTCGGCGACGGTCGAGGTCGAGCAGTTCAGGGAGGACGGACGCCTGCTGCGGATCGGCGCGGTGGTCTGGGTCGAGCGCGAGGGCCAGAAGGCGATCGTGATCGGCGCCGGCGGCGCGCAGATGCGCGCGATCGGCCAGGCCGCGCCGATCGCCATCGAGAAGCTGCTCGACCGCAAGGTGTTCCTGCAGATGTGGTGCAAGGTGCGCGAGAACTGGTCCGACGACGAGGCCCAGTTGCGCCGGTTCGGCTACGCCGGCTGATCGGGCCGTCGTGGCGCATGCCGCCGAACCCCAGCCGGCGTGGATCCTGCACACCCGGCCGTATCGCGAAACCAGCCTGCTGGTCGATGCGCTGACCCTCGACACCGGGCGCGTCGCCTTCATCGCCCGCGGCGTGCGCGGCGCCCGCGCCCAGGGCCTGCGCGCCGCCCTGCAGCCGTTCCAGCCGCTGCGCCTGGCGCTGGCCGGTCGGGGCGAGCTGCCGACGCTGGCGGCGACCGAAGTCCATGCCGCGCCGGCGAGGCTGTCCGGTCGTGCGTTGCTGTCCGCGTTCTACCTCAACGAGCTGCTGATCCGGCTGCTGCCGCGCCTCGAGCCGAGCGCGGCGCTGTTCTGGCGCTACGGCGCGACCCTGGAGGCACTGGCGGCGGGCTCGGCGCCGGGCTGGCCGCTGCGCCGCTTCGAGCGCGACCTGCTGGTCGTCCTCGGCCACGCGCCGCGCTTCGATCTCGAGGCTGACGACGGGCCGGCGGTCGATCCCGCCGGGCGCTATCGGCTCGCTCCGGAGCGCGGCCCGCTGCGGGTCGCCGAGGGCGATCGTTCCGCCGTGTCCGGCGCGGCCCTGCTCGCCCTGGCCGGCGACGACGACGCGCCGGAGCCGATGGCGCTGGAACTGCGCAGGGTCATGCGTCCGATTCTCGCCACGCTGCTCGGCGGGCGCGAGCTGAACGCCTGGCAGGTCGTGGCGGACCTGGAAGCGATGGAGGGGGCTGGCGCCGGCGGCTCAGGCTGAGCCCGCGTCGGAGGCCAGCAGCTCGCTGCAGGCGCGCTCGAAAGCGTCGAGCAGGGCGGGTGCGGCGTCGCCCGAGGCCAGGGCGTCGGCCAGCCGCCGGGTCGCGTCGCCGAGCGCGGCTGCCCCGCAGAACGCGCTCGACGCGCGCAGCCGGTGCAGTTCGGCGCGCGCGGCAGCCGCATCGCCGGCGCCGAGCGCATCGATCACCCGCCGGCGCTGCCCGGCCAGTTCGGCCAGCAGGAGGCCGCGCAGGCGACGGACCGACTCGATCCGGCCGCCGAGCGCGGCGAGCGCCGCGTCGTCGTCCCAGATCGTCGTCACCTCGCGCTCCGCCGCCGTGCGTCCCGTTATCTCGACCAGATCGAGCAGCGCTCGGCGATCCAGCGGCTTGCGCGCGACGCCGGCGAACCCCGCGGACAGGAGCGCACCGCGCGCGGCGCCGTCGAGCTCGGCGGTGAGCGCAATCGCCGGCGTGGCCGCGTTCGGCAGCGCGGCATCGCTGCGCAGGGTCCTGAGCAGCGCCTCGCCGCGGGTCTGGCCCAGGTGCAGGTCGATCAGCAGGCGGTCGAAGCGTTCCGCGGACGCGGCCACGATCGCCTCTTCGGCCCCGGCGCAGGCGCGAACGACGTGCCCAGCCGACGCCAGGGCCTCGGCGAGGAACATCCGGCTCACCGCGTCATCTTCGACCAGCAGGAGATTCACGTCGCATCCGCCCGGACCCTGGACGACGGGAGCATGCCGGCGCGGGCGGCGATCGCTCAAGGGGGCCGGATCGGTTCCGGCGCGGGTCGCGCTGCCCTATGCTCAGCAGCCCGACCCCGCGTGCCCGCCATGTCGTCCGAGGCGCCCCCAGTCGACTCGCCCGAGATACCCGGCTATCGCCTCGAGGCCCTGATCGGCCGCGGCGGGATGGCGACGGTGTATCGCGCCACCCAGCTTTCGCTGGAGCGCCCGGTGGCGATCAAGGTGATGGCCGCCGATGCCCAGCTGGGCCCGGAGCAGGCGCATCGATTCGAGGACGAAGCCCGCACCATCGCCCGCCTCGACCACCCGGCCATCGTCGGCATCCACGAGGTCGGTCGACTGCCCGACGGGCGGCTCTTCTACGTGATGCCGCACCTGCCCAACGGCGATCTGGCCGGCCGCGACCTGCGCGGCGACGAGCTGGCCGTGGTCGGTGTGGTGCGCGCGCTGCTGCAGGCGCTCGGGCATGCGCACGCGCACGGCATCGTGCATCGCGACGTCAAGCCCGAGAACGTGCTGTTCGACGCCAACGGCCATCCCCGCCTCGCCGACTTCGGGATCGCGCTGGCCAGGCGCCGCGCGCAGCCGCGGATCACCCGCGAAGGCATGGCGCTCGGGTCGACCGGCTACATGGCGCCCGAGCAGGCGCGCGGCGAGCCGCTCGACGGTCGCGCCGACCTCTACGCACTCGGCGTGCTCACGTTCGAGATGCTGACCGGGCAGCCGCCCTACCGCTCCACCGACGAACTGACCCTGGCGCTCATGCACGCGCAGGATCCTCTGCCCGAGCTGCCGCCTGCGCTCCGCCATTGGCAGGCGCTCGTCGACGGCGCCCTCGCCAAGCGTCCCGAGGACCGCTTCGCCGACGCGCGCGCCATGCTCGCGGCGCTGGATCGAGTCGAACACCGAATCCGCCAGGCGGGTCGCAGGCCGCTGGGACGCCTCCTGCACGGCTTCGACGGACGCCCCGGGATGCTCGTCGCGGTGCTCGGCCTGGCGCTCGCCGCGCTGCTCGTTTCCTGGCCGCGGGCGCCCACGCCGGAGGCGCCCGATCCGGCGCTGGCCGAAGAGGCCGCGATTGCCGAGCGACTGCGGCTGGCGGCGGCGCAGATCGATGCCGGCGCGCTGGTCGTGCCGGCCGGCGCCAACGCCGCCGAGACCTATCTCGGCGTGCTGCGCAGCCGGCCTGGTCGCGCCGATGCGATGAACGGCCTGCGACGGGTGTTCGGCGGGCTCGCCGAGCAGGCGCGCCAGGCGGTCGAGGAGCGCGCCTACCCGCTGCTCGCCGAGCGCCTTCAGCAGGCCGAGCTGCTCGCCGACGGCCTCGGCGCGCTGGGCGAGGACGGCGTGGCCACGGTGCGCGATGCGGCCCAGCGCGCGCTCGACGCCGAAGTCGCCCAGGCCATCGCGGGCGACGACCGCGTTCGCGCCGAGGCGGCGCTGGCGCACTATGCCGAGAACGGCCTGGATGCCGCTGCGGCGAGGGCGCTGCTGGCACGCATGAGCGCGCCGGCGCCCGCCGTGAAGACGCCGCCCGTGGCGGGCGCGCCCGCCGCCTCGACCGACACCGGCGGCGACCGCCGCCTGATGCCGGCGCCGGTCTCGGTCGCCGACTATCGCCGCTTCGCGGAGGCGACCGGTCGCGCCGCCGCACGCTGTCGCGCGCGGCTGTCGCCGCTGCAGTTGGTCGACCAGCGCGATTGGCGTGCTCCGGGCTTTCCGCAGAACGACGCCTCTCCGGTGGTCTGCGTGAGCCATGCCGATGCCGTGGCCTACGCCGAGTGGCTCGCCTCCCAGGGCCGCGGCCGCTGGCGTCTGCCCACCGAAGCCGAACGCCGCGCGGTCCGGCAGTCCAGTCCGGTGGCCGAATGGACCGCGGATTGCGCCGCCTCGCCCGGCCGCGAATGCGCCCGCCGACTGACCATTCCGGCGGGCGACGCGCCCGGCGAGGCCCAGCCGCGCGATCCCGGGCGCGGTTACGACGAGGTCGGCATCCGGCTGCTGCGCGTGGGCTGAGCGCGGCTCGCGCTCAGCCGTCGGGCGCCGCGCAGGCCTCGTCGGTCTGTCGCGGGGCGAGGCTGCTGCGCTGCAGGCGCTCGACCTCGTCGGCATCGCGCGGCGGCGGCGGGTCGCGGGTCAGGCGGGCGATCTCGGCGTCGAGTGCCGCCTGCTGCTCGGGGCTGAGCCGGGTCCGCGCCTCCGCGGCGGCCGCCCTGACCACGTCGAGGCCGACACCATGGTGGTCCATCAGTGCGGCATACAGCGCGAAGCGCCGATCGTCGCGGACGCGGAAGTGCGGCAAGAGGAAGACGTTCTGCCGGTGGTCGCCGAACACGCGGGCGGCGACGATCACCGCGGACGGATCGCCGGCCATCGCCGCCTGTTCGAGCCAGGGCAGCGCCAGGCGCCGATACTCGGCCCAGCGGTCCAGGTCGGCGAGGAAGTCGCGCCGGTCCAGGCGCGGATCGAGGATGAAGTCGAGGCGGTCGCGCGGCGACAGGATCGCCGCCTGGCGCTGCCAATCGAAGGCCTGCTCGAGCTGATCGTCGCTCAGGCCACCACACAGGCTGCCGAGCGTTTCGGCCGACTGCTCCAGCCGTGCGATGGCCTCGATCGCCCGCTCGGGCACGCGGCGCCCGCGCGCAAGGTCGCGTTCCAGATCATCGGCGAACTGGCCGCGCTGGCGCGCCCGGCTGCAGTTGCCGAGACCCACGGCGAGTCGGCACGCCGCCGTCGCATCGCCGCGCTTGCCCCGCTCGACCAGCGCATCGAACGCCGCGGCCAGCGGCAGGTCGGCCGGCGGCAGGGGCGGCAGACCGGCGTCGCTGCCCGGCGGCAGGCGCAGCGCCTGCCCGGCGACCGCGTCCGGCGTCGCCGGCGCGAATCCCTCCCGCGTCCATCGGATGTCGGCGGCGTCCACGCCGGCCTCGACCGGCAGCTCGCCGCGCGGTGGCTCGGCGGCCGGCTCGGCGTCGTCGCGCAGACGCATGCCGACGCCCGCGACGAGCAGGGCGGCGGCGATGACCAGCAGGGGCAGGCGGCGGCGCGGGGCGATCATCGGCGGCTCGGGCAAGGCAAGGCCGCGATGATCGCGGGCGCGCTCCGCCGCAACAAGCCCTTGCGGTGCGCGGAAACTTCGCGTCGGCAGACCGTCGAGGAGCCGCCAGCTGCGCCGGTGCGGGGAGGGGCTGGCCCAGCAGGAGGTTCTTCGACGGCCTGCTAATCCGCCTGCTTCGCCTTCAGGTAGGCCGCGGCCTGTTCGTCGAGCCGCCGGTTCATCGCGTCGAGCTGGGCGCGCGTCTGGTAGGCGATGGCGACGTTGGCCTGCGCGCCGCGCGGCGGCGCGCGTTCGAGCGTGAGCAGGTCGCTGTCGGCATTGCGCCAGGTCATCACCTGCTTGCCGTCGACGGCGGTCGGCGCCTCCAGGCTGGGCTGCCAGCCGAGCGCGGCGAGCACGGGCGAGTAGTCCTGCACGAGTCCGTCGATCGGGCCGTCGTGGAAGACGCGCAGCGCCTGTGCGCCGACATCGAAGCCGTCGATCACGACGGCGGGTGGGGCCGGGATCTGCGCCGAAAGCAGCTCGATGCCGAGGTGGTGGACGGTCCTTCCGCCGGGCGTCGGGCTGGCCGCGGTCATCGCGCTCAGGCGCAGCGCGTTCGACCGGTAGTAGCGCATCGGGCCGGCCTCGCCGTACGGCTCCCAGCCCGCGAAGATCAGCGCATCGCGCAAGGCCGCCGAGGCCGCTTCGGCCGAGGTCTCGGTCTCCCACAGCGCCGACACGGCCTGGGCGAAGCGCACGTCGACCCCGGCGGGCGGCGCCAGCGTCGAGAGGTCGATGTTGCCGTGCTGCTGCAGCCGCACGGTAACAAGGTCAGCGGACTCGGGCATGGCCATCAGCGACAGCGTGAAGCCGGCCTTGCGGAACACGCCGCTGGCCGACTGCGGATACAGCTGCGGGTCGCCGACCGGCGTCCAGCCCTTTGCCTGCAACTGACTGCGCTGTGCGGCGAACACCGCCTCCAGCGCGCCCCCCGTGCGGAACGTGAGCGCCGCCACGTTGGCGTCCGCGGAGACCTCCGCACCCTCGGGGAGCGGCCAGGCGGTGAGGTCGAGCACAGCGCGGGCCTCGGCCAGCATCGCCGGCACGACGCGGGCGGCCGCGCTGGCCTCGGGCGCAGCGGCAGTGCCCGCCTTCGCGGCGCCGTTCGCGTCCGCCGACGGCGCGGCGCCGCAGCCGGCGAGCATCGCGCCGGCGAGCGCTGCCGCGAGGGCGAGCGGCAGGACGCGGATCGACGCGGTGCGCGAAACACCGCGGACGTGCGAGGGGCGATGCGAAGGCATGATCGGAAACTCCAGGAGAGCGTCGTGGGCCGGCCGTGGTGGCGGACTCTCTCGTGGAAACGCGATCGCGCCGCGAAGCGGACGCGCAGGCCGGACCTCAGCCGCCGCGCAGGCTGACCAGCAGCGCCCTGGCCGCACGCAGCCGCTCGGCGGCGCCGGGCAGGGGCATGCGGAAACGCAGCTTGTCCTGGCCGTCGAGGCTGAACACCCTGGGCTGCGACTGCACCAGCTTGATGACGGTCAGCGGTTCGACCTTCGGTTGCGGCGTGAAGTGGACCCGTCCGCCCTGGTCGCCGACGTCGAGCTTGCGGATGCCGAGCGCGGTCGCCTGCTGCTTGAGTTCGGCCACGGCGAACAGGTGCTTGCACGGCTCCGGCAGCAGGCCGAAGCGGTCGATCATCTCGACCTGCAGTTCGCGCAGCGCGTCGGCGTCGCGCGCGCTGGCGATGCGCTTGTACAGCGTCAGCCGGGCGTGCACGTCGGGCAGGTAGTCGTCGGGGATCAGCGCCGGCAGGTGCAGCTCGACCTCGGCGCCGTGGCGGTCGGCGCCGTCGACGTCAGGCAGCTTGCCCTGCTTGATCGAGCGCACCGCGCGCTCCAGAAGCTCCGTGTAGAGGCTGAAGCCCACCTCTGCGATCTGTCCGCTCTGCTCCTCGCCGAGCAGTTCGCCGGCGCCGCGGATCTCGAGGTCGTGGGTGGCCAGGCTGAAGCCGGCGCCCAGTTCGTCGAGCGCGGCGATGGCTTCGAGGCGCTTGGCGGCGTCGCCGGTCAGCGCCTTCTTGTCCGGCACCACCAGGTAGGCGTAGGCGCGGTGGTGGCTGCGCCCGACCCGGCCGCGCAGCTGGTGCAGCTGGGCCAGGCCGAAGCGGTCGGCGCGATGGATGACGATGGTGTTGGCGCTCGGGATGTCGATGCCCGATTCGATGATCGTGGTGCACACCAGCACGTTGAAGCGCTGCCGGTGGAAGTCGAGCATCACCGATTCCAGCTCGCGCTCGGGCATCTGGCCGTGGGCGATGCGGATGCGCGCCTCGGGCACCAGCTCGCCCAGCTCGCGCGCCATGCGCTCGATGCTGTCGACCTCGTTGTGCAGGAAGTAGACCTGGCCGCCGCGCGCCAGCTCGCGCTGGAAGGCCTCGCGCAGCAGCGCGCCGTCCCACTGCACGACGAAGGTCTGCACGGCGAGGCGATGCGCCGGCGGCGTGGCGATGATGCTCAGCTCGCGCAGCCCGGCCATCGCCATGTTCAGCGTGCGCGGGATCGGCGTGGCGGTCAGGGTCAGCAGGTGGACCTCGGCGCGCAGCGCCTTCAGCGCCTCCTTCTGGCGCACGCCGAAGCGCTGCTCTTCGTCGACCACGACCAGGCCCAGGTCCCTGAACTTCACGTCGCCCTGCAGCAGTCGATGGGTGCCGACGATGACGTCGATGGCGCCGTCGGCGAGGCTGGCCAGGGCCGCCTTGATCTCCCTGGGCGACTTGAAGCGCGACAGCACCTCGACCCGGATCGGCCAGTCGGCGAAGCGGTCGCGGAAGTTGCGGTAGTGCTGCTCGGCGAGCAGGGTGGTCGGCACCAGCACGGCGACCTGCTTGCCGGCGCTGGCGGCGGCGAACGCCGCGCGCACGGCCACCTCGGTCTTGCCGAAGCCGACGTCGCCGCAGACCACGCGGTCCATCGGCGTGCTCGAGCCGAGGTCGACCAGCACCGCGCCGATCGCGGTGAGCTGGTCGGGCGTCTCCTCGAACGGAAACTGCGCGGCGAACTGCTCGTACATCGCCGCATCCGGATGCAGGGCGAGGCCGGCGCGCGCGCGGCGCCGGGCCTGGATCTCGAGCAGCTCGGCGGCGACGTCGCGGACTTTCTCGGCGGCCTTCCGCTTCGCCTTCTCCCACTGCTCGCCGCCCAGCGAATGCAGCGGCGCGTTCTCCGGCGAGGCGCCGGCGTAGCGGCTGACCAGCTGCAGCTGGGCGACCGGCACGTACAGCTTGTCGCCCTTGGCGTAGCCGATGCACAGGAACTCGGCCGGCGCGCCGCCGACGTCGATCATCTCGAGGCCGAGGTAGCGGCCGACGCCGTGGTCTTCGTGGACGATCGGCGCGCCCGGCGCCAGCTCGCTCAGGTCGCGGATGATCGCTTCGGGCTCGCGGCCGGCGCGGCGGCGACGGCGTGGCTGGCTGGCGCGCTCGGGGAAGAGCTGGCGCTCGGTCAGCACGCACAGCGGCGGCTCGGTCAGCGCGAAGCCATCCTCGAGCGGCGCGACGCCGATGGCGAAGCGCGGGCCTCCGGGCGCGGCGAAGCTCGACCAGTCGGACAGCGGCTGTGGCCGCAGTTCGTGCGCGGACAGCAGCTCGATCAGCGCTTCGCGGCGGCCGGGCGAGTCGGCGGCGACGAACACGCGGCCGGGATAGGCGTCGAGGAAGCCGCGCAGCGCGGCGCCGCTGCTCTCGCCCTTCTGGATCAGCGGCAGCGCGGGCGCCGGCTGCTCGCCGAGGTCGACTGCCTCGGCGAGCCGCGGGTGCTCGCGTCCGACCAGCTCGATGCGGCGGGCGCGGTTGAGGCGCTCGCGCAGCGCCTCGGGCGGCAGGAACAGCGCTTCCGGCGGCAGCACCGGACGCTCGACGTCGTGGCGGCGCTGCTCGTGTCGCTCGCAGACCTGACTCCAGAACGCATCCGCCGCCTCCAGCGCGCCCTCGCCGAGCAGGCACAGCGCATCGCCGGCGAGGTAGTCGAACAGCGTCGCCGTGCCGTCGCGGCCGTCCCGGTCGAAGAACAGCGGCAGGTAGTACTCGATGCCGGCCGGCGCGCCGCCTTCCTTGAGGTCCTGGTACAGCGGGCAGCGCCGCGGATCGATCGGAAAGCGCTCGCGCAGCAGGTTGCGCACGCGCTTGGCGGCGGCCTCGTCGAGCGGAAACTCGCGGCCGGGCAGCAGGCGCACCGAGTCGACCTTCTGCTGCGAGCGCTGCGTCTCGGGATCGAAGGTGCGGATCGAGTCGACCTCGTCGTCGAGCAGCTCGATGCGGTAGGGCTCGCCAGCGCCCATCGGATAGAGATCGAGCAGCGCGCCGCGCACGGCGAAGTCGCCCGGGTCCATCACCTGCGGCACGTTGCGGTAGCCGGCCGCTTCCAGTCGCGCCTTCTCGCGGTCGAGGTCGAGGCGCTGGCCGGTCTGCACCACCAGCGCGCTGCCGGAGACGAAGCTCGGCGGCGCGATCCGCTGCATCAGCGTCGCCACCGGCACCACCAGCACCCCGCGGCGTACCGAGGGCAGCCGGTACAGGGTGGCGATGCGCTGCGAGACGATCTCGGCGTGCGGACTGAACTGGTCGTAGGGCAACGTCTCCCAGTCCGGCAGATGCAGCACCGGCAGGCCGGCCGCGAACAGGGCGAGCTCGGTCTCGAGCGCGTGCGCCGAATGGGTGTCGCGGGTGATCGCCAGCAGCAGTCCGTCGTGCTTCAGTCCGGCGCAGGCGATCGCCAGCGACTGCGCGCTCGGGCTGCTCGGCGCACGCCACCAGGCGCGCTGCTGGCCGGCGCGCGGCAGGGGCGGATCGAGGGGCCGATGCGGGTCCACGTGCGGGGCGGGCGACTGGGAGGGGCGCGGAGTTTAGCAACCCCCGCGCATGCGGCCGATCGGCGCGGCCGGCGCGCTCAGCCGGCGGCCGGCGCTGCCGGGCGCAGGGCCAGCCGCACGCGCACAACGCCGGGGTCGTCGGGCGCGTGTTCGCGGCGGAAGCCCAGCGACTTCGCCAGGTCGAGCATGGCGGTGTTCTCGTCGAGCACGTCGCCGTAGATCTCGTCGAGCTTCTTCAGGCGCGCCCAGCGGATGATCTTCTTCATCAGGTGGCGGCCGAGGCCGCGGCCGGCGACGAAGTGCGAGACGATGATGGCGAACTCGGCGCGGCGCCGGTCCTCGCAGATCGAGGCGCGCACCACCGCGCCGATCAGCGCCTCGCCGGCCGGTGCCGGTTCGGCGGCGACCAGCGCGAAGTCGCGGCGGCGGTCGAGGTGGGTCAGCCGATGCGCAAGGTCCGCGCTCAGCTCGCGCATCGGATGCATGAAGCGCAGCCGGATCTCTTCCGGATCGAGCAGGGCGAAGCTCTGCCGCAGCGGCTCGGCGTCGGCCGGGGCGATCGGCCGGATCCGCAGCTGGCGGCCGTCGTCGAGCACGATCTCCTCGCACCACGGCTCGGGCAACGCGCGGCGCTGGAGGATCGGCGGCATGGCGGCGCGGGGTCGTTCGCGGAAGTAGGCACGATAGTCCATTGCGGGTCGCAGCGTCGCAGTCGGGGACGGAGCGGGTGCTCTAATCTGTTGCCTGCGATTCACCCGGGTGCATGATCGATGAAGACCGCGAAGTTCGACGAGACCGCGCTGCGCGCGCTGCTGCTGCCGCTGCCCGGCGTGACCACCGACGTCAAATGGGACGACGACCTGATCTTCAGCGTCGGCGGCAAGATGTTCTGCGGCTACTGCCTGTCCGGCCGCGAGCAGGGCAAGCTCGCCTTCAAGGTCGCCCGCGAACGTTTCCTCGAGATGACCGACCGCCCGGGCGTGCGACCCGCACCCTACATGGCGCGCGCATCGTGGATCGCCCTCGACGATCCGTCGGTGCTGCCGCCGGCCGAGCTGCGCGCGCTGCTGCTCGACGCCTACCGGCTGGTGTTCGCCGGGCTGACCAGGAAGCTGCAGCGCGAGATCGGCGGGTGACCACGTCGCCGACGCCGGCCGAGGCGCTGCGCCTGTGGTGGCGGATCGGCTGGCTGAGCTTCGGCGGGCCGGCCGGGCAGATCGCGCTGATGCACACGGAGCTGGTCGAGCGGCGGCGCTGGATCGACGAGTCGACGTTCACCCATGGGCTGGGCTACTGCATGCTGCTGCCCGGTCCGGAGGCGATGCAGCTGGCCTGCTATCTCGGCTGGCGGCTGCACGGCAACGCCGGTGGGCTTGCGGCCGGCGCGCTGTTCATCCTGCCGGGCGCGCTGCTGATGGCGCTGCTGGCCTGGCTGTTCGTCGCCGTCGGTACGCGGCCCGAGGTCGCCGGCGTGCTGCTCGGCGTGCAGGCCGCGGTGCTGGGCATCGTCGCCCATTCGATGCTGCGGATCGGACGGCGCGTGCTGAAGACCGGCTTCGCCGCGCTCGTGGCGCTGGCCGCGCTGCTGGCGCTCGGCCTCGTCGCGCTGCCGTATCCGCTGCTGGTGCTGGCCGCGGCGCTGCTCGGCGCGGCGGTGACGCGCTGGCGTCCGCGCTGGCTGCCGGCCGCGCATCACGATGCGGTGGGCGCGACCGCATCGGCGCCGTCGCCGCGCGCGCGCCTGCTGCCCAGCCTCGCCGCGGCCCTCGTGCTGCTGGCCGCGTGGTGGGCGCCGCTGCTCGCCGTCGGCGCCTGGCTGGGCACGACCAGCACGGCCTGGTCGATGGCGCTGTTCTTCAGCTGGGCCGCACTGATCACCTTCGGTGGTGCCTACGCGGTGCTGCCCTACGTCGCCCAGCAGGCGGTCGAGCAGCAGGGCTGGCTGGACGCCGGGCAGATGCTGGTCGGACTCGGCCTCGCGGAGTCGACGCCCGGGCCGCTGATCCTGGTGCTGCAGTTCGTCGGCTTCGTCGGCGGCTGGCAGCAGCCGGATCTCGCCAGCCCGCTGCTCGCCGCGCTGCTGTGCGCCGCGGTCACGGTGTGGGCGACCTTCCTGCCGAGCTTCCTGTTCGTGCTGCCGGTGGCGCCGTGGATCGAACGCCTGCGCGAGCTGCCGCTGCTGGCCGGCGCGCTGGCCGGCATCACCGCCGCGGTGGTCGGCATGATCGGCTACCTCGCGCTGTGGTTCGGCGCGCAGCTGCTCGGCGCCGCGCCGCCGGCGCGGGCGGCCTTCATCCTCGTGCTGGCGCTGGCCGCGTGGGGGTGCCTGGATCGGCAGAAGCTGCCGCTGCCGGCGGTGGTACTGATCGCGGCGCTGCTCGGGGTGCTGGGCGGCGTTGCCGGGCTCGCCTGAGCCGCGCCGGCTCAGCTTTACTGCGCCGCGAACTGGGCGAAGGTCACGTAGTGGCCGCCGGGCTCGCGCAGGCCGATCTCGGTGGCGCCGTAGAAGGTCTGCCGCCGGGCGAAGACGACCGGCGCGCCGGCAGTCGCCGCCTCGACGGCATCGAGGTCATCCACCTTCACGAACAGGAAGGTCGGCCCGGCCCGCGCCGCCTCGGCCAGCGCCGGGACGTCGTCGGCGATCGAGTCGTAGGTCTGGTACATGAGCTGGTTCCGGCCGTCGGAGAGCAGCACGAAACCCAGCGCGTCGCCGTGCGGCACCTCGACCAGCGCGGTGAAGCCCAGCGCGCGCCAGAACGGCAGTACCGGCTCGATGGCCGCGACGGGCAGCACCGGTGAGATCGATTGGACGGACATCGGCACTGCTCCGCGACCGGCGTGATCAGAACGATACGCCGACGCCGACCGACCAGCGCCGTTCGTTCTGCCGGAACTCGCGCGGCCACAGGCGGAACGACAGCGAGTCGACCATCGGCCAGGCGTGATCTGCGCTGCGCAGGGTCCCGCGGCGCAGCCCGGTGATGCGACCGGGCACCGTGACGAACCGACCGGGCGCGTACTCCAGCGGATCGGCGAAGCCGGCGACGACCAGGATGAAGCGGCCTTCGTCGGCCAGATGCGGCAGCGGCTGCTGCCGGCGGTCGAGCGGGAAGGCGAGCACCTCCAGTTCGGTCCAGCGCTCGCGCGGGGTGACCTCGAGGATCATTCCACCCCACAGCACCTCGCGCTCGAGGTGGGCGTCGATTCCCTCGGCGACCTCGAACGGCGGCGGACTCGCCGCCGGCGCCGCCGGGTAGGGCAGCGGGGTCGCGCAGGCGCTGAGCAGCGCAGCGCACAGCAGCAGAGACAATCGCTTCGCCATCACGTCGCCTCACGCAGCCAGTCGACGCGCCAGTGGCCGCCGCCCTCGTCGAGCGCGGCCAGCAGTCCGGGCAGGGCGCGGGCGATCTCGTGCTCGTACTGCCAGGGCGGATTGACCACCAGCATCCCGCTGCCGTTCATCCTCAGCGGTGAGTCGTCGGGCCGCACGCACAGCTCGATGCGCAGCACGCCACGCGCGGGCAGGTCGGCCGCGCGGCGGTACATCGGGGCCAGCGAGCGGCCGAGCTTGATCGGATACCACAGTGCATAGACGCCCTGCGGCCAGCGTTCCAGCGCCTCGCGCAGCCGCGGGAAGACCGCGTCGAACTCGGCGAGCTGCGCCTCGTAGGGGGGGTCGATGAGCACCAGACCGCGCTTCTCCCTGGGCGGCAGCAGCGCGGCCAGCCCTTCGTAGCCGTCGCGCTGGTGGACGCCGACGCGGCCGTCGGCGCGCAGCAGACCGCGCAGTTCGCCGGCTTCCTCCGGCTGCAGCTCGCAGCAGGCCAGCCGATCCTGCGGGCGCAGCGCGCGGGCCAGCAGCAGCGGCGAGCCCGGGTAGCTCGGATGCGTGCCGGACATGCCGGCCGCCTTCACCGCGGCGATGTAGCGGTCGATGGCCGGGTCGCGGGTCGGGCCGGCGTTCAGCAGCCGACGGACGCCGGCGTCGGCCTCGCCGGTGCGCCGGGCGGCGTCGGCGTCGAGCGGGTAGGCGCCGCGGCCGGCGTGGGTGTCGAGCGCGAACAGCGCGCCGTCCTTGCGCGAAAGCGCGGCGACCAGGCCCAGCAGCACCACGTGCTTGAGCACGTCGGCGTGGTTGCCGGCATGGAAGGCGTGGCGGTAGTTCACGGTGGCAGGCGGCCTTGCGGGTCGGGGAAGCTGAATCGGCCGGGGGCCGCGGCCCCGGGTTCGGCCGGGGATCGGTAGAATACGGCTTTCCGGTCGCCTCCCTTCCCATGACCCCCCTGATCTTCGTCACCGGCGGCGTGGTGTCCTCGCTCGGCAAGGGCATCGCCGCGGCCTCGCTCGCCTCCATCCTCGAAGCCCGCGGCCTGCGGGTGACGATGATGAAGCTGGATCCCTACATCAACGTCGATCCGGGCACGATGAGCCCGTTCCAGCACGGCGAGGTCTACGTCACCGACGACGGCGCCGAAACCGACCTCGACCTCGGCCACTACGAGCGCTTCATCCGCGTCCGCCTGACCCGCCGGCATTCGGTCACCACCGGGCGGATCTACGAGAACGTCATCCGCCGCGAGCGCCGCGGCGACTACCTCGGCGCCACCGTGCAGGTGATCCCGCACATCACCGACGAGATCAAGCGCTGCATCGACGAGGCGACCGACGACTTCGACGTCGGCCTGGTCGAGATCGGCGGCACCGTCGGCGACATCGAGTCGCTGCCCTTCCTCGAGGCGATCCGCCAGATCCGCACCGAGCGCGGCCCCGAGCACGCGATCTTCATGCACCTCACCCTGGTGCCGTTCATCGCCGCGGCCGGCGAGCTGAAGACCAAGCCGACCCAGCATTCGGTGAAGGAACTGCGCTCGATCGGCATCCAGCCCGACATCCTGCTGTGCCGCAGCGAGCGCCCGCTGCCGGAGTCCGAGCGGCGCAAGATCGCGCTGTTCACCAACGTCCACGAGCGTGCGGTGATCTCGGCGATCGACCTCGACAACATCTACAAGATTCCCCTGTGGCTGCACGCCCAGGGCCTCGACCAGATCGTGGTCGAGAAGCTGCGCCTGTCGGCTGCCGGCGCCGCCGACCTGTCCGACTGGCGCGCCGTGGTCGACGCCATGGAGCACCCGGTCGACGAGGTGACCATCGCCATCGTCGGCAAGTACGTCGACCACGCCGACGCCTACAAGTCGCTGGCCGAGGCGCTGCGCCACGGCGGGCTGCGCCAGCGCACGCGGGTGAAGCTCAAGTGGCTGGAGTCCGAGCAGGTCGAGGAAGACGGCGTCGGCGTGCTCGACGGCGTCGACGCCATCCTCGTGCCCGGAGGCTTCGGCGACCGCGGCTTCGAGGGCAAGGTCCTCACCGCGCAGCATGCCCGGGAGCGGCGCATTCCCTATTTCGGCATCTGCTACGGCATGCAGGCGGCGGTGGTCGATTTCGCCCGCCACGTCTGCGGGCTCGTCGGCGCCAACAGCACCGAGAACGACCGCGACACGCCACACCCGGTGATCGCGCTGATCACCGAGTGGCGCACCTCGGCCGGCGACGTCGAGCGCCGCGGCGAGGACTCCGACCTCGGCGGCACCATGCGGCTGGGCCTGCAGGAGTGCCGGATCAAGCCGGGCACCCGTGCCCGCGCGCTCTACGGCAAGGACGTCGTCGCCGAGCGCCATCGCCACCGTTACGAGTTCAACAACCGTTACCGCAGCCAGCTCGAGGACGCCGGTCTCGTCGTCTCGGCCAAGTCGATGGACGACCTGCTGGTCGAGATGATCGAGCTGCCCGAGCAGGTGCACCCGTGGTTCCTGGCCTGCCAGGCGCATCCGGAGTTCCTGTCCACGCCGCGCGACGGCCACCCCCTGTTCATCGGCTTCGTCCGCGCCGCGCGCGAGCACAAGGCCGGCGGACGCCTGCTCAAGGAGGCTACGGCCTGATGGATCTGTGCGGCTTCGAGGTCGGCCTGGACCGGCCGATCTTCCTCATCGCCGGACCGTGCGTGATCGAGTCCGAGCAGCTGCAGATCGACACCGCCGGCCGGCTGAAGGAGATCACCGGCGCGCTCGGCGTGCCCTTCATCTTCAAGTCGAGCTTCGACAAGGCCAACCGCACCTCCGGCACCAGCTTCCGCGGTCCGGGCATGGAAGCGGGCCTCCGGGTGCTGGCCGAAGTGAAGCGCCAGATCGGCGTGCCGGTGCTGACCGACGTGCACGAATACACGCCGATGGACGAAGTCGCCAGCGTCGTCGACGTGCTGCAGACCCCGGCCTTCCTGTGCCGGCAGACCGACTTCATCCGCAAGGTCGCCGCCGCCGGCAGGCCGGTCAACATCAAGAAGGGCCAGTTCCTGAGTCCCTGGGAGATGAAGCACGTCGCCGCCAAGGCGAAGGAGACCGGCAACGCGCAGATCATGGTCTGCGAGCGCGGCGCCAGCTTCGGCTACAACAACCTCGTCTCCGACATGCGCTCGCTGGCAGTGATGCGCGACACCGGCTGCCCGGTGGTGTTCGACGCCACCCATTCGGTGCAGCTGCCCGGCGGCGCCGACGGCAAGTCCGGCGGCCAGCGCGAATTCGTGCCGGTGCTGGCGCGCGCAGCGGTCGCCGCGGGCATCGCCGGACTGTTCATGGAAACCCACCCCGACCCCGACAAGGCGCTGTCCGACGGCCCCAACGCCTGGCCGCTGCCGAAGATGCGCGCGCTGCTGGAGACGCTGGTCGCGCTGGACCAGGCCGCCAAGCGCGGCGGGTTTCTGGAGACAGAGCGTTGAAAGGCGAGTTCAGTAGCCAGTGCCAGTAGCCAGTGCCAGTCGCCAGTGCCAGTCGCCAGTGCAAGTAGCCAGTGCCAGTAGCCAGTTGAAGCAGGCGCTGCCCTGCTCGCGCCGAGCGGGTCGTACGCGCCGAGCGGTGCTGCTCGCCGGCTGTTGAACTGGAACTGGAACTGGCCACTGCAACTGCCCCTCACTTCCCAACCCCATCGACCACCCCCACCATGACCGCCATCACCCGCATCCACGCCCGCGAGATCCTCGATTCCCGCGGCAATCCGACGCTCGAAGCAGAGGTCACCCTGGCGACCGGCCACAGTGGCCGCGCCGCGGTGCCCTCGGGTGCGTCCACCGGCACGCGCGAGGCAGTCGAGCTGCGCGACGGCGACAGGACCCGCTACCTCGGCAAGGGCGTGCGCAAGGCCGTCGCCAACGTCAACACGACGATCGCCGACGCGCTGAAGGGCGCCGATGCAGCCGACCAGAAGGCGCTGGACGACCGGCTGATCGCGCTCGACGGCACCGACACCAAGGCGAAGCTCGGCGCCAATGCGCTGCTCGGCGTATCGCTGGCTGCCGCGCATGCGGTGGCATCGGCGCGCGGTGTTCCGCTGTGGGCGCACCTGGCCGGCGGCCGCGAGGTCTCGCTGCCGGTGCCCATGATGAACATCATCAACGGCGGTGCGCATGCCGACAACAACGTCGACATGCAGGAGTTCATGGTGCTGCCGGTGGGCTTCGCCTCGTTCTCGGAGGCGCTGCGCGCCGGCACCGAGGTCTTCCACGCGCTGAAGTCGGTACTGAAGGCGCGCGGCCTGTCGACCGCGGTCGGCGACGAGGGTGGCTTCGCGCCCGACCTGAAGTCGAACGAGGAGGCGATCGAGACCATCCTGGAAGCGATCACGCGCGCCGGCTACCGCGCCGGCGAGGATGTGCTGCTCGGTCTCGACGTCGCCAGCTCGGAGTTCTTCGACAACGGCAAGTACGCGCTGGTCGGCGAGGGCAAGCGGCTGTCGCCCGAACAGTTCGTCGACTTCCTCGCCGACTGGGCGCGCCGCTATCCGATCGTCAGCATCGAGGACGGCATGGCCGAGAACGACTGGGACGGCTGGAAGCTGCTCAGCGACACGCTCGGCAAGCAGGTGCAGCTGGTCGGCGACGACCTGTTCGTCACCAACCCGAGGATCTTCCGCGAGGGCATCGCGCGCGGCATCGGCAACGCCATCCTGATCAAGGTCAACCAGATCGGCACGCTGAGCGAGACGCTCGAGGCCATCGCCATGGCCGACGCCGCCGGCTACGCCGCGGTGGTGTCGCATCGTTCGGGCGAGACCGAGGACACCACCATCGCCGACATCGCCGTGGCGACCACCGCGACCCAGATCAAGACCGGTTCGCTGTGCCGCTCGGACCGCGTCGCCAAGTACAACCAGCTGCTGCGCATCGAGGAGGCGCTGGGCGCGAGCGCGCGCTACGCCGGGCGCGCGGCGCTCGTCTCGCTGCGCGACCGCTGAGGCCGGCGACTCCGTGCAGCGCGTGCTGGCCTTGCTGCTGCTCGCGGCGCTGGTCGCGCTGCAGCTCAAGCTCTGGTTCGGCGCGGGGGGGCGGGGCGAGGTCGAGGCGCTGCAGGCCGCCGTGCGCCAGCAGGAAGAGGAGAACGCGCTGCTGCGTCAGCGCAACGCGGCGCTGGCCGCCGAAGTCGAGGACCTCAAGACGGGAACGGCAGCGGTCGAGGAGCGTGCGCGCAGCGAGCTGGGCATGATCAAGCCGGGTGAGATCTACTACCGCGTGGTCGAGCCGCCGGCAGCCGCGGAGCCCCCGCCGTGACCTGGGTCGTGGTCCCGGCCGCCGGCCGCGGCGCGCGTTTCGGCGGCGACCTGCCCAAGCAGTACCTGCCGATCCTGGCGCGACCGCTGCTGGCCCACACCCTCGAGCGCCTGGCGCGACACGCCGGCGTGAGCGGGCTGATGGTCGCGCGCGCCGCGGACGACACCCGCTATCCGGGCTGGCGCGAGATCGGCGGGAAGCCGGTGCTCGACTGCATCGGCGGTGCGAGCAGGGCCGAATCGGTGCTGGCCGGACTGAAGGCGCTGCCGGCGGCGGTGCGCGACAAGGACTGGGTGCTCGTCCACGACGCCGCGCGCCCCTGCCTGCGCCAGGCCGACCTCGGACGCCTGCTCGACCACGGTTGTGCCCATCCGGTGGGCGCCGTGCTGGCAGCACCCGTGCGCGATACCCTCAAGCAGGCGGACGATGCCGGCGAGATCGCGGGGACGCCGCCGCGCGAGCGCCTGTGGCGCGCGCTGACGCCGCAGCTGTTCCGCCGTGCCACGCTGAGGCGCGCGCTGGAGGCCGCAATCGCCGCAGGCGATGCGGTGACCGACGAATCGATGGCGATCGAGCGCCTCGGCCTGCGGCCCATGCTGGTCGAAGGCGCCGACGACAACCTCAAGGTCACCACGCCCGCGGACCTCGCGCTGGCCGAGTTCGTGCTGGCGCGGCTGGGGCGGGACGAGTGATTCGCGATGCGAGTTCCAGTGGCCAGCATTCGGGAGCGCGTTCCAATGGCCAGTTCCAGTGGCCAGTGTCCGAGAGCGAGTTCGCGTTGCCGGTCCGGGTGGTCGGTATTCGGACGCAAGTTCCCTTCGCCGGTCTGGCTGGGTGCCGGGAGAGAAGGCTCTCGACCGGGCATTGCTCTTCTCCCCCGGAAGCCGCGGTGGGCGGCATTCGGGCTCCGACCGGAACGGGCTGCTGGCAACTGGAATCCGGCGTGAAGTCTCGATGGACGAACGGCCAAGCTGCCCCATGACCCGCATTGGCACCGGCTACGACGTCCACGCCTTCGGTCCGGGCGACCACGTGGTGCTCGGCGGCGTGCGCATCGCGCACGACCGCGGCATCGTCGCGCACTCCGACGGCGACGTGCTGATCCACGCGCTCTGCGATGCGCTGCTGGGCGCGCTGGCGCTGGGCGACATCGGCCGACACTTTCCACCGGGCGATCCGCAGTGGGCGGGCGCCGACAGCCGGATCATGCTGCGCGCCGTGCAGGCGATGCTGCACGAGCGCGGCTGGCGGGTCGGCAACGTCGACGCCGTGGTGGTGTGCGAGCGACCGAAGCTGCTGCCGCACGTCGAGTCGATGCGGGCGAACATCGCCGAGGATCTGCGCATCGCCGTCGACGCCGTCGGCGTCAAGGCGACCACCAGCGAGCGGCTGGGCTTCACCGGCCGCGGCGAGGGCATCGCGGCGCAGGCGGTGGCGCTGATCGAGCAGCGCGCGCCTTGAGCGCCGCGATCGAGCTGCCGCGCTGTGGTGCGCCGGTGTTGCGGGCGCGCTTCCGCGCGTCGGCGGAGGATTTCGAGGTCGACGAGCGGCTGGGCTTCGCGCCCGACGGCCGCGGCGAGCATCTGCTGCTGCGCGTGCGCAAGCGCGGCGCCAACACGGCGTTCGTCGGCGACGCGCTGGCGAAGTGGGCCGGCATCGATGCCCGTGGCATCGGTTACGCCGGCCTCAAGGATCGCCACGCAGTGGCCCTGCAGACCTACTCGCTGCACCTGCCCGGCCGCGAGACGCCGGCCGAGTGGCCGTCGCATCCCGAGTTCGAGGTGCTGTCGGCCGACCGCCACGGCCGCAAGCTCGGCCGCGGTGCGCTGCAGGGCAACCGCTTCCGCATCGTGCTGCGCGATGTCGAGGGCGACCGCGGGGAGATCGAAGACCGCCTCGCCGCGCTCGGCGCACGGGGCGTGCCGAACTACTTCGGCGAGCAGCGGTTCGGCCACGGCGGCGGCAACATCGGCGCGGCGCGGCGCATGTTCGCCGGCCAGCGCGTGCGCCGCGAGCAGCGCGGCATGCTGCTGTCGGCGGCGCGCTCGGCGATCTTCAACGCGGTACTGGCCGAACGCGTGCTCGACGGCACTTGGTGCCGCGGCATCGACGGCGAGGTCTGGATGCTCGACGGCAGCCATTCGGTGTTCGGGCCGGAGGACACCACGCCGGAACTCGAGGCGCGCTGTTGCGCCGGCGACATCCATCCGACCGGGCCGCTGTGGGGCGCTGGCGAGCTGCGCACCCGCCATGCTGCGCGAGCGCTCGAGCAGCGCGTGGCCGCGGAGCACGGCGACCTCTGCGCCGGGCTGGCGGCGGCCGACCTGAGGCAGGAGCGGCGGTCGCTGCGGCTGGGGCTGCAGGAGGCGGATCACGCCTGGCACGACGAGCGCACGCTTGCGCTGACGTTCTTCCTTCCCGCCGGCGCCTACGCCACGGCGGTCCTGCACGCGCTGGGCACCGTCACGGACGCCAGCGCCGCGCAGCGCGATCGGGTGGACTAGGGCGCGTCCACCGACCGTCGCGAGGCCTGTGCCCGGCCTTCGAACGCGGTCAGGATTCTCCCGGAACACCGCTCGGCCATGGAAGGCCGGCCCGCGATCGATCGCGTCGGCGATCGGTCGGCGAAGTCGAGTCGGGGCCTGTACCGGACTCGACGTGCGCGGGGGCGTCCGGGACGGACGCGTCGGGAATCGCGGTGGTGTGAAGTTCGGAGGGGCTGCCGGCCATGGAAGGCCGGCCCGCGATCGATCGCGTCAGCGATCGGTCGGCGAAGTCGAGTCCGGGCCTGTACCGGACTCGACGTGCGCTGGCGCGTCCAGGAGGGACGCGTCCAGCGCTACGATTACCAGATCAGCGCAAAGCTGATCACGTCGGGCTCGGCCTTGCCTTCGCTGAAGCGCGTGGTGCATTCCATCTTCTGCTTGACCTCGCGTGGCAGGCCGGGGTCGAAGGTGACCGTGCCCTCGATCTTGATCTGGTCGGTGCCTTCGGCCTTGGCGGAGGCATGCAGCGCGCCCTTGTCGATGGTGAAGGCCTTGTCCTGCCCCACCTTCTCCGAGAGCGCCTTCTCGCAGGCCGCGATGGCGGCACCTTCGCGCCCGCCGCCGCAGGCGCCGAGCAGGGCGATGATCGTCAACAGGAACAGCATTCGCATGGCACTGATACTCCGGAAGGGCTGGCGCCGTTCCCGGCAAGACGTCGCGCCTCGCCGGATTTCGGCAGCCAATCAACATGCTGCGATTGCAAACTAATCCAATTTCTGGCTGGTGTCATCCACGCGAAATGTAAACTCTGCGCACAGCGTGACGCGCTTTGCGTCGGCTGCGGGTCAACCGAAGCGCGCCTTCCAGGCCTCCATCCCGCCCTCGACGTTGAACAGCGAGCGAAAGCCGAGCCCTCGGAAGTGCTCGGCAGCCTGGCGGCTGGAATTGCCGCGCGCACACACGAACGCCAGCGGCCGATCCTTGGGCAGCGCAGCCAGGCGGTCGTGGCTGTCCTCGTCGAGCACCTCGTGGGTGAGCGGCAGCGGCAGCGCGTCGCGCGCCGCCGGACCGCGCACGTCGATCGCGGTGACTTCGCCGCGCTCGACCGCGCCGCGCAGGGCCTCGACGTCCATCGACTGCACCGCCGGCGGTGCGTTCGGATTGCGGATCGCCAGGCCGCTGCCGCGCACGTCGTCGACCCAGTCGATCTCGATGCCGCGCGCCCGCGGTGCGCTGGCGAGATCGAGATGGATGCGGATGCCGGCAGCCTCGGCGACGATCTCGCCGCCCTCGATCGGCTTGAGCGCGAACTGCGCGTTGAAGCGCGGGTCGACCGACAGGTGCAGGCCGATGCCGTCCTCGACGTCGGCCATGGCGCGGCCGATCGCTTCCGCGGCCGCCGGGGTGATGTGGATCGGCGGCGGCGTGCGGTCGGGCGCGGGCAGTCCGAACAGGCCGTGCAGCTCGCCCGAGTTCAGCATCGACTCGATGATGTCGCTGCCGCCGACCAGTTCGCCGCCGACGTAGAGCTGCGGAATCGTCGGCCAGTTGCCGTAGGCCTTGATGCCTTCGCGGATCTCGGCGTCAGCCAGCACGTCGACGCTGTGATAGCCCTGGATCATGCCGTCGAGGATGCCGGCCGCCTTGGCCGAGAAGCCGCAGCGCGGCGACGCCGGCGAGCCCTTCATGAACAGCACGACGCGGTGGTCGGCGAGCAGGGTCTCGATACGCTGGCGAAGTTCGGGGGAAAGCGACATCGGCGGAGCAGTCCGTGGAGGGGAATGCCGCCCATTGTAGTGGCGCGGGCGAGGGCCCGCCGTGTTCACGACGTCGCGTCGCCGTCGGTCTCAGGCGGCCGAGCGCAGCCCGACTTGCCGAGCCGGGCAGATCGGGCCGAACGCCAGGGCCGTCACGGGCGAGGGCAGCAGCAGCTCGCTCGAGGCGCGCGCCAGGCGGGTCCGGTGCTCGCACCAGTGCACCAGCTCCATTGCGCCGGACGCGTCCTCGGTCAGCGCGGTGCAGTGCTCGACCCAGTCGCCGTCGTTCAGGTAGAGCACGCCGTCGATCTCGCGCACGCCGCCGAAGTGGATGTGACCGCAGACATGGCCGTCGAAGCCCTGTGCGCCTGCGGCGGCGGCCACGCGCGACTCGTAGCCGCGGATGTAGGCGAGCGCGCCCGCCAGGCGCGACTTGGCGATGATCGACAGCGGGAGATAGGGCAGGCGCATCCGCCGGCGCAGGCCGTTGACGTTGCGGTTCAGCCAGAGGAGCAGGCGGTGGCCACGTTCGCCCACCCAGGTCAGCCAGCGTTTGCCGACGTGGTCGTGGTCGAATTCGTCGCCATGGCTGACCCGGTAGCGGCGGCCGTCCGCGCCGACATGCTCGGCATGGAGCGCGACCTCGATGCCGCCGATGCGTTGCCCGGCGAGCCCCCGCATCGGGGCATCGTGGTTGCCCGGCAGGTAGACGACGCGCGTGCCGCGCGCGGCGATGGCGAGCAGCTCGGCGACGACCGCGGTGTGCATGGGTGGCCAGTAGCTTCGGCCGCCGAGCGCCTCGAGGTCGACGATGTCGCCCACCAGGAACAGGGTCTCGCAACGCACGGCGCGCAGGAAGTCCAGCAGGTAGTCTGCTCGGCAGTCAGGCGTTCCGAGGTGCACGTCGGAAATGAACACCGTGCGGAAGTGCAGCGCAGCCATGATGGCTCACCGGGTCAGGGGCCCGGATGTGCAGGCTGCACCCTCGATGATGCGCCGGCGTGGCAGCGGCGTGACGGTTTCGGGTCGCGCCGGTCAGCGCATGTCCGCCAGCCGCTCGCGCACCACCGGCAGGGCCTGCTGCATCCATTCGCGGTAGAGCCCGGCGCCCGGATGCAGCCCGTCCTCGGCGAGCATGGCCGGATCGGCGCCGAGCCGGCGGCTGACCGGCGCGATGTCGACGAAGGCCACGCCGCGCGCCTCGCACAGCCGCCGCTTGGCGGCGTTGTAGGCGTCCAGCTCGGCGGCGATGCGGGGGCGGTCTCGGCCTTCGGCGAAGGGCGTGACGCCCCAGTCGGGGATCGCCAGGACGACCACGCGATCGCTGCGCCCACCGGCGAGGCGGACGGCGCGCTCAAGCAGGCGCGTGAACTCGCCCTCGAAATCCGCGACCGGGCGACCGCGATACTGGTTGTTGACGCCGATCAGCAGGCTGACCAAGTCCCATTCGCCCAGCGGCTCGGCGGCATCCATCGCCGCCGACAGCTCGTCGGTGGTCCAGCCGGTGGTGGCGATGATCCGCGGCGGCGCCAGCGGCACGCCGTCGGCGCGCAGCCGGGCGGCGAGCTGCACCGGCCAGCGTTCGCCTTCGGCCACGCCCTCGCCGATCGTGTAGGAGTCGCCGAGCGCGAGATAGCGAAACTCGCCGGCCAGGGCGCCGCTGCTGAGGATCGAGGCGAAGGCCACGAGCAGGAGCCTACGCCACATGGCGGTCGCGCAGTCCGCCGGCGAGGCGGATGAGCGCTCGCTCGATGCGGGCGAACACCTCGCGCACCTGTTCGGCCTCGGGCAGCAGGGTCACCCGGAAATGGTTGCGATAGGCGACGTTGAAGCTCGAGCCCGGCACCACCAGCACGCCCTCGTTCTCCAGCAGGTCGAGCGCGAAGGCGTGGTCGTCGAAGCCCGGAACGCGCTCGAGGTCGACGCCGGGGAAGGCATACAGCGCACCCTGCGGCACGCACAGCGAAAGGAACGCGCTGTTCGCCACCGACTCGATCACCGCGCGGCGCGCCTCGTACAGCCGGCCGCCCGGTGCGGTCAGCGCCGAGATCGTGTCGGGCCCCTGCAGCGCGGCCGGCACGGCCCACTGGCCGGGCACGTTGGCGCACAGGCGCAGCGCGCCGATCAGGTCCATGGCGTGGTGCAGGTCGGCACCGCGCGCGACGTCACCGGACAGCGACACCCAGCCGACCCGGTAGCCGCAGGCGCGATGCACCTTCGACAGTCCGCCGAAGCTCAGGCAGGGAAGGTCGCCGGCCAGCGGCGCCAGCGGCTCGAAGCGGGCGTCGTCGTAGAGGATGCCGTCGTAGATCTCGTCCGCCATCAGCAGCAGGCGGTGGCGCTCGGCGAGCCGAACGACCGCCTGAAGCAGCTCGCGAGGGTAGCTGGCGCCGGACGGGTTGTTGGGGTTGATCAGCACGATGGCGCGGGTGTGCTGGGTGATCAGCGCGGCCATCTGCTCGGGATCGGGCAGGAAGCCGTTTTCCGGCCGGCAGTCGTAGTACACCGGCGTGCCGCCGTTGAGGATGGTGGCGGCGCTCCACAGCGGGTAGTCGGGGCTCGGAAGCAGCACCTCGTCGCCGCTGTTGAGAAGGGCGCGCAGGGCGACGTCGATCAGCTCGCTGACGCCGTTGCCAATGAACACCCGTTGCGGGCCCACGCCGCGCGCGCCGCGCGCGGACTGCTGCGCCGCGACTGCGGCGCGGGCTTCCTCGAGGCCCTGTTGGTGGCAGTAGGGATCGCTCTCGCCCAGGTGCGCGGTGATCGCGGCCTGCAGATGGGCCGGCGCGCGAAACCCGAAGGCGCCGGGATTGCCGATGTTGAGCTTGATCAGCCGGTGGCCCTGCAGCTCCAGATCGCGGGCCCGGCGGGCCAGCTCGCCGCGGATCTCGTAGCGGACTTCGGTCAGGCGTTGGCTGGTGGCGATGTTGCGCTGCGGCATCCGGGCAGTGTCGAAGGTCCGTGAAGATGCGCCAGCGTACCGCAAGCGCGGCGCCGCTACAGGCTTTCAGCCTGCGAAAGCGCCTTTTTCGCCCGTTCGCGGTCGCAGCAATGACCACGCTGCGGCCGCCGCCAGGACCAGTTCGGTCGCCGCCGCTCCCACCAGGAAAGGCGTCGCCACCCCGTCGATGGCCATGCCCAGCAGGCGGGCGAGGCCGATCCCGCCGTAGCTGGCCAGGCACAGCCACAGCCCGGCGCGCAGGTACTGGGCGCGCTGCGCGGCGGCGATCAGCAGCGCGCCCAGGCCCAGCTCGAGACCGCCGTAGAAGGCGCGCACCTCGGCCGCCGCCGGCACGCCGCTCAGCACCACGCCGGCCGCCGCCAGCGTGGGAAGCGGAGCCACCAGGCAGGCGATTCCGAAGGCGACGAAGCAAAGGCCGGCGATCCACAGCAGCAGGCGAGGGAGCAGGGGCATGGGTGTCGATCGCGACAGTGGTCGTGGCCAGAGCATGCGCCTGTCGGCATCGCGGTGCAGTGACGATGCGGCGTGGTGCAGGCTGGCCCGCCGCCGGTCCTCGGCGCACAATGCCGCCGATGGAATCCCTCCCGCGCCCTGCCCACGCCCTCGCCGCCTACGGCTGGCGCGACGACGGCGAGGCGGCCGCGGCGCTTGCCGACCAGCCGCCGGGTCGGCTGGCGCGGGTCACCGAGCAGCATCGATCCGGCTACCGGGTGACCGACGGCGGGCGCGAGTTCGCGGTGCAGGCGCCGGCCGGCTGGGCGCGCCGCGGGCTGCTCGCCGACGAGCGCGCTGCGGTCGGCGACTGGGTCTGGCTCGATCCCGAGCGCGACCAGATCCTCGGCCTTCTGCCGCGCCACAGCCTGCTGCGCCGCGGCGCGGCCGGCGAGCACTACAAGCAGCAGCTGATCGCTGCCAACATCGACGCGGTGCTGGTGGTGGTGGGCCTCGACGGCGACTTCAACCCGCGCCGTCTGGAGCGCTACCTGATGCTGGTGCGCGGCAGCGGCGCCGACGTGGTGTTCGTGCTGACCAAGGCCGATCGCTGCGATGACCTCGAGGCGCACCTGGCCAGCCTCGACGCCCTGCGCGCCGAAGGCTGCGCCATCGTCGCGCTCAACGCCAAGGACCGCGCCAGCGCCGCGCTGCTGGCGCCGTGGACCGGGCCGGGCAAGACGCTGGTGCTGGTCGGCTCGTCGGGCGCCGGCAAGTCGACGCTCACCAACTGCCTGCTCGGCATCGAGAAGCAGAAGACTGCCGAGGTGCGCGCCACCGACAGCCGCGGCCGCCACACCACGACCCACCGCAGCCTCATCCCGTTGCCCAGCGGCGGCTGCCTGATCGATACGCCGGGCATGCGCGAGCTCAAGCTGACCGGCGAGGAGGATCTCGCCGAGGGCGGGTTTGCCGACGTCGAGGCGGTCGCCGCGGCCTGTCGCTTCCGCGACTGCCGCCACGGCGCCGAGCCGGGCTGCGCGGTGCGCGCGGCGATCGAGGCGGGGACGCTCGACCCGGCGCGCTTCGCCCACTATGCCAAGCTGCAGGGCGAGCTGACCGCGGCCGCCGGCGGACTGGAAGCGCAGCGGGCCAAGCGCGCCGCCGACCGCGTGCTCGGCAAGGCCCTGGGCGCGCGGCTCACCGAAAAGTACGGAAGGCGCTGACTGGGAAAACCATGGACCCGATCCTCTCGCACCACCTGGCGCTCGACGCCCGCCTGTGCGAAGCGGTGAAGGGCATCCGTCTGCTCAACCTGGTCAGCTGGCCGGCCTCGGAGCAGGAGCGCTTCATCGCCGACTGGCCTCGCGGCAACGCGAAGCTGCCGCAGATCCGCTATCCCAAGCTCGATCTCCGCGACGTCCGCGCCGAGCTGGAATCGATCGTCGCCGCCTGCGATCCCGACCATCCGCTCGGCGAATACCTCTACCGCACGGCGCTGAGCTACGAGTTCGCCGCCGACATGATCCAGTCGCTGGGCACGCCGGAGGCGACCCGGCACTCGATCGCGCTGTTCGGGCGGCCCGGCGACACGCTGCCCGGCAGCGAGCACTCCAATCTCGACGCGGCCCGCCACTTCATCGACCTGGCCGAGGACATGGACGCCGGCCTGGCCAGCGTCGAGGCCGACTACGTGCTGTCGGCCGAAGTGATGCGCGAGGAGCTGCAGCATTCGCTCGACGCCTTCTTCGTGCACCACCGGATCCGCGTCGAGATCGATCCCAACCTGATCGCCAAGGCCGCCGCCGGCGCCACCCGCGTGCGCCTGCGCTCGGCCACGGGCTTCACCGAGTACGACCGCCACCAGCTGCTCGAGCACGAGGCCTTCGTGCATTCGCTGACCGCGCTCAACGGCCGCGAGCAGCCCTACCTCAAGAGCCTCGGCCGCAACGCGCCCCGGATCACGGCGACGCAGGAGGGCCTGGCCACCTTCGCCGAACTGATCACCGGCTCGATCGACCTGCAGCGCCTCAAGCGCATCTCGCTGCGCATCATCGCCATCGACAAGGCGCTCGCAGGCGCCGACTTCATCGACATCTTCAAGCTGTTCCTCGACATGGGCCAGACCGAGGCCGACAGCTTCACCTCGGCCATGCGCGTGTTCCGCGGCGCGCCCACCGATGGCGGCAGCGCCTTCACCAAGGACACCGTCTACCTGCACGGCCTGCTCAGCGTCCACACCTTCTTCCGCTGGGCGCTCAAGCACCGCCGGCTCGGCCTGGCGCGCCTGCTGTTCGCCGGCAAGATGGCGCTGCACGACGTGTTCACCCTCGAGCCGCTGTTCCTCGACGGCACCATCGCCGAGCCGCTCTACCTGCCGCCCTGGCTGACCCGCGCCAAGGGACTGGCCGGCACCTTGGCGTTCTCGCTGTTCGCCAACCGGATTCGCCTCGATCGGGTGGTCGCGGAGGATCTGGTGCTGGGGCTGTAGCGGCCTAACGCGGCTCGATGCGTGCTGGCTCCAGCTTACCGTCGACGACGCGCCACGCTGCCTCGCCGTCGGCCACCACCTCGATCGGATGCGGCGTCTGCACGCCGCGGCGACAGGCGGCCGGCGCGCTCAGGCGCAGCACGATCGCCCGGTCGCGCGGGTCATCGGCGACGATTCGCAGCGTGGCGCCGGGCGTGCCGCGCGCGTGTTCGACCAGCGCCGGGGTGAGCTGCGCCTCGAGCTGCGCGGCGCGCCAGAGGAAGCGATGCACGTTGAGCGCGTGCCAGACCTGGACGAGCAGCGCGGCGGCGAGCAGGGCGCGGGCGAGGGCGTCGGCCCGGCGCCAGGCCAGCGCCGTGCCGGCGGCGCAGATCGCGGCGAAGCCGTAGGCGTATTGCCCGGCGGCCACGGTCAGCGGCAGCACCGGCAGCAGCGTGGCGAGACCGAGCGCGACCACGCCGAGCGCGATCCGCGGCGCGGCGCGCCACAGTCCCGCCAGGAAGGCGATCGCGAAGCAGCCCGCGAACAGCAGGCGCGAGGGCGGCGCGCCGAGCATCTCCTGGATTTCCGGACGGGTCGGCAGGAAGGCGAACAGCCAGTACTCGAGCACCCGCGCCGGCGCGGCCCAGGCCGACAGCGCGTAGGCGCCGCCCGGCCGTTCCGCGTACAGCAGCGTGTCCAGCCGCAGGCCCAGATAGATCGCGGCGGCCAGCCCGGCACCCGCCGTGGCCGCCCACCAGCGCCGCTCGCCGCGCGACAGCAGCAGCGCGACGAAGGCCAGCGCCGGCAGCGCCAGCGCGGCCTCCTTCGCGGTCAACGCGAGGGCGGTGGCGACGCAGGCGAGCAGCGCCGGCAGCGCGACCGCGCGTGGCGCAAGGCGCAGCAGCAGGCCTGTCGTCGCCAGGCCGATGCCGACCCAGAGCAGGTCGCCGAGCGTGCCGACCCAGCCGTGCACGTACACCGCATAGGGATGGGCGAGGAACACCAGCGCCGCGCCGTCGGCCGCGCCGCGCGCGCCGAGCCGGCGCAGCAGGCCGCGCAGCAGCAGCGCGTTGCCGAGGCCGAGCAGGGCGAACAGCGCGTGGAAGGCCTGTGGCTGCGGGAACAGCCAGGGCGACATCGCGTGCCACAGCGCGAAGGTCAGCGGCCGGTACTGGAAGACGGCGAAGTCGAGCCAGCCAGGCGGCGGCGCATGCGCCGCGCAGTGCGGGTCGGCGAAGGCCCCCCACTGCAGCTCGTCGTGGCTGAAATACCCCGGCAGCAGCGCCAGCGGCGCCTGCAGCAGCAGCGCCGCCGCCAGTAGCGGCAGCAGGTGGGTGGCGAAGCGGGCGGAGCGCAGCGGCATCGGCACGCGGACCGGCACGGGGCCGGCGATTGTCGGACAGCGGTCCGGCGGCCGCCAGTCGCGTGCTGCACTGCGGTACCCACAGCCGCAGGCAGCGACCGGTAGAATCCCGCTTCCTTCCGGCGATAAGCCCGCGCAGACTGCCATGTCCGACCAAGACGCCTTCAAGCAAGCCGCCCTCGACTACCACCGTCAGCACCCGCCGGGGAAGATCAAGGTGGTGCCGACCAAGGCGATGGTCACCCAGCGCGACCTGTCGCTGGCCTACTCGCCGGGCGTGGCGGCGGCCTGCGATGCGATCGTCGAGGATCCGGCCGAGGCGTCGACCGTCACCGCGCGCGGCAACCTGGTCGCCGTGATCTCCAACGGCACCGCGGTGCTGGGCCTGGGCAACATCGGTCCGCTCGCCTCCAAGCCGGTGATGGAAGGCAAGGGCGTGCTGTTCCAGAAGTTCGCCGGCATCGACGTGTTCGACATCGAGATCGCCGAGAACGATCCGGACAAGCTGGTCGACATCATCGCCTCGCTCGAGCCGACCTTCGGCGGCATCAACCTCGAGGACATCAAGGCGCCCGAGTGCTTCATCGTCGAGAAGAAGCTGCGCGAGCGCATGGGCATCCCGGTGTTCCACGACGACCAGCACGGCACCGCGATCATCGTCGGCGCCGCGATCCTCAACGCGCTGGAGATCGCCGGCAAGAAGATCGACGAGGTCAGGCTGGCCTGCTCGGGCGCCGGCGCGGCGGGCATCGCCTGCCTCAACATGCTGGTGGCGCTGGGCATGAAGATGGAGAACATCACCGTCGTCGACCGCAAGGGCGTCGTCTACGCCGGGCGCGCCGAAGAGATGGATCCCGACAAGGCGCGCTATGCCCGCCAGACCGCGGCGCGCACGCTGGGCGAGGCGGTCAACGGCGCCGACGTGTTCCTCGGCCTGTCCGCCGCCAACGTGCTCAAGCCGGAGATGGTGCAGAGCATGGCCGCGCGGCCGATCATCATGGCGCTGGCCAACCCCAATCCCGAGATCCTGCCCGAGGTCGCCAAGGCGGCGCGCCCGGACTGCATCATCGGCACCGGCCGTTCGGACTATCCGAACCAGGTCAACAACGCGCTGTGCTTTCCCTACATCTTCCGCGGTGCGCTCGACGTCGGCGCCAGCACCATCAACGAGGAGATGAAGCTGGCCTGCGTGCGCGCCATCGCCGAGCTGGCGCGCAAGGAAGGCGCCGACCTCGGCGCCGCCTACGCCGGCGAGATGCCGAGCTTCGGCCCCGAGTACCTGATCCCGCGGCCGTTCGATCCGCGCCTGCTGGTGTCGCTGGCGCCGGCGGTGGCCAAGGCGGCGATGGAGTCCGGTGTCGCCACGCGGCCGATCACCGACATGCGCGGCTACGTCGAGAAGCTCAACCAGTTCGTGTTCCGCACCGGCCTCCTGATGAAGCCGGTGTTCGAGCGTGCCCGCGCCGACGTCAAGCGGGTGGTCTACGCCGAGGGCGAGGAAGAGGTCGTGCTGCGCGCGGTCCAGACGGTGGTCGACGAGGGCCTGGCGCGGCCGATCCTGATCGGCCGTCCGGCGGTGATCGAGGCGCGCATCCAGCGCCTCGGCCTGCGCCTGGTGGCCGGCGAGCACTTCGAGCTGACCAACATCGACGACGACCCGCGCTTCGGCGAGTACTGGCAGACCTACCACGAGATCATGCAGCGCCGCGGCGTCAGCGTGCCCGCGGCCAAGTCGGTGGTGCGCACGCGATCGACGGTGATCGCCGCGCTGATGGTCCGCCGCGGCGAGGCCGACGCCATGCTGTGCGGCGTGGTCGGCCGCTACCACAAGAAGCTCGCCTACGTGGTCAACGTCATCGGTCGGCAGCCGGGTGTTCGTTCCACGGCCGCTCTGTCGGGCGTGCTCAACGACCGCGGCACCTTCTTCTTCGTCGACACCCACGTGCAGGACGACCCCAACGCCGAGCAGATCGCCGATGCCACGCTGCAGGCGGCGTTCCGGCTGAAGCTGTTCGGCATCGAACCGCGCGTGGCGCTGCTGTCGTTCTCCAACTTCGGCAGCTACGACTCGGCCAGCGCGCGCAAGATGCGCGACGCCCTGGCGATCATCCGCGAACGCGCGCCGGAGCTCGAGGTCGACGGCGAGATGCAGGCCGACACCGCGCTCAGCCCCAACATCCGCGAGAAGCTGCTGCCCAACTCGCCGCTCACCGGGCGTGCCAACCTGTTCGTCATGCCCAACCTCGATTCGGCCAACATCGCCTACAACATGGTGCGGGCGATGACCGACGGCGTCGCACTGGGCCCGATCCTGATGGGCCTGTCGAAGCCGGCGCACGTGCTGACCCCGGCGGCGACGGTGCGCCGCGTGGTCAACATGACCGCGCTGGCCGCCGTCGAGGCGCAGATCCGCGCCGAGCGCGAGGGCGCGATCGGCGGGGGGTGAGCCCTGCGGTCGAGGCGGTCGGTCAAGCCAGCGTGGAGCGCGGCGCGCTGCCCTGGCACTGAGCAACCGAGCAAGCCCGGCGCTACTGGGTGCAGCTGACGACCTCGTTGATCTCGAAGCCGCTGCAGTGCACCCGGTTCGCCGGTGGTGACGTCCCTGCCGATGCCGTGAAGGTGTAGGTGAAGTTGCTGGTGGCGCCGTTCTGGCGCACGGCGCTGCAGTTCACCACGCCGCTCTGGCTGCCGCCGGTCAGGGTGAAGCGCACGCCGACCGGCGCGGCGGATCCGTTGACGGCGATCGTCTGCGGCGTGCCCGAGGTGATCGCGACCGTGCCCGAGCCGACGCTGCAGGTGAGCCCGGTCGTGCCCGTTCCCGAACCGCCGCCCACCGCGAAGGTGATGCTGCCGCTGACCCGATTGCCGACGAAGCCGCCGCCGAGCGGCGTGCTGCTGCCGCTGGCCGGGGCGACCGCGGAAACCTGCGGGCCGACGTTGCCGCCGAAGGGTGCGAAGCAGCCGTTGGCGAGGTTGCTGGCGATGCGCGCGTCGAGGTGGATCTGCTGGGCCGGGTGGAATTCGTTGAGCACCGCCCCGCAGTTGGCCGCCGGCGGGCCGAAGTTGCAGTAGCTCATCAGCGAGCCGCGGCCGATCACCGAGTTGTCCACCGGGCAGGCGACGGGCCCGGAGTAGCAGCCCGGGTCGAGGCCCCAGCAGGTATCGATGGTGTTGCTGGCGGTCGGGCCGTGTCCGGTCGTCGCGCTGGCGCAGTGGGTGTGCAGCGCGCCGAAGTTGTGGCCGAGCTCGTGTCCGACGACGGCCACGTCGTTGGCCGCCGTGGCACCGCCGAAGCGGAACACGCGGGTGGTGCTGAAGTGGCCGAAGGTCCGGTTGCCGAACACCTGGCCGGTCTGCGCGCAGTAGTTCTGCCCCGGCGTGTCGAGGATCCAGGCGAGGCCGGCGGCGGCGAACTCGTTGCCGCCGCCGCTCTTGACGGAGAGCTGCATCGCGAACGCCCGCGGCACCGCCTGCTGGGTCGTCCGCCAGACCTCGCCGAACTCGTCGAGCTGGGCCTGCAGGTTGGCCAGGGGATCGCCGGGGCTTCCTCCGGCCACCGTGTACGGATCGGGCACGTTGCTCGGCCGCAGGATCACCGTGCCCACCACGAGGCGCAGGTCGAGGTCGCGTTCGTAGAACACGTTCATGCCGGCGAACAGGGCGGCGATGTAGTTGTTGGCGGCGGAGGCGTTGTCGGAGAACTTGAGCTGCATGAGCTCGTTGTCGGTGTCGACGGCCACCGTCGCCTGCTGCAGGATCCCCTTGGGTCGAGGCGGGATCTCGACCGGCTTCGCCCCCGCCTGCTCGCGCACCGCGGGGTCGGGTGCGGCGGGGCTGCCGCCGCAGCGGAAGGTGCCGCGATCGTCGATCCGTTCGCCGCCGTCGACCTTCAGGCCGTGCCGGGTGAGGCGACCGCGGATGGCGAAGGTGCCGTCGTGGTCGAGGACCGCGCCTTCGAAGGTGCCGCCCTCCGGGTCGACCGCGAGGAACAGCCGCTGGGGCTCCTCCGGCGCGCCGACGAACAGGCGCAGCCCGGAACGCGGCATCTCCTCGAGTCCGTGGGTCCGGGCAACGTACACCTTCGCGTCCGCTGCGTAGACATCGATGCGCCGCAGCGCCAGCGGCTCGCGGAAGGCCTTGCCGGCTGCGTAGCCGAAGGCCGGCACCTCGACGGTTGCTTCGGGCGCCACCTCGAGCAGCGCGGCGGCGTGAGTGCCGCCCGAGGCGAACAGCGTGACGAGGGCGAGGGTCAGGCGCGAACGGTTCATGGGTATCTCCGGTCGGGTCGTTCGTCGGGCTTCGGCATGCGACGCCGGTGCCGCGCCGGTGGATGGCGACCGCGGCGTGGGATCAGCTTACTCCGCGGCGTCGGCATCGCGGCGGCCGCCCGCCGGCGTGTCGGCGCCGGCCGCCCGCGGCTGCGCCTCGCCGAGCGCCTCGCCGAGCGCCGCCAGCGCCTTGCCGCGATGCGAACGGGCATGCTTCATCGCCGGCGCCAGTTCCGCGGCGCTGAGCCCGCTGGCCGGATCGAGGAACACCGGGTCGTATCCGAATCCGCCTTCGCCGCGCGGTCGATCGAGGATGCGGCCGTGCCAGCGCCCCTCGGCGATCAGCGGGGCGGGATCGTCGGCATGGCGCAGCAGCGTGAGTACGCAGATGAAGTGCGCCGAGCGTGCGTCCGGCGGCAGGCCGCGCAGCGCGTCGAGCAGCCTGGCGATGTTGGCCGTCGAATCGCCCGGCGTGCCGGCAAAGCGCGCCGAGTACAGGCCCGGCTTGCCGCCGAGGGCGTCGACGCACAGCCCCGAGTCGTCGGCCAGCGCGGGCAGACCCGTCAGTCGCGCGGCGTGGCGCGCCTTGAGCAGCGCGTTCTCGACGAAGGTGCCGGCCGTTTCCTCGGCGTCCTCGACGCCGAAGGCCGACTGCGGCAGCACCTCGATGCCCAGCGGCGCGAGCAGCGCCTCGAACTCGGCCAGCTTGCCGCGGTTGCCGCTGGCGATGACGAGGCGGTCGACGGCGACGCGGGGCATGGGCGATCGGCTGGGTTCGGTGAAGTGCCGAGTCTACGGCGACGCGGCCTGCCGGCGCCGGCGCGGCCGCCGCATCCTCGGCCGCCGCCGGTCCGCGCTAGAGTGTCGTCCCCTTCCATCGGGCTTCGCCCGCCCCGCGACCGAGACCCGCCGATGCAGCTCGTAAGCCTCGTCCCGATGCAGCCGGTGCGCAGCCTCGCCGCCAGCATCCCGTTCTACGAGAAGCTCGGCTTCGGCGTCGAGCAGCGCCGCGACGACTGGGGCTGGGCGCGGCTGCGCTGCGGTGCCTGCGAGCTGATGCTCGACGAGTCGATCAACCTGCACGCCGGCATCCCGCGCATCGCGGTGCTCTACCTCTATCCCGACGACATCGTCGACTTCCACCGCTGCGCCCGTGCCCGCGGCCTCGATCTGCCCGATCTCGACACGACGTTCTACGGCATGACCGAGTTCCGCATCGAGGATCCCGACGGCAACCGGCTGTGGGTGGGGCAGGAGCGCGCTGCGGGGTGAGCGCTCGCAGGCGCGCCGTGGCGCCCAGCCCCGAGGGCCGGTGGCATGCAGCGGCCCATCGGTAGGAATCGGATTCCCGGAGGTGTCCCCTTGACCCACAAAGTGTTGTTCGTCTGCAGTCAGAACCGGCTGCGCAGCCCCACGGCGGAGCAGGTCTTCTCGACCTGGCCGGGCGTCGACGCGATGTCTGCCGGGCTCAACAGCGATGCGGAGAATCCCCTGACACCCGAACTTCTGCTCTGGGCAGACACCGTATTCGTCATGGAGCGCGCGCACCGGACCAAGCTCTCCCGGCGGTTCGGGTCCTGTCTGCGCAACGCCCGGGTCATCTGTCTCGATATTCCTGACGAATTCGATTTCATGGACCCGGCGCTGGTCGCGCTGCTGTCGGCGAAGGTCCCTCGTCACTTGCCGAAAGGCTGATTTCCCTCGAGCCGCCGCGCTCACAGGGTGAAGCGGTAGCTCAGCTTGACCAGCAGCTGCTCGCTGTCGCGCAGCGAGAAGGCGTCGCCGAACTGGCGGCCGGCATCGAAGCCGTCCGCGTCGGTTTCGAACAGCGAGCCGCCGCGGACGTAGGCGATGTAGAGATTGGAGAGCGGCGCCAGCTCGTAGCGGTAGCGGATCTGGAAGCCCATCCGGCGCAGACCGAAGTCGTCCATCGGTGCGTCCGACGGCGAAGGACGACCGCGCGGATCGAGCTGCCAGGTCTGCAGCGCCTCGGCGTCGAGGCCGATGGCTTCCAGGCGCACGCGCAGCTCCTGGCGGTCGTCGACCAGCCAGGTCATGCCGGCATTGAGCGAGAGCATGCGCATGTCGAAGGTGGCGAGCTGGAAGGCGCCGGCGCGGTTCGGCCGCCACAGCAGCCAGTCGTCGTTGCGCTCGGCCTGCAGGCCGAGCGAGACGCGCAGGCGCTCGCTGGCGTGGTAGACCGGCTCGACGTAGCCGCGCAGGCTGCCCTTGCCGATGCCCTCGAGGCCGTCGGAGCCGTAGCGGGCGTTGTGGTAGAACTCCCAGCGGCCGCCGTTGCGCCGCGAGTAGTAGCGCTCGTGGAAGGCGAACAGCTTGGCCGGCACGCGCACCGCGCCGTTGCCGCGGGTGATCAGGTCGTCGTGGCCGTCGCCGAAGGCGGCCAGCTCGAAGAACCGGTTGCCGCCGTCGCGGCGCTCGCTGTAGCGGTTGACCGACACCGCGTCCCAGAGCTTCAGGCCCTGGTCGTTGTGCCGCGTCGACACCGCGTAGCGCCACTGGTGCGAGGCCCAGGGGGAGTCGTCGGGCAGGCGGGTCAGGCGCTGGGCGATCTCGTAGCGCAGGTAGTTGAAGTTGTTGCGCTCGAGGAAGCCGAAGTCGTTGAGCTGCAGGTCCTTGCCCAGGTGCAGCAGGTACACCTGCTGGCGCCAGCGCGGATTGAACTCGTGGTCGAAGCGGACCTGCGCGCCGGCGTCGCTGCGCCGCGATCCGGCCTGGTCGATCTCGGACGCCACCGCCGCGGCGGCGATGTCGACCGCGCCGCCGAGCTTCCAGCGGTGGTCCATCGACCAGACCGTGGCGGTGCGGTCGAGGAAGGGCCGCTCGACGCGGGTGAGCATGCTGCCCCAGCCCACGCGCTCGCCGTCGCGGCCGACGCGCGCGGCGAAGAAGTCGCGGCCGACGTCCTCGTCCTCGGTGGCCGCGAACATGCCGAGGTTGTAGCGCCCGAGGCTGCCGTTGAGCTTCACCGCCCCGGCCACGTCGGCGGCACCGCTGCCGTCGTCGGCCGGCGCGCCGACGCGGCGGGTGTAGATCAGCCGGTTGCTGTTGTTGAGCGCGCCGAAGGGCACGTCGAAGAAGCTCTGGTTCTCGGTGAAGAACGGCCGCTTGTCGCCGAAGAAGGTCTCGATGGCGCTGAAGTTGACGACCAGCTGGTCGCTCTCGACCTGGCCGAAGTCCGGGTTGAGGGTGGCCGAGAGCTGGAACTGGCCGCTCGGCTTCCAGAACACGTCGACGCCGGCGTCGACCTCGGTGCCGCCGGCGATGCGGTCGTGCAGCGCCACCGCGTAGGGCGTCAGCGCCAGCAGCCGCTGCGACTGCTGGGCGAGATCGATCCGGGCGAACGCGGAAAGGAAGCGCGTTTCCGTGAAGGTCACCGCCGGCCAGGCCATGCGCTCGTTGCTGCTGCCGATCACCCGGTCGAGCGCGATGCCGATGCGCCGCGTGTCGCCTTCGACCTTCTGCATCGGCGCGATGTGCCAGGGGATGAGGATCTCCACCGACCAGGTGTCGCCGTCCTCGCCGACCGCGAACTGCCAGTCGCCGTCCCAGTCGCGGCTGAAGCGGTTCTCGTTGCTGATGGTCTCGTCCATCACGCTGCCGGCCAGCGTCACGGTGAAGTTGTAGCCCTGCCGACCGTCGCCGTCGAAATCGACGTAGACGTTGACCCGGTCGACCGGACCGCCGGCGTCGCGCTGGGTCTTCTGTCGCGTGCGCGGCACCGCGTCCGGCTGGGTGTTGCGGAAGGCGATCGCCAGGCCGTCGGGCGTGGACAGGATCCACGCCTCGGTCGGGTGGGGCGTCGGCTCGCGGTTGAGCGGCTGCACCATGCGGAAGTCGGTGGCGCGCTCGGCGCCGGCCCACTCGTCGGCGTCGATGCGGCCGTCGAGCTCGATGGCAGCGGCGGGCAGGGTGCCGAACAGCGCCGCCGCTGCCGACCAGGCGTGTCGCAAGCGCATCGCCGGAGTCCTTGGCGTCGGGATCAGGCTGCGCAGCCTAGTGGCTCGGGGCGACGCCGCCGCCTGCCCTAAGTCATGGCGGGCCTCCTGCCGGCGATCGCTTCGGCGCAGCACTCGCCGCCGACTGCCGCGGCTTGGCTGCCGATGCGATGCGTGGCATCGTCGACGTGACGGACATCACGGGGCGAAGTGGGAGCAGGGCCATGGCGGCGCATCGGATCTTCAGCATGCCCTTCGCCAAGGTATATCCGATGTACGTGCAGAAGGCCGAGCGCAAGGGCCGCACCCGCGAGGAGGTCGACGCGGTGATCGGCTGGCTGACCGGCTACGACGCGGCGGGGTTGGCCCGCCAGCTCGAGCGCCAGATCGACTTCGAGGCGTTCTTCGGCGAGGCGCCGGCGCTCAATCCGAAGCGCTCGCTGGTTACCGGCGTGGTCTGCGGGGTGCGCGTTGAGGCCGTGGAGGACCCGCTGATGCAGCTGATCCGCCAGCTCGACAAGCTGGTCGACGAGCTGGCCAAGGGAAGGCCGCTGCAGAAGATCCTGCGCGGCTGAGCCGGGCAGCGCGTGGCAGGGTGGTGCGTGCCACCGTCGGCCCCTCACCCCAACCCCTCTCCCGACGGGAGAGGGGCGCAAGCGCGGCGCGTCTCGCCGGTCGTGCTAGCGTGGCGCAAGACGACGATCGGTGCCGCCCATGTCCCTCTCGGTCCGCTATGCCACGATCGACGACCTCGACGATCTCGCGCCGCTGTTCGACGGCTATCGGCAGTTCTACGGCCAGCCGCCGGATCTGGCGCGGGCGCGCGACTTCATCGGCGAGCGGATCCGGCTGCGCGAGTCGGTGATCCTGGTGGCGGCGTGGTCGTCCGGCGGGCTGGTCGGCTTCGTGCAGATGTATCCGACGTTCTCCTCGATCGGCACCCATCGCAGCTTCGTCCTCAACGACCTCTACGTCGCCCCGGAGGCGCGGCGCAGAGGCGTGGCGCAGTCGCTGATGGCGCACGCCGCGCAGGCGGGCCGCGCGCTGGGTGCGTCGAGCCTGTCGCTGTCGACCGCACGCGACAACCGCGCCGCGCAGGCGCTCTACGAATCGCTGGGCTGGGAGCGCGACGCAGCGTTCCTCGAGTATTCGCTCGCGCTCTGAGACGGGCCGAAGGCGGTGCACGGTCCGCCTGCGGCGCGAGCGGCCGCGGCCGCGCTGGCGCGCAGGCTGCAGCGCCGGCGTCGACGAAGCCGGTTCGCCGAACGCCCCGGCGCTACGACTTCGCGCCGAGCGCTTCGCGCTGCGCGGCGAACAGGCCGGCCGTCCCGTGCTCGGCCAGCGCCAGGAGCGCATCGAGCTCGCTGCGCCGGAAGGCGTGGCCTTCGGCGGTGCCCTGCAGCTCGATGTAGCCGCCGCCGTCGTTCATCACGACGTTCATGTCGGTGTCGCAGTCGCTGTCCTCGGCGTAGTCGAGGTCGAGCACCGGCAGGCCGCGGTAGAGGCCCACCGACACCGCGGCGACCGCGCCGTGGATCGGATCGCGGCTGATGTCGCCGCGCTCGAGCAGGTCGCGTACGGCGTCGACCAGCGCGACGTAGGCGCCGGTGATCGCCGCGCAGCGGGTGCCGCCGTCGGCCTGCAGCACGTCGCAGTCGAGGGTGATGGTGCGCTCGCCCAGCGCCGCGCGGTCGACGCAGGCGCGCAGCGCGCGTCCGATCAGGCGCTGGATCTCGAGCGTGCGCCCGCCCTGCTTGCCGGCAGCGGCCTCGCGCTGGCTGCGCGTGTGGGTGGCGCGCGGCAGCATGCCGTACTCGGCGGTGACCCAGCCGGTGCCGCGACCGCGCAGGAAGCCCGGGACCCTGTTCTCGATGCTGGCCGTGCACAGCACGCGGGTGTCGCCGCAGGCGATCAGCACCGAGCCTTCGGCGTGGCGGGTGAAGCCGCGCTCGATGTGCACTGCGCGCAGCTGGTCGGCGGCGCGGCCGCTGGGCCGGGCGACGGTGGCGTTCTGACTCATGGCGGTCGCGCGGCCTGGTGGGAATGAGAGGGGCGCGAGTTTACCATCCGCTTCTCGGGCCTCTCGGCCACACGTCGGAGCGCAGGATGATCCGCAGCATGACCGCCTTCGCCGCCGGCGAGCGCAGTGCGCCCTGGGGCACGCTGGGCTGCGAGCTGCGTGCGGTCAATCATCGCTACCTCGAGCTGTCGCTGCGCCTGCCCGACGAATTGCGCGCGCTGGAGTCGGCGCTGCGCGAGGCGGTCGGCCGCCGGGTGCAGCGCGGCAAGCTCGATCTCACCCTGCGCTTCCGACCCGCGGTCGGCGGCGGCGAGCTCAGGCTCAACGTCGCGCTGATCGGACGGCTGTCGGAGCTGGCGCTCGACTGCGAGGCCCGCTTCCCGCGGCTGCAGGTCGACTTCACCGAGCTGCTGCGCTACCCGGGCGTGCTGGAGCAGGCCGAGGTCGATCCGGACGAACTGCAGCGCGAGGCGCTGGCGCTGCTCGACGCGGTGCTCGACGGTTTCCTCGCCAGCCGCGAGCGCGAGGGCGCCAAGCTCGCCGCGCTGATGGCCGAACGGCTCGACGGCATCGAGCGCATCGCGATCGAGGTGCGCCAGTGGCTGCCGGAGATCCGCGC